>Ga0209594_1000220_pt1 | contig 41588 bp, 43 predicted proteins | sample AshMeaCrysSpring_FD_184126 | JGI IMG/M metagenome (GOLD analysis project Ga0209594, IMG submission 184126) | Groundwater microbial communities from Big Spring, Nevada to study Microbial Dark Matter (Phase II) - Ash Meadows Crystal Spring... | ecosystem: Environmental > Aquatic > Deep subsurface... | reverse complement strand
CCTCCGCGCTGCCGGCGACGTACTCGCCCACCTTGGGCCGACGCGCCGGTGCTGCGGCGGGCTGCGCCGGTGCGGGCTGGGCTGGCGCGGCCTGCGCAGCGGCGGGCGAGCGGGGCTGGCGAGCACCGGCGGTCGGACGCGGCGGTCGTTTCCCGGTGGGGGCGAACCGGCCACCTTCGTCGCGCTCGTCCGGGTCGTCGCCATGAAAGCCCTTGCGCTCGTAGGCCTTGCCGAGCGCGCCGGTCAGCGACCCGCTGCCCGCGCAGGACCGCATCAGCGCCTGCAGCGCGGCCGCGGCGTAGACCGTCCGGTCGGCGTCACCGAACCGGGTGGCCACGCCCAGGGCGTCCTTGGGGTCCAGGCCGTAGACCTCGGCCGCCCGCTCGGTCGCCTCGACCGGGTCCAGCCCGGCGTGCCGCAGCGTGGTGATGACCCGGAACGCCGCGACGTCGGCGTCGGACTTCATCAGCGCGAGATCGTCATCCGCACCGCCGACGCGCCGCCATGCCTTGCCGACAGGTCCGAGATCCACCTGGTCGAGAGCGGTGACAACGGTGCCAGGGTCGAGCGCAAGCGACGGTGCAGCGCGGCGAAGAGCAGCCGCTCCCAGACCATGCAGGCCCAGGGCGACCACGCCCGCACCGACGTCGGTATCACGGTCGTCCACGCTGTCCAGGACCGCATAGGTTCGCTCCTCGGTGTCCCACCACGCCGCGCTCATATGGTCTGCCGCTTGCGCCTGCGGTTCGGCTCCGGACCCAGGCTGGCCGAACCGAAGTAGCTGTTCGGCTCAGCAGCGACCGAACCTGGCACCGGGCGGCGACCAGCAGGCGAGGGAACCTGGGTCGGCTTCGGTTCGGCGGCAGGCTCGGCCGCCGTCTTGGCGGCCCGCGGGATCTTCAACGGGCCGAGCTTGAGCCGGCCCCAGCCGGCCGTCACGTCCTCGGCGGTGTAGTTCCAGTCGATGTCGGCCGAGCTCGCCCCGCCCTTGCGGGCCCGGCTGATGCGCAGCAGCCGCTCCTTGCGGACCTGGTCCATCAGCCGCTCGACCCCGCGGCCGTTGGCGAACTTCTCCTGCACGCTGCGCTCGAACGCCGGCAGCGAGGACACCGCGGCGTCCAGCGCCCGCGCACCGGCCGGGTCCAGGGTGTCCCCGACGATCTTGGTCCGGGCGATCGCCTGCAGGTCGGCGGTGCTGTAGTCGGGCATGGCGAAGGTCGATGAGATGCGCGAGGCGAAGCCGGGGTCCAGGTCACCCAGCGCCTGCTCGGTCTCCGGGTAGCCGGCGAAGATGAACCGGTGGGCGTTCGGGCCCTTCTGGGTCATCAGCGGGATGATCACCCGCATGACGCTGCGACCGTAGGAGTCCTTGTCGGCCAGCGTGTGCGCCTCGTCGATCAGGATGACCTTGCCGGGGTTGGCGTCCAGGAAGGACGTCAGCGCCGCGGCGGCCTCGCCCATGTAGCCGTACCCGGACAGCTGGGCAGCGTTGAAGACGGCGACGTCGGCCGACCGGGAGGTGTCTATGCCCGCCAGCGCCTCGGACAGGATGTTGGCCAGCTGGGTCTTGCCGGTGCCGGGGTTGCCGGTGATGACGAAGTGCTCGGGCGGGCGGTCGGCAGCGGCTCTCGGGCCCATCTGCTCGCGCTCCTCGGCCAGCACCTCGAGCTCGTCCACCACCTGCTGGGCGACGTCGGCCATGCCGACCATCGACCTCAACCGGTCGAGAGCACTCGCTGTCTGAGCACTTGCCACGGGACCCCCGGCCTGACCCGCGAGCTGGCTCGTCTGGTCATCGCCTTGCTCACCGGGTCGGACTTCTCCACCATCACGTACGCCTTCAGCCCATCGAGAGACCCCGCGAGCGGCATCGTCGACAGCGTCAACCTCCGCGAGAGCTCGGCGAGCGCTTTTGGGTCGGCACCACCGCCGGCCAGCGTCGCCTGCAGCAGCAGGGTCGAGTTGCCCAGCCGGAGCGCGCCGCGCAGGTAGTCCAGCGCCGCCTCACGCTCGGAGGAGAAGACGCTGGACAGGGCGGCGACCTGCTCGGGCGGCAGGTCGTCCTTGCGCGCGAAGTGGGACACCACGTTGGCCGCTTCGTTCTCGCCGTCCTTGCCCTCCAGGTCCTTGCCGAGGGTGACGAGCTCGTTGTCGATGGTGGCGGTGGCGTCCATCAGCGCCTTGAGCATGTCGATGCCGACATCGTTCTCGGCGAACTCGGAGATCAGCACCCGGCCGAGCCGGGCCTGCTGCGCCGACGGCTGGTCGCTCACGGCCCACTCGACGTAGCCCGCGGCGTCGGCGACACCGTCCAGCTCGTCGGGCAGCGGCACCTGGTCCAGCGCCAGGGTGGCCAGCGCGTGCGGGTCCGACGGCGCCCGGACGAAGGCCGGGTTGGCCAGGTGGTGCAGCAGCGCCACCGACTGGACCGCGATGGTGGCCCGCAGCGCGACCGCGTCGTGGTCGGAGTTGGTCGGCTCCTGGCCGTCGGACATCGTGATGAGGTTGGACCGCATCAGCGTGCTGACGTCGTCCTCGGGCATCGACAGCAGCGTGGTCAGCAGCGCCGGCTCGGACTTGAACTCCTCGACCAGGTCGTTGAGCCGACCCTGCTGCAGCCGCATCGCGGCGTAGAGCGGCGCGACCTTCTCCGGCGCCCGGCCCATCAGCGCCTCGGCGAAGGTGTTCGGGAGCACCGGAGGGTCACCGGAGACAGTGGCCGGCGACCCCATCAGCCGGGCCCAGCCGTTGGGCTGGGCGTTGATCTCGGCCATCTGGCGCTCGTAGGCCGGACCAGCCGAGCGCAGCTTCTGGATGGCTTCCTGGCCGGCGTTGACGGCAGCGGCGACCAGCGGCGTGGACTCGCCCGTGACCGTCTCGGTGCTGCGGGACACCTCGCGGCCGTCCGGAGCCTGGGCCGAGGAGGTGGACTTCTCGTTCTGCGGGGTGACGTTCTTGGCACCCGGCCCGGCAGCGGCGCTGGCCGCGGCGGCAGCCTCCTCGCTGGCTGCCCGCTCGGCCAGGCGCGTCCGCGGGTTGCCGGTGAAGGTCTTCACCCGGCCCGGCTGCAGGTACCCGGCGTCCCTGCCGCCGCTGCGCGGCAGGCCCGCCTCGACGTGCCCGGACATGCCCAGGTCACGGGCGAAGTCGCGGCTGTCGCGGTACTCGGCCCTGCGGATCATGTGCGGGAAGCGCGCCTGCAAGGTGCGCAGCGCCAGCGCGTAGCCCTCGCCGTTGAGCATCAGCGGGCGCACCCGGGACGCGATCTCGCGGTCGACCTCGCGGTTGGCCCACTCCGAGGGGCTCAGCTCGCCGCGCTCGCGGGCCGTCATCTCGGTCATGGCCAGGCGCAGCTTCTCCTCGCGCAGCGCGTCCCGGTCCACGTCGATGCTCTTGGCCGCGGCCTCGGCGTAGGCCTTGGCCGTCTCGCGGGAGCGGATCTCGTCCGCCCGGGCCGGGTTGCGGGCGGCGTTGGCCTCGATCCGGGCCACGACGTCGGGGTCCAGCGCGCCGAGGTACTGCGCGCCGTTGGCGTCGGCCAGCGCGTTGACCGCGATCGTGTCCAGCAGCCGGGCGTAGGCGTCGGTCATCGACTGCAGCTGCGGCCCGAAGCGCTTCATCCCTCGGGCCTCAGGGGCGAGCTCGAGCTCGAACACCCCGGACGGACTGACGACGGTGGCCATCCGGGCGCCGGTGGACAGCAGCGTGCGGACGTCCTCGACGCTGGGGCCGCCGCGCTGGCGGGTCCGGACGAACTGGCCGCCTTCCATCGAGGACAGCATCGCGGCGCTGAACGGGGTGTAGTGGTCGTCGGCGGAGCCGATCGCCTCGTAGGCGACCTCGCCGTCCTCGCCGATGACCAGGCCGCGGCTCGGCAGCGTCTTGCCCGCCTTCATGCTCAAGACGTTGAGCATCGGGTCGTCCGGCAGGGAGCGGCCCATCGCCAGCGCGCCCAGGTCGCTGCGGACGCCGAGGATGAGCTGGTCGCCGGACTGGCGCAGGCCCAGCCTGGTGGCCGTCGAGGCGAAGACCGGGTCGAGCCCGCGCGTGGTCTCGTCCTCGGGCTTCTTGCCCAGCGCAGCACGGGCGCTGGCCACGATCTGCTTGACCCTGGCCAGGCTGGTAGCGCTGGACAGCGCCTCCAGCTTCGCGCCCGACTCGCCGTCGAAGAGCTGCTGCGTCGGGGCGGACGGGCGGACCCGGGTGCCGACGTAGCGTGCCGCGGCTCGCTCGACGTAGGGCTGCAGCTGCTCGGCGGTGGCCGAGTTGCCCGCCGTGCCGAGCGCGCGCAAGGCCTCCCCGACATTCTGGGTCGGGCCGAAGCCGCGCAGGATGTTGCCGGCGTTGGTCGCCATGGTCGCGAAGGTCGAGCGCTTGTCGTCGCGCAGCTGCCCGGGCGGGCCGAGGGTGCCCAGCATCCGGCTCACCGGCTCGTCCAGGGCCGACAGCGTGTCGCCGCCGGGGCCGAAGCCGGTCATCAGGTACATCCGGTCGCGCACCTGGCGCTTGACGTCGTCCGGAGCCGACGCCAGCGCCTGCTGGTCCACGTCGAACCCGACCGAGACGGCCTGCCCCATGGCCGGGTCGTACTGGTTCACGTCGGTGACCATGACCTTGCTCGGGTCCCGCGGGTCCACGATGTTCACCTTGAGGTTGATGAACTTGGCCTGCTGCGGGCCGAACGCCTGCCTGATCTCGCGCTCGAGCTCGTCGGCGACGCGCTGGGCGCCCAGCCACTGCTCGGCTCGCTGACGGGTCTGCGCGCTCAGCGGGACGCCGGTGCGCTCGGTCCGGACCCCGCCGGTGCGGTCGTCCCACTCCAGCCCCGCAGGCAGGGCGGTCCCGACCCGCTCACGAAGCCGGCGAGTCCGGCCGGCCCCGGCCGGGAAGGACGAGGTGCCGGCCGGGGTGACGCTGCGGGCGAAGCGGCCGCCCACCCGCTTGACCCGACGCCCGGCCCACTGCTCGTACTTGTCGGTGCTCAGGCCTTCGGCGTCGGCCTTGGCCACGGCGACCAGCAGGGACAGGTCGGCCAGCCAGGTCGCCATCGTCTGGTACTCGTCCGGCGGGTAGGTCCCCTTGGAGACCTCGGCGACGTAGCCCCGGCCCAGCCCTTGCTTGGCCTTGCGGATCCGCTCGGACACCACGTCGAGGTCGGCCGAGACGGACCGGGCACGCTCGGCGTGCTCGCCGGCGGCGGCGTAGTCGAGTGCTGCCTGCGCCAGGACGATGGTCTGCGGCTGCATGGACCCTCCTTCGGCGGATCAGCCTACGGCGTCCAGGGCCCGCTGGTACCCCCGAGCGCGGATGGCGCGGCGGGACGCCTCGATCTCGGCGCCGCGGCGCAGGGCACGGCTGGTGGCCACGCCCCCGGCCAGCGTCGACCCGGCGCCGAGCGCGGCCAGCGCCGACAGCGCGCCCACCTTGCCGGTGCCGGCACCGGCGCGCCGCGCCCTGACGGCGGCCCGACCGGCCGCCAGACCGGTGACACCACCGGCGACGCCGACGCCCGTGCCGGCCAGCGCCTGGCGGCCGTAGCGGCGGGAGTAGGTCGGCAGGACCTCGTCATGGGCGTTGCGGGCGTCGGCGGAGACGTACTGGCGCCAGAGGTCGTCGTTGGCCCGCTCCCGCGCCGCCACCAGCCGCTGCCGGTCGCGGGGCGGCTGGTCCGGCTCGACGTGGTTCTTGACCAGGCCCAGCTTCTCTCCCTCGGTCTTGGTCTCCCGCTTGAGCCGGTTGGCGTAGGTCAGGCTCGAGAGCGAGCCCAGAGCTCCCGAGGCGATCGCCAGCGGCATGGAGGTCTCGGTGGCTGTGCGCTCGATGTCGGCCAGCCTCGTCCGGGTCCGGGGTGAGACCTGCGGAACCCGAACACCCACCCTGGGACCGGCCCGTTGCGCCGCTCGGACCGCGTGCTTGGCAGCCCATGGAGCGCGAGCCAGACCGCCGGCCAGACCCAGCACGCCGGCTCCGGTGAGCAGGACCTTCTGGCGCTGCTTGGCCCGGTAGTCGGCGACCTGGTCGTCCCGGTTCTGGCGGTACCACGCCATCTCTCACGCTCCATTCAGCTCCAGCGCGTACAAGGCGTCTCGGACGACCTGCTCCGCCTCGTCGCCCAGCGTATCGGCCAGCGCGTCCATACCGGCCCCGACCAGCATGCCCAGCGCGGTCGACGGCGGGATGCCGTAGACCTGCTGCAGCCGCACCACGTAGTTGGCCACCACCTGCAGGTGGTCGTTCGTCCGGTGGTCCAGCCGGTGCAGCAAGGACGCGTAGAAGGTGCGCCGGATGTCGGCTCGCAACGCCTCGACCTGCTGCGCGGACAGCATCTAACGCCCCGCTTGCTGGCGGGTGGCACCGTTCTGGCCGGCGCCGACGGCGGTGGGCTGAGCACCGGCCGCACCGGGCACCGCCGGGCCGCCGGTCCCAGGCTGCGGCGAGCCGGCAGGCCCGGGCTGCGTCGGTACGACGGGACCCAGCCCGCCGATCGTCTGCTGCAGCGTCGCCCGGGTCTGCACGTACTCGGCCTGCTGCTGCATGAAGCGCGTGGCCTCGGCCCGGCGAGCCAGCAGCTGCTCGCGCTTGGTGTCGTCCTCGCTCATCCTGGGCAGCCGGGCGGCCTTGCGGACGAACTGCTCGAGCTCGGCGTCGGGGAACCACTGCACACCCATGCTGGCCATCGACTGCATGAACTGGCCGAGCACGGCGATGTCCGGGCTGTCGACGTCGTTCGGCTCGAACTGGGGCATCTTCTCCAGGTCGGTCATCCGGTTCAGCCGGAGCAGGGTCGGCACCAGCTGGCGGTTGAGCACGTCGGCGATCGAGGAGGCGATGGCGTTCAGCGTGGTGCGGAAGATGCCCGTCTTGTCGGTGTGCAGGCTGTAGGAGCCGGTCGCCTGGTGGCCCACCATGATGAAGTCGGCCAGCACGCTCATCAGGACGCGCTGCTCGTAGCGCTCGATGATGGACTGGGTCTGGAACTGCCGCCCGCCACCGGAGCCGAGCAGGGACAGGTCGAACAGCGGCTGACGGGTGTCCTGGTCGTAGGCGACCGGGAAGACGATGCCCTCCTGCTCGTTGCGCCGGACCGAGCGCACCGTCTTGCGCATCTTGGTGACGGTCTCCTTCTGCGCCGGGGTGGCGTTCTTGGACAGGTACTCGGCGGGCACCTTGATGACCGGCATCCCGGCCAGGTCGCGCTCGACGCCGACCGCCTCGAACTCCTCGATCCGCTTCTTCATGTACCAGGGCCGGTACGCGTTGCGCAGCAGCGAGCGGCCCTCCGGGTTGCCCTTGGGGGCCCAGAGCCGGAACAGCAGGGACTTGCTGCGCGGGATGGTCACCATCCGGTACGCCGGCGCGGCCTGCTGGACCATGCCGAGGATGTCGCCGCTCTGGTCGAAGACCCACCGCACCATCGAGTCCTGGGACCGGATCGGCAGCCGGCGGATGCCGATCAGGCCGTCGTTGTAGCGGCTGTTACGGCGCGGGTCGGGGTTCCACGGACCCTCGCGGGTCTTGAACACCATCTCGTGCCAGCTCCACCCGTAGGGCAGCATCGACAACGTCTCGGCGATGAAGTCGCTCCACGGGCTGTCCATGTCGTCCTTGCAGGACTCCACGAAGTGGGCGACCTCCTCGTCGCGCTTGGACGACCCACCTGGCTTGACCGTCCAGCCGACGTTGCGCACGAGCATGGTGATGGCGTGCATGAGGCCGCCGACCAGGGGCTCGTTGTCGTACATCTCCTGGAAGACGGCCACCGCCTTGCGGCCGCGCAGCTGCGGGAGGAACTGCTCCTCGACGTAGCCGGAGTGACGGCGCAGACCGGTGGCACCCAGGTCGTCGAGGAAGGAGCTGTGCCGCTCGACGGAGAGGACCTCGGCGACGTCGCCGCTCTGGTCGACGCCGACCTCACGCAGGCTCGAGGACGGGACGGTGACGAAGTCTGCGGGCACGAAGGGTCCTTACCCCTGCTCGTCCGGGTACGGCACGGCCACCACGGCAGCGCCGGTGTCCACGACCCAGCCGGAGCGGTGCGGCCAGGCCCCACGCAGCGCCGCCTCGGCCTGCATCTGACGGGCGAAGCCGTCCGGGTCGACGTCGGGCTCGACGGCCTTGCTGAGCTTGTTCACCACGCGCTGGATCTTGGCGTCCTGCTCCTCCCACGCCTGTGGGTTGCGAGCGATGGTGCGCTTGGACTGAGCCGCCGAGGAGACGTTGATCGCCTGGGACGTGACCAGGCCGCCGATGGCGCCCCGGGTCAGGTCGGACCGACGTTCAGGGTCCTTCAGCGGGTTGACCCGAGGACGCGACGCCCGCACCGCCCGCAGCAGCCGGGCCTGGCGGGCGACCTGGGACGGGTCCTTGGCTGACCGCTGGACCAGCCGCCCCATCGTTCTCAGCGTGCGCCCGGTAGCGCGCCAGCGGGTCGGTCCCCCGGCCAGCAGCCCCGCAGCGGCGCCGGCGGCCGTGCCGATGGCACCGCCCTTCAGGCTGGCGCCCAGCTGGCTGGTCGTGGCCGCGACCTTCTCGCCCTTGGGGGCGACGAGCGGGATGGCCGGGTCAGGGAGCGAGCGGACCAGCGCCTCGGAGCGCTGCTGCGGGTTCAGCTGGGCGACCTGGTGGCTGGGCAGACCGTAGAAGGTCTGGCTCTTGACCTCGCGCCAGGTGCGCCGAGGGCCGCTCACGTGCTCGGTGGCGTCGAGCTTGCGGACCCCGGTGCGGCGGGCGTTGTCTTCGTTGTGGTGCGCCCAGGCGCCGCCCAGGACGGCGGCCCCCGTCCCGCCCACGAGGGCGGCCAGCCCTCGTCGGTGCAGCTTGCGCGCGCCCTCGTACATCATCCTGGCCTTGGTCTGCCGGGCCGTGCTTATATCGTGGAACCCCTTGGCCTGGGTGGCGCGGGCCTGAGCCGAGTTCATGAGGTTGTACGCCTGGCGCATGTCGTCGATAGCGTCCGTGGCCTGGCTGGTGGGCCGTAGCATCGCCCGGTCCCGGAGCTTGGTCGCCTGGTTCGCCTGGTAGGTGGCCAGGTCGAGGGTGCTCCTGGAGGCAGCTTTCTGCTTGGCCGCCGTGAGCTGCTCCAGGTCGGCCAGGTCGCGCTGCGTCCGGGCGCGTTGGATCGCGACCTGGCCGCCGATGGCTGTCGCCGCCCCCAGTCCTGCGGCGGCGGTACCGGCGACCACGCGCCGGCGCCGCGAGCGCGGCGTGTCGCCTCGAGCCCACTTGGCGACCTCCGACATCGACGGGCTCGTCACGGTAGGCCCGCCGGTGCGGCGTGGTCTGGCCACGTGCGCCAGCAGGCTGCCGCCGGCGGTCAGCCCCAGCCCGGCGCCCAGGGCGATCCGCCCGCGTCGGCGCAGCTTCTTCGCCCTGTCGTACACATTCTGGGCCACCAGGTCCATGGACGTGCTCCGCTGCTGCAAGGCCGCGGCCCGGGCGGCGTCAGGAATCTGCGTCGACCTGGTGTGCAGGCGGTTGGCAAAGCCCCGGCTCGTCTCAGCCAGCCCGCGCTGGTACCCCGACCGATTGATGGCGATCAGACCACCGCCGGCCAGACCCGCCCCGCCCAGGGCCGTGCCCTGGCCGACGGCGTAGGCCAGGCGCCGGCGGTCGGTGTCTCGGTGCGGTGAACCGCCGGGGACAGCGGAGGCCACCTTGCTGAGCGCGATGGCGCCGGTGGGGACGATCTGGCGAGGCTCGTTGTTGCGCATCACCCGTCTGGCCGCACCGGCACCGGTGCCCAGCAGCCCGGCTGCGAGCAGGTGCTTGACCCCGATCGGACGCATCGCCGACAGAGCGCCGACCATCTTGGCCGTGCCCGGACGGGGCGTGCCGTTGACGACCAGCTCGGTGTTGCGAGCCGCCTCACGCATCCGGGTCAGCGACCCCGGGACGGTGTTGGCGTCCAGGTGCGCCAGCCCGAGCAGCCCGGCGCCAGTAGCACTGCCGAGGTAGACGTCCTTGCGCCGCTCAGCGCGCTCGTTCGAGGAATACTGCGACCGCATCTGTGCCATGGCACCTCAGGTTAGGGCACCAGGGCCGGGCGCACACGCCTTGTGGAGCACTAGTCGAGATAGACGACGCCGACGTCAGGGTCCTCCTCCTCCAGGTAGATGTCACCGACCCGGTAGCCCCGGCTGGCCGGCCCGGACCGGGAGGCCTGGTTCAGCCACTCGGGCTTGTCGGCCTCGGCGCGCTTGACCGTCTGCCCGGCGGCATCCGGGGCGGCCCGGGTGACGGCCCGGTGCGCCATCGCCATGGCCACCACCTCGTCGGGCATGTGGGCGTCGTAGCGGGTGGAGGTCGCGAAGACGTCATCGACCGAGGTGTCCTTGTGGGCGTTGTACAGGCAGGTGCCGGCCGGCATCAGGTACCGGCCGTTCTCGACGGCGGTGATGTAGTCGGTCAGCAGCGTGATCCGCTTCTGGCCGATCATCTGCACCTTGATGGTGCGGTCGTCCACCAGGTCGGAGATGACGTTGCCCATGCCGGTGGCGTCGTGGGCGCTGCGGGAGCCGACCCCGTAGCGGCGGCAGACGTCGTTGAAGTAGCCGATCATCGTCGGCCAGGAGCGGCGCTGGACCTTGCGCAGGTACACCAGCCGGTGCGGGACGACGTCGGTGCGGACCACGACGATGACGGTGAAGTCCTTCGCCTTGGCCCAGTCCGCGCCGGCCGCGTAGGAGGCGACCTTCAGGTCCGGCTCGGCCACCACCCACTCGTCGTCGCCGTCGGCGTGGCGCTCGCTGACGAAGTCCATCACCGCGAAGGCCGCGTTCAGCTTGGCGACGTCGAAGGCGCTGTTCTCCCCTGACGGCTCGCCCAGGTCGTACTCGACCCGCCACATCTCCGCCGGCACCGACGCCTTCTTGCGGTCGATGTAGTCGGAGTCCATCCAGCCGTGCGGCTTGAGCTGCTCCTGGTAGCACCAGGAGAACACGGGCAGGCCCCGCTCTTGCGCCTCGCGCTTGACCGTGGCGAAGGTCCCGACGGCGTGCTGCCAGGTGCTGGAGGCGACCACGTACTCGTCCATCTCCACCCCCAGCGGGTTCTCCTTCTTCAGGGCCTGGCCCATCGCCGAGGAGTAGATGACCGGGTCCATCTCGTCGATCTCGTCCAGCAGGCCCAGGCTGGGGTGCGGGCCGCGCACCGTGGTCGGGGACGCCGCCAGCGGCCGGATGTAGTTGCCGGAGGTGGTGATGATCTCCGTCTCGATGTTCTTGACCAGGGCCCACCGAGGAGCACCGGGACGAGCCAGCAAGTTGCGGATGTGCTCGTGCACGTTGGCGCTCTGGGCCATGGAGCCGCCCAGGATGGTCACGTCGACGTGGTCCACGAAGGCCTTCGTCAGCGCCAGCACGGCCAGCAGGTAGGACTTGCCGGTGCCGCGGCTGCCGTACCAGACCGCGTAGTTGGGGCGGCGGGCGAAGTAGGCGTGCGCGAACGCGGTGAACGGCGCCACGTGGCCGGGGCAGACCTGGCGCCTCGGGATGCTGACGCCCCACATCATCTCCACCAGGGCATGCAGCTCGTCGTCGGTCGACGGCGGCCTGCTGAGCACGTACCGGGGCACCGAGTCCACCCGGGCCGTGCTGAGAGGAACTGGCACGAACAACGACCCTAGCAGCCAGGCTTGAATCGGTTTCCCGGGCGCGATTTTCGGCTCGACTGCACGCGTCTGACGCGTGTTTCACATAGGACTTGTACAAGACATAGGAAACACATGACTCCTGCTACGTGCCCTCTGCTTCACCTAGCAGGCGGCCCGCGATATAGCGGGCCGCTGACTAGTAGAAGCAGGAGTCGTGTGAATCGAACGATTCGTGCTCTGGAACGAGAAGGGCGCTAGGAGGAAGAGCCCTGCTAGCGCCCTCGCCCTAAGAGGCTCGGGCGCTGGTGAGATGTTGTCCTGGCATCCCCGGCCTGTGCCTGCTACATCCCTCTGTATGAAACAAAGGTCATCCTAGTCGCCGTGTCAACACCCTTGGAACCGATCCAGAAACGTTTCATGCGCCGCCTCAATCGTTGCACCGGCCCCGGTGCGGCCCGGTATAATGAAGGCCTCGCAGCGCTGACGTCGTGCTGCCCGCACACAGGCCCCGGAGCATCTGCCCGGGGCCTCTGTCATGCTCTGCTCCCACCGCGTCCCCAGCCCACCTCGAGGGAGGTACGACCATGGCCGCTGAGCCGCTCGACTACATCGACGCCACCCGGGGAAGCCCGATGCACACCTTCCTGGTCACGGCCGGCGTCGACATCGACAATGCCGTCAGCGTGTCGCTGCACCGCCACCAGTCCGCCGATGGCGTCCACCACGGGCAGATGTGCCTGCACGTGGGCGTCGTCCAGCACATCGTGCTCACGCCGGAGCAGGAGCTCGCGCTCCTGTGCCTGGTGCACGGCGAGAGCTGAGCCGCACCCGTCCACCGCACGTCCACCGAGAGGAGAACCACCATGTCCACCACCACCACGCCCGGCAGCGCGCCGTCCGACGGCCGCTCGGCGCTGATGGCGCTGCTGGCCGAGATCACCGACGTCGAGCACATCGACGGCTGGTACGTCGTGGCCGCCGACCCCGACGAGCCCCCGGTGCTGCACTACCTCCCGCGCGGCTCGCGGGCGATGCACCAGGTCAGGCTCAGCGCGAGCCAGGCCGCCCAGGTGGTGTCCGCGTCGCTGGCCGACGCGCCCGACTCCGACGCGCAGTCCCCACGGGGCCTGCGCAGCGACGTGACGGGCGGGTCGCAGTGAGCGCGACGCCACGGTGGCACGGCTACGCCACCTTCGGGTTCGACCAGGCCACCAGTCCCCACCCGACGCTGCCGCCCCACGTCGCCCACCCCTCGGCCATCATCGAGATCTGGGCGCCGAACCAGCAGATGGCCCGCGACCTGGTGCACGGGCTGACCGGTGGGGTCTACTCCGACCTGCACCAGTGGCCGACCACCGAGGTCGGCATCGCGCTGCACGACCGCTACTACGACCGAGGCGTGTCGATGGTGGTCGAGGTCACCGTCACGGCCAGCGCGTCGTGACCGGCCGCGACGGCTCTCGATGACACCGCGGCCGGGCCGGCCGTGGCCGGACGCCGAGCACCTGCCCTGGTACCGGCGCGTCTCGGCCCGCTCGGCCCTGGTGTTCGGCGCCGGCATGGTTGTCGGCGTCTGGTCGGTGGTCGCGCTGCTGGCCGTGGTGAGGATGAGGCTGCGATGAACCGGGACCGAGCCGGCGTGCCGGCCGGCCTGCTGGTCGCAGCCCTGCCCACCCCGCCACCGACGTCCCCCGACCCCGATGCACAAGGAGGGCTCCCATGAGCCAGACCGACGTCGACGACACCGACGACCCGTACCTGCCCAGCCCTGGCGACCTCGCCCTGCCCGCCCACGACTCGACCGTGACCCGCCTGCAGGTGTCGGGCTGGGTGCCCCGGCTGGGTGACGTGCAGGTCTACACGGTCCTGCTGGAGCCGACGACGGACCCCCGGCCGTTCGCCCGGAGCATGGTCGAGGCCCTGCGCTCCCAGCAGCTCCAGCCCGGGCCGCCGCACTGGCACCCCGGGGACGTCATCCTCTACCGCTTCCGCGACACGCCCGGGGCGTGGACCTACACCTACGTCGTGGAGAGCGTGCTGCCCTGGCGCACCTCGGGCAGCCGCAGCCTGACCAGCGTGCAGCTCAACCAGGCCTGGTACGAGCACCGCGCCGTGCTGGTCATGTCCTCCGGCCGGCTGACCACCCCGGCGACCTCGTGCGTCCACGCCCAGCACTGCCTCATCAACCACTACCCCGACTCACCAGAGGAGTAAGAGATGTCCGAGCACGAGAAGCCGTCGCTCGCCGACGACACCTACCTGTCCTTCTACGACGAGATGGCCATCCTGGAGCAGTCGGCCGCCTACGCCGGCCGGGCCCTGACCGTCTCCGAGTACAAGCGCCTGCGTGCTGCCCTGCTGGACGCGGCGAGCACCGCCGCCTGCCTGGACCTGTGGCGGGCCGGCGAGCTCAGCGCCGGCTGGGACACCGAGGAGGCCAGGCTGATCTGGTACAGCCCCGACGCCCCGGACTCCGAGCAGGCCGAGGCACCGGCCGAGCAGACGCGTCAGACGGCGGCAGGGCGGCTGCACCGGGTCCTGGCCGACACCGACGCCACCGACACCGACGCCGCGGGTTAGCCTGGGCGCCCGCCGCACCTGTCCGGAGCCGCCGATGTGAACGAGTCCGCACACCCAGAGACGATCTACCTGTCCGCCTGCCTCGCCGCCGGTGTCTTCACCCCTGCCCGGGACGGTCTGGAGTCATCGGACTTCCTCGAGCACGCCGACGTGTTCGAGTACCTGGTCGACTACACCAAGCTGACCGGCCACAAGCCGCCGTCGACCGACCTGGTGCTGCGCAGCTTCCCCGGGTTCGACTTCGTGCCCGACGTCGACATCCGTTTCGGGCGGGCCCAGATGCGCGACTGGGCGAAGAGCCAGCGCACCAACCGCCAGCTGCACCGCGCGCTGCGGCTGAGCCAGGCCGGGGAGTACGACCAGGCGCTGTCGGTGATGTCCAACAGCATGCGCCTGGTGCTGCGCAACCTCTCCGAGCGCGGGGTGACGCTGCGCAGCTGGGAGCTCAACGGGCACCACGCCCACCACGTCCCGTCCCCGCCCGGCCCGCTGGCCTACATCACCGGCGGCGGGCAGGAGCCGGGGCACCTGTGGCTGGTGTCGGCCCGCACCACCGTCGGCAAGTCCTGGCGGCTGTGCGAGCACGTCCTGGCCGCCCTCGAGGGCGGCTGGGACGTCGTGTTCTTCTCCCTGGAGATGACCCACGAGGAGGTGATCGAACGTCTGCACACCCTGGCCTTCGGCATCAACCCGAAGAACATGACCGCCGACGAGCGGACCCAGGCCCACAAGCTCTGGGTCAGCGAGATCCCCGGCGAGCTGCACGTGAAGGGGCCGGAGCTCGGCTACTGCACCCCGAGCGCCGTCGCCGCGTCCGCCGCCGAGAACACCCTGGTCGTCATCGACCACGTCGGGCTCATGCGCGACGTCGAGGGCCGCAAGGCCATCGGTGAGTGGAACGTGATGGGCGGGATCTCCAACGAGCTCAAGGCGCTCGCGCTGGCCGAGAACGTCCCGATCCTCGGCGCGGTGCAGGCCAACCGTTCGTCGGTCTCGCTGCGGCCCGGCCAGGTCCACGGCATCGACAAGCTGGGCCTGTCCGACGCGCTGGGCCAGGACGCCGACCTGCACGTCTCGCTGAACCCGTACGGGTCGAGCGTGCGGCTGTCCTACGTCACGAAGAACCGCCACGGTCGCGCCGGCATCCGCTGGTACACCGCGTTCGACCCCGAGCACGGCGACTTCGAGGTGATCTCCTACGCCGACGCACGCCGCCGGCTGGTCGACGACGAGGAGCTGGAGGGCTCGTGGGACCCCGAGACGAAGGAGGTGCGCGCTGAGTGACACCACGCGCGTCACGCTGGAGGAGGCCCTGGCCGAGGGCACCGGCGTGGAGCGACCGTTCAACTGCCCGGTCCACGACGACGCGAACGCCAGCGCCAGCGTCAACGTGGACAAGGGGGTCTGGTACTGCTTCAGCTGTGGAGCCCGGGGCCGGGCGCGGGACAAGCGCAAGGCCCCGAGCCCCTCGTACATGCTCTCGGTGCTCACCGGTGAGGCCGACCCCGTCGTCTACCCCGAGCGCTGGCTCGACGTCTTCGACGTCGTGCGGACCAGCCCGTACTGGGCGGAGCGGGTCGGGGAGCAGGTGGCTGCCCGGCACCGGTGCGGCACCCACCCCGACGACGGCAGCCCCACCTACCCGGTCCGCGGCCCGAAGGGGGAGGTCTGGGGCGTGGTGACCCGCCGGGTCACCGACGACGGGCCGAAGTACCGCTACCCGTTCGACGTCAGCACCTCGCGGACGATGTTCGGCTACCACCGCGCCCGTCCGGGCGGGGTGGTGGTGGTGTGCGAGGGGGCCCCGGACGTCATGGCCGTCGAGCAGGCGCTGCCTGCCGACGTCGGTGACGTCCACGCCCTGGGCGTCTACGGGGCCGGCACCCACCTGCCCCAGGTGGTGCTGCTGACCAGGCTGCGACCGGCGCTGGTCGTGGCCTGCTTCGACGCCGACCTGGCCGGCCACAAGGCCGCGGCCCGGCTGGCGGTCACCGCTGCGGACCACCGCTGGCCGTTTGTGTCGGTGGACTGGTCCACCGTGGGGTGCAAGGACGCCGCCGAGGCACCGATCAGCCAGCGCCGCCGGCTGGTCCTCGCGGCGATCGGAAAGAGACAGGAGAGACGACCATGACCACGACCGACACCGACTTCGCCGAGATGTTCGGCGACTCCGGCGACCAGGCGAGACCGGTCACCGAGATCACCGACGCCGGCATCCTGGCCTCGCTGCGGGCGCTGGAGAAGAACCGCCGCTGGGTCGAGCGGGTCGAGGAGGACAGCCGCGAGCTCACCGACTACCTGGTGGAGGTCCTCGACCCCGACGCCCGACTGGTCTGGCGCGACGAGGAGGGCCGGCTCCGGCCGGTCCGGGTGACCAAGCCCAGCCAGACCTTCGAGCCCAGCCAGGCCGGCCTCGCCTGGCTGAAGGCCCAGCACCCGCAGCTGCACGCCCTGGTGACCAAGACCGTGCTGGACGTCCGGGCCTACCACCGGGCGCTGACGGTCACCCACCGGATCACTCCGCAGATGCACGACGCGATGATCTCGCGCGACGACGACGGCAACCCCGTCCCGTCCCGCACTCGTCGGGCCAGTGTGGTGCTGCCCCAGCCGAGGCCTCAGCAGCAGCCGCCCGAGCAGGAGGAGAACGGTGCCCCCGCCGCGTAAGGCCGCCCCTGCCGCGGCCCCTGCCGCGCCCTCGCGCAGGCTGAGCACGGGAGACCTGGTGGCCGGGTCGCTGAGCGACTCGTTCATCTTCCAGCGCAGGTCTCAGATCGTCACCGTCCGGGTGGACCGCCTCACCGTCCGCGACGACCACGAGTCCGACGAGGCGGTCATGGCCGAGCTGAGCGATCTGCTGCTGGCCGGCATGGACCGCATCAAGGGCGACTACCTGGAGGCAAAGCTCGAGGGCCAGCTCTGAAGGCCCTGGACAACAGGAGGAAGAGAGTCACGATGACCAGGAACGACGCGTACAACTTCGACACGGCCATGTGGGACCCGCAGGCCGCGCCGTCGCGCACCACCGCTCCGTCGGAGTTCGACGGCCTGCGCTACCGGACCTACCTGTGGCACGAGTACGACAAGGACGGCAGCAAGAACGAGCCCGTCCGCTACCGGCTGCTGGGCGACCCGGACAGCGAGGAGGCCAACAAGCGAGGCCTCTGGGTCTTCGTCCCGCACCAGGTCAGCGTCCGCGAGTCGCGCCAGTCGCTGCTGATGGGTGTGCCGCAGCTGCCCAACGGCGTCTCCGCGGTGCCGCTGCGGGGCAAGGACGACCCGCTGCTGGAGAAGGTCCTGCCCGGCCGCTACAACATCGACAGCCAGACCAAGCAGGTCAAGACGCAGGCCGCGGTGCTGGGGCTGTTCGCCGACGAGGAGGACCAGGTCCAGATCCTCGAGCTCACCGCTCGGCAGTGGCGGCAGCTGTGCGAGCGGCTGTCCAACTGGCGGGAAGACTTCGAGGATCCGTCCTGGTCGCTGGTGGGCCGGCCGATCACGATCCAGAAGGAGGGCGTCAAGGGAACCCCCGGCGCCACCTCGCTGATCATCCGCATGGTCAAGGGCGTCAAGCCCACCCCGCCCGGTCAGCTCCCGGACGGCTACGACCTGCGCAACCACCTGGCCGAGATCAGGTCGGTGGTGGACGAGGCGCTGGGGGTCGAGCCGGACGGCGTCGCCGTCGAGCCGATCCGCACCATCACCCCGCAGGCCAAGGACACCGGCGACACCTCCGCCGAGGTCCAGCTGCTGACCCTGAGCAACACCGAGCTGATGGAGCTGCTCACCGAGCACAACATCAGCGTGACGCCGAAGACCCGGCGGGCGATCCTGCTCCAGAAGGCCACCGACGCCGGCCTGGGCGTGATCGAGCCCGTCTCCACCGACGACCCTCCGTTCTGAGCGGCTTGACCCCGCTCTGAGCGGCGCGCCCCGGCCCGAGCACCCGCCCGGGCCGGGGCGTCGTCGTCTGCCACTCGAGGAGAAGACCCGATGCCGTGGATCCACACGCACAGCCGCTACTCGGCCCGCGACGCGCTGCCCGCCGTCGAGGAGGTCGTCGAGCGGGCCGTGGCCCTGCAGTACCCGGCGCTCGCGCTGACCGACCACGGCACCATGGCCGGGTCGGTGGAGCTCTACCAGCACTGCCGGGCCCACGACCTGGCCCCGCTGCCGGGGATGGAGGCCTACCTGTCCTACCACCGTCAGGCCCGCAGCCGTTCCACCGTCCACCTCGGCCTGGTGGCCTACACCACCGAGGGGTACCGCAACCTGGTCCGGCTCAACAACCAGATGGTCCGCGGCTACTACTACAAGCCGCTGATCGACGTCGAGGACCTGCGCCAGTTCGCCGAGGCCGGGGCGACCAGAGGCGTGCTGGCCACCACCGGCTGCTTCTTCGGGCTGCTGCCGACCTTGCTGCGCCGAGCGCCGGACGCGGTCGACAACGTGCTGACGGTGCTCGCCGGCATCTTCCCCGACGCGCTGTACGCCGAGGTGCAGCACCACGGCATCTACTCCGACGACCACGACGACGACGTGCTGGTGCGCCAGGTCATGGACGTCGCGGCCCGGCACGGTCTGCCGGTCGTGCTGGGCGGGGACAGCCACTACTGCCACAGCTACGAGCGCCGGGCGCACAACGCGCTCAAGCGGCTGGTGTCCTTCGACGACCCCGACGACGCCGTCTTCCCGGGTGAGTCCGGCTACCACATGCGCTCGATGTACGACTACGCCACCGTGCTGGAGCCCGACGTGATGGCGGCGGTGACGGACGGGCTGACGCGCATCGCCGAGCGCGCCGAGGTCGTCATCCCCGAGCTCGACACCTTCCGGATGAGGGTGCCACCGCTGCCCTACGCCGACCCGGCGGACACCTTGCGCCGCCGGGCGCAGGCCGGGCTGGCCAAGCTGGCCGAGAGCGGCGGCCGCCCCGCCGCGCACCACCACAAGTACGGCACGCGGCTGGCCACCGAGCTCGACACCATCATTGCCGGTGACTTCGCCGAGATCGTGCTCATCGTGGCCGACCTGTGCGACTGGATGCGGACCGAGGGCATCTTCTACTGGATCCGCGGCTCGGCCACCGCCAGCCTGGTCCTGCACGCCCTCGGGGTGAACCGGCTGGACCCGCTGGCCTGGAAGCTCGACTTCGCCCGCTTCCTGTCCACCGACCGCACCAAGCCGCCCGACGTCGACATCGACGTGCCCACCGACCGACGCCAGGAGGTGCTCGACCACCTGGCCTCCCGCTACGCCACCCGCCCGATCGGCACCAGGTCCACCCTGAGCGCCCAGGTCGACTCCTCCGGCACCTGGCGCGGGTCGCTGGTCAACATGCTGCACTCGATGATGAGCAAGCGCGGTGAGCCCAAGCAGGCCACCGCCGCCCAGTACTCGATGCTGGCCGAGCTGAGCGAGTACTCGCTGGTCCGCGGCCCGTCCCGGCACGCCGGCGGGATCCTGCTGGGCAGCGCGCTGGACCTGCAGGCGCTGCCGCTGATGCGGGTCGGCACCGGCATGGCGGCCACCTCGGCCTCGGCCTACGACAAGAACGAGGTGGAGGCCCTGGGCTACGTCAAGCTCGACGTGCTCGGCGTCAAGGAGCTGCAAGGTCTGAGCCTGACCGCCGAGCTCACCGGGATACCGATGCTCAAGGCCGACATCAGCACGTCGACGATGTGGACCAGGATCGGCAACGGCCAGACCGACGGCGTCTTCCAGCTCGGCGGCTGGGCCATGAAGAACGGCTGCCGCCGGCTCAAGCCGCGGTCGGTGCTGGACCTGGTCATCGCCCAGGCGCTGTTCCGTCCCGCCGTCGACGCCGTCCGCGAGCAGTACCTGCGCCGTCGTGCCGCCCAGGACCACCCCGACCTCAACGAGCCGCTGCGCCGGGCCGTCGGGGAGACGTACGGGGTGTTCCTGTTCCAGGAGCAGATGATCACCCTGCTGCGCGAGCTCGGGATGGCGGCCGAGGAGCTGACGGCGGTGCTCAAGGCGGTCAAGGCCTCGAACAAGGCCGTGGCGAAGGCGAGGGTGGCGATGGAGGCGGCCCAGTCCCGGGTCGACGACCTGATGACCGCCAACGGCACCTTCAGCCCGCAGCAGCGCGAGCTGGTCCACGACGCCATGCACGGCTACGCCGAGTACGGCTTCAACCGCGCCCACGCCACCTCGTACGCAGTGATGGCGGCGATCTCGGGCTACTACGCCACCCACCACCCGCTGGAGTTCTGGGTCGGCCAGCTGGTGGCCCACACCGGCGACGACAAGGAGGAGGAGTCCCTGGCTGCGGCCCGCAACGCAGGCATCAGGACGTTGGCACCGGACGTGAACCTGTCTGCGGTCACGTACTCGATGGACCCCCGCGAGCAGGCCATCCGACGCGGCCTGCGGTCGCTGCCCGGCATCGGGGAGTCGGCCGCGAGCAAGATCGTGGCCGGCCAGCCCTACGCCGACCTGACCGACTTCGCGGCCCGCGCCGGCGTGTCCGGCTGCAAGGACCTGGGCCTGGGCCACTCGCCGTTGTCCTGCCCGGGCGTCGTCCAGGCCCTCGCCCAGGCGAAGGCCTTCCGCTCGATCACTCGAGGAGAGACATGAAGAAGATCTGCACCGAGGGCATGAAGAGGTTCTACTCCCCGCGCAGTGCCGGTGGCATGGCTGGCATCCCCACCCGCCACGCCCTGAACCGCGTCCATGAGGTGATGGTCGCCGACCTGGCGACCCGCAAGGACGGCTCGGGCCGGTTCCGGCCGTCCATGCTCGGCGACGTCTGCACGCGCCGGCAGCTGCTGTCCTACCACGGCGCCGAGCAGGCCGACCCCGAGCTCGACCTGACGCAGCTGTTCAGCGAGGGCACCTGGAAGCACTACCAGTGGCAGGTCGCCGGGCTGTCGGAGGGCTTCCTGACCGACATCGAGACGCCCATCCACCAGGACGACGGCAGCAAGTGGGGCCAGATCGACGGCAGGCTGCGCACCGGCGGGCTGTTCGAGCTCAAGGCGGTACGCAACAACGTCTGGCAGAAGGTGGTGCTGGACCAGCGCCGGCCCAAGCCCAACCACATGCTCCAGACCGTCGCCACGATGCTGCGCATGCAGGTCGACCACGCCAGCCTGGTCTACGTCGACCGCAACACCGGCGGCTGGTTCGAGTTCGTCGTCACCGAGGGCGACCCCTGGTACGTGGTCACCCGCAAGGAGCTCGAGCGGCGCGAGGAGGTCCTGTACCACCACGTGGCCGCCGAGACGATGCCGTCGATGCTGCCCGACTGCTCCCGCGGCACCGGTTCGGTCTGGGCCGACTGCCTCTTCCGCACCTCCTGTGTCTCCTGGGGCCTGCACGCAGGGCCCGAGTCGCTGCGCGACGACTCGTGAGCGCGGTGTGGGTGCTGACGTGAGCAGCTTCCTGGGGGTGGACTACGGCTCTCGCCGCGTCGCCATCGCCTGTCTGGTCCTGGACGAGAAGAACCCGGACGCGGTGGTCGCGCAGGTCTGGGTCCGTCGCTACCCGGCCTCCGACGACGTCTACACCGTGCTGGGGGCGGCCTACGACCTGATGACCGCCGCCGACACCGCGATGCGTCCCTTGGTGATCGCGATCGAGTCCCCTATCGTCGGTGCCAACAAGAACGCCCAGACTGCGGTGAAGCTGTCGATGATGGCCGGGGCTCTGTGCGCCGCGGCCGGGAAGGGCACCAGTGGCATCCTCCTCGTCGCACCCTCGACCTGGAAGGCCGAGGTAGTCGGCCGTGGCAACGCCAGCAAGAGCGACGTCGTCTCCTGGCTTCGGGTTCGACACCCCGGTCTCGTCGACGCAGCCAGTCAGGACGGCAAGGTCGACCAGGACGTCGTGGACGCACTCTGCCTGGCGTTACACGCCCACCGAAGCGTGGGAGGCCGAGGCTGAGTGCAGGTTCCACCCGCAGGAGATGTTCTTCGGCAGCGACGACCTCACTCTCTCCCGTGCTGACGTCAGGGCAGCGCAGGCCGTGTGCCTGCGCTGCCCTGTCCGGGTCGATTGTCTGTTTACGGCCCTGAATCGGAGAGAGGGTTTCGGCATCTGGGGTGGGATGACGTCCAAGAACCGGGGCCGGCTGCTCTCCGACAACGGCAACGACCCGCATCGCGCCCTGTCCTCCTACCTGGCTGGACGGCTACCCTCCCGGTGAGAGGAGCCGCAGATGCCACCGCGCAAGCGCAAGCAGCCGGGCAACGTCCGCACCCTGGCCGCCGCTGACCAGGTCGTGAGCATGCTCGACGAGCGGTACGCCATCGCTCGTCAGGCGCTGGACCTGCGGAACAAGGGCTACTCGCTGTGGGAGATCGCCGAGCTGCTGGAGATCAGCGAGGCCGAGGCCCGTCGCGGCCTGGTCGCGGCCACCAAGGCCGCCGCCGAGCTGCTGAACGAGGGGCAGAAGGCCGAGCTGCTGGCGATCGAGGTGATGCGGCTGGACCGGCTGCAGACGCCGTACTTCGACGCCGCCATGCAGGGAGACGTCCGAGCCGCCGACTTCGTCCTGCGGGTCATCGCCCAGCGGGCCAAGCTGCTCGGGCTGGACCAGAGCGTCACCATCGACGCCCGCAAGCAGACGGTCATCGTCGCCGGCGGCGAGCAGGACTACATCGCCGCGCTGCGAGCCGTGCGTGACAAGATCCACTCCGAGAGCGAGGCATCGTGAGCGACCGCACCGGTGAGATCGTCGTCAAGGCGTACTCCGACATGGCCTGCCAGATCGTCTGGAGCGACGACCAGGGTGCCCCGGTCCCGGTCGGCAAGCCTGCCCGGGCCGAGGTGCGCGACTCCAAGAACACCATCCTGGTCACCTTCGACGACGACGCCGACCCATCCGTCGCCGCCGTCATCACCGCGACCGAGACCTCGGGCGTGGTGCAGCTGACGGCACCGCGCACGCTGACCCGTGCCTGGACGCCGGGGCGCTACGCGATCGACGTCTTCGCCACCGTCGCCGACTCGGCCGCGCCCTTCGCCAGCGGCCAGTACCGTCCGGTCATGTCGGGCTGGTTCGTCGTCGAGAAGGCCACCACCATAGGGAACCCGTAGGAGCGCCATGAGCACGAGCCTCGTCCGCCTGGTCAACGGCGGCACGATCCAGATCCGCGAGGGCATCCTGCGGGGAGTCGGCCCGGTCGGCCCGAAGGGCGACCAGGGCGACATCGGTCCGCCGATGACGCTGCGCGGCTCGGTCGAGACCTCCTCGCAGCTGCCGACCTCCGCCGTGCGCGGCGACGCCTACCTGGCCGACGACACCGGACACCTGTGGTTCTGGAACCACGACCTGGTCCCGCCGCGCTGGGTCGACGCAGGCCAGTGGCGCGGCGAGCGTGGAGACCTGCAGAGCCCCGGCGCCCGGTTCGTCAACGCCGCCTTCACCGGCACCGTCACCGGGGCCTCCTGGTCCACCCTGGCGCTGGGCGCCCCGGACTACAACGACATCCAGGACCTCGGCACGGCTCAGACCACCGTCGTGACCAAGGCCAACGACACCGAGTTCGAGATCAACCATCCCGTGGTGGGCACGGCCGGGCAGTACCAGGTCACCGTCGAGCTGAGCCTGACCAACGGCGCCGGGTCCACGGCCGGCTGGCGGATGCTGGGGCTGTACCGCAACGGCGTGCTCTACTCGCAGTCCGGCCTCTACGAGTCCGGCAACGACGGCACCACCGTCTTCCTGGCGCTGACCACCCAGGTCCGAGCCACCACCGACAAGGACCGCTGGAGCATCCGCGTCCTGCCCAACGACACGTTCCCGCACACCCCGGTCCGGCTGGTCTGGGTCGTCTCCCGCCTCGGCGGCGGGATGGGGCCGCAAGGCACCCAGGGCGTCCAGGGGCCCAAGGGCGACCAGGGCATCCAGGGACCGCAGGGCGCGCCGCAGGACGGCTTCGCCAGCTACGACGCGGTCACCGGTGGCGGCCGCGACTCCTCGACCAACCCCGGCGGCACCGGCGACACCACGGCCGAGCAGGGCTTCCCGGTGCCGGGCAAGACACAGCGGCCGCACACGCCGTACTTCGTCCGCCAGCTGGCCACCGCGCTCGAGCGGTACGTGGTCGCCCGGTTCCCGACCATGGCCGCCATCAGCGCGCGAGCCTCGGCCGAGGAGGGCGAGCTGGTCTACAACGAGGGCGTGGCCGAGACCTACGCCCGCGGGCTGTACCTGCGCCACGACACCGGCGCGCCGACCAAGGTGCCGATCGTCCGGTGGGGCACCGCGGCTCCCAGCGCCTCGACGACCGACCCTGACGGCACTGTCTACCTGGTCTACGTGCCCTGATGGCCGGCCCCGAGCTGCGAGTCAGCGTCGGCGGTGCGGTCAAGGGCGTCTCCGACGTATACGTCGCCGTCGGCGGGACGTACAGGCGGGTCGCCGAGGCGAGCACGGCCGTCGGCGGGACGTACAAGACGGCGTTCTCGCCGGGGATCACGCTCAACCACTGGCGTGTCCTGCCCGTGTCCGGCAACCCCTTCCGCTGGAAGCTCGACCTCGACATCGCCGACAACGCCCGCTCGGCGGTCGTCTACGGCGACTGGCAGCCTGCACCGCTGGCGCAGCTGTCCGCCGACACCGACACCTCGCTGCGCTGGCTGTCCGAGCGCGGACCGGGCCAGCCGAAGAAGACCTACAACGCCTGGGTCGTGGTGACCGACGAGTTCGGCCGTACCAGCACGCTGCCGAACATCAGCTTCACCCCGCCGCTGCCCGCCGCGCCGCCAACGCCGACGTTCTCCAACATCGGGGAGAACTCCTTCACCGCCTCCATCCCCGCCCAGGTCGAGGCCGACGCCTACGTGTGGGCCCGGGTCACCCCCGGCTACGCCGAGTACACCTTGCCGACGTCGCACACCTGGACCGGTGCCACGCCGTCCACCAGGTACGGGATCCAGGTGCTCACCGTGGTCGAAGGCGTGCGCGGGGCGTGGAGCCCGGTCGGGTACCTCACCACCAAGGCGCCGTCCTACACCAAGGGCGACTACGTCCTCTGGCCGAGCGGCGGCACGAGCTACAACCCTGGCTACACCAGCTACTCCTACTACTGGCGCCCGCCGTCGGAAGGTCTGCGCGCCGGTAACTCCACCCCATGGACCGGCACGGAGAACCGCGGCAACCAGAGCGGGTTCATCTACTACAACTTCTGGGACTCCACCCACCACGCGCTGCGAGAGGCGCTCAACCGGGGTGCCACCATCACCCGGGTCCAGCTGCACCTGCAGCGCCGCAGCACCTCTCACGGCTACGGCGGAGTGGACCCGCGCAGCGGCCTGCAGCTGCACACCCACGGCTACGAGAGCCAGCCGGGCGGGCGCCCTGGCTTCATCAGCACCTGGGGCTCGCCGCACGGCTGGTCTCGCGGCGAAGCCCGCTGGGTGGACCTGCCGACCTGGTTCGGCTACCACATCGTCCGCGGCGACGCCGGCGGTCGCGGCATCGCGCTGGGCGGCTACTACTCGCCCTACTACCTGTTCGAGCCGGTGGGGGTCGGCGCTACCGGGCGCGTCGTCATCACCATCACCTAGGAGGGGCGCGCATGACCGCGTACTACCCCGCGCGGGGCGGCGCCGAGAGGATCATCGGTTCGGCTCCGGGCGCGGCCGGTCACATCCACCCCGGCTACGTCCAGCACTTCCTCGGCGACGTCCAGCCGCCCAACCCCCGGGGCGGGGACATGTGGACCCGCGGCGGCTCGGTGGAGTTCGCCTACACCGACCTGAGCTTCGGTGGCCAGCCGCTGGACGACTTCTTCCTCTTCGAGGACCCCGGTGGCATCACCACCATGCGCTTCGTGCTGCCCGACGGCGGTGCCGACGTCCAGGACCTGGTGGTCACCCTGTCCTACGCCGTGGCCGACCGCTCCTACGGCCACGGCATCCCCGTCCTCGAGCTGGTGTTCCAGTCCGGCTCGACCCTGGTCATCCCGCTCGACGGCGCCACCACCGAGCTCGCCTCGACGACGGTGTCCGTGCCGGCGCCCGCCGACTGGCTGGCGCTGGCCGAGAACGAGGCCTTCCTCGACGTCGACTACGCCGCCGTGCCGGACGAGATCGCCATCTACGACCTGTCCTTGACGCTGCTGCGAACCGGCTTCGTCTACTCCTTCGACGGGGCGCAGTGGGTGCTGATGAGCACCGGCGGCAACGTCATCGAGAGCCACAACGAGCTCATCGGACGGGAGGCCATCAACTCCCACCCGATCGGCGCCGTCACCGGCCTGCAGAACGCGCTGGACGGCAAGGCCGACTTCACCGACATCAAGGCCGGGGTCGGCATCTCGGTCACGCCGGGCACCGGTGACCTCACCATCGCCAACACCCGCGCGACCCACTCCTCACTGCCCGACCTCGGCACCGACGACCACCCGCACTACCTCGACGCCGCCCGCGGCTACACCCGGACGCTGGCTGACCAGACCTTCGTCAACGTCTCCGGTGACGCGATGACCGGCGACCTCGACGTGGCGGCCCGGGTACGGACCAACGACCTGGTCGTGCGCTCGGCCGACACCTCGCACTCGGCCATCGAGTTCGCCGACAACGTCGGCAACCGTCGCGGCGAGCTGTCCGCGGGGGCCAACCAGTTCGACTTCCGGTCCATCGACGGATCGGTGCTGGCCACCATCCGCCCGATGCGTGCCACGTTCCACGGGATGGTGAACGTGGTCCCGCCGGGGGTCAGCAACGAGCTGTCCATCACTGCCGGTGAAGGCCCACCGACCGGTGCGGTGATCGTGGACGGGTTCGGGCTGTACGTCGACGTCACCGGCGCCTCCGGCCCGTTGTACTTCACCGACATCCCGGGCGACTCCTCCTCGTGGTCCCAGCTGGGTGGGTCGGGCACCCACGACCACTCCGGCCTCTACGTCGCCCTGGCCGACCACGGCTCGTCCGACCACTCCGGCCTGATCGCCACCCTGGCGCCCAAGACGCACCTGACCACGGCCGAAGGCGGCACGGCCGCCGGTGACCTGCTGCACGTCCAGTACCCGGCCAACCCTCCGGCCGACCTCGGCCTGTCCGCAGCCATCGGCGTGTCGGCCACGGTGGCCCGGGCCGACCACGTCCACAAGCGCCCGACCCTGGCCGAGCTCAACGCCGCAGCAGCCGCCCACACCCACGGCGCTACCGAGATCGCCTCGGGCACGCTGGCCTTCGCCCGGCTGCCGACCGGCACGACCTCGTCCACGGTAGCCGTCGGTGACCACACCCACGCCTACGTGCCCACGACCCGGGTGGTCACTGCCGGAGCCGGCCTGGCCGGTGGTGGCGCGCTGTCAGCCGACCGCACCCTCGACATCGGCGCCGGGACCGGGATCACCGTGCTGGCCGACAGCGTGGAGATCAACAGAGCAGCCGTCGACGCCTGGTACGAGCCGGCCGGTGCGGCGTCCTCGGCTGCCGCCTCGGCCCTCGGCACGCACACCGCCTCCGCCGACCCGCACGTCCAGTACCAGCTGCTCGCCGCCCGCGGGGCGGCTTCCGGGTACGCCCCGCTGGGCGCAGACGGCCTGGTCCCCAACGCGCATCTGCCTGCTGTCCGCACGGCCAACTACTTCTCGGCGGCCGACACCACGGCGCGCAAGACGCTGTCCACCTATGACCCGACCGGGCTGTACCGGGGCGACAACGTCATCGTCGCCAGCCCGGCCGGCACCTGGGTCTACGTCGGCGCCACCAGCCCGGCCGACGCCACCTCGGTAGCCGCCGACGCCAGCTGGACCCAGCTGGCCTCCGGCGGGGTGCAGAGCGTCAACGGCCTGACCGGCACGGTCGTGCTCGGTGCGTCCAACGTCGGCGCGCCGCCGACCACACGCACGGTCACCGCCGGAGCGGGCCTGACCGGAGGCGGCGACCTGTCGGCCAACCGCACTTTCGACATCGGCGCCGGGACCGGCATCACTGTCGCCGCCGACTCGATCTCGGTCAACCGGACCACGGTCGACGCCTGGTACTCCTCCCCGGCGCAGGTGAGCTCCGCCATCAGCACCCACGCGGCCAGCAGCGAGCACGACGGGAGGTACTACACCGAGTCCGAGGTCGACGTCCTGCTGAGCACGAAGTCGCCGTCCAGCCACGCCCACGACAGCGACTACGTCAACGTCTCCGGCGACACGATGACCGGCGCGCTCCGGGTGAGCGGCCTGCTGTCCTCGGACCAGACGGCGCGAGTCGGCTCCGACCCGGCCGACTTCACCAGCCTTCCGGGGCTGATCTGGATCCGCGAGGACGACGCCACCGGGCACGCCGACCCCGTCTTCGACCCGGCCAACTACGCCGCGCTCAACCACATCCACGCCGGGGTCTACTCCCCGGTCGGGCACAGCCACGCCGGCGACTGGGCCCAGATCGGGCACACCCACAGCCAGTACGCCACTGACGGGCACGCGCACTCCGGCTACGTCTCGGCCACCGGCGGCACCATCACCGGTGACCTCGACGTGACCGGGATGCTGTCGGTCTCCGGCTTCGTCCGCACCACCGACCCGCCGGTGCTCAAGCCGGGCCAGCTGTGGGTCGACGAGAGCGCCACCGGAGCCGTGGCCGGCATCCCCGTGACCCACGACCACGGCTACGACCAGAAGTTCCGCTGGGGCACGGTGACCGGTACCAACCCGCTGCAGGTGCGCCTGGACGGGGACGCCAGCCCGTTGCCGTCCGCTCCGACGACGCTGGTCGGAAGCTTGGCGGTCGACGACCGGGTCTGGGTCCAGGAGCACCAGAGCAACACCCTGGTGCTCGGCAAGGGGCCGGACCTCGGGGTGCCGCTCCTCGAGCTCCGAGGCACCGGCACGCAGTCCATCGCCACCAGCGCCTTCACGGTGATGACGTTCTGGAACGACATCACCCCTGCCGGCCTGAACGGCTGGGTGTCGCAGATGTGGTCGGCAAGCAACCCCGGCGCGGTGACGATCCCCCGGACCGGCCTGTACGAGTTGAAGGCCACGATCGACTTCCCCAGCCAGACGACCGGGCATCGGGTGTTCCGATGGACCCTCAACGGCGCCGATTTCCTCCCCGAGGCGGCCGCCTCCGCTTACGCCTCTGCCGGCTTCAACGTGGTTGTGAGCAAGAGCGTCGTCAAGGCGTTCACCAAGGGCGACGTGGTGCGGCTGGAGGGATGGCAGAACTCCGGCGCGAACATGGCCGTCAATGGCTACAGCAACGGCTGGCACTACAGCCACTGGACGGTGCGAGGGCTGAACACCTCGAGCGTGGACAGCACACACGTCACCATCGAGTACCCCTTCGCCCCGGACCTGGCCTGGCAGACGATGTCGCTGCTCAACGGATGGGTCGTCTACGACGCGACCTTCACCCCGCCGCGCTACCGCAAGCACGCCAACGGAGTCGTCGAAATCCAAGGGCTGGTCAAGAGCGGGACCGCAGCCGCCATCACTACTCTGCCGACGGGGTACCGACCGAGCCATATCGTCATCCTCCCCGGCACCTGCTACCCCAACGCCTTCGCCCGCCTCAACATTCAGCCCGATGGGGTGTTGCGAGCCGAGTCCGGCTACTACAACAACACCTGGGTCGCCATCAACTGCCAGTACTACGCCGACCAGTGAGGATGTACCCATGGCCGTGATGACCTACGTCGACGCCGCCGGGGTACGCCGTCCCGTCCCGCCGACCGCGCACCACCACGACGGCGCCTACTCCCCGGTCGACCACAGCCACGTCACCGACACCGGCTGGATCGACCTGGCGCTGACATCGAAGTGGGTGGCCCAGGGCTCGCCGTACGCCGTCCCTGGCTTCCGCAAGCTCAACGGCGTGGTCTACCTGCGCGGCCTGGCCCGGGCCATCCCGTCCACCCTCGGCACCACCGAGGTCATCTCGACGCTGCCAGCCGGGTTCTGGCCGGACCGGTCGCTGGCCTTCAACTGCGCGAACTCCTACGCCAAGGGCGGGTACGTCATCCACGCGACTCGGATCAACGTCTCGTGGCTTGGCTACGTCAGCATCTTCCAATGGACGGCCCAGACTGACGCCATCACCACCGAGCAGTGGGTCTCGCTGGACAACATCCGCTTCGTGAGCGCGTGATGGTCCTGCACGTCGTCAGCAGTGCCGCGGACAAGACCGCCGTCCCGCTCGCCGAGCACACCCACGGCTATGCCGAGGTCGGTCACGTCCACAGCGGCGACACCGGCTGGGACCAGCTGGCGCTGACCAACGGGTGGAGCAACTACTCCAGCTCCTACCCGGTGCAGTGGCGACGGGTGGGCGGCGTGGTCTACCTGCGCGGCGAGGTGAGCAAGCCGCCGCTGGACATCGGCACCAGCCAGACCTCGGACCGCATCGCCACCCTCCCGGCCGGCGCCCGCCCGGGCCGGTGGCGCGTCTTCACCGTCGTCGGCTACAGCATGCGCAACCCCAACGACTTCGGCTGGAAGCCCTGGATCGTCAGTGACAACGGCACCAGGGTCGACGTCCAGGAGACCGGCGACGTCGTCGGGGTGAACCTCAACCAGCGCTTCTCGCCGTCTACCGTGACGACGGCGAGGATCTACCTGGACGACATCGCCTTCATCGCCGAGAACTAGGAGGCCGTCAGTGCCATCCGGCTACTACACCGACAGCACGGGGCAGAAGAAGGCGCTGCCGGTCAACGCTCACTCCCACGTCCTGGACGCCACTCAGTTCGCCAACGTCGGCGCTACCAACGACGGCTCGACCACCGACCCCAAGGAGGGTCAAGGGCTGTACTGGATGGGAGGTCCACCGAACGACGCCAACCCCGGCAAGTGGTTCGCCGGGGACGCCCCGACCAGAGCCCCGGTGAACGAGACGGTACTGGCCAACTGGTTCGAGCCGACGTCATGGAACCCTCCGAACACCGACAACCCCGACGGTGCCGCCGGCACCTGGCGGCCGACCGAGCCGGTCTCGTCCCATCCGGGCAACATCTTCTCCTGGGAGCACCCGGACGGGTTCGGCGTCCCCAGCGAGACCGTCGACGGATACATCCGGCTGCAGACGACGAGCTCGATCACCGTCGAGTGGGGTCGCGAGGCGTTCTCCGGCGCCCGGCCGATCCCCTACGGCGTGTCCGGGCTGGGCAAGTCGGCCGGCGAGTACACCTACCGGATCGCCGTCCTGGCCAGGGCGCTGAAGGACCACACCGGCTCGACCGGGCCGTGGACCATCAGCGTCGGGATGGCGTTCTACTCCAACAACGTCGCCCGCGACGACGTCCACGCCCCGCAGCCTGCCACCAAGGCCGTTGTCTGGGGGATCAACCGAGTCAACATCACCGACACCTGGGACGCCGACACCTGGGCCAACATCGAGTGCTACATGAACGGCCGGGTGCCGGTCGGAGACCTTCCGCTCGACGCCCCCGAGGGGACCGCCAAGAGCTGGACCGACTCAGACCCTGACGGACCGCACGACGGGTACTACTTCTGCCCGGTCATCCGGCTCGAGGGCGCCGACGCCGACGTCATCATCGACTCGGTCCAGGTCTTCCGCGGGATGCGCCAGCTCACCGCCCCCGGTGGCGTGCTGACCACCGGCGTCACCGTCCCCGGCCAGGACTACGTCACCACGATCAAGCCCGGCGTGGTGAAGACCAACACGCTCGAGCTGGAGCCGGTCTACGACGTCGAGACGCCGCAGTACAGCCTTGACATCCTCGAGGTCAACAACGGCATCGGCGACCCGCCGGGGTCGACGTTCTGGCAGAACGCCCTCGGCTACGGGTGGGCCTGGCCGCAGACGAGGCCCGTCGTCATCCCCGGCGGCGTCAGCGTCACCGCCAACAGCAACCCACAGGACCACGGCGGCCAGGCCCGGTTCTTCACCGAGCAAGGCAAGTACTACGGGAAGTTCGTGGTCGGGAAGACCTACCGGGTCGACGCCGTCGTCAACGGCCCGGTCGGCGGCGCCAGGTACCGGTTCGGTTCCGGCTTCATCTGGAAGGACGGACCGAGCGCGGTCCCGGACGGGACGGACCAGTCCTACACGTGGTCCTTCACGCACACCCAGCCGGAGATCACGTCGTCCTTGATGACGTTCTCGATCGAGCGTCCAAGCGACGGCTGGGGCAGCAGCGTCCCGCTGGGCCCGTACGTGGTGAAGTACTACCAGCTGACCGAGATCGGCGACCAGCCCGGAGCCATCACTGGTCTGCGCGACCCCTACTTCCCCAGTGACCCGGTCACCAAGAGCTACCTGGAGAGCCTGGACCTCGGCTCCGGCAGCCAGAGCGTCCTGCACGTCCCCACCACCACCAGCCCGACGCCGGCCGACGACCCGGACAACCCGTTCGAGGACGGCGCCATCTGGATGAACCCGAACGCGCCGCTGTCGGTGCCGATGGTGTGGACGGTGGCGCTGTCCTCCAGCACCAACACCCCACCCCAAGCCGGCGGCTCGGTCTTCACCGACATCCCGAACGTCAAGCGGATGGAGTTCACCGCACCCGGTCCCGGAGTGCTGACGATCGACTACTACGTGACTGCGTACGTCCAAGCCAACATTTTCCAGCACCAGGTCGGAGCAGAGGCCGGCGGCGGTCACAGCGAGTTCCACACGCACTCGTCGTCAAGCTGGGTCAGCTCCGGCACGCTATCGACGACGACAGCCGTCCGAGCAACGGCCGCCTACACCGCCGGCGGCACCAGCATCTTCAAGGCGATGGCCTTCGTCTCGGCGATCACCAACGGGTACCCGGCGCTCTACCACAACAGGTTCGAGTGCCGATGGACGCCGGGGGCGATCACCCTGACCAGCGAGAACCCAGGCGGGTCGGCCGCACCGGTCAGCCACGCCCCACTGGCGATGGTGCGCTCGGCCAACACCTGGGCTCCGGCGTCGGCCAACCGTCTTCCCGGGTACCAGACCCTCGACCCATCGGTCAACGTCGTCCAGGTCAGCACCAGCTGCTCCATCAGCGGAGGCGGCACCCAGAACGGCGGCAGTCGGACGCTGACGGCGACGGTCAGCGCTGCCCAGGGCACGCCGGTCGGCTCCGTGCAGTTCAAGTCCGGCTCGAGTGTGCTGGCCACCGTGACGCTGACGAACGGCTCGGCGTCCTACTCGGTGTCCAGCTCGGGCACCTACTCGGCGTCCTACCTCGGCGACCAGTCCGGGGCGTACAGCTACCAGGCATCGAGCTCGGGTACGACCTCGGTGACCATCCGCCAGCTGCAGTACGCCGAGTACGGCCAGTGGTCGAAGTGGGCGTGCAGCTACCGCGGCAACGGCGACTACCGGACTGACAACACCCAGTACACCTACGAGGGCTACTACAGCTCCAACCAGGGGAACCTGATCTCGGCAGTGGGCTTCAACCGTCTCAACGTCGCCAACCTGCACGCGGTCACCTACGTCGGGTTCCAGGCCACCTGCGTCCACTCCTACAACGGCGGCGGCAAGGACATGGACGTCGGCTGGCACAACGCCACCGGCGGCGAGCCCGGCCATCTCACCCACTTCGGCCGGTCCGAGCGCCACTCCGAGCACTACATCGGCAAAGGCGCGACCCAGAGCTACGACATCACCGGATGGGCCGCCGGCGTGGTGGCCAGGTCCGACTTCGGTGGCCTGCTCTTCGGCTCGGGAGCGGCGGCCAACAACGCTCACTACGGCTACTACAACGAGTCCTTCTACCTGCACATCGGCTACCAGTACTGGGCCTAGCCCGTGAGTACCGACAGCGTCACCGCGAAGGCATAGGCTGTCGACCGACGAAAGGAGCTCACAGTGGCCTCGCCTCCCGTTCGCCACCATCTCAACCGGGAAGCCATCAGGACGCTCGGGTTCATCATCTTGACGGCCCTGTTCGGGATCATCGCCCTGTCGCTGTGGGGCATCTCGCTGCGGTACGGCCTGTTCGGGGCGACCGAGCCGGAGACCGGCGGCGTCGCCGACGAGGCCCTGTCCATCCTCGGCAACATCGCCTCCGCCGCGGTCGGCGGCCTGGTCGGCTGGCTGACCCGCGACTACGTGGAGAACAAGGTCGGCACGCAGGAGATGCCACCGCCGGTCTCTCCGAGTGACTACCCGCTCCCGGCACGCGAGAGCGAAGGTGTCGCTGCTCGTTCACCTGGCAAACACGCCAAGCCGGGCGACACGACGAAGAATGCGAAGAAGCGAACCTCGCGGAAGGAGAAGCCAGTGGCAGACGAGCCCGTCGTCAACGACCACCCCGACGACCCGACCATCAACCCGCCGGAGCCCGTCGAGGCCGAGGACGGGTCGGTGGAGTACCCGCCGGACCCGAACTACGACCCCGTCTCCATCGAGGAGCAGGACCTGTCTCCGGTTGAGGTTGATGACGACTACTCCCCCGGAGAAGGAGACGACTGATGGTCAACCCGTGTCCTGGATATGCCGTCACCACGTCCTACGACCGCAAGGGTTCGTGGGCTCGCGGTTACCACGGCGCGTTCGACTACGCCGCCCCGACCGGCGCTCAGGTCGTGGCAGCCGCTGCCGGGAAGGTTGTCCACGTCGGGTGGGGCGGGATGGGGCGTGCGTATGGCGCTCACGTCGTCATCGACACCGGTGGCGTCAAGCACCTGTACGCGCACTTGTCGCGGACCATGGTGAGCGCTGGTCAGAACGTCAACGCCGGTCAGCAGATCGGCAACGTCGGGACGACCGGCAACTCGACCGGCCCGCACCTGCACTACGAGGAGCGCAACCCGCCCGGCGGCTACAACAACCACCGACGCCCGCAGTTCCCTGGGCAGAGCGGCGGCAGCAGTGGCGGCGGAAGCGGTGGTGGTGGAGCCACCTACCTGTCGAAGCTGAAGTCCGGCCAGCGGGACAGCGACAGCGTCAAGAACCTGCAGAAGGCGCTGAACGCGCACTCGCTGAGGCCGCCCGGCAACATCACCCTGCCGGTCACCGGCAACTTCGGCCCCAAGACCGATCAGGTCGTCATCGCCTGCCAGCAGCAGCACGGCTTCGGCAACGACCGTCCTGGCGCCGTCAGCGTCGGGCCGCGGCAGGCCACGCACCTGGGCTTGCCGAGCGTCAAGCCGTAGCCCGGTGCTCGTCGCTATGACGGCCTTGCGGTCGTAGGCTTGCCGTCATGGCCCGTCCCGGCGAGCGGAACTTCACCTACACCGAGGGTGACGACGAGCTCTACCTGATCACCCTGCAACGCGCGGCCGACTCCAGCGCGATCAACCTGACCGGTGCAGTCATCTCGGCCGAGATCCGCGACAACTACGCCAGCGAGGGCGGGGTGGTGGTGGCCACGGCCACCTGCGCGGTCGTCAACGGCCCCGGCGGCGTCTTCTCGATGGAGATCGCCGCGGCCGACACCAAGACCATGGGCGGGAGCTCCTACAAGTACGACGTCCAGGTCGCTCTCGGCGGCAAGAAGCGCACCTACCTGCGCGGAGAGATCCAGGGCGTCAAGGAGGTGACCGACCTGTGAGCGACACCGCTATTGTCACCGTGGCCGATGACGTCTACACCGTCACCGTCACCGACGAGGTCGTCGCCGTCACCGTCACCGACGACGTCGTGGTGGCCTCTGTGGCCGAGGCGCCGTTCGTCCCGCACAGCCACCTCGAGCATCCGCACCTGGTCTACTCCGCCACTCGTCCCGACAACCCCGCACCTGGCACGATCTGGGTGCCATCCGTGTAAGGAGCGCTCATGCCTCTGGACAACGCAGGAAAGAACACGGCTGCCGACGCCATCGCCGGCGCCTATGCCTACCTGGCGCTCTTCAACTCTTCCGACACCGAGCTGAGCGGCGGGTCCCCGGCCTACGCCCGCAAGCTGGTGACTTTCGGCGCGTCCAGCAACGGCGTCAAGTCCATCACCGGCACGCCGTACCAGTTCGACGTCCCGTCCGGAGCGACGGTGGCCAAGTTCGGGCTGTTCACCGCAGTCACCGGCGGTACTCGCGGGGCGCTGCAGCCGCTGTCGGCCACCGAGGGCCCCTACGCTGCGCAGGGCAAGTACGACTTCACCGCAGGGTCCATCACGGTGACCTGATGAGCAGCAACATGCCTCGCTGCACCAAGGGGCGCGACTGCTGCTGGGTAGAGAGTGAGCCCTGCCCGCACCTGGACGGCGACGTTTGCACGCTGCGTCGCGAGCTGGGCTCGTGGGAGGCCGTCCACGCCGACCCGCGCTACCTTGCGACTCCGGCACCGGTCTGGCGGGCTCACAACGTCAACGACTGCGGCGACTTCTTCTGCGCCGACTGTAGAGACCCCTGATGCCAACCCTGCACATCCCCTACGACTTCACCACCACAGGGATGCTCAGCGGCGGATCATCGACCGCAGCCACAGGCACCGGCACGATGCGGCGGCCGAACTCGTCTCGCGTTCCGGGTCTGACGACGGAGTACGACGAGGCGACCAGCTTCTGCATGGCCTACCCGAACGGAACGGCTACCGGAGGCGTGACAGCGCCGCTCTGCACCGGCGCGCACCGATACCGGCCGCCCGACATGCCTACGAACGTCACGATCGCAGACATCTCGTTCGGCATCTACTTCTACTACGCGTCATCGACCGTGGACGACTCGATCCTGACGACTTTCGGCACCACCAACGAGGGGCCGTGGGTGTTCACGTTGGGCGGTGGCACGTTCTCTCAAAGCTGCGCCAACCCTAGTGAGCCGTGGTCCAAGCCACTGCCCACGACCGGCGGAAGCACGAGCGGATATTGGCTGGTCAGAACCTTCCCCGTCGACAGTGTCAACCAAGCTTCGTGGCGAGACGTCATCAACGGCTGGACCAGCCAGCAGGCAGATGGCTGGAGTCTGTTCGCTCAGGTCAGCCGCGTCATGGGCGCGGACCACAGCGACCACCCCGTCGAGTACCTCTTCAGCTGGCTGACGATCAACTACGAGTCCGACGGCACGCCGACGCCACCTGGTCGTTACATCTTCGCAAAGGGCTACGGCCAGATCATAGCGAGCGGGTACCAGAACGGCTGGGGCGGGTTCGGCCCCTACGCCTTCAACAGCACGACCTTGATTCTCAGCAAGCCTGATCTGGGCGGCGTCGACTTCTCCGCTGAAATGGCGACCTGGAAAGCCGGAGACCGCATCAACATCTACGACGGCTCGGACGTCCTGCAGGGCGACTACGGGTTGAGCGTCGACCCGGTCGTGACCGTCAACTCGGTCCAGCTCGAGTTCACCGAGGTGTCCGTCGTAAGGGGGATGCTCGTCACCGGCCAGGGGTTCCGGCTGGAGAAGAAGGTCGTCGCCCCTAACGGCACCGGGTCCCTGAGCGCCTCGGTCACCTTGTCCGGTGGCGGCGACCGCAGCTCGGCAGGTACCGGCGACGTCTCAGCCGCGGTCGCCCTGACCGGCTCGGGTACTGCGACTCGACAAGGGTCCGGTGACCTCGCCGCAACGGTGGCGCTGACCGGCTCCGGTGGCCTGCCGTCCGTCAACGGCTCGGGCACCGGTGACGTCTCGGCCGCGGTCGCGCTGGCCGGCTCCGGGCAGCGTCTTGCTTCCGGTACCGGGGCGGTCTCGGCCGCGGTAGCCCTGGCCGGCTCCGGGCAGCGTCTTGCTTCCGGTACCGGCGATGTCTCAGCCGCGGTAGCCCTGGCCGGCTCCGGGCAGCGTCTTGCTTCCGGCGCCGGTGACGTCTCAGCCGCGGTCGCGCTGGCCGGCTCCGGGCAGCGTCTTGCTTCCGGTACCGGGGCGCTGGCCGTCACAGTCGACCTGACCGGCTCGGGCGCCATCGTCGGCGGCGCCGGCACCGGCTCGGGCCACCTCACCGTCGCTGCCGACCTGACCGGGTCGGGTACCACCATCCGGCTCGGTACCGGGCTGCTGCCGGTCACCGTCGACCTGCTCGGCTCCGGTCAGGCTCAGGCGCCCGCGTTCTCGGGCACAGGAGTGCTCACGGCGGCCGTGGAACTGCTGGCGCAGGGGATCACCCTCAGGAGCGGCTTCGGGACGCTCACGGCCCTCGTAGAGCTTGCCGGGACCGGCGCCGACCCGGCCTTCACCTACTGCGAGATGTGGAACGGCACCGCGTGGGTCGGCGTGGCCACGTTCAACGGGACCGGCTGGGTCGACGCCGAGGTGTGGAACCCCCACACCGGCCGGTGGCAGAAGCTCTCCGCCGCTCCCTGACTACTGGTTCATCGGTTGCACATGTACTAGAATGACGTCGTGATCGCCGCTGTGGACGAGTGCTGCCCCGGTAGCCTGAACAGGCGCCGCGGCCGCTCCCCACGAACGCTCGGTCACCAGTAACCCCCAGATCGAGCTCGGTACCGCCGAGCTCCGCCTGGGGGTCTTTTCGCGTCCGCGTCTGAAAGGAGACACCCGTGGACATAGTGATTGACCTGCTTGTAGCCGCCGCCGCGGTAGCGGTGGTGGCCGCAGTGATCACGTACCGCGAGCGCACCACGCCCGGCGGGACGGTCATCGACCTGTCGAGCTACCGGGACAGCAAGTGAGCAGCCCGACTCGCACCCAGGTGGTCCAGGCCCTCGAGGTCCTGGGTCTTGACCCTGCCAGCGCCGAGGAGGTCCTGATCCTCCAGGACAGGATCGTCGTGCGCCGGCGCGATGTCGTCCTGATCGCCGACGACACCGACGAGCCGAGAGGGCACGAGCACTGATGCCACTTCCTGACACGTGGGGCCTGGAGTCCAAGCTCGACTCCATCGCGAGCGCGGTGAAGGAACTCACGGAGATCGAGCCCGCCGACGTCGGCGGAATCATCGACACGCTGGAGTCGATCGACACCCACCTGGTCGAGCTCGTCGACGGCAACTTGCCGGCGCTCGTCACCGTGCTGGAGCGCATCGCCGATGCGCTGGAGAGCAACACGAGGTAGCCATGCCCGCAGGAAACGTCACCGCAGGTGCCACCTACGGCCACGAGGGGGAGGCCTGGCACCGCCTGATCCCCCACTTCCACGACGTCGAAGGCCAGTCGTTCGAGCAGGCCCGGATCGAGGCCGGGATGACCTGGGACGTGGAGACGTCCCCGATCTACGACAACCAGGGACAGACGATCAAGAACTGGCAGGCGCTGCGCCGCGACGACAACGGAGTCCTGCTGAGCATCCAGCAGGACTCCTACGCGGTCATCTCGATGGCCGAGGTCGGCTACACCGCCGAGTTCGTGCTGGACGCAGCAGCCAACCAGACCAAGGTCGCGGCGATGGTCGAGCTGAACGAGGGCCGACAGATCTACGTGACCTTCCGGCTCCCCTGGACGATCACCGTGCCCGGTGACGCCGAGGCGACCATCCCGTTCCTGGTGCTGGCCACCCGTCACGACGGCCGCGGCGGCATGCGGCTGGGCGGAAACAGCGTCCGGCCGATCTGCGTCAACACCGCCGGCCAGGCCGAGGCGTTCTGGGACCGTACCGGGATGGGCTTCACCATCCGGCACACGGCGAACTGGGCGGACAAGCTGCACGACGTCCGCGCGGCCATGCGGATCGCCTCGGAGAACATCGAGAAGCTGGGCGAGCTGTACCTGCACCTGGCTGACCGGGAGATGACCCGCCGGGACGTCAACTGGTTCCTCAACAAGTGGTCCTACACCGCCCTGAGCACTGCCCAGGGCAACAGGGCCAAGGCCAACAGCCGGGCCCGCCGGGAGACCTACGAGCAGATCCTGGCAAGCCCGACCTGCGCGGGCATCTCCGCAACCATGTACGGCGGCCTGATGGCCGCGACGGAGATGACCGACCACCACATGTTCGGCCCGAAGACGACCAGCGACACAATCATGGCCCGGCAGATGGAGCGCGGCAGCCTGGAGAAGCGCCAGGCGTTCATGCTCTGGGCCCGCCGGGCCCAGAGCGCGCTGCAGCCGAACCCGGCGCAGATGCGCAAGGTCAGCAGCGCCGCGCTGAAGGCGCGCAGCCTGGTCTGAGACAGGTGGAGGCCCGCCCCTCGCCGCAGGGGCGGGCCTCCTCCGCACACAGGAGAGACACCTGCGGTCCCAGCCTAACCAAGACGCAGTGTTGGGCACGCACCAACAGTTGCGTAGCGATATATCGTTATGGTATAGTGGTGTCGTAGCCGCAGCACAGCTGTGCCTGCGACTAGCCCTCTGACCGTCAGGCAGGGGGCCTTTTTCGTGCCCGAAGGGAGACGGCTTTGGCAGAGTGCAACGTCTGCAACAAGGCCGAGAAGCGGGATCTGTACGCAGCCGGTTACAGGGCTGGCTGGCTCGACGCCATCCGGCAAGTTCGCCGGTTGGCGAGGATGAACCCGTTCTTGACCCGCGAAAGAGGGGAGACGCTGCTCGCGCTGGTGCTGAGGTTCGAGCACCAGATGCGGCCCCCTGTCGGCAAGGCGGCTCCATGATTGCCCGGGTCCTGGTAGTCGCTGCGGCCAGCGTGCTGGCTGCGGGGTGCACGTCACCGGCGGTGACGGTGACCCCCGACGACTACCAGGACTTCATTGAGACGGACGCGGCGATCATGGCCGAGGACCCGGTTGTCTGCGAGGCCTTCGCCGCCGACGGCGAGGCGTTCGCGGCGGCCTACGTCGACCAGCTGGCCGCCAACCTTCCCACGGAGGCCGTCCCGGTCCCGTGGGACCGCTCCCTGGTGATGGCGTTCAACGCCTTCGCGGCGGTCTGCGGCTGACGCCGCTTGCCGCTGGTTCCAACCGTGTGCCGCTGCTGCGGCTGCACCTCCTGCAGGTGTGGTCACAGCAGCGGCACACGGGTTGCTCCACCCCGTCTGCGCCCGTAGACGGTTCCTCACCGACGAAAGGTTTTGCCATGCTCACCACCCCTGTCACCCCTGCCCCTACTACCCCTGCGCCCGAGTCGTCTTTCGTCGCGTACCTGGGCGCGTTAATGCCAGTTCTGTACTCCACGTTCGAGCGCTCCCTTCTCTTCTACGAGAGGGATGAGCCAAACGTGGTCCGAGGCGTCCTCGTCCGGGTGGGCGACACCTTCGTAGACTTGACCCACGAGGACGGCGACCCAGAGTCGGTCGCCAAGGTGACCATCACCACAAGACCGGCGACTGACACGGTCGTCCTGAAGTTGGCGTCCAAGGACGCGTCAGCATTTGTGAACCAGATGCTGATCGACCTCAAGCACGAGGCGCCCACTCCGGCCCGAGGGCCGGTGTTCGTGAACCTGACCCCACACGTCCTCAATATGGTGGACGTGGGAGACATGCCCCATCGGGCGTCGTCGCGCAGATCAGCGAGATCCGCGAGCCCAACGAAGACGGGGTCACGACGATCTCCCTCGGACAAATGGCGGGGCTGCCTGTCGCCCTGCCGGCTGTCTTCTACGTCGTGGCCCGGCCGCTGGCCGTGGCCATGGCGCTGGCCGGGCAGTCCCGGCCGGACGTGGTCGTGGTCGACCGCCTCGTCCGGGACGACAAGGGGGTGATCATTGGAGCCGAAGGCTTCGCCCGCATCGTCTAGCCCGGGCGAAACGCCCTCCCGCAAGGGGGGGCCTCCGG
>Ga0209594_1000219_pt1 | contig 41590 bp, 27 predicted proteins | sample AshMeaCrysSpring_FD_184126 | JGI IMG/M metagenome (GOLD analysis project Ga0209594, IMG submission 184126) | Groundwater microbial communities from Big Spring, Nevada to study Microbial Dark Matter (Phase II) - Ash Meadows Crystal Spring... | ecosystem: Environmental > Aquatic > Deep subsurface... | reverse complement strand
GTCGACGGAGATGGCGATCTAGATGCCGTTATCGTGACCAACGGTGGCGGAGGCAAACTCTACCTCAACGATGGCAGTGCTGTCTTTACCAATGTCGCCAGCTTTGCCAATGGCGGCGGCTTTCCCCACAGCGTCGCTCTGGGCGTGCTTGATGGCAGCAGACCGGATGCCGTCATCGCTTTGTCCGGCAATGGCAAGAATTCCAAAGAGCAGGTTTACCTCAACACCGGCGCCAGCCCCTACTTCGCCAGCAGCGCGAGTTCCACTTTCGGCCGTCTGACCAGTCTGGATATTGAGTTGGCCGACATGGACGGCGTGAACGGTCTTGACGCGATCGTGGCCAACGACGACGGCGTCAACGAGATCTACCTCAACAACGGTTCTGGGCAGTTCGTCGGCTCCGCGGCCGCCCAGTTTGACAACGGCCGATCCCAAGCAGTGGCTATCGGCGACATTGATGGCGACGGCGACAACGATGTGGTGGTCGCCAACCTGAACAGCGCCAATACCGTCTGGATGAACGGCCCTACACCGGCCACGTCCGCCGCGGCCGACAACTACGCCGTCAATGAAGACCAGGTCTTAACGGCCAACGCCCCCGGCGTGTTGGGTAACGACACGTACGGCCCAGGCCTCTTGTCCGGTGCTGTCAAGCAGTCGGACCCGATTAGCGGCTCGCTCGTCTTCAACAACGATGGTAGCTTCCAGTATACGCCGGCCGCCAACTTCAGCGGCACTGACAGCTTCACCTATGCCGTGCAGGACTGCCGCGGCGGATCTTCCACGGCTACCGTTTCAATAACCGTCAATGCGGTGAACGACGCGCCCGTCGCCAATGGCGAGAACTATTCCGTCAATGAGAATAGCTCGCTGTCTGTGGCTGGCCCTGGCGTGTTGGGCAACGATACCGACATTGACAATGATCCCCTGAATGCGATCAAGGTCGGTGGCCCAGCACACGGCAGCCTGGAGCTGAACGCAGACGGTAGCTTTCTGTACGTACCAAGCGCCAACTACTTCGGCCCGGATAGCTTCACCTACAAGGCCAATGACGGCACGGCCGATTCCAATGTCGCGACCGTCAACATCACCGTTAACGAAGTGAACAGCCCGCCGGTGGCCAAGGATGACAATACAACGGTCATCGGAGGTAACACTGTCACGATACTCCAATCCGGTGCGACCAGCGTGTTGGCCAATGACACAGATGAGGACGGCGATTCACTGACAGCGACGTTGGTCTCCGGCCCATCCATGGCAGCCGCCTTCAGTTTCAATCCCAATGGCACGTTCAGCTATAAGGCCAAGTCGTTGGCGGAAATCGGTGAAGTGAAATTCGATACGTTCACCTACCAAGCCAAGGACGGCAACGGCGACTCCAACGTCGCCACGGTGACGGTCTACTTCCAGAACCAGAGCCGCGCGGGTGCCATCCGGATTGAGGACGGTGTTCCTTACACGGACACATCGGTCAGCACGACAGACCCGAACTGGTACGTCATCCAGGTGCCAGTCGCCGGATCAACACTCCAGGTCGAGGTCGAGAGTGCGGCCGACTATGACGTCCTGCTCTTCGCGCCCTCTATTGACGAAGAGACCGGACAGATTCGTGACCTGGCCCAGCTGACCAACATCGCCCAGTTGACCAATATCGGCATCGTTGACCTGGCGCAATTGACCAACATTGCCCAGCTGACCAACATCGCCCAGCTAACGAACATCGCCCAGCTAACAAATATCGGCGATCTTCTCGACCTGGCCCAACTGACGAATATCGCCCAGCTGACCAATATCGCCCAGCTCACGAACATCGCCCAATTGACCAACATCGCCCAGCTGACCAATATCGCTGAGAGCGATGTGTCCGGCAGCCTGGTCGGCATCTCGGCCAGTGGTGGTCCGGCCAGCAGCCCGGACGACTACAACGAGAAGATCATCCACAACATCCACGAGCTGTCCGGCCCATACTACATCGGCGTCATTGCATCCGAAGAGGCGGCCGTGGGCGTGAATTTCACGGTGACGGCGACCATCACGCCGCCGGCACCCGATGAAGCGATTCCGGTGCTAAACACACAGCCTGAATCCGACTTCGCCACGCCGGCTACGAACAGCAACATTGACACCTTGATCCTGTACAACGAGGCGCGACTGCGCGATGAGTATGCGGGTGCCGACGTGGACGCATTGGTGTCCAAGCTCAACCAACTGGCGGCCGACACGAACACACGGGGCTTAGTCATTGACCTCGATACGGTGCAAGACCTGGAAGGTGACTTCGCCATTCGCGACGCCTACACTGTGTGGGATGCGCACTACGCCACCAGCCCGCAGGCGGCCAACTTCGTGGCCCGGACGATCAAGGCCTTCCTGTACGACCAGATTCCGGCTTACCCGAATCTGAAGTACCTGGTCCTGGTGGGCAATGATCACTCCCTGCCCCAGCGGCGCGTCACGGATTCGACGGCCGTGGCCAACCAGCGCAACTACACCAAGGTTGTGGACCCGGCGATCAAGATTGCTTATGACCTGCGCTACTACCTGACCGATGATTATTACGCGGCGGCGCTACCCTTCCCCGCCAACGGGCGCGAGGTTTATCTGCCGCAGTACGGTCTGGGTCGCCTGCTCGAATCGCCGCAGGACATGATCGCGGTGATCGACGCCTACCTGAACAACGGCCAAACGCTGCTGCCGCAGAATGCGCTCATCACGGGTTATGACTTCCTGACGGACCAGGCCAACGCGATCGGCGGCGAATTGTCGAACCGTGGTATCGCCACGGACACAACGCTTGTCAATGATACCTGGACCGGTCAACAGTTCCGGAATAAGGCTTTCACTACCGGCTATGATCTGATTTCGCTCAATTCACACTTCGACCATGATCTGTTCTACCCTAACAGCCCCGCGGATCTGGTCTATGCCGATGAGGTTGATGATCTGGGGAATCTTTACTACCAGTCGTTGATCTTCTCGGTGGGTTGCCAGTCCGGTCTGAATGTCGACGGTCAGTTCTACCCGACCTCGAATCCTTTCGCAGGCGCCGACTGGGCAGAGATGTTCGCCGGTCATGGGGCGGCTTATATTGGCAACACCGGCTTTGGCTATGGCGACAGCGACCTGCTGGCCTACTCCGAACAGCTCATGCTCAACTTCGTCGAGCGGCTCGGTTACAAGCCCGTTGGTGCGCCGGATCCGTCGGTTGGCGAATCGTTGAAGCTGGCCAAGCAGGCGTACTACGGCATTGTCGGCGCCGGATCGCTGACCAACTACGATATCAAGGTCATGGAGGAAATGACACTTTACGGCCTGCCAATGCAGCGCGTCAAGCTGCCCGCCCAGACCACAGTGTCGCCTGATGGGCTACAGGGTTTGTTGGACGATGTGACAACCACGCCGCCAGCCATGACCAGTGAAGGGATGCTTGCCGTCGCGACTGAGGTTGCTACGGCGACTGCGACGCCTTTCAATTTGTCTTTCAACTATACAACGGAGACGACTGCGCGTGGCCAATACAATCGTGTTACGGGCGAGAACGACCTCTATCTGGAAGGGGGTCGGCCGGTGTTGCCCCTCCAGACATTCAATCTGGACTCAAACACGCAGGCGGTGCGCGGCGTGCTGATACTCGGCGGTTCCTTCACCGACACACCGAGCTTCGACCCGGTTATTCAGGGCCTCATTTTCGAGGACAGCAATGAACTGGTGGGCGAGGGCCGCTTCGATCTGCCGGAGTGGTATCCGGTCAGCGTGGCCAGCGTCAACCGTTTCGTGCAGCTTGGCCCGGGCACCGATGGCCTGGCCCAGCAGTTGATCGTGACGCCGGGACAGTTCTACGCCACCTCGACCGTGGGATCGCCCAAGACCATCGGTATCCAGCGCCTGTACAGCAACCTGAACCTGCTAGTCTACAGCGCGCCGCTGTCCGAAGACGACTTTGTAGCGCCGTCGATCTGGCAGGTCGCGGCCTCGCCGGCCGCCAACACCTCGGCCGCGTTCTCGGTCCAGGTGGATGATGATACGGAAACGTCCGGTCTGTCCAGCAGCGGCATTATGCGGGTCATCGTGACCTATCGCAATGTCACCAGCAACACATGGCAATCGGCCGATTTGACCTACAGCAATGGCTTCGCGACGGGTACGGTTGCGCTGCCGGTAGCCGGCACCTACGAGTACTTTGTCCAGGCGGCTGACGGCGCAGGCAACGTGGCCATCGCGCTCGACCATGGCAACTACTACAAGGTCAGCATCGGGTCCGGGTCATTTGGCACGGGCGGGTCTTCGGATGCCGTGCCCGGTGACATCAACGGTGACGCCTATCCCGACATCATCGTAGCCAACACGAACGGGACAAGTGGTGTCTACTTCTACACCGGCTTCGGCTTCGTGGATGCCGGTCCCAGCTACCAGTTCCCGGCATCGAGCACGATTGCCGTGGGTGATGTAGACGGCGACGGCGACCAGGATGTCATCGCGATCGTCATCGGCACGCCAACGCGGGCTTACGTGTACGAGAACACTGGGAGCGGCCTGCAATTGGTCACGGGTGCCGGCGGTTCGTTCGGCAGCCTCTCCACCAGCGCTTCTTCCAGTCGCGTGGGTCTGGCGCTCGGCGACATTGACAACGACGGCGACCTGGACGCGGTCATGCCCAATCAGAAGAGCGCCACGTCGCAGGCAGACGCCTATGATGTGTTCATGAACGACGGGACCGGTCACTTTTTTGCCCTGACAACGGGTGGCGGTAAATTCGCCGCGGATGATTCCCGGTCAGTCGCTCTCGGATACATCGACGGTGACGCCTACCTGGACGCGGTCGTCGCGGTCAATGGTGGCGGCAACAAGCTCTACCTGAACCTGGGTTGCAGCAGCGGCGGCGCGACATGCGCTGGACCGGGCGATACGTTCCGTGGCTTCACCTCGCACACGAGCTTCGGCTCTGGAAAGGGCTTCCCGCAGGACATCGCCCTGGGCAAAGTTGACGCCGGCAACGCCGTGGACGTGGTCGCGGCCATCACCGGCAACGGCAAGAACGGTCAAGAGCAGTTCTTTGCCAACAGCGGCAGCGGGTCATTCTACCCATCCAGTGCCACCAAGGTGTTTGGCGGCGCCAACAGCTACGGCATCGAGCTGGGCGATATGGATAAGGATGGCGATCTCGACGCGGTCGTGGCCAATGACGGGCTGAATGTTCTGTACACCAACGACGGCAACGGCAACTTCACCCAGAAGCAGACGTTCGATGCTGGGTTTAGCACATCGATCAGTCTGATTGACTTGGACGTAGACGGAGACCTGGATGTTGTGGTGACCAACAGCGGCTCGCCGAATTCGACCTGGTTGAATAACGGCGCCGCCATCCTGACGCAGCTTCAATAGGGGTGCTAAGTGATCGGGACGACACATCCTGATCCGGGAGATTTCCCTCTACACCGGCGAGCAGCAGTCATTTCCGGCCGGGCAGTGATGCGCATGAAGTGGCGTTAGGGACTGGAGTTCATATTTCTCTTACAATTCAAATGGACTTTCCGGCGAAAAAATGGGGTCGAAAAAGCCCAGATATGGAATATCGTTCTCGATGCATTGGATTTTGTAGCGCAGTCCGGCCTGGATTTCCTCGTCCGGCTCATCCAGGTACTGGGCGAAGTGTTGTAGTTCCTGCATCTGGATCAGGTGCAGGAACAATTGCAGCCGTGCCAGCCATTCGTCGCTGAGGGAATTCTCGCGGGTGTAACCGGTCAGCACCTGCTCCATGTAGCGCTCCATAAAACCCTGCCGCTCGGGCAGCGGCTGGAACGTTGTCCGACCGATCCCGCCCTCCCAGGCACAGGCCAGATCGTACACGAACCAGAAGTAACAGCTATCGTCGAAATCGAAGACAGTGATATCGCCGGTATCGTAATCCACGGTGAAGTTTCCGTCGTTGAAATCGTAATGGATCAGCCCGTAGGAATCGACGTCTTTAGGAAGAGTCTGGAGTTCAGCGATCAGCTGGTCGTATTTTTGGGCGACGAGGGGCAGCCTCTCCCGGTAGGGGAAACCCTTGTATTCCTCCCTCTGGTGCCATTCTGGTCGTTTCATTGACGGACTCAAAGGTTGGTAGGTTTTCGCCAGCCGGTGCAGCCGGCCGAGCACCTGCCCCCAGTTTTGGAAATACTCGTTGATCGAGACGCCCTCTCGATAGCGATAATTGTTATCGGGTACGCGCATTCCCCGTCCTTTGACGAACGAAACAGCGATGAAGTTCATCCCGGCGACGGGAAGCACCTCGATCAGTTTGCCGTTGACAGATGTTACCGGTCTCGAAACGCGCACCCCGCTCTCGGCCAGGTACTCTACAAAATGCAACTCGGCCTGGACGAGTTGCACCGGCCGGTCTGGGCGATAGGAAATTCGTAGCACGCGCGGCTGGCCCTCGTTTTCGTAGTGATAGACCAGGTTGGCGCAGCCTTCGTAATCGTCGAACTTGCCCAGCCGGTCTGTGGCTGTTCCAAACAAGCGGGCAGCGGTGTCCAGAACTTCCCGTTCACAAAGTTGGGTGACAGATTCTCTGTCCATGAAGTTACCTCTCTTTGAATGCGTCAACCCCATCCAATAGCCTGCGCAATTGTGTTTCCACACTTTCGATAAACGCTTCGGCTTTGCTTTTCCAATTTGGGTTGGGATCATTCAAAATGAAATTGGCCAGGCCGAACCCGCGGGCAGCGATGAACGAGTTGATCTCACCGGGATGACGCTCCGGCCAGGGGCTGCGCCGCATGTAGCCTTCCTGGAAAGCGGCGCGCAACGCCGGATAATTTTCTGATGGGAAGTAATACAGCGTCGTGGCAATGTCCTGCACCGGCCAACCCAGCATCAGGTCTTCAAAGTCAATGGGTGATAGCACGCCGTGGAAATTGCGTACATTCCACTGATGCAGGTCGTTGTGCAGGATACGCACCGGTTCGCCGACGGCTTGCAGGCGGTCAATGGATTGCCGCGACCAGGTGATGGCTTTTTCGTACACGACGCGGCGCTCCGGGGGGAACAACGCGGCGTAAGGCTCGTCGAACAGCACCACAGGCTCGGGGAAAGGGAATGGCCTGTCGAAGCGCAGCAGGGAGAGTTTAGCGGGCGGATGATAGGTCAGGGCGTGCAGGTGAAGTCTGGCCATCAGTTCGCCCAGATTGGCGATGTTGGCCTCCGTCATATTCTCTGAAAGGTTTTTGCCGGGCACCCAGGAGAAAATCTCGCACAGGCGCGGCTGCGGCACACCCGGCGCGGCTGCTTCGACCACCAGGCGGCCATCCCTGGCGGGCAGCGGTCGCGGCACGCTGAGGGCTGTATCGCGCGCCAGGGCAGCCAGCCAATCCATTTCGGCGGCGACATGATCCCGATCGTGACCGCCCTCGGGCACGGTGACACGCAAAATAAACTTCTGCCCGTCCGTGGTGTCCACGCGGAAGATGCCGTTCATGTCGTTGGAGACCAGGCGCAACCGGGCTACATCCAGGTCGTAGTATTTGAGGGCGTTCAGCGCCAGCGAGCGCAGGCGGCGCGTCTGGCCGCGTTCGGTGAGTGAGGTATAGGGTTTCATGTAGGGACCGCTGTCTCCGGTAGATAGGCCACGGCCGGCCGGAGCCACGATTGGTGCCGTGCAGACTAGGCGATCGTCGCCCCTAACGATTGAAGCGTAGCGACCTGAGCCGGAGAAAGACCCACCGCATCCGTGATATCCATCTCCGCATACGGGCCGGGCGAACGCAAGGTCAACAGGCACTCACTCGTTTGAATATCCCAGATCCGTACGGCACCATCATCGCCACTACCGGCGACACGATTGCTCGAAAGGTTGACGCTCATTTTTCGCACCGCGCCGAATTCACCGACCAAATTCCGCAGGCAACGCCCGTCCGTCACATCCCAAAAACGCAAACTGCCATCCACCCCGGCTGATATCACGGCGGACCCATCGGGAGTGAACGCCAGAGCGTTCTCGCTCAGCAGCGATTCGGCCACCGACCAGCGCGTCTGGCCGGATTGAAGATCGAGCAGGGCGATGCATGGACCGGCCGTCTGGAAAACGATGAGCCGTCCGTCCGGGCTGAATACCAGATTCCAGAGGTCTATCTTCTCTTCGATCGCCTGTGTTTCCAGTTGCAGCACCGCGGTCCCGTCATCGTTGAGCCGCCACACGCACAGTTTTCCGCTACTGTCCTGCGTGGCCAAATGCGTTCCGGTCGGCGAAAAGCGAATCGTGTTGATCGGCGCCGTGTGCCGCTCAATCGTGCTGGCGGCGACCCCATCTTCAAGCCGAATAAGATGAAGGGCGAATTTGCCATCGCTGTAAGCCAGCAGGCGGCCGTCAGGGCTGAACCCCAGGCTGAGATCCAGGCCGACCCGAACATCCCGCGCGGAAAAGCGCAAATCACCTCCGTCCACCTCCCAGACCCATAACGAACCAAGCCCGAGGCCGGCGCCGGCGGCCAGCAGGCAACCATCCGGGCTGAAGGTTAAAGTCCGGATGTACTTCTCCTCTCCCCCAAGACTCCGTATTAGCCTCCCCGATTGCGCCTCCCACAGTCGAATCATCAAGTCGTCGCCGCTCGTCGCCAGCATCTGGCCATCGGGGCGAAATACGATCCGGCGAATCGAGCCGTGGTGACCTTTCAGCTCGTACAAAAACCGGCCTTGCCGGGCATCCCACACATTGACCGGTTGTTCAAAAGTCGCGCTGGCCAGCAGATTGCCGTCCGGGCTGTATTCCACATGGTTGATGTAACGTGAAGTTCCTTGAAAGGTATGGACCAACTGGCCGGATTGGCTCGCCCAGAGCCGGATCGTGCGATCATAACCCCCGCTCACCAGCAGGTCGCCGTTCGGACTATAAGCCACGCACGTGACCCAGTTGGAATTGCCGAATAAAACGCGCAGCTGCCGCTGTTCCAGCCAGTTCCACAGGCGAATGGTCTTGTCGGCGCTGCCGCTGGCGAGCGTTGCCCCATCCGGATGAAACGCAAGGTCAAGAACCGCGTCCGTGTGGCCGATAAGCGCGCCCACTTTCTCGCCGCTTGTTGGGTGCCACAACCAGATCGTCGCATCCTCGCTGGCGGCCGCCAGTGTGAAGCCGTCGGGACTATAGGCCAGGGCTCTGATCTTATGCCGGCTCTGACCGGGCAGCACTTCAGCCAACGCCCCGCTATTCGCATCAAATAAAAATATGTTGCCGTCCGATCCGCCGGCGGCCAGGGTCGCGCCATCCCGACTTACGGCCAGGGCGTAGATGATGTTATCGGTACTGATGGCCTGACGCAGAGTCGGTTGGCCGCCCAAATCCCAGATGCCGATCGTCCCATCCGTACTGCTGCTAAACAACCGATCTCCGGTTGGGCCGAAGCGAAGACAGAGGATCTGGTCCTTATGAAATTTTAACCGGCCAATCTCCACACCGGTGTTCAAATTAAACAGTCGGATATCATGGCCCTCGCCGCCAACCGCCAGCGTCCCGTCCGCGCTAATGGCCATCCCGAATTCGACGCCCAGATCGGTGGCGATGACCCGCATCGGTTGGTAGGCATGCAACTGCCAGATGCCAAGGGAACCATCCGATGATCGCGCCACCAGGTTTTCCCCGTCCGGGGTGAACAAAACGGCGGACACAATATCGAACGTATCACGAAAGATGGAGCCGCTGAGGTCCGCGCCGTGAAAGGATGTTCCTTGGAGGGTCATCGACCGGAGATCGGCATCTCGAATCGCGATTTTTGAAAAGTCGTAGCCGCGCAGGTCCGCGCCGAGGGTCGCCAGCAGCTGGAGGATGTTGGCCCCGGTATAACCGGTTGCCAGGGATGGCGTTGCGCGAACAGTCGCGAGCAACTGTCGCAGAACCTGAACGGCTTCGCTTCTTCCCCATCGATCGACCATCCAACCGGCGATCGGCTCCAACAACAATCGACGTTGACTTTCCTGGATAAACTCCTTCGCATCGGCCTTCAACAGTCCATAACGCTGCATCGCCTTGACCTCGCCTCTCTCGATCTCCTGGCAAATGGTTTCCACCAGGCGGCTGGTTGCATACTCCAGGACGACGTTCTGCAATATATAATGGAAGTCCATGGTCGAAGTCTGGGAGTCCGGCTGGGGGGCTTGCTCCAGCAAGGAACGAAAATAGAGAGATCGCAAGGCGTCAATGAACCGGCGCAACGGCGGACGGAAGGCCAGGTCGTGCCACAATACTGAATGTGAAACCGGCTCTCGCCTGATGGCCAGCCAGAAGATAATTTCTTCCTCGACGGGCGACAGGCGGCTGAACTGCTCATCCAGCACGTCGCGGATGTCACCAAAGACCGCCGATTCAGCCAATAGCGGCTCGACATCACCGCCGAAGAGGCTCTTGGCCGTGTCGGCAACGAGCTTCAGGGCCAGGGGATTCCCGGAGTAGTGATGAACCAGCCGGCCGAGCGTCTGGTCATTAGCCTCAAGTCCACGTGACTTCAGCAAACCGATCCCGCTCTCATCATTCAGACCCTGGAGCGGCAAATGGCGTACATGAGCCGCGTCATGAAGATGATGGGCCACTTCGCGCGGCACTTCGCGACTGGTGATAATTAAACAACTCCCGTGCTCGCCTTCGGAAAATAACTGTGTCAACTGCCTCAATTCCCGGTAGCCCGGTCGATAGCCGTCGCTACTCTCGTCCTCGCCCAGGACGCTCTCGAAGTTATCCAGGACAAGTAAACAGCGCCGCTCCTTCAGTGCCGTCCGCAAGGAGACCAGTTGCTCGCTGATCGTGTCCGGACTAATCATGGCTTGCTGGCCGGATATTGCGCTGAGACAATCGCGAAAAACCTCGTTCAAGGGCGGCAAGTTGATAAGAGAACGCCACACGATCACCTCAAAACGATCCGACGTCTGGGCCAGACGGCGCACCAGGCCGGCCGCCAGTGCCGTCTTGCCGACGCCGCCTATCCCACTGACCATGATCAGCCGGCAGTGCTTATCGTCAATACATTGCTGAAGACGCAAGATCTGATCCTGCCGGCCAAAAAATTGTAATTGGCTGGGCATGTCCCCCCAGTCGATGGTTTGCTTCTTAGCAGGCGATGGGGTGACGACCGCCTTGGCCGGCGTCGCAAAAGTGGGATTAAGATAGGAAGGTTGCTGAAAGTAGGAGAACGGCGCGCGCGCAATCGCTTCAATCCAGCCGGAAGAGTCGAAATCACCGGAGCGAATATCTGCGTAGAGCCTGGCCGTATCGGGTAGCGGGGCAGCCTCGATCTCTTCAGCCAGCCAGCGACAATAAGTGTCATATTGAGCCAGCGCCTCATTGCGCCGCCCGGCCATCGTCAACAACCCCATTTTCAATTGCTGCCCTGGTTCGCCCAGCCGGTCAACTTCTATCAATCGGGTTACATAGTGAAGGCTGGTGGTGATATCTCCTTGCACGGCATGGCGAGTCGCCAACGCATAGAGCGCGGCCGATTGCGCCTGTTGGAGTTGCTCGCGCTCCAGCAGAAGCCAGGCCTCATACACGGCGGAGTCGGCGACGAAAAAGCCCGCCAAAAAATCGCCCTGATACAGATCGACAGCTTTGACCAGATCGTTGTTGCCTTCCTGATTGCGCCGATAGCGCTCAATCAGAGCGCTGTACGCTTCTATATCCAGGTAATAATCGACATCCCGCCGGAAAGCGGCCGTTTCGCGGGTGATGGTCAGATGATCCCCAACGAGCCGGCGCAGGTTGGAGAGGACATCGCGCAGGTTTTTGGTGGCGTTTGTCTCCGGGGCATCCGGCCAGAGGAGCGATGCCAGGGTGTGGCGATCGTGGACACCGGTCCTCACGGCCAGGTAATAGAACAGGGCACGGCTCTTGGTGGTGATAAAGCCGGTCAATCTTTGACCACCTTGGGTTACCTTCGGCGGTCCGAGTAGTTCGAGGCGCAGGTCCGGGTCCATCGCTTTCTCATATTCTATTCAACTTATTAGACGATTTCTAGACATTTCTTCGGCGGCGGGTTGTTACTATCCCATCGTTAATACATCGCTTACGGATGGAATTTACGGCTGCCAATTGATGGAGACGTTTGACGAAAAAGATTGCGGTACTGGTGGCGGGCGATCACGCTGTGGAACGAAAAGGACTGGTCTCCTTGCTGGCCGCCGCCGGGTCCATGTCGGTCATCGGCGAGGCCGCCAACGGCGACGAAACGCTGTATTTATCGATGGAGACTCAGCCGCAGGTATTGCTGCTGGATCAGAAGATCCTTCAAAAAGAAGGCCCCGGGCTTATCTGGCGGGTGTGGCGCGAAAATGCGGGCGTTACCGTCCTCGTGATGGGCAATCGCGATCAACTGCCGGAGCTAACAGGTCGTTTCGACGCCGGGCTACTGGGGTTTGTCGATACCAACGCCTCCATGGAGGAACTGACCAGAGTGATCAGCGAAGCAGCCAATTATACCGGAACCGCTTCGACTTAGCCGGATCATCCCGCTGTGGCGCGATGATGTGGCCCGAAGAAGAGAGGTCCCGCAGGGGACCGTCCGAATGGTGAATATCTTTAGCTGAAATATTTAGGAGAAACGAATGGCGAACAAAAATAGACATCTGATTTTGGCTTACTTCCCCGATGTCGACGCGGCGGATGCCGCCGGGCGGCAGCTCAAACATTGGGACAAGGATGAAGGGGAGATCAAGCTCGGCGGTATGGGCATCATCACCGAGCATGACGGGAAATTGAAGACACACCTGATCGGCGCGCGCGCCGGTGGCACGGGTGCCAAGTGGGGCGCCATCCTGGGCGGGACCGCCGGTCTGGCCACGGGCGTCATGGTCGCCGTGGGCGTCCTGACCGGCGGCATCGGCCTCATCCCCGGCGCCATCGCCGGTCTGGTAGCCGGCGCGGCCGGCGGCTCATTGTTCCACAAGCGCATCGGCATGACCGACGCCGATCGCGCCCGTCTGGAAGACCATCTACGCAGTGGCGGCGCGGCTCTGGCGGTGATGACCGATGCAGTCGAAATGGAGCCCACCAAGGCGGAGATCGCCGCCCTGGGTGGGGCTGTCGAAGACTACTACCTGCCGGATGAACTGATGGAAGAACTGGACCAGACCCGTCTGAAGGTGGAAGAGGCGCGGATGGCCGTCGCCGACGAGATGGCGAACAAACCCGTCGAGGTCCAGGAAGGTCTGGCCCTGATGGTCGCCGCGGCGAACTCGCTGGATGCGGCGGCAGCGGCAAAGCTTCATGCGGCCGGAATCAACGACGCCGGCCTGTTTCTGGCCAAGGCCGGGACCTCCAAAGGGCGCGACGAGTTGGCCAAGGCCACCGGCTACAGCGCCGACACGATCCTGAAGTGGGCCAAGGAGTTAGACCTGATGCGTGTGCACGGTATCAGCCCCATGGCCGCCGAAGCGCTGATGGGCGCGGGCATCGACTCCGTTCCGGAGCTGGCCCAGCGCAATCCTGAGAACCTGGCCGCCGCGCTGGCCAAAGTGGGTGGGGCTACCCCCTATTCCGTTGAACAGGTGGTGACCTGGGTCGCGCAAGCCAAGAGCCTGCCGCGCGTGATCAATTTTTAGGTACATTGTTCGTCGTCGCGATTTCAATCGCGTTTTACGAAAGGGGCGCTGAAGCGCTCGCTGCGAACTAAAAGATATTGACAAGGTAAAAAATGGCAAACAAAAATCGTAATCTGATCGTGGCCTACTTCCCCAGCATCGACGCGGCCGATGATGCCGGCAAGCAGCTCAAGCATTGGGATAAGGAAGAGAAAGATATCAAGCTCGGCGGCATGGGCATCCTGAGCATGCACGACGGCGAGCTGAAAACCCACCTGGTCGGCGCGCGCGCCGGTGGCACCGGCGCCAAGTGGGGCACCATCCTCGGCGCGACCGGCGGCCTGGCGACCGGCATTATGGTGGCGACCGGTGTCCTGACCGGCGGTATCGGCCTGATCCCCGGCGCTATCGCCGGCCTGGCCCTGGGCGCGGCCGGCGGCTCGCTGTTCCACAAGCGCGTCGGCATGACCGACGCCGACCGCGTTCGCCTGGAAGATCATCTCCGCAACGGCGGGGCGGCCCTGGCCGTGATGGCCGACGCCCACGAAGTCGAGCCGACCAAGGCCGAGATCGCCGCTCTGGGTGGCGCTGTGGAACACTATCTCATCCCCGACGAGGTGATGGACGAGGTTGAGGAAACACGCGCCGCGGCCGAGGATGTCTATGAGGACGTGGAAAAGCACTTCGCCGATCACCCGATGGAAGTGAAGGAAAAGGCGGCGGTCATGGCTGCCGCCGTGCCGGCCATTGGCGCCGCCGGCGCCGCCGCGCTGTACAAGGCCGGTGTCGATGATATCGATGAATTTCATGCCAAAGCGTCTACCGAAGCGGGACGCGCCGAACTGGCCGCCGCGACCGGTTACGACGCCGGCACCATCCACAAGTGGGCCAAGGACGTCGAGTTCGCCCGCATTCGCGGCGTCGGGCCGAAGTACGCCGCGCTGTTGAAGGCCGCCGGCATCGCCTCCGTCGACGAACTGGCCGAGGCCAACCCCGTGCACCTGGCCCAGAAGCTGGCTGAGACCAACAAGGCCCAGGGCATCGTCAAGGAAGCGCCCGAGGCCGACCGCGTGGCCTACTGGGTCGCCCAGGCCAACGACGTGCCCACCCCGCCGTCGCACCTGGCCATCAAGGTCACCAACGACATGATCAATGAGAGTGCCTATTCATGGCACGCGATTGAGGGCGATGACCCGCGCAAGATCAAGATGGACGCCGTCCTGTTCAACCGCAAGGAAGGCTACGAAATCGTCCCTATGATCCAGAAGGTCGTCAACACCTTCGGTTACACGTCCGTTGAGGATGTCAAGCGCATCGAAGGGATCATCGCCAACGAGCTGCCCGGCAACGTGCGCAGCCGCAAGAATGTCTATAACTGGTTAGTCAACTACATCGACGCCAATTAGCCGGTATAGATCCGGGGCCATTGGCGAATGAAATAATTTGCCAATGGCCCAACTTATACACAACACTTATTCGGCTTCCTCTCTCATCGAGCCATCCCCCATCCGGAAAGCCGGCCCAAGGAAAAATGACCATGCGCAGGATAAATGAAAACACACTGAGGGTATTGCTGGTGGCGATCTTCGCCGCGTCGTTTCTGGCCCTCGCCGGCGGCACCGCCCACGCCGAAGATGCCCAGTGGCGGGCCCGCTTCTGGAACAACAAGAATTTCAGCGGCGCGCCTGTCCTCGAGCGGTTCGACAATACGATCGACTTCAACTGGGGCGGCGGCGCGCCGGATCCCAAAGTCAGCGACGACAACTTTTCGGCCGAATGGACGCGGCGTGTCAACTTCGCCCCCGGCACCTACCGCTTCACGGCCACGATGGACGACGGGATGCGCGTCTACCTCGATAACGCGCTCATCATTGATTCCTGGACCGACAGCCAGGAACACACGGTGACGAAAGACGTCTACGTCAGTGGCGGCGACCATGACCTCAAGGTTGATTACTACGAGGTTGGCGGCAACGCCGTGGCCAGGTTCAACTGGCAGCTCATCCATCCCGAGGGCGAATCCACCGGCACCGGCGGCGGCGCTTTTTACCCGAACTGGAAGGGCGAATACTTCAACAACACGACCCTGTCCGGCGCGCCGGCCCTCGTTCGCGATGATCGCTATCTGGACCACGACTGGGGCACCGGCTCTCCGGCCCCCGGCGTCATCGGCAACGACAACTTCTCGGCCCGCTGGACGCGAACGATCAGCGGCAACCCCGGCACCTATCAGATCATCCTGACCAGCGACGACGGCTCGCGGCTGTATGTCAACAATGTCCTGGTCATCGACAACTGGGCCACGCAAGCGACGACGTCCAGGTCCGCTTCCTATAATTACACCGGCGGCCCGGTCCAGGTCCGGGTAGAGTATTATGACCAGGCGGGCAACGCCAATATCGAGCTTCATCTCATCAATACGGGCAGCGGCCGTCCGGTCGAGGGCGTCCCGCCGGAGCAACCGGTTGCCGGGGCGAGCTGCGGACCGCTGGTCGGCTCCATCGCCTACGTTACCGCTGATCTCCTGAACTTCCGTGATGGGCCGGCCACAGCCTTCCCGATCATCACCTCCCTGCCCCGCTGCGCGGCCGTGGAACTGATCGGCTATCGCAACCCGGTCGGCACGAACGCCGGCGACTGGGTGCAGGTGTTGCTGAACGACAGCCGGATCGCCTGGGCCAACGCCGCCTATCTGTTACCGGCTCAGGATATCAGTACCTTCCAGGTATTGTCTGACTAGACGACAGGCCAATGCGACGGCGCGCCACGGGTTAGCGCGCTTCGCAATAGCCCATTTGAGGTGACGTGACAGATCAACGGTTCAAGGACGATCAACATGCCGATCAACCGGCGGTGAGCATGGCCAATGCCGCGCTGGATTTCGGCGGCGGCGCCGGCATCTTCGATATCAATCTCTCCCTGCCGCGCGGGTCGATCCTGGGCCTGATCGGGCCGAGCGGCTGCGGCAAGACGACGACGATCCGTCTCATCAACGGCGTCTACAAGCCCACCGCCGGGACGGTGCGCGTGTTCGGCGTCGACCCGCAACAGTTCGGCGAGGCCGACCGCGAGCGTATCGGCTACATCCCGCAGCAATTCATCCTCTACCCCAACCTGAGCGCCGAGGAGAATCTGCATTTTCTGGGCAGCATCTATGGGATGCAGCGCAGCGACCGGAAGGAGCGCATCACGCCGCTGCTGGAGTTCGTCGAGCTTGCCGAGGCGCGCAAACGCCTCGGCAGCAAGCTCTCCGGCGGCATGCAACGGCGGCTCATGCTGGCCGGGGCGTTGCTCCACGACCCGGATTTGCTCATCGCCGACGAACCCACGGCCGGCATCGACCCCATCCTGCGCGCCCGCATCTGGGACAACTTCCGCGCCCTGCGCGACCAGGGCAAGACGCTGCTCATCTCCACCCAGTACGTCGGCGAGGCCGCTTACTGCGACCAGGTGGCGATCATGCGCCGCGGACGGCTGGTGACGGTGGACACCCCGCTCGGCTTGCAGCGGCAGGCGATGGGCGGCGAGGTCATCTTCCTGCAAATTGAACCCGACCGGTACGTCGAGACGATGCGCTACATCGAGGACCTGCCCCAGGTCCGCAAGGTCGAGCGCGTGGAGGCGACGCCGGGCGGCATGTACGCCTACGTCACGGATGCCGGCAAGGAACTGCCGGGCCTGCTGGCCGTTCTGCGCGACGACCTGGCGATGACGCCCCAGGTGGCCGAGCATTACCTCCCGCCCTTTGACGAGGTCTTTGTGCGCCTCATCCGGGCCAGCGAGGCCGGCCAGGCCGAGGAGGTCGCCGTCCATGCGTGACTTTCTGATCAAGGTCCTGGCCTTCTTCGCCAAGGAATTTCACGACGTTCGCCGCCAGCCGCGGCTGATGCTCAGTCTGATCGGCGGGCCGCTGCTGGTGCTGGGCGCGTTCGGCGCGACCTTTCGCAGCGCCAATCCGTTTGTGCGCACCGTGCTGGTCTGGCCCGCCGAAGGCATCCCCGGCGTTGACCAGGAGCAAGCTGTCCGCTTCATCGAGGCCAACTTCGCCCTGACGGGCGTCACTTCTGACGAGGCCGAAGCGATGCGCATGCTCGAAGCGGGCGAGACCGATGTCGTCCAGATCGTGCCGACGGTGACGGCGGGCGCGGTGACGGAAGGGGCGCGGCCGGAGATTCGCTGGCTCTCGCGCACCATCGACCCCAACGCCGAGGCCTGGATCCGCTCGCTGGCCTACGGCGAGGTCAACTTCATCAATCAGCAACTGCTGGCCACGGAAGCGGTGAAAGCCCAGGAGAAAGCCCAGGAAGTCAGTATGTCATTGGACGACGCCCTGACCAGTTACCAGAGCTTCCGAGAGTCCCTCGACCCCGCGCAGATTGACGACGCCCTGGCCACGACGGGCGAATTGTCGGCGGTGCTTGGCGAGCTGCTGGCCTTTTTGCCGCCCGAGGCGCTGGCCCAGGCCAACCTCTCGCCGGAACTGAGCCGGCTCTATCGCGATTTGCGGCTGCTGGCCGACGACCTGGCAGAGCTGGAAACAGCGCTAAAGGAAAGCGATCTACCGGTCCAGCTCGACCGGCTGGACAGCACGATCGGCGAGATCGAGACGCTGAAAGGCACGATCGCCACGTTCACCGGCGTGCCGGCGGAGAACATCGTCACGCCGATCCGGGAGACCTATACCAACCTGCGCGGCGGCGCCTATAGCCTGGTCGTCTTCTTCGCGCCGTCGGTGCTGGCGCTGCTGATCCAGCAGATGGCCGTGACCCTGGCCTCGCTGGGCCTGGTCCGCGAGCGCCAGATGGGCGCGTTCGAGATGTTTCGCGTGGCGCCGCTGCGTTTCAGCCAGCTCTTGATCGGCAAGACGCTGGCCTACGTGCTGTTCGTGACTGTCGCGGGTATCCTTCTGACCGGGCTGATGGCCCTGTTGAAGGTACCCATGCCGGCGAACATCCTCCAGTTCATGGTCGTGCTGGTGTTGCTGGCGCTGGCCTCGGTCGGCATCGGCTTTCTCATCTCGGCCGTCTCGCGCACCGACAGCCAGGCCATCCAGCTGACCATGCTGCTGTTGCTCTTATCGATATTTTTCACCGGCTTTTTCCTGCCGATCACCGGCTTCGCCTGGCCGGCCTGGATCATCGCCCTGCTCATCCCCATGACCAGCGGCATCCAGAGCTTCCAGAACCTGATGCTTTCCGGGACAAACGCCGGCGCCGCCAACGTTTTCTGGTTAATGGTGCTGGCCGCTGTCTTTTTCGGCCTGGTCATGCTGATCATGCGCCGGCAGTATCGCCAGGTGCTGGATTAACAGCCGATGGGGCAATCATTCATGAAAACGGCGATGAACCGGGCGGGCGAGCCGATCGAAGCCGAGGGCGCGACGGAAGACAGGGCCGTGTGCCCGTACTGCGGCGGCGAAGTGGCGCTCCGCCGGCGGCGGCTCATGGGCGGCCGGTGGGTCGCCTATTGGCGCCATCCGGACAATGGCAACCTGTCGTGTCCGGGTCGTTCCGGCCGGGTGGTTGGCGAGACCGGGAAAAAGAACCCTGCTGCCTCGCCCCAGCGGGTAGATAAATGAATATCGTAAGGGCGAGGCAACCGGGAGACCACTTGCCGGTTAACCGAGAAAACTTATTCCCGGCTGCCTCGCCCCTACCGGTAATGAACATTGTAAGGGCGAGGCAACCGGGAGACCACTTGCCGGTTAACCGAGAAAATATCATCCCGGCTGCCTCGCCCCTACCGGTAATGAACATTGTAAGGGCGAGGCAACCGGGAGACCACCTGTCGGTTAACCGAGAAAATATCATCCCGGTTGCCTCGCCCCTACCAGGGATAAATAGAACATATATAAGGAAGGCATTATGACTGAGAAAAAAACATCCGCGGCTGGCAGCGCCAAACCGACTTATGTGACCGATCTTGAGAAGGCGTATGGCGCGCCGAGCCAGGAAGGGTTCGGCAGCGCCGTCTTCTTTGAGCAATTGAAGAGCGACGCCTACCTGGAGAAGGAAGCGCTGGCCAAGTACAAGTACTTTGTCGGCGAGCAGTGGGATCGATTGGGCGGCGACAAGGCCTGGCTGGGTCCCTGGAAGAAGGTTTACAGCCGCAAAAGCGGCGCCAAGGGCGATGTCGTCAACGAGCTGAAAGGCATCGACGATTTCGACGCGCAGCTATCGGTGCCCATGATCCTCGAATCCGTCGAGAATGCCGACGCGGCGGTGAAAGCGCTGGCGGCGGTCTATGACGATCCGTCGGTCACCGACTTCACGGTCCACAACACCGGCGACGGCGGGGCTATGTCGGGCCTGGTGCTGTCCGGGCGGCGCACGAACGGCGAAACGACATTCCTGGTTTTTCTGATGGATTAACCCGGCCGGGCTGCCGGTCCGATCATCTCGTTGGGCGGAAGGATGGTAAGGAGCAAGAACATCCAAAAGTTGGCGAGATAGGTTTGTAAAAAGGAGGAATAGAATGAACCAGTCGTATCACTTCAGACGTTTTATTGTGGCGACCAGCCTGCTGGCCGCGCTTGGAATGCTGCTGGCGTTTGTGGGCGTTCGCCCGAGCGCCGCCCAGACAACCGGCAGCATCACCATCGTCAAGGAAGCCAACCCGGAGAGCGAGCAGGAGTTTGTCTTCAATACCAGTATCCTCGGCTTAAATAGCGTCTTTTCGCTAAAGGACAACGGCAGCGATCCCAATTTCAGGACGTTCAGCGATCTGCCGCCCAAGATATATAGCGTGAGTGAGAATGTACCCGCTGGTTGGGCGTTCAAATCTCTCCAGTGCAGCGGTGGCGCCGACATCATTATTGGTGGCAGAAACGCCTCGATCACCCTCTCCGCAGGCGAGGATGTGACGTGCACCTACACCAACGAAAAACTCGGCAGCATCAAAATCATCAAGGAGGCCTTTCCGGCCAACGACACCGAGTTCACCTTCAAAGAGGACATCTCCAACCCGCCATCCCTGACGGAGTTTAAGCTCAAGGATCCCAGCGACAACACGAAGCTGTTCGACGACTTGCCACCGGGCGACTACACGGTTCAGGAGCTTGTGCCGTCAGGTTGGGATATTGACGACGTGATTAGATGTGAGAAAGCCCTTGAAACCACCATTGGGGTCAACGTTGCCGAGACCAAGGTATTCATCGGCCTGGCGGCCGGCGACGACATGACCTGCACGTTCACCAACGAGGCGAAGCCGGGCAGGATCGTCATTGAAAAGGTGGCGCCCGACAACACGACCTCGTTTGAGTTCAGCCAGACTGTGGACGATAGCGGCAACTTCTCCCTGACCGGCGGCTCCTCGAAGTCGTTCGTGGATGTCGACCCGTTTGGTCAATATACCGTTACGGAGGAGGACCCCGGCAGCCTGGGCTATACACTGGCCGACCTGCGCTGCAGCGATGACGACTCGACGGTCGACCTTGCGAACCGCACGGCGACGATCAACGTCGATCCCGGCGAGCTGGTCACCTGCACCTTCACCAACGTGCCGGAAGAGAAAAGGACGGGCCACATCTTCATCATCAAGGACACCGCGCCCGCCGGCGGCACCAATTTCGGCTTCGAGTTCAGCGACGGCACCATTACGAATACGATCTCTTTCACCCTGGATGACCTGGAAGCGGCTTTCTTTGAGGTCCCAACGGACGGTGGTACATACACGATTACCGAACAGGACCCCGGCCCGGACTTCTTCCTCAGCGACATTGTGTGCTTTAGTGAAGGTAACCTTGAGGTTACAATCAATAGGGACAGTCGCCAGGTAAGTGTCGATTTGGACTCTAACGATGCCTCAGTCGGCTGCATCTTCACGAACGAAGAGTTGGTCAACCTGACCATCGTCAAGAAAGCGGTCGGCGGTGACGATACGTTTGAGTTCGAGCAGGGCATCAACAGTGGGGTTGACTTCGCGGACTTCAGCCTGACGACGCAAGGCGGCACAGCCCAGACAACGATCTCGGACCTGCCTGCCGGGTACATTGAGCTGGTTGAAGTCCCGAAGGCCGGCTGGAACTTCGCAGGCGCCGAATGCACAGGCGTGACCGACGATGACTGGAGCAACCCTGATGGCCTCCGTATCAACGCGTCCCCCGGCGACGACATCACCTGCACGTTCACCAACGAAAAACTCGGCAGCATCACCATCGTCAAGGCAGCCTTGCCGGAAGACGACACCGAGTTCACCTTCAAAGAGGACATCTCCAACCCGCCATCCCTGACGGAGTTTAAGCTCAAGGATCCCAGCGACAACACGAAGCTGTTCGACGACTTGCCACCGGGCGACTACTCGGTTCAGGAGCTTGTGCCGTCTGGTTGGGTTGCTAAACCCGGCCTCAAATGTGAGGGAGACGGTCCTTCAACCTCTATCGGTTACGACTATATCAACGCCACGGTATTCATCGGCCTGGCGGCCGGCGACGACGTCATCTGCACCTTTACCAATAAGAAGGAGCCGGCCGCCTTCTGCCCGGCCGGCTCGCCCTATGTCGGCGACGCGTCGACGCTGCTCATCGGCACGGGCATGTACCCCTACCAGTCGGTCACGGTAACGATCAAAGACCCGCAGCAGATGACCGGCCTGTACGCCCAGCTGGCGGGCAAGAAGCTGCCCAAAAGCGCCTACACCAGCGCCCGCTTCATCCCCAAGCGGGGAACGACGACCCTGGCGACGATCAACGACAACGTGGTTGACAGCGCCGAGTACCGCGATTACGCCGCCTTCTGGTTCGCGGCTAACCTCGACGCGACGGCCATCAAGCCGAACCCGGCGCAGAACGCCGACCGGGTGAAGGGGCAGTTGTTCGTGACGCCAGGCAGCGCGACGAACATGGGCCGGGCGCTGATCCTCTACGTCGATTACGCGAAATCAGACGACTACTTCAACTACGTCAGCATCCGCCAGACGGACCCGGCGGCGCGGCTGGCGCTGAGCAACAAGAACTTCGTCTACTGGCAGACGGCGGCCAACTGGTTCCAGAGCCAGACCTACGAGGTCGAACTGGGCGGGCCGCTGCCGGCCGGCTGGCCGCTGCAGGTGCAGACGGCGGTGGTCGACAACGACCCGGACAAGCGGCCGTTCAAGCTGGTCTTCAAGCTGGTGGACAGCGGCGGCAACGTGCTGGCCAGCAAGACGGTCCAGCCGACGGGGCCGAGCAACAAGTCGATGCTGAACATCAACCGGCCGCTGTTTGAAGCGCCGGCGGGCACGGCCAAGGTGATTATCACCCTGTCCTCGCCCAACCAGACGGGCGACTCGGTCGGGCTGGTCGGCGTGGCCGTCAACTACCCGTGCGCGATCGACGTGCGTTAAGAGGTACCACATCGAAATAGAGTTTTCGGGAGATAACTCGATTTTGATGGCTGGACGACCTATCAGGCCGGTTCGCCGGTCTGATAGGTCGTTCTCTGTTGGTAAGGTTACAAGAGTTTTAGGTTCGTCGTCGCGATAACAATCGCGCACCCCGATGGACGCTGTTGGGTATTTACTAATTAATCGGGTATCACCTCAGCGGATTCCAAATCCGCTGATATTCGATGCCTGTTATTGAAGATTGATAAATTAACCAGGTGTAGGGGCGAGGCGGCGGCGATAGACTTTGCCGGGAACAGATAGCCTCGTCTCGCCGCCGCCTCGCCCTCTTTGGCCGCGTTTGCAGAGGGCCAGGCAGCCGGGAGAGGCAGGCTCAGGTTATCCGGCCACATCTTTCCCGGCTGCCTGGCCCCTACAACGACACCTGATTGTTTTTTAACCTGTGGAAACAGGTTTTGCGGCGATGTGGTAACCGGCTTGAGTCGGGTTTTGTCTACCAGCGGCGGGAATGATCCCGCCCTTGCTACCGGAGGCGGGATGAGAGTCGAAAAAATGACGACATGGCTTATTTTGGCGGTGCTCGCCATCGCCGGTACGGCGCTGGCCGCCTGCGGCGGGGACGGGCAACCAACCGCGACCGGATCGTGCGCCGGGCAGGAACTACCCTTCCCGCGCCCCGAGCCGGACTACACCGGCAAAGTCGCCCGCGACTTCGCGCCCTTCAACGACGCCCTGGCCGCCTACACCCCGGAGGACGCCGCCGCCCGCGAGGCCCTGGTCGGCGGCAAGACGATCCCCGAACTGCAATCGTTAATGGCCGGCGGCGAGCTGACGGCCGTCGACCTGACCGTTTATTATCTCGAGCGCATCCGGCGCTATGACGTGGACAAGCTGAACGCGGTGCTGGAACTGAACCCGGAAGCGCTGGCCATCGCCCAATTACTGGACGACGAGCGCGCCTCCGGCACGGTCCGCGGTCCCATGCACGGCATCCCCGTGCTGCTGAAAGACAACATCGCCACTGGCGACCAGATGCACACGTCCGCCGGGGCCGCCGCGCTGCGTGACTGGGACCCGTCGCGCGACGCCTTCCTGGTTCAGCAGTTGCGCGAGGCCGGGGCGGTCGTCCTGGGCAAGAGCAACCTGTCGGAGTGGGCCAACTACATGGACCCCTGCATGCCCAACGGCTTCTCGACCAACGGCGGGCAGACGCGCAATCCCTACGGGCCGTTCGAGACCTACGGCTCCAGCAGCGGCTCGGCCGTCGCCGTGGCCGCCGACCTGGCCACGGTCAGCGTCGGCACGGAAACCCAGGGCTCGATCATCATGCCGGCGGGCATCAACTCGGTCGTGGGGCTGAAGCCGACCAAGGGACTGATCAGCGCCGACTACGTGATCCCGCTGCTGCCCTTCCAGGACACGCCCGGTCCCATGGGCCGGACGGTGACCGATGTCGCCGTGCTGCTGGGGGCCATAACCGGCGTGGATGAGAACGATTTCACGACCGCCGCGGCGGCCGACCTGGCCGGTGCGGATTTCACGCAATATCTGAACGGCGACTCCCTTCAGGGCGTGCGCGTGGGCTTGCCGGTGTGGAACGACGACGCCCTTAGCGCTTATTTTGCCGAGACCGGCATAACCGCTGAAGATGAGCAAGAAAATCTCCGTGCGGCATTGGCTCCCCAAAATGAAAACTTGCGCGCCATCGGCAATATCCTGTCGGCGGCCGGCGTGACCGTGGTGGAAATTCCGATTACCGACATTCCTCCGGGCGTCGATGTCAACCCCCTTCTGGAGTATGGCTATCGACAGGCGATCAACGAATTCCTGGCCGGTCCGGGCGACAATGCACCGGTGGCCTCGCTGGCGGAGATCATCGCCTTCAACAACGAAGACCCGGCGAATCGCGCGCCATACGGGCAGGGCTACCTGGAAGCTTCGCAAAACACCGCCATCACGGCCGAAGAATTCGCCCGGAAAGCGCAGGAGAACAACGGCTTTGCCAAGAACCGGATCGACGCGGTCATGCAGGCCCATGACATCGACATCATTGTTTCCGATGTCGCGCAGCTTTATGCCCCGGCCGGGTATCCGGCGCTGACCGTTCCGGCCGGTTACGCGGCAGACGGGACGCCGCGGGGGGTGGTCTTCGTCGGCGGTTTCCTCTCCGAGCCGCAGCTGCTGGCCGTCGGCCATGCCTTCGAGCAAGGGACCCAGGCTCGCGTCGCGCCGGACCTGGAGCAGACATTGAGCCGGATTGAATCCGGCACGAGTGACGGCAATGAGTAGAACCATGACAAGCCGTTCCCAATCGCACCGCGTGCGCTGTGCCGGTGGAGCGCTCGGTCTTGTCACCGGACTGGCCGGCATATGGCGTGGCCTTGCCGGCGAGGATTCGCAACTGTGGACCTGGGTGGGGCTGGCTCTCGCCGTGGTCTCAGCGGTTCTGTTGGTTTCTTGCCGGAGCGGCAGCGGCGGCTCCGACCTGGCCCAGCGCGAGCGTGACATCAGCGCCGTCCAGGCCGAGGTCGGGGCGATCACCCCGGTGGCCTGCCCGCTGCTGCCGGCCGGCGAAGTAGAGGGCGAGACGGTTGACTGTTTCGTCTACACCGTGCCGGTCAACTACGACGACCCGGCCGCGGGGACGATCAACCTGACGGTCGTGCGCCTGCGCGCCCAGAGCGAGTCGCCCCTGCCCGACCCGATCGTCTACCTGGCCGGCGGGCCGGGCCAGAGCGGCGTGGTCGCCGCCGGCGGCAACCTGTACGGCGACCTGCGCCGCGAACGCGACATCCTCTTCCCCGCCCAACGGGGCACGCTCTTCGCCCAGCGCCTGGGTCTTGAGGAGTGCGTGACCCTGCTGGGCAACGAGCTGGGCCGCGACGAGCTGGAGGCCTTCGTCGAAAGCGTCGGCCAAAACGCCAGCAGCGATCGCTCGCAGCCATATGACGAGTACCTGGCCAACTACAGCCGGACCGTCGGCGCGGTGAACAGCCGCTGTCACGAGGCGTTCAAGAAGGCCGGCTATGACCCGGCCCAGTTCACCACAGCCAACAGCACACGCGACCTGGTGGGGATGATGCAGGCTCTGGGCTACACGAGCTACAACCTGCACGGCACCTCCTATGGCACCCGCCTGGCGCTGGAGACCATGCGCCGCCACCCGGACGCGCCCATTCGCAGCGTCGTCCTCGATTCGCCCGTCGCGCCGACGGTCGATCGCCTGCGGTCGATCGCGGTCGCGCCCCATGACACGGTCATGCAGCTATTCGCCAACTGCGCCGCCGACTCCGCCTGCGCGGCCGCCTATCCCGACCTGTCCGCGCGGACGGCCGCCCTGCTGGCGAAGCTGGCGGCGACGCCGCTGACAGCCGGCGAGCGCACCATCGGCCCGGCGGAATTGCTGGACCAGTTGCGCGACCTGGGCGGCACGCGCGGCAACTACCTGCCGCGGATGATCGCCGAACTGGAGGCGGGCGACACCGCGACGTACCTGGCCCTGGCCAACGCGGAGATCGGCACCCGATCGCCGGAGGGTTCGGCCACGTCCGGCGCGGTGGCCGACTTGCTCCAGAAGATATCAATAGCCGGTTTGAAGGGCAGCAACCCCCTGACGGGCATCCAGGCCGTGGCCGATGTGCTGACCGGCGCGCGCGAAGCCGACCCGCGCGCGGGCATGAAGGCCGCCGCCGAGCGCGTCCTGGCCGATTCAGATAGTCTGCCGCAGATTCTGGAGGCAATCGACAATCTGTCGGAGGAGGACGTGCTGGTCCTGCGCGATTCGGCGCCCGGCGCCGGCGCGCCGGTGGACCAAGCGGCCGTCAATCGCGTGATGGAGGCCAACGCCCGTAACAACGCCCACTTCCTGCTCTCCGGCATCGGTTGCCTGGAGCAGCTGGCCTTCGCCGACGCGCGAGCGGCCATCGCCGCGCGCGACGCGCTGCCCATTCCGGCTTTGGGCACGCCGGACGCGGCGCTGGCGACGGAGGTCGGCAACTGCGCCGACTACCCCATGGGCGACGGTGACACGCGCTACCATGAGCCGGTGACGAGCGCCGTCCCGACGCTGATCCTGCAGGGCGAGTATGACACGCGCACGCCCCCGGCCCACGGCCGCGCCGTCGCCGAGCAGTTGGCCAACGCCACGCTGGCCTTCATTCCCCAGGCGGGGCACGAGACCTGGGGCAGCGGCAACTGCGTCGCACGGATCGGCATTGAGTTTATTCGCGATCCGCAACAGGCGCCCGACCTGTCGTGCCTGGAGATACGGCGGCACCGGTTCTCGCTGCCGGGCGACGCGTTGGAATAGTTATTAATCGCCTATTAAGAGCGGTTGGTAGTGGGCAATTCATTGCCCTCCGGAGAGCGGTATTGAAGATTTACAAATTAATCGAGTAGGGGCGAGGCGGCGGCGATAGACTTCGCCGGGAACAGATGGCCCCGTCTCGCCGCCGCCTCGCCCTCTTTGACCGCGTTTGAAGAGGGCCAGGCAACCGGGAGAGGAGGGGCTGGTGAACCGTGTGAGGCGATTCCCGGTTGCCTGGCCCCTACGACCCGCGTGATTATTTTTTAGAATTGCAAAATCGCTTACGACGAACGGTTGGTCGTGAGCAATGAAGATAACTAATCGATAGTTGATTTGGAGTAAAGAGAAAATGTTAAAGCAAATAAGAATGAATCATTGGTTGGCCCTTGTGGCCGTAACGGCGATGCTGATTCTGGCCGCCTGTGGTGGCGCCAATCAGACGGCCGTTGAACCGACAGCCGCCGCCACGGCCGCACCGGTGGAAACAACGGCAGTGGTGGAGCCGACCGCAGTACCAGCCCCCACAGAAGAACCACCAACGGCCGAACCGGAGCCGCCAAGCGTGCCACCGCCCAGCGATGAATTGCTTCACCTGCGGTCGGGCGAGTGGCAGTGGGTTGCCTACGCCGGGCCAGTGGAGACGTATGAGATCGAGACGCCGGGCAATTACCGCGTCACCTTCAACGACGACGCCACCTTCTCCGCCGTAGCCGACTGCAACAATCTGGCCGGGAACTACGTCGCCAGTGACGGCGGCGAGATCACCATCACCCCCGGCCCAATGACGCTGGCCGCCTGCCCGGAAGGCTCGCGCAGCGACCAGTTCGTCGCCTTCCTGGGCAGCGCGACACGCTATTACTCGGAGGGCGACAACCTGATCCTTGAGCTGATGGCCGACGGCGGCACGATGACCTTCGCCCCGGCCGGCACAGTTGAATCCACCATGCCGGCCACCACTGGCGCTGATCTGGCCGCGATCCTGGGTAACCTGACCTACACAGGTATCCTGCCGGACCAGGCCATCACCCTGACCGACGGCACCGGCACCTACGACGACGGCAGCTCCGGCACGCCGATCGTCACTCTGGCGGCGAATCTCATCCCGACCGGTGATCTCGACAGCGACGGCGCACTCGACGCCGTGGCCGTGCTGCGCGATGAATCGACCGGCTCGGGCACGTTCTACTTCCTCTCGGCGGTGCTGGATGTGTTGAACAACCCGACGCCGACCGAGGCCCTGATGATCGGTGACCGCATTCAGGTCAAGTCGCTCATGGCTGAGGGCGCGAGCGTCCTCGGCGAGATCATCGCCGCGGCCGAGAGCGACCCGGCTTGCTGCGGGACGTGGCTCTTCAACAAGGTGTATGCCCTGCAGGACGGCCGCTTGGCGGAAACGAGCAGCGAGCAAGTCAGCCAGATCTCGACGACCAATATCGCCGGCAACTGGAACCTGGTCGACCTGAACGCCGGGCAGGAACCGGTCTTGCCGGAGGCACCAATCACGTTGGAGCTCTTTGGCGACCGCGTCTCCGGTTCGGCTGGCTGTAACACCTATACGGGCACTTACACCTCGCTGGAAGAGCAGTTCAACGGCCTTACGATCGGCGACCTGGCGACGACGATGAAGCTGTGCGAGCAGCCGGTCATGGACCAGGAGGCCCTCTACCTTTCGCGCCTGGCCGCGTCGACGTCATGGGGTTTTGACTACGGCCGCCTGTCGCTCACCTACAGACTGGAAGATGAGACGCTTGGGACACTGCTCTTTGTCCCACAGGAACAGTGATTTGACCGCCTTGCATCGAGAAACCAGGGGCGACATTCGTTGCCTACCCATTAAAGACAACTCTGGAGATATAAGGAAGATGAAAAAGATAACCTCCATTCTACTTGTGATTTTCGGTTTGCTCTTGGCCGGCTGTCAGGCTAATGATCAACAGTCGGAGGCCACGGCCGTTCCCGAATCAACGGCGATCACGGAAGCGGCCGCGCCTACTGAAGCGCCTGCGACGGAACCAGCCGCGGAACCGACTGATACAGCGGCGGCTGAAGCGGCCGTACCCAGCATGCAGCCGCGATACGAACCGCTCCCGCCTCAGGCAGAGTGTTTCCTGAAGCCGCCTGAAAACCTGGGAATCGAATTCGATCTCGACTGCGGCTACATAGTGGTTCCCGAGTTCTACGACCGCGAAACGGACCGGCCGGTCAAGCTGGGCTTCACGCGCCTCAACTCCAGCAGTGAAACGGCCGCCTCTCCTCTGTTCATGCTGCTCGGCGGCCCGGGGCAAAGCTTTAACGATCCGACATATTTCCTTAATTTCCGGCCAGAGATTCTGGGGCAGATACTGGAAACGCGGGACATCGTCCTCCTTGACCAGCGCGGCACCCAAAATACGGACACTTTCCTGGATTGCCCTGAATACTACCAGCTGGGCTGGGAAGTCTCCCAGCAGGGCCTGGACCGCCAGGCTGCGATCGACCTGGAAATGGGAACCCTCCAGAAGTGCATCGACCAATTCAAGGCCCAGGGTGTTGACCTGAACGCTTACAACAGCGTCAACATTGCGGCCGATGTGAATGCCGCGCGGCAGGCAATGGGTTATGACCGGATTATCTACTATGGCGCATCCTACGGCTCACAACTTGGTCAGCATGTCATGCGCGATTTCCCGGAGATGCTCGAAGCAGTGGTTTTGGACGGGGCCGGCGCCCTGTCGCGCAAGAGCTGGGTTGAGGACCGGGCGCTTGACGCCCAATGGGGCATTGACAACCTGATCGCGCTGTGTGAGGCGGACGAAAAATGCAATGAGACTTATGATATCCCTGCCATGCTGGAGGAAGCATCTGCCTTGTTCGCCGATGGCCCGATAACCGGTACCTACACTGATCCTGACGACCCGAGCATTAGCGTCGATGTGGAAGTGGACGAATCAACGCTGTTTTCGATCTTCAATGGACAACAGGGATCCGGCGTCGGAACCTTCAGCCTTCCGGCATTCATCTGGCAGTTCGCCGAGGGAGGTGCTTCAGCGGTGGAGGAGACAGTGATCCCGTTACTGGGTAGTAATATCGTTGCCAGCCGTGACGCCACTCAGGGAGAAGAGGCTATTCTCATGCATTTGGCCGTTGTCTGCTCAGAAGATTACGTCAATTCCGTTGATGATGTCACTGTTGAAGGCGTCGGAGACTTTGCGCGGGTGGTCGGTCAAAACAAAGGCCTGTTATACGCACTGGCATGCCCTCTGCTCGATGTGCAACAACTGCCGGATACAACTGATGTCAATGTAACGACTGATGTCCCTACCTTGCTGCTTACGGGTGATCTCGATGTCGCAACACCCTACTACCATTCACAACAGGTGGCTGACTCCCTGCCAAATAGTACGCTTGTGGTCTTTCCTGGCCGCACCCATGTGCAAATGAACGGCGCCAACCAGTGCGCTGGCCAGATAATGACCCAGTTCGTTCTGGATCCGACCGCAACCTTGGATAAGAGCTGCTTGGCGGAGCCTCTCCCCTATAGCTTCATCCTCCCGGACGACAGTTCGAGCAGTGACGTTGAGCCGGAGGCAGCGGCCGAAGGCGATGGGAACGAGAGCGCGACCGGCGGTGAACTCCCGGCCGATATCGTCAGCCAATTGGACACATACCTGCAATCGCAGGTCTACACCGAGGGCGGCATTCCCACGGGCGCGGCGCCGGGTCTGGTTCTGTACGTCAAGACGCCGGACGGGACCTACCTGAACGCCGCCGGCGTCAGCAGCCTCGAAGACGGCACGCCGATGCAGGGGAGTGATATCCTGGAGATCGGCAGCAACACCAAGTCGATGACCATCGTCCTGCTGATGCAGCTCGTGGAGCAGGGGCTGATATCGCTCGATGATCCACTCAGCAAATACCTGCCGGAGCAGGCGGCCGCCCTGCCGAATGGCGACCAGATCACCATTCGCCAGATGGCCCAGCACACGGCCGGCCTCTGGGACTACGGCGACGAGATCATTGGCGGCGGGGCCAGCGACCCGGTCACCCTGGAAGCCGCGTACACGCCGGAGGAGCTTGTTCAGTATGCGGCCGACAAGGGCACGCCCTACTTCGCCCCCGGCCAGGAAGGGCAGTGGAAGTACAGCAACACCGGCTATGTCTTGCTGGGCATGATCATCGAACAGATCACCGGCCAGACGATCGGTGACCTGATGCAGACCCGCATCTTTGATCCACTTGGAATGGAGAGCGCGACCTTCCTGGAAGGCGTGCCCCAGCCCGGCGAGATCACCACCCAGGGCTACTGGTGGAACCCGGATGGCCAGCGCGTCAATACGACGAACTGGAACGCGTCGCAAGGCTGGGCGGCCGGCGCGGCAGCCATGACCGCCGCGGACCTGGCGACGTATGGTCAGGCGCTGGCGGCCGGCGAGCTCTTCCAGAATCCGGAGACGCTCAACGAAATGTTAACCTTTTACCCGGCGGCCAAGTTTTCTGTCGGCGGCCCCTACGGGCTGGGCCTCATCGACTTTGCCGGCGACGGGACCGTGTGGGGACATGGCGGCCAGACGTTGGGCTTCCAATCGCTCTGGTACGTAGACCCGGCGCAGGATGTCGTGGTCGTGGGTCTAACGAACTCAGCCACTTACAAAGCCGATGCCTTCCTCAATGTTCGCAACATCCTCCAGGGCGACGGCGCCCTGCCGCTCGGCCCGATCACGCTGACACCCATCGGTTCCCTAGTACCCACCACATGGCGATTGACGCAGTTTGCCAGCCCGGCAGAGATGACTGACATCGATCCGGCGGCCGCTCCTACAGTGGCCATTGGCAAGGACGGGAGCGCGACGGTCAACACCGGTGACTGTGGCTCGGCTATCGGCAACTACACCGTTGGTGGAGGGGGCCAGATCGACTTCGTGATCGATGCGTCCAGCCTGACCTGCGACGCGGAATCGCTTGCGGCGCAGTTCGTCCAGCATCTCAACGATGCCGCGCGCTGGTCCTACGCCAACGGACGGCTGCTCATCGAATTGCCCATGGACGGCGGCACACTGGTGTTCGAGGAAGCAGCCCTCGAGTAGGTGGCGTCTGATATGAATACCCTTGTACCGCTCCTGATTGCCACCCTTGTCTTTGGGTTGGTGACGGCCGTTCTCATCTGGGTCGTGGGCCGGTTCGATCTGGGACTGGAGACCAACGGTTTTGGCAGCGCGCTGATCGCCGGTCTCGTCGCTGCCTTTGCGTCCGGGGCCGTCACCATCCTGCTCAGCCTGGCCAACATCGGCGACGGCGACGGCTTGATCGGCGGGGTCGTCCATCTGGTCGTCACCGCCGCCACTCTGTGGCTGGCCGGGCGGCTGCTGCCGGGATTGAAAGTCAAAGGCGTGGCCGGCGTGCTGGTCGTGGGTGTGGGCATTGGCCTGGTGTATTGGCTGGGCGGTCTCTTGTTGGGGCAGGTGCTCTAGCTGAGCCAGCTAATCCTGAGGGCGACGCACGATACCGTGGAGAGTCTGATTGATGAGACTAATGGAGAAATGAAATGAAACAGAGAATGCTGCTGCTGGCGTCAGTCGCCCTGGTCCTCGTCGCTCTGCCGGCGCTGGCCTCTGGAATCGTTGCAGAAAGACTATCGCAAACACAAGTGAGCCAGCGGCAGACCGACTGCCCGTTCGGTCTGCCGGAAGATGAGATCGTCAACCAGACGATAGAGTGTTGGGAGTTGACGGTGCCAGAGAACTGGGAGAGTCCCGGCGCGGAGGAAGTGACGATCAGCTATGTGATTCTGAAATCCCCCAGCCTGTCGCCGTTTCCAGATCCGGTCATCTATCTGGAGGGCGGGCCGGGAAGTTCGGCGCTGGCGGGCCTCCCGCTGCTGCAGAGCACGTTTGCCGATCTGCGCCGATACAGGGACATCATCATTTACGACCAACGCGGCACGGCGTTCAGCTCGCCGTTGATCTGTCCCACTGAGGTGCGGGAGCAACCGATTGAGACGCCGGAGCAGATCCCCGACGCCGCGCAGGGCGTAGACAGCGACATTGACGCGCTGGTGAACAACGCCAAAAGCAGCACCGGCTACCAGACCGCTGTCAATTGTGCACCTTACTTCGCAGAGCAGGGGATCGACCTGTCACAATATAGCACCGCCAACAGCGTGCAAGACCTGATCGCTCTCATGGACACGCTCGACTACGAAGCCTACAACATCTACGGCATCTCCTACGGTACCAACGTGGCCCTGGAGCTGTTCCGCACCTACGAAGAAAATGGAGACGCCTCTCTCCCGGCCCTGCGCAGCGGCATCATCGACGGTAATGTGCCACCTAATGTCGACACGCGCGGCGGGCAGGCATTGATTACGCCGGAAAATATCCTGCGTGTCTTTGAGGAGTGCGAGGCAGAAGTCGTCTGCAGCGCAGCTTTTCCCAACATCCGCCAGCGGGCGGTTGACCTCATCCGGCAAACGACCGAAAGTCCGCTAACGATTGGCGACGAAACGATTGAGGCAGGCGACCTGCGCCAGGTCCTGGGCAGTGCGCTCACCTTCAAAACGGACGAGAAAAACAGCGGTTTAGTAGTCGGAATCGGTGCCGCCTACTTACCGTTGATGGTCGACGAACTGGAGAATGGCATCAGCGACACCTATATTGGTCTGCGTGATGGCAAGCTGCCGGCGACACCCGCAGTCGTTGAAACGTCACCCGCCAACCCGCTGAGCGTCGTCGCTACCGAAACGACGTCACTGGCAGCTGAAGCGCGTGCTCTGGCCGACGAAATCGAAGCGCTCAACCGGCAAAGCAGGCGGGCGGCCGAGGCCCTGGCGAGTGGCCAACCCCTGCCGGACTTCTTCATGTCGGAACTGCGATTGGGCATTTCCAAACTGGACTATCTTTCGATGCTTTTCTTGCCTGCCGGGGTGGAGTTGGCCCTGACTGGTGAACGGACACGAGAGACATTGTTGGGCATCGCCGGCGGCATCAGCGAGGAGTTGGCCGCCATTGTACCGCTCATGACTGATGACGACGTGACGCAAACGTTCGACCAGATCGAGGCAATCGTGCCGACGCTGACCGCCACGGATACCATCACCAACATCGTCATCACCTGTAATGACCGCTATGGCTCATTCGACCTGGAGCGCATCTTCGAGGATTATCGTGCCTATGAAGTGCCGGAGCTGATCAACAAGATCGATGTTGCCGTTAACAACAAGACTGAGTGCGAGGGCTGGGGTCTGACACCGGAAGACACCGATCTGACCGAAGCCGTCATCTCCGACTTGCCGATCCTGGTCTCCAGTGGCTCTGTTGACACCGAAACGCCGGTAGAATGGGGCGAGGCAGCGGCCATAGGGCTGTCGAATGCCTTGTCAGTGACGTTTGCCTACGCGCCGCATGGAGCCAGCACGCAGTTCGATTGCGGTCCGGCTGTTGCCACCGCGTTTATCATGTACCCGGAACAACAGCCTGATGTTACCTGTGCTACAAGCTTGCAGGACCGTTTCCCGTTCATCCTGCCTGATCAAGGCTAATGTTAGCAGCGTGCTAATCGTGGCCGCGGCTATCGGATTATTGTACTGGTTGGGCGGCCAGCTGCTGGGCCGAGTTATCTAGGACACGAATCGATATGAAACCATTCCGAGCCTACCTGGGAGACTCGCTCCTGGCTGCTGTGGCAGGCTTGCTTGCCGGTTCTCTTATAGGTGGGCTCGGATTGGGCGTCCACGCCTTAATCCGGGAGTCCCCCGAAAGTCGCGACGTTCTGGCTGACATGCAGGTCGGGCTGATATTTTCACTGATTGCGGCATTGCTCGGCATCCTGCCCGCGTTTCTCTATGTCGCGCCCATTCACGCCCTGCTCAGCAGGCGAGGGATTTCGAGTTACGCGTCAACGGTGGCTATCAGCGCCGCGCCTGGCGCTATTCTGTCGATTGCGCCATCGCGCTCGGACATCAGCTTTCTTGTGCTGTACTTCGGCGTCTGCATGGGGCTGGCCGGTCAGTGGTTTGCCAATCGCCGCCGGAGGGCCCAAGAACAGACTGATGAATCGATCACGTAAAGGAGATCGGGAGGCTTGCACCAAGTCGCGGCTGTCAATGCCATAGCGTTTTTTTTCTTCTGGCTGCTGGTGTTGCTGGCCGGCGCGGACAAGCCGCCGCCGCCGCGGTTTCTCTGGCTGATCCCGCTCCTGCTGCTGTGCGCCGCCGCTGTCTACTGGCGCGTGCCGGCCTACATCAACTGGTCGCAGACGCGGCCGCCGGGACGGTTCCTGCGCGTGGCCCTGGAGGGACTGGCCGCGGGCCTGATTGTGGCGCTTGTCGCGGCGGCTGTCGCGGCCGCCGCCAGCCGTAACGCGCCGTCCGGTCGCGACTTCGCGATTTGGCTCGCCGTCCTGGGCCTCATGGGGGTGTTGAATTCCGTCACATTGTATGGTCTGAACAGTATCCCGGCTTGGAGAAACCATGCGTAAGACGCACCGGACTGAGACAAAAGGGATATGAAGGACGATTGCAAACTTGACCGAAACCTAACACCATCTGTTACAATGTAACAGGGCAGTATGCGCAAGTTTCGCGATATCGTTGAATCGTACTGGGCTTTCATCCTCCTGGGGTTGTTGGCGCTCGCCATCCTCATTGTCGGGCTGTACCTGCTGGGGAAGCGGCCGCCGAAAGAATTCACCATCGCCACCGGCCGCGAGGGCGGCGCTTACTACACCTTTGCCCAGATCTACCGGCAGCGGTTGGCCGAGGAGGGTTACACGCTCAACATTCGCGAAACGGCCGGCGGCGCGGAGACGATCGAATTGCTCGAAAGCGGCGCGGTCGACGCCGGCTTTGTTCAGAACACCCTGCTGGGCAGCACCCCGGAGTCCGGCCTGAGCACCCTGGCCGCAATTTACTACGAACCACTCTGGATTTTCTACCGCGATGACCTGGGGGCGCAACCGGCGAGCATCACCGACCTGGCCGGGCTGCGGATCAATATCGGTGAACCGGGCAGCGCAACCAATCAGACTTTGGGTGGCTTGCTGGCTTTGAACGGGATCGATTCTCAGAACGCGACGCTAACCGAAATGCCGTTTGGCGAAGCGGCCGAGCGCCTGAAAGCCGGGGAACTGGACGTGGTGATGATGTTCGCCGGCGCGCGATCAGCGCAGATCAACGACCTGGCGGACGCGCCGGGGATTCGCATTATGCCCATCGAACGGGCAGCGGCTTATACCAGCCGTTATAAAAACCTGTCCGAAGTGGTCCTGCCGGAAGGGGTGATCGACCTGGCCAATGACGTGCCCCCGGAGGACACGCCGCTTCTCGCCGCCCAGGCTACGCTCGTGGCCGGTCCCAGCCTGCATCCCGACCTGGCGCGCCTGTTGCTGATTGTCGCCGCCGACATCCACCAACAGGGTGGTATCTTCGAAGCGCCGAACCAGTTTCCGTCGGCGACCTTTGTGGGCATTCCCATGAACGCCGATGCGGCGCGCTACCTGGAAAATGGGCCGACCTTTCTGGAGAATTACCTGCCGTTGTGGCTGGCCTCGCGCGTGGAGCGTCTGTTGTTTTTGGTGTTACCCGCCCTCCTGATCCTGTACCCGATTCTGCGCGCCCTTCCCTCCGCCTCCAGCCAGCTCATCCAGGGACGAATCAAGCTGCAATACCGCCGTTTGTTCGAGATTGAAAGGGGCTTTTTGCATTATGATATCGCCCAACTGGATGCGGCCATCGCCGAGCTGGAGAGCTGGCAGGCTGAACTTACGGAGAAGGTCAACGTGCCGGTTACCTATCTGGACGACCTCTACAACTTCCGGATGCACATCGAATATGCGTTGAACCGGCTAAAGACCCGGCGGACTGAGTTGGAGAAGATAGTGTGAACTGGGTGTGCTCTTTTTGGCTGCCGACTCAATGTAACGTATTGTTATATAAGCCCCGTCCTACCTCAGAGCACTCTATTCATGCGACTACAGCAGCTGTTCAAGGGCATTCATATGACCAGTGATCGCACCAAGTTTGTGTGCCACTTCATCTGGCGCCTGCTTCTTTCCCGTTTCGATCCAGTGGACCAGAACTCTCGTTACGCCACCGATACGCATGGCCAAAACATAGTCCACGTAATCCTCCTCAATACCAAAGTATGCGCCAAACACGGATTTGAATGGCTCGAAGTGAGTGCGGAAAGATTCCTCAAAGATGTACACGCGTTTGGCATTCATCAAAAGCTCCACCAGTTCAGAGTGTAGGTAGAAATAGCGTAGAACGGGCTTGAGGATCGTCGTGCGGGGCTCAACTGGATGCTCTTGTCGATACGCTTGAATATAGTCCAGCAGTCCATCGACAACTTGATCACAGCGCATCCGCAGCACATCCTCAATTTCGTCGAAGTTGCGGTAGAAGGTCGTGCGTCCAACGTTGGCGGCGTCGACCAAATCGGTGACCGTGACCTCAGCAAAATCTTTTTTACGCAGTAGCTCTACCAGACCTGTGTAAATCATCTCACTTGAGCGGATTGAACGCTGATCATCTTTGATGTGATACATATTCCCAACCTCTGTTTCACTTTGTCAGAACTGCTTGACACCATACTGCCCACAGCATAACATCTCAATAGATAAGTGACAAGTGCTTCGTAAATATTGCTTTAGGAAACAAGTTTGACGATCCTTGTTGGTCGCATAGAACAAGAAATGAGGCGTGAGATAGTTGGGTGTCGTTGCGGCGATGGCCACGCTATTGACACGACGGTGTGACAGTAAACCGAAAGGAGACACAGTGATGAACAAGACTTTACTTGCTGTGGGAGGTGTACTGATAGGCGCGATAGTGATTATCGCGGCACTCCTACCCCAAATCCTGAGTTGGATAGGATTGCATCCTGCCTATGACCACGGAGAATACGATCTCGACGGGAGACGGGCGCTCATCATCGCCACCAATCACGATACCTTGGGCGATCCGGAAGACGGCGTGGCGACCGGGGTCTATGGCTCCGAACTGACGATTGCGTACTATGATTTTCTTGATGCCGGCATGACCGTCGATATTGCCAGTATCGAAGGGGGTGAAATCCCCTTCGAACCGGTGAGTTTGCGCTGGCCGCTGGCCACAGAGGCCGACCGGCGCTACCTGGATGACGAGGACGCGCAAAACAAGACGCAAAACTCGCTCAGAATCGAAGACCTGGACTTCACCGACTACGACATCATCTGGATGGCTGGTGGTTGGGGTGCGGCATATGACCTCGGCTTCAGCGAACTGCTCGGTGAAAAGATCTCGGAAGCCCATGCTGAAAATATCCTGCTGGGTTCGGTGTGTCACGGGGCGCTCGGCTTCTTGATGGCAACCGACGTGGACGGTAGCCCGTTGGTTGAAGGCCGTACGATGACCGCTGTCACCGACAAGCAGGTCGAAGAACTCGGCATCGGGATCACGCCGCAGCACCCAGAAACCGAACTGCGCCGGCTGAATGCCAACTTTGTCAGCGACACCGCATTCCGGGATTTCTTCGCGACGTATGTGGCAGTTGATGGCAATATCGTCACCGGGCAAAACCAGAACTCATCCGGCGAGACAGCCCAGACTCTGCTGCGCATGCTGGCGGAGAGGAGCTGACACAATGGCCTTCATCACGAACGATCAGCATGAGCAGGTCGTCCTCATCGTGGGTGGCGTCTCTATCGATAGCCAATATGCCAGATATTTAGCCCAGAGGACGCAACAATGGCCGATGTAAAACGAAAGAATCAAGCACCCGAAGAGAATTCCGGGGAGGAAACCCGCGCTAAGGGGTTATCTCGCAGAGATTTTCTGATTGGTGCCGGAATGGCCGCTTCCGCTCTGCTCGTTGCCGGCGGAACACAGTTCGCGTATAACCTGCCGGATGTCGCTGTCGAACGGTTATTGCAAAGCGCAGTTGCTGGCGGCAGAGACGCGAAGCATTTCGAAGATGATGCCCTGTACGTCATCACAACGGGCACGGGCGCGCCGCTGCCTGACCCGTTGCGAGTCGGTCCTCAGGCAGTCGTCATCGCAGGTGATCAACTGCTGGTCTTTGACACAGGCCCCGGCAGTACGCGCCAACTCTTGCTAACCGGGTTGAATCTCAGTTCGATCAACGCGCTCTTCCTGACCCACTACCATTCAGACCATATCAGCGATCTCGGCGAGTTGATGTTACAGCACTGGGCAAACGCTGGTGCGACTGAGCCCCTGCCCGTGTACGGCCCTACCGGAGTCGAAGAGATTGTTGCCGGCTACAATGCTGCCTATCGACTCGATCGCGGCTATCGAATTGCACATCATGGTGAGGAAGTTGTGCCCCCTTCAGGGTTTGGGGGCGTGGCACGCTCGTTTGACCTCGGCAGCGATCTCGCATCCAGTGATATGGTCTATGAAGCGGGCGATGTCCAAGTGATCGCTTTCAATGTAGATCATCCACCCGTGGTCCCCGCGGTTGGCTACCGCGTGAATTACAAAGGCCGCAGCGTCATGATTACAGGCGATACGATCTACTCCGATAGTCTCATTCAGCACGCGATGGGTGCTGATTTGCTGGTCAGTGACTCGTTGAATCACAAGATGTCACAAACGGTGTCTGACTCAACAAAAGATGTGGACAACAACATCTCAAGTGTTACTGAGGATATCCAGGAATCACACATCAGACCCGAAGAAGCGGCGCTCGTCGCAAAAGAAGCCGGGGTTAAGAAGCTGCTCATCACACACGTTCTGCCCCCGGTCCCAGAGTTATTGATCAACCCGTTCCTGCGTGATGCGCGAGATGTCTTCAGTGGCGAGGTGCGGATGGCAAATGATGGCACGATGGCCAAATTGCCCATCAATTCAGATCAGATCATTTTCACGGAACTCTTGAGGTAAGCGCATCATGATGAACAAAACCAACTACATTCGCGCTGTACTCGTCGTCTTCTGGTTGCTCATCTTGACCCGAATCCCGGCGTTCATCACTGGCGATTTGAATCCTGTCACCGCCGTATCAACCATTGTGGAACTGGGCTTTTTCATCTGGGGCCTTCTTCTCCTCAGGAGGTCAGCGGCTACCGAACGTGAAGCACAACCATAATCAACAATTTTAATATGAATCCAAAAGGCAAACACAAATAAACAATAAGGTCCGTCTGATTGTTGCTATTGTCATACTCTTATCACTCTCGCTGGCAATGACAGCATGTTCTTCAACCCCAAAGAATGCAGCTTGTGTTGAAGGTGTTGAAGTTGAAATCATGACCACGGCTGATGGTGTGGAGTTTGTCTGCACGCCGGATGCCTGCTTCGAGAACCTGCCTGACTGGCCCTATGAAGCGCGGTACGTGGAAATCGATGGCCTGCGTCAGGCTTACGTCGATGTCGGTACCGATGAGTCGGGCGAGACGATCCTGATACTGCATGGGCAGCCATCATGGTCGTATCTTTATCGCAAGATGATCCCTGTATTGGCTGAAGAAGGTCATCGCGTCATTGCGATGGATCACGTCGGCATGGGGCGCTCCGACAAGCCCATCGACCCGGACTACTACACCTTTCAGGATCATGTCGACCGTCTGGAAACCTTCATTCAAGAACTGGATCTGGATGACGCCAAGCTGACCATCTTTGTACAGGATTGGGGCAGTCTGATCGGCCTGAACGTGATCGGCAACAACCCCAACTGGTTTGACCGTGTGGTCGTCGGTAATGGCTTCCTGCCAACGGTTGGCAATAGTGCGTTAAATCCCAACGAAGACGGCCTTGTGTTCCCGCCGCCGGACAACCCCGCAGTGACCCGGAGACTGTTTCACCAGGGGATTACGTCTATCCCAGAGCAGCAGGAGCCGTTTTACGATGCCGACGGCAATCGCCTTGAATCACCGGCCGGGGACAGCGAATACTTCGGTTTGTGGATTGACTATGCACGCAACGATGAACGATTTACGGCATCGCAAATTCTGGAAGCTATGACCTACTTTGACCTATCTGAAGAGGAACTGGCCGCCTATGATGCCCCCTTCCCATCACGCACCTTCATGGGTGGGCCCCGGGCGTTCCCCGGGCTCGTGAATCAGCTCCCTGGCGCAACCGATAAAGCGTGGGAAGGACTGGGAAACTATGAGAATCCCTTCCTCACGATCTGGGGTGGCAACGACCCTGGCAATCTTGGAGCGCCTGAAGTCCAGCAGGGTCTAATCGACCATGTGCCGGGTTCAGCCGGGTGGGATCACGTCCGTCTTCCGGATGCCAGCCACTTTTTACAGGATGATCAGGGCGAGGAAATTGCCCGCCGCATCAATGAATTTATCACAGCTGCAGAACAAGATTAATGCTCACCATCTGCGTAGAAGCTACCTACTAATAGACAAATATATTAAATGAGCCACAATAGATGGGTGGCAAAACGACAATTTCAACTCAACGAAACCGAAGTGCGTGATCTGCAAATAGCGTACGAA
>Ga0209594_1000218_pt1 | contig 41681 bp, 34 predicted proteins | sample AshMeaCrysSpring_FD_184126 | JGI IMG/M metagenome (GOLD analysis project Ga0209594, IMG submission 184126) | Groundwater microbial communities from Big Spring, Nevada to study Microbial Dark Matter (Phase II) - Ash Meadows Crystal Spring... | ecosystem: Environmental > Aquatic > Deep subsurface... | reverse complement strand
ACAACTGTCATGCCGCGCGCCGTGTGCCATGCCTGCGCGCGCGGCGTCGAATCGGACTGACTCGAATCGAAATTGACTCGCCGTTTACCGGCCGGGTCGCGCTTTGCTGCGATGCAATAGATCGAGCTCTGACCATGCACACCTCGGCGTAGAGGCAGGGTCTTAGGTAGATCTACGATTGAAGCGCTGCGTACCAAAACGGACTATCAGGCTGACCTGAGAGGTGGGTGGGTACCAGCCGCCGAGACTGCGTGAACCCCCGACCTTCGTAGCAGGCCGGCCGCAGCGATCCAATCCAGGTGGCTCGAGCAAGCCGGCCGTTGTTCACAACAACCGGGAGCACGAGATGGGTCGTCAAGAGACTTTCTATGAGTTGATCCGCCGCCAGGGTATCTCGCGGCGCAACTTCCTGAAGTTCTGCTCGCTCAGCGCAGCCTCGCTCGGACTCGCGCCGCACTTCGCCGGCAAGATCGCCCACGCGATGGAGACCAAGCCGCGCGTGCCGGTGCTCTGGATGCACGGCCTCGAGTGCACCTGCTGCACCGAGAGCTTCATCCGCTCGGCGCACCCTCTCGCCAAGGACGTCATCCTGTCCATGATCTCGCTGGACTACGACGACACGATCATGGCGGCCGCGGGGCACCAGGCCGAGGAGATCATCGAGGTCATCCGCAAGGATTTCAAAGGCCAGTACATCCTGGCGGTCGAGGGCAACCCGCCGCTCGGCAACGACGGCACGTTCTGCATCCCGGGCGGCCGTCCGTTCGTCGAGCGCCTGACCGAAGTCGCCTCTGACGCGGCGGCCGTGATCGCCTGGGGTTCCTGCGCCTCCTGGGGCTGCGTCCAGGCCGCGAAGCCGAACCCGACCCAGGCGACGCCGATCCACAAGGTCATCAAGGGGAAGCCGATCGTCAAGGTGCCGGGCTGCCCGCCGATCGCCGAGGTGATGACTGGCGTCATCACCTACTACGTGACCTTCGGCGAACTGCCGGCGCTGGACCGCCAGGGCCGTCCGCTGATGTTCTACAGCCAGCGCGTGCACGACAAATGCTACCGCCGCGGCCACTTCGACGCCGGCCAGTTCGCCGAGACCTTCGACGACCGCGGTTCGCGCGAAGGCTACTGCCTCTACAAGGTGGGATGCCGCGGCCCAACGACCTACAACGCCTGCTCGACGACGCGCTGGAACGAAGGCGTGTCGTTCCCGATCGGTTCCGGTCATGGCTGCCTCGGCTGCTCGGAACCGGACTTCTGGGACAACGGGCCCTTCTACGAGCGGCTCGAGACCTTCCCGCAGTTCGGCGCTGAAACGAATGCGACCCGCATCGGCGCCACGGCCGCGGCGGTCGTCGGCGTCGGCATCGCGGCGCATGCAGGGCTCACGGCCCTGAGGCAGGCGAAGGTGAAACCCAATTCACCCGTCGATTCCGAAAAGCGGGCCGGCTGACCGAGTGGAGAACTGAGCAATGAGCATCGCAACCCCCAATGGCTTCCAGCTCGACAACACCGGCAGGCGCGTCGTCGTCGATCCGATTACGCGCATCGAGGGTCACCTCCGCATCGAGGTGAACGTCGACGAGCAGAACATCATCCGCAACGCGGTCTCCACGGGCACGATGTGGCGCGGCCTGGAGGTCATCCTCCGCGGCCGCGATCCGCGCGACGCCTGGGCGTTCGTGCAGCGCATCTGCGGCGTCTGCACCGGCGTGCACGCGCTCGCCTCGGTGCGGGCGGTCGAGCACGCGCTCGGCATCGAGATCCCCGAGAACGCCAACACCATCCGCAACATCATGCACCTGACCCTGTACGCGCACGACCACCTGGTGCATTTCTACCACCTGCACGCGCTCGACTGGGTCGACGTGGTCAGCGCGCTGAATGCAGACCCGAAGGCCACCTCCGAGCTGGCGCAGTCGATCTCGAACTGGCCGATGTCCTCGCCGGGCTACTTCCGCGACCTGCAGAACCGGCTGAAGAAGTTCGTCGAGTCGGGACAGCTCGGCCCCTTCCGTAATGCGTACTGGGGTCACCCCGCGTACAAGCTGCCGCCCGAGGCCAACCTCATGGCGGTCGCGCATTACCTCGAGGCGCTCGACTTCCAGAAGGAGATCGTCAAGATCCAGACGATCTTCGGCGGCCGCAACCCGCACCCGAACTGGCTGGTGGGCGGCGTCCCCTCGCCGATCAACCTGAACGACACGGGCGCAGTCGGTGCGGTGAACATGGAACGGTTGAACATGGTCAGCTCGATCATCGACCGCACCATCGAGTTCATCGACAACGTCTACATCCCCGACCTGCTCGCGATCGCCTCGTTCTACAAGGAGTGGGCGGGCATCGGCGGCGGCCTGTCGTCGAAGTACCTGATGTCCTACGGCGACCTGCCCCGTTCCGCCAACGATTACAGCCCCGGCAACCTGATGATGCCGCGCGGCGCGATCATCGACGGCAACCTGGGCGAAGTGCAGGACATCGATCTCGGCAAGCTCGACGAGATCCAGGAGTACGTGACGCACTCCTGGTACAAGTACGGCGACGAGCAGAAGGGCCTGCACCCCTTCCAGGGCGAGACGGTACCGAACTTCGACATCGGTGGCGCCAAGGGAACCAAGACCCGCATCGAGGCGGTGGACGAATCCGCGAAGTATTCGTGGATCAAGGCGCCGCGCTGGAACGGCCACGCGATGGAAGTGGGCCCGCTCGCGCGCTACGTGATCGGCTACGTGAAGGGCATGCCCGATTTCAAGGAGCCGGTGGACATGGTGCTGCAGAAGCTCGGCGGCCTGCCGGTCACGGCGCTGTTCTCGACGCTCGGCCGCACGGCGGCCCGCGGTCTCGAGTGCAGCTGGGCGGCCCATGCGCTCAAGGCGGAGTTCGACAAGCTGGTCGCCAACATCAAGGCGGGCGACGTCGCCACGGCCAACATGGCGAACTTCGAGCCCTCAACGTGGAAGAAGTCGGCGCAGGGCTACGGCTTCGTCGAGGCGCCGCGTGGTGCGCTCGCGCACTGGATCGACATCGAAGACCGCAAGATCAAGAACTACCAGTGCGTGGTGCCGACGACCTGGAACGCGAGCCCGCGTGACCCGGCAGGGAAGATCGGCGCCTACGAGGCGGCACTGCTCGACACGCCGATGCACGATCCTGAGAAGCCGCTCGAGATCCTGCGGACGATCCACAGCTTCGACCCCTGCCTGGCCTGCGCGACTCACGTGCTCGACATGGAGGGCAACGAGGTCACCAGCGTCAAGGTCCGGTAAGGAGGGCTGCCATGAGCAACATGTATCACCCCTCGACACCGGTCCTGAGCCGGGTGCGTGAGGGCCACTTCGGCGAGGCGGTCCTGCCGCCTGCCGGTGTTCAGCCGGGTCCGGTCTATGTGTACGACGCCGCGATCCGTATCTGGCACTGGGTGACGGCGCTGTGCATTATCACCCTGGCAACCACGGGGTATTTCATCGGGTCGCCACCGCCCACCCTTGCAGGGGAGGCCTCGAGCCATTTCCTGTTCGGTTACATCCGCTTCGTGCACTTCGCGGCGGGCATGATCCTCGGCGTCGCGTTCCTGCTGCGGATCTACCGCGTGCTGGTCGGCGGCAAGCACGCACGCCAGATCTTCTACGTGCCGTTCTGGAGCCTCGGCTGGTGGAGGGAAGTGTTCGAGGAGGTCCGCTGGTACCTGATCATGGGCAAACCGAAGGAGTACGTCGGACACAACCCTCTGGCGCATCTGGCGATGTTCTTCATGTTCCTGCTGCCGCTGATCGTGATGTTGCTCACGGGGTTCGCGCTGTTCGCCGAGCAAATGGGCATCAACACGTGGTGGTACACCCTCTTCGGCTGGGTGTTCCAGGTGCTTGGTGACTCGTTGACCGTGCGTACCTGGCACCAGTTCGGGATGTGGATCATCCTGATCTTCTCGATGGTGCACATGTACATGGCGATCCGCGAGGACATGACGCACCGGCAGACGACGATCAGCTCGATGGTGAGCGGCTGGAGGTTCTACCGCTGACACGCTGGCCTGCGGGCCGGCATTGGCCGATTTGACGGGACAGCGGGACGAGGGGCCCCACGGGCCCTGAACTCCCGCTGTCCCGTTATACTTTTTTGGACGTGGTCGACCCGGACCGGCCGGGGGCAAGAAGAACTCATGGGCGAACAAGCAATCAGTCCCGGGCAGCGCATCGTCGTCCTCGGCGTCGGCAACGTGCTCTGGGCCGACGAGGGCTTCGGCGTGCGCTGCGTCGAGGCGCTTGGCAACGGCTGGGATTTCTCCCCGCCGATCGAGATCCTGGACGGCGGCACGCTCGGACTGGCGCTGGTGCCGTTGCTGCTCGACGCCACGCACGTGCTGCTGTTCGACGCGGTCGATCACCGCGGTCCGCCGGGCAGCCTGCTCGTGGCGCGCGATGCCGAGGTGCCGCGGTTCATGACCAGCAGCAAGATGAGCCTGCACCAGGCCGGCATGAACGACATCCTGGCGAGCCTCGAACTGCTCGGACACACGCCGGTGAATTTCACGGTGATCGGCATAAAGCCCGTCGAGCTCGCCGACTACGGGGGCAGCCTCACCGAAGCGGTCCAGCGGCAGTTGCCGGTCGCACTGCAGCTCGGCATCGAGGAACTCGCCAGCTGGGGCGTCGAGGCGCGCGAGCGGGCCGACGGCACGTCGCGCGAGACCGTGATCGCGGCGCTCGCCCGCGAGCGCTACGAGTCCGGCCGACCGTCTGCAGAACTGGCCTGCCGCGTCGGGGACGAACGGTTCCTGGCCCGGCGCGCCGTCCACGTCGCGAGCGAGGCGGCCGACAAGGGGACCCACGATGAGTGAGCTGATCGAGGCGCTCGCCTCGCACCCGGATTGCGAGGTGCTGCGCAAGGCGACGCTCGACGACTTCGTGGCACGGAACCCGCGCGCCCTGCTGTTCTTCAGCGGCGATGTCGCCCAGCGACCCGAAGGACTCGACGTCGCTGTGGTCGTGCGAGAGCTTCTCACCAGCTACCGGGGCCGCCTGCGCGCGGGCCTGGTGGACCGTCGCGACGAGGCGATCCTGATGGCGCAATACGGCGTGGTGGTGACGCCCGCCGTGGTCTGCCTGCGCGACGGGCAGCCGGCCGAACTGGTCGCCCGCATGCGCGACTGGCCCGTGTTCTCGCAGGCCTGCGATCGCCTGCTCGCCCCCGAGCCCGAAGATCCCGCCTCGCGACCTGGAGGAAACGCATGACCGATCACGTGCTGGTCTGGCATCCGAAGGTCCCCGGAGAGGCGCCGGCCGGCGGCGACGACCAGTTGCGCCTGATCGGCATGCCCACCGGCCTCGTACGACCGGCGCGCCAGGCACTCGCCGCCGACCAGCTCACTCCGCCCGCGCGGACCGTGCTGCACGAAGTGCGCGCGGACCTCGAGCGTCAGGCGCTGGCGCCGTCCGACCTGCCGACCCGAATCAGCCTGGACGACCTCGGCGAGACCGACAAGGCGACCGTGGCGGACATCCTCGGCGAGGGGGACGTCTGGGCCAAGGTCGGCGACCGGAACACCTACTGGCGCGTCGTCGAGTCCGTGCTCGCGGGCGTGTGGCGCCTCGAGGCGAGCACCGCCGACGGGACGACCAGCGAGTGGATCGAGGTGGGGCAGGTTCCGCAGCCGATCCTGACGGTGGCAGCGGAGCAGTCGCGCGCCACGATCGACATCCCGGAGCATGCGCCGCAGGGCGCCATGAACGCGCTGCCGCTGCTCGTGGAACTGCAGGAGCGCTCGCGCGCCTACCAGCCCGGCGGGGAAAACCACGTCATCAACTTCACGCTGCTGCCGATTACCGAGGTCGATACGCAGGTGCTCACCTCGGTGTTGGGCCAGATCCCGCTCGTGATCCGCTCCGGCGGCTACGGCAGCTCGCGCGTGTTCGCGACCGGGCTGCGACACGTCTGGGCGGTGCAGTACATCAACTCGATGGGCAACGTGATCCTCGACACGCTCGAGGTCGGCGGCGTGCCAGTCTCGGTGCTCGCCGCGCGCGAGGACTTCGAGGATTCGGCGGAGCGCCTCGGTGAGATTCTCGAGGCGTTCACGTCATGAGCCGTCCGTTCGAAGGCAGCTACCTGGGCGATGGCTCGAAGATCACCGACGACACGCAGCTCGAGTGCGGCATCTGCTGGTGGGTCTACGACCCGGCACTCGGCGACGAGGATCGCCAGATCGCGCCGGGCACGGCCTTCCGGCTGCTTCCCGACACCTGGAGCTGCCCGAACTGCGCGGCCGACAAGAGCAAGTTCATGGTGATCGGCAGCGCGGGCCCACAAGCCAACGACACGGTGCAGAATGCCGCGAATGCCTATCGTCGCGCGGCGCTGGCGATGAAAGGCATGCCGATCTACAACCCGACACTGGCGGTCGAGGCGGTGGGCTTCCGCAGCATCGAGGGCCGCGAGGCCGGCATCATGCTGACGCCGTGGTTCATGAACCTGACGGTGCTGCCCTCAGCTGAGGACCAGAAGGTCTGGGTAAAGGGTGGCTCGGTGCGGCTCGCGTTCCCATCGGGCGCGTACGACTTCATGGTCAGCGAGCTGCCGGATTTCGGCCTGGTCGCGACCTGCCCGCTGTTCTCACAGATGGCCGACTTCACCGACCACGAGGCCGCGCAACTCGCGGCACTCTCGGCCGCCAACGCGCTGTTCGAGGCCGAGGAACCGGAACCGGCCCCGACAGTCTCGCGACGACAATTGCTAGGCGGCTGACGCGCCGGTCAGAACTTGTAGCCGAGCGAGGTGACGAAGCCGTAGTCATCGCGTGGCGCGTCCGGGTCGGGCGGCTCGCTGTCGAAACTGCCGTACATCCGGAACTCGAAATACAGGTCTTCCACGAACTCGTAGTTCACGTGGAGTTCCGCCTCCGAGCGGTAACGACCCGACTTCGTCAGGCTCGGCAGCAGTATCAGCGTTCCTCCTATATCGGTTTCCGGGAAGTCGTAGCGGAAGATCGAGAACTCGGTACCGAGCATTGCTTCGATGCTGCTCTGCTGATCCTGTCCCTGGAAGTTCTCGTGCGAGTATGCAAGGCCCGCGCCCGCGCGCCACTCGGCGCGGTTGCTGCGAACGAGGTACCTGCCGAGGCCACCGCCGACCATCGAACGCAGGTTCAGCTCCAGCTCGGTGTTGCGGTTGAAAATCAGCATGCCTTCGTAGTAGTTGGGCCCCCGCAGCGGGCGCCGCACGAGGCCGCTCAGATCGTAGCGCTCGGTGCGCTCCTCGCCGTCGTCGGTGATGCCGGCGCTGAGGTCGACATTCCACTCGCGGATGCGAGTGCGGGAGGAGAGCCCGCCCGAGAAGTTCGTGCTGGTATTGTCGCCGGACTCGGAGAGGTCGAATCCCGCGCTGACGTATCCGTCGAGGCGATCGATGAAGTCGCCGCCTTCGATCGGCTGGGCGCGCACCACGGTGGCCATTTCCACGGCCTCGGGCGGACGATCGGCTTTGCCCCGCACCTGCAGCTGTGCATCCGAATCGCCCGCGACCAGCTGGCCGTAGTACCGTGAGCCGTCCGCGCGCTCGAGGAGCAGGAACTGTCTGGTCTGCAGGCGCCTGATCTTGTCCCACTCGATGTAGATGGTGCCTATGTGGTAGGTGCTGAGCTTGAGTTTGTTGTATTCCATGCTCTTGATCTCACCGGTAATCCGGTCGCCGTTGACCAGCTCGACGACGTCGGTCTTGGGTGCCGCCCAGGCTGCACACGGCCCGCCGATCAGGGCCACGAGTGCCGCCAGCGACATGAGCACGGTTCGGCCGATGCGAAGCGGACTGCGATCGACGCTCGACTGAATCTGCATTGGAAAGCTCTCCGAACCCGGTCGTGACTATGCTACAGCCGTCCTGCAACATAGGTCTGGCAGCCTGACGGGGCGCGGTGTGGCACCGCCGACCCGATCCACTGAGCAAGGAGATCTGCATGGCCAAGTCCCGCACCGCACCGAGTCGCGGTAAGCAGCCCCTGTCGGCCGAGGAACTGCGTCGCATCGACGCCTACTGGCGCGCCTGCAACTACCTCGCCGTCGGCATGATCTACCTGCAGGACAACCCCCTTCTCCGCGAACGACTGGAACCGTCCCACATCAAGAACCGCCTGCTCGGTCACTGGGGCGCAAGCCCCGGACTGTCCTTCACCTACGTGCACCTCAATCGTCTGATCAACAAGTACGACCTGAACGCGATCTTCCTCGCCGGACCCGGCCACGGCGCGCCGGGCGTGCTCGCGCCCGTGTACCTCGAGGGCACCTACGCAGAGATCTACCCGAACAAGGGCGAGGACCTGGCGGGCATGAAGGAGTTCTTCAAGGAGTTCTCCTTCCCGGGCGGCATCGGCAGCCACTGCACCCCTGAGACGCCCGGGTCCATTCACGAGGGCGGCGAGCTCGGCTACAGCGTCTCGCACGCCTTCGGCGCGGCCTTCGACAACCCCGACCTGCTGGTGACAGTCGTGGTGGGCGACGGGGAGTCGGAGACCGGCCCGCTCGCCACGGCCTGGCACTCGAACAAGTTCCTGAACCCGGTGCGCGACGGCGCCGTGCTGCCGGTGCTGCACCTGAACGGCTACAAGATCAACAATCCGACGATCCTCTCGCGCATCTCGCACGAGGAACTCGACGCACTGTTCCGCGGCTACGGCTGGACGCCGCACTTCGTGGAGGGTGACGACCCGGCCGCGATGCACCAGCTCATGGCCGAGACGATGGAGCGCTGCGTGCAGGACATCCGCAGGATCCAGGCGGACGCGCGCAAGTCCGGCAAGCCGCTGCGCGCCCGCTGGCCCATGATCGTGCTGCGCAGTCCCAAGGGCTGGACGGGCCCGAAGAAGGTCGGTGGAAAGACCGTCGAGGGTTACTGGCGCGCGCACCAGGTGCCGATGGCCGACGTGCGCGACAACCCCGAGAATCTGAAGCTCCTCGAGAAGTGGATGAAGGGCTATAAGCCGCAGGAGCTGTTCGACGCGGACGGCCGGCTGGTCGAGGAACTGAAGGCGCTCGCCCCGCAGGGTCGCCGCCGCATGAGCGCCAATCCGCACGCGAACGGCGGCCAGCTGCGCCGCGCGCTGCGCCTGCCCGACTTCCGCGACTACGCGGCGCCCGTGAAGAAGCCCGGCGTTCCCGAGGTCGAGAACACGCGCAAGCTCGGCGAGTTCCTGCGCGACATCCTCAGGCTCAATCCAGACAACTTCCGTGTCTTTGGCCCCGACGAGACCACCTCGAACAAGCTCGACGCCGTGTACCAGGCGAGCAAGAAGACCTGGCTCGCAGACCTGCTCCCGGTGGACGCCGACGGCGGCGAGCTGTCACCGGACGGCCGCGTCATGGAGATGCTCTCGGAGCACACGCTGGAGGGCTGGCTCGAAGGCTACCTGCTCACCGGGCGACACGGGTTCTTCTCGACCTACGAAGCCTTCGTGCACGTGATCGATTCGATGTTCAACCAGCACGCCAAGTGGCTGGACATCTGCGAGGACCTGCCGTGGCGCGCGCCGGTGGCCTCGCTCAACATGCTGATCACCTCGACTGTCTGGCGCCAGGACCACAACGGTTTCACGCACCAGGATCCGGGTTTCCTCGACGTCGTGGTGAACAAGAGCCCGCGCGTGACGCGCATCTACCTGCCGCCCGACTCGAACTGCCTGATGTCGGTGGCCGACCACTGCCTCCGAAGCACCAACGACATCAACGTGATCGTCTGCGACAAGCAGAAGCACCTGCAGTTCCTCGACATGGACGCGGCGATCAAGCACTGCACCAAGGGCATCGGCATCTGGGACTGGGCGAGCAACGACCAGGGCTCGGAGCCCGATGTCGTCATGGCAGGGTGCGGCGATATCGCAACACAGGAGGCGCTCGCGGCGACCGTGCTGCTGCGCCAGCACTTCCCCGATCTCAAGATCCGCTTCGTGAATGTCGTGGACCTCTACAAGCTCACGCCACCCAAGGAGCATCCGCACGGGCTCACCGACCGCGACTTCGACTCGCTGTTCACCACCGACCGGCCGATCATCTTCAACTTCCACGGCTATCCCTGGCTGATACACCGCCTGAGCTACCGTCGCCGCAACCACCCGAACCTGCACGTGCGCGGCTACAAGGAGAAGGGCAACATCAACACGCCGCTCGAGCTCGCGATCAACAACGAGGTGGACCGCTTCAGCCTCGCCATCGACGCGATCGACCGCGTGCCGCGCCTGCAGGTCGCCGGCGCCCACGTCAAGGAGAAGATGCGCAACCTGCAGATCGAGTGCCGTAACTACGCGCACGAACACGGCATCGACCGTCCGGCCGAGCGAGACTGGAAATGGCCGCTCTGAAGATGCGCGCCGGAGCGCGACCGTGATGAATCAGCTCGAATCCCTGCAGCGTCACTCGGTGATCGTCGCCGACACCGGCGACATCGAGGCCATCGGACGGTTCCGGCCGCAGGACGCGACCACCAACCCGAGCCTGATCCTCAGGGCCGCGCAGGACGCGCGCTATCGGCCGCTCATCGACGAAGCGGTTGCGGCCGCCGCCGCGTCCCCGGTCGACGCACGCCTCGACGATACGCTCGACCGGCTGTTCGTCGGCTTCGGGCGACGAATCCTCGAGCTGGTCCCGGGCCGCGTGTCGACCGAGGTCGACGCGCGGCTCAGCTTCGATACCAGCGCCACCGAGGGGAAGGCCCGCCGGCTGGTCGATCTGTACGAGGCTGCCGGCGTGCCGCGCGAACGCGTGCTGATCAAGATCGCGAGCACCTGGGAAGGCATCCGCGCCGCCGAGCGCCTCGAGCGCGACGGCATCCACTGCAACCTCACGCTGCTGTTCAGCTTCGCGCAGGCGGTGGCCTGCGCGGATGCGGGCGTCACGCTCATCTCGCCGTTCGTCGGGCGCATCTACGACTGGTACCGCAAGGCCCGCGGCGTCGAGGACATCGCGCGGGGGGACGACCCCGGTGTCGCTTCCGTCACGCGCATCTACGAGTACTACAAGAAGTTCGGCTACGACACCCAGGTGATGGGTGCGAGCTTCCGCAAGACCACCCAGATCGTGGATCTCGCCGGCTGCGACCTGCTCACCATCAGCCCCGACCTGCTCGCCAAGCTCGAGTCCACCGCGGGCGAGGTGCCGCGGCGCCTGAGCGTCGCGGACGCGGCAGCGAGTGCCGTTGAGCGCGTCGACCTGGACGAGGCGCTGTTCCGCTGGATGCACAACGACGACGCCATGGGCACCGAGAAGCTCGCCGAGGGCATCCGCCTGTTCGACGCGGACGCGCGCAAGCTGCAGGCGTTCGTGGCCGGCCTGAGCTAGCCGTCCGCCGGCCGCCATGCAGGGACGGACGGCGGGTGTCTCCGTCGTTGCCGGCGGAGACGCCCCGCACCCGTTGATCGCTCAGAAGCGGAAGGTCACGCCGATCGCGGCACCGCTGTTGGTCAGCTCACGCAGGGCGTAGTCGTTCGGCAGGTCGTAGTCCAGGTAGCGCCAGGCGGCCAACAGGTCGCCCCAGCCGAAGGTGTAACCGACGCCGAGCACGCCCTGCCAGGTCAGGTCCGATTCACCCGTCCCGATGTCGAAGTAGTACGGGACGAACCACTTGTCCTGCACGCCCGGGTCGAATCGACCCTTCACGCCGACGATCGCGTCCCAGACCGTGTTGCCGGCCTCGCCCTGCGCCCTGCGGCCGGGCAGCGGGATGTTGCCGATGTCGCCCTCGAGATCGATCTTCACCTCCGTCGTCAGATCCAGCATGCGGGCGCCGCCGACCAGCTTGACCGGGTGACGCGGGTCCTCGACGGCAAGCCAGGTCACCCCGGTGGTCCAGACCCAGCCGCTCAGATCCCACTGGATCTTGGCGGAACCGCCGGCGGGGAGCTCCGCGTCGCCGATCGTGAAATTCCTCTCGTTCCGCTCGGTACCGCCGAGGTCGAGGTAAATGAGGTCGGTTGCGAGGCCCCAACGCCCTTTCTCCGCTTCCACCGCGGCAAAGGCGGCGAAATTCAGCGCACTGAGTACGTCGCCGGGATCCATCTCGAGGGAAACGTCGCGATTCTCCCGGAGCTGTATCGAGGCCTCGCCGCTCATCGTCGGCACCCATGCGTAGATCGTGGTGCTGAACCGCCAGTCGTCGCCGGCGGCCTCGGCATTTGCGGGATGCGGCGTTGCCAGCGCGAGCGCGAGCCCGGCCAGCACCGGGACGGAAGTCGCATGGGACAGATTCATCGTGTATCGCCTCATCGTTTATTGCCTCATTGATTCCCGGGATTCCCGGACCAAATCGCACGATCACGGTCTCTGCGCAGACGCCTCAGTTTGCAGACGCCTCAGTTTCCAGTCTACTGCGTGACCAACCGACCGCAACGTCGAGTGCGCTCGCCGCAGTCCCGTACGACCACGGTCCATGCGCCGACCTGCTGGAGCGCGGCGATGACGGGTCCACAAGCTGAACGACCGGCAGCGACCGTCTCTTTCGCAGTCCAGTACTCATCGCGGATCTGGATCTCTGTCAACGGAACAATCCGTCGTCCAGGATCGACCCCTTCCCGACGGGCCGGCCGAGTGACAGCCAGAAAGCCCAGCTTTCCTCGGAGCCGCCGATGCCCACGGTGAACGTACCCAGCGGCGTCGGCCCGCCGAGGAAGGCCGATACACCATACAACTCGCCGTCGGGCACGAGATCGATGCGGTCGTATAGCCCGACGGCCTGCAGGCCGATGCCGCCGTAGAGGTTCTGGTTCTTGACCGCCACGAGTTCTTTCAGCCGCCAGAGGAAATTGACGCTGGTCAGCCAGTAGTCACGCGCTCGCAACTCGTCGAACTGGAACGCCGGGATGGTGCGCGGCCCGCCGAGCGTGAAAGCGCGGTCGCCCGGCAGCAGGTCGTCGCCGAAATGCGTGCCACCGGCCAGGCCCAGCCACGCCACGTGCTGCCCGACCGGGAAGCCCTTGCGCAGGCCGACCTCGATGCGGTTCCAGTCGCGTTCGGCACCGAGGGACTCATCGGACTGGATGTACTGCACCTCGGCCGCGAAGCCCTCGGTCGCGAAGCTCGCCATGTTCCTCGAGTCGTAAATGGCGCTGGCCGCAAGTCCGGCATCGCGCGTATCGATCTCGGGAACGAGCCGGTCGACGCCCGGCAGGTTGGCAGTCCCCGTCCGCAGGCGCGCCTTGCGCGTGGTGGTAGCGTAGCCGAGGCGCAACTGCGCCAGCCGGCCGAGGTTCCAGCCCAGGTCGAGCCTTCCGCCCACGTCGCTGAAGAAATACTCGGCGACGCGCTCGTAGTCCACGAATACGTCCTCGACCGTGCGCGACGCGAAGAACTCGGGCTCGACGAACCAGCGCTGCGCGACGTCGAAGGGCTGGTACCAGCTGGTGGCGATAAGGCTCTCGTAGCCCATCTGCGCATCGGCCCGCCACTGCCCGCCGCGGGAGTTGAGCCAGGAACGGACGTACTGCACGCTCATCAGGAATCGCAGATCACCCTGTCCGCTCCCGTACACGCCCATGCTCGGTCGCAGCACGTCACGGCCGACGGATGACTCCTGCGGCAGCCAGACCAGGGTGGGGTTCGCCGGGTCGCCCTCGAGCCGGTAAGACACCGAGTCCACGTCCGCGAGCGCCGACATGCTCAGCGCGTCGGCGCTGATCGCCTCGATGTTCACCGAGTCGCCGGCCTGGATGCTGGTGAGGGTGCGCAGGTACTCCGGATTCACATTCTCCAGGCCCTCGAACCGCACGGCTGCGACCCGTGCCTCGACGTCCTGAGGGACCGTCACCCGTTGTCGCCAGGCCGAGTACTCCGCCGGCGGTACCGAGTACTGCGCGAGGGCGGCGGCCATCGTGCGGGCCGCGGCCTCGCCGAGCGGGACGGTCTCGGGAATTCGCTCGAAGTCCGCCGTGCCGATGTCGCCCATCGGCACGTCGATGCGTACGTCCCGCTCCGTGAGCGTGGCGAGCTGAAGGTTGACGTTCGCCTGCAGCATGACGTCCATGCTGCGTGCGATCAGCTGCTGTGCCTGCACCAGCTTCTCGGGGGGCGTCGGCGGTACTACGAGGTTCACCACGATCACGACGTCGGCGCAGGTCTCGCGCGCGACGTCGACCGGCAGGTTCCGCACCTGACCGCCATCCGAAAGAATCCACGAGTCCCACATGACGGGCGCGAAGGCTCCCGGGATGGCCATGCTGGCGCGCATGGCGGTGGCCAGGTCGCCGCGATCGAGCACGACCATGTTGCCCGTCACCATGTCGGTGGCGACGGCACGGTAGGGGATGGGCAGCTGGTCGAAGTCGGAGACCATGCGCGCCTGCGCGACGTAGCTGCGCAGCAGGTTGTCGATGCCGCTCGTGTTCGTGAGACCGCCCGGCGAGACGAGCGCGCCGTCCTTCACTCCGAGCTCGAACGTGGAACTCGCCTCGGTCTCGAGTCGCTTCTGCTCGATGGGTTCGAGCGGCCTGCGGCCGATGCCGCCCACGACCTCGTCCCAGTTGATGCCGATCAGGAACTTCTCGAGCTCGGCCGCGGGCATGCCCGCCGCATAGCCTGCGCCGACCAGCGAGCCCATGCTCGTACCGGCGATGCAGTCGATCTTGATGCGCTGCTCCTCGAGGACCTTGAGCACTCCCACGTGCGCACCGCCCTTGGCGCCGCCGCCGGCGAGCACGAGCCCGACCCTGGGACGCGGCGTCTCGCTGGCGGACGCGGCCTCGGCGTGCGCGGTCATGGGCAGGGACGACACGAGCGCGAGCGCTGCCGGGATTCCAGCAAGCGCGCTGCGCCACTTGCGCACAAGGCTGAACCGCGACATTTCGACCTCGCATGAAACCGACCGCAGCACTCTACCCCCGCGGGCACGTTCGGCGTGAGCAGGGATACCGACCGCTCGCCTGCGCCGATGACCCGGCTCGCACCGCTCAGTCCTGAGGCGGCGGCCGCGCCGGTGCGCGGAACCACTGTTCGCGCGGCACCACTTTCGGCGCCTCGGGATCGCCCTCGTAGTGCGGGGACATGATCTGCACGCCGTGCTCGTTGAAGAGATCCAGGATGTGCGCGTGCAGCACGTCGAGCACGGCGAGACGCGTGGTGGGGTCGGCGATGCTCACGATCACCGTGTATTCCACCGCATGGTCCAGCAGCGCCGTCTGCAGGATGCGCGCCGGCGGATCACGCAGCACGCCCTCCGTGCGCTCGGCCGCGAGCCGCAGCATCTCCTGCACCTGGCGCCAAGCAGCATCGTAGCCGATCGTGACCGTGGTGACGACCCGGACGCCGCCCTGATCCTTGAAGCGCGAGTAGTTGCGCATCGTGTTTCCCACGATCACGGCGTTCGGAATCGTGATGTGCTCGCGGCGCAGCGTTTCGATCTCGGTGGTGAGGAATCCGATCGAGCGCACGATGCCCTCGGTGTCACCGACCTTGACGAACTCCCCGGGCTTGAAGGAACGCGTGTACATGAGCATCAGCCCGCTCACCGCCTGGTTCACGACGCCCGAAGAGCCGATCGAGAGCATCAGGCCGACGAACACGCCGATGCCCCTGAAGGCCTCGCTCTCGCTGCCCGGGATGTACGGATAGGCCGCGACCAGTGCCAGCAGCCACACGACCGCCGACAGCAACTTCCCGGTCGGCCGGGCGGTAGTCTCGTCCACCCATGCCACGCTCACGCGACCCTGCTCTACACTTGCGACAAAAGACTGCAGGATGCGCACGAGGAACCGCGCCACGACGAAGATCAGCAGCACGAACAGCAGGCCCGGCACGGCCTTCATCGCACTGAGCACGAACTCGCCGAGCGCGCTGACAAGGTTCGACAGCAGCGCCTCGCCCCAGGGCCGCGTGTAAGGGAACTGCTTGAGCACGATACCCAGCCACTCGTAGGACACGAGCAGGCCCAGGAGTACGGCAACGAGGCGCAGCGGCGCGACCGCGATGCGGGCGAAACCGATCTGCCCGGTGACCTGTCGCCCGAGCGCCTGCGTAAGCCGCGCGGTACGGCGCTCGGCGAACGCCGTGATGCGTCGCGCGCCCCAGCGGTACGCCCGATGCAGCGCCCACAGGAGCGCCACCATCACCAGGGTGGCGACCAGCGCGGTCACGACAGCCGATGCGATCGCGCGGGTGTTCCGAACCTCGCTGATCTCGCGCAGCGCCTGCTGGAGCGTGCGGGCGGCGCGCGCGGCGACTTCCTCCGCGGTCTCGCCCACCTCGGCGTCCACGTCGGCGTCCAGCACGCGGAACACGAGATCGCCGTCCACCAGCACCGCGTAGCCACCCTCTATGGCGCGCGTGGTGACCTCGAGGGGGCCGCCCCTGGCAACGATCGAGTCGATCCGATCCTCGATTGCCTCGGCGCGATCGGTCGGCGTCGCCCCGAAAATTCCGGCCCGCAGCGTGACGATGCTGCGGTTGGCGATCTTCAGTTCGGTCGGCTCGGCGACCACGATCCCTGCCGCGGCCGTAGTGCTCGCGGCCGGGGCAGCTGCCGCAGTGGCCGGATCCGCTCCGGCTGCGACGACCGCCCCGGGCAGGTGGATCGCCAGCGCCGCCATGACCGCGAGAGCGCCGAGTCGCCGGCCGGTTGATCGGAACGAGTCAGTCGTCCATGGCATGAGGAGAATTCCGGAGCATTACCGTGACGAGTCTAGCCGTGCCGCGACGGGGCGGACAGCCGGCGGCGCGGCAGACGCGCGCGAATCACGCGCAGAGCCCGTACGGCACCTCGACCGTGTAACGCGACCCCGATCGCGAGGGGACCGGCGCCACGGCGGCTCCGGAACCTGAGACAATGCATGACGCTCGATACATCCTTCCTGTGGAGGCAGACGTCAATGTTGATTCGCAGGTCACTCGCCGCCCTCGCCCTGGTGTTCGCGCTCGGCTCGGCCATCGCCGAGGACGCGCCGACCAGCTGGGATGGTCTCGTCCAGGTGCAGCCGCGCAAGATGGACGCAGCCTACCTGATGCCGGGCGCCGACTTCCGGCCCTACACGAAGGTGATGCTCGACCCCACCGAGGTCGCCTTCCGCAAGGACTGGAAGAAGGACATGAACCAGGGGACGTCCTTGTCGCGACAGGTCACCGACCAGGACGCACAGAAGATCATCGACACGGCCCGCTCGAACTTCGGCGACATCTTCGCGGAGGCCTTCACCAAGGCCGGTTACCAGGTGGTTACCGCCGCAGCTCCCGATGTGCTGCGCATCCGCACCGGGCTGGCGAACCTGTACATCAACGCTCCGGACGTGAGCGCGCCGGGAAGGTCTCGCTCGTTCACGGCGAATGCCGGCGAGGCGACGCTCATCGTCGAGGTACGCGACTCCGTCACTGGAGCGCTGATGGGCCGCGCGGTGGACCGCCGCCAGACGCGTGACACCGGCATGCAGATGGCCACCAGCGTGTCGAACCTGTCTGACTTCCGCACGCTGTTCAAGCACTGGGCGACGATTGCCGCAAACGGCGTGGGTGAGCTCAAGTCGATGTCGCCCGTGCCGACCGACCTGAAGCCTGGCCAGAAGCTCTGACGAGAGCCCGGCCGCGGGATCGAGCCGGGTGCCGTGAGCATCTTCGAGTTCCTGCTCACGCTGTACGCGAGCGTCGCGGGGCTCGGCGTCTCGCTGCTCGTGCGCAGCATCGGCCAGTTGATCGAGGTGCGCGGCCACGTACGGCTCTCTTGGGTGCACACCTGCTGGCTGGCGCTCATCTTCGTCTCGCACGTGGTCAGTTGGTTCGCGCTGTGGCGGCTCTCGCAGCACGCACCGTGGACCGTGCTGCAGGCCCTGCTGCTGCTGTGCGTGCCGATCCTGCTCTACCTGATCAGTCACCTCGCCGTACCCGAGCTGGAGGACGGGCAGATGCACGACCTGCGCGAGTTCTACTACCGTCACGTGCGCTGGATGCCGGGACTGCTGCTCGCGGTGCTGGTCTGCGGCGCAGGCCTTCGCGCTGGTGACCGTGATGATCATCGCAGTCTCCCACGTCGCCCGGCCCATCGGCTGAGGGCGAGGCCCGCAGGTAGCCTGTGCCGATGAGCAAGCCGCGCAGTTCACGACGACCCGATCCACCTCGACCACCCGACCCGCCGGCCGTACCCTCGAGGCGCGGCGCGTGGATCGCCGCCGCCGCAGCATTGGTCCTGCTCGCGGCCGGCGCGTGGTATCTGCTGCGCGAGTCCGGCCGCGCGCCGGACCCCGAGTCAGCCTCGACTGGCGCGCCCGCGCCTGCCGTGACGTTCAAAAAGCTGGAGTACGTGGGTTCCGCAGCCTGTGCCGACTGCCACGCCGAGGAATTCGGACGCTGGCAGGCCTCGCAGCACGCACTCGCGATGCAGGTCGCCTCCGAGACGACCGTGCTCGGCGATTTCTCGGGCACACGGTTCAACAAGGACGGAGTGACCAGCGAATTCTTCCGCCGCGACGACAAGTTCGTGGTCCGCACCGACGGGCCCGACGGCAAGCTCGCCGACTTCGAGGTGCGCCACACCTTCGGCGTGTATCCGCTGCAGCAGTACCTCGTGGAGCTTCCGGGTGGCCACGTGCAGGCGCTGTCGATCGCCTGGGACTCACGACCGAAGACCGAGGGCGGCCAGCGCTGGTTCCACCTCTATCCCGACGAGCGCATCGACCATCGCGACGAGCTGCACTGGACGCGGCGCCAGCAGAACTGGAACTTCATGTGCGCCGACTGCCATTCGACCAACGTGAAGAAGAACTACGACCCCGCGGCCGACACGTACGCCACGACGTTCTCCGAGATCAGCGTGGGCTGCGAGGCCTGCCACGGCCCGGGCAGCGCGCACGTGGCGCTGGCGCGCGAGGCCGCGACCTCCGGCCAGGAAATGGCGGAGCACGGGCTGTCGGTGAGCCTCGACGAGCGCCGCGGCGTCGCGTGGGCGATCGATCCGGCGACCGGCAACGCGACGCGCAGCCAGCCGCGCACCACCACGAAGGAGATCGACGTGTGCGCGCAGTGCCACGCGCGCCGGGGGCAGTACTCCGATGCCTACCGGCCGGGCGAGCCGTTCGCCGATCACTATCGCCCGGCGATCCTGAGCGCCAGGCTCTACTACCCGGACGGCCAGCAGCGCGACGAGGTCTACGACTGGGGCTCGTTCCTCTCGAGCCGCATGTACCACAAGGGCGTGACCTGCGGCGACTGCCACGATCCGCACGGCGGCCGGCCGCGCGCCGAGGGCAACGCCGTCTGCGCACAGTGCCACTCGGCCGCGAAGTACGATGCGCCTTCGCACCACTTTCACGAGACGGGCACGGCGGGCGCGGCCTGCGCGTCCTGTCACATGAAGACCGAGACCTACATGGTCGTGGATCCGCGCCACGACCACGGCTTCCGCATCCCGCGGCCGGAGCTGGGCGCGAGCGTCGATGCGCCGAACGCCTGCAATGCCTGTCACGCCGAGCGCTCGGCGAAGTGGGCCGCCGCCGAGATCCGCAGGCGCTTCCCCGAGCCGAGGCCGGGCTTCCAGGGCTTCGCGGAGGCCTTCGCGGCCGCCGACCGCGGCGATCCCGCCGCGGCGATCGCACTCGCACAAGTCGTCGCGAACCACGAGGAGTCGGCGATTGCGCGGGCCGCGGCGCTGGAGCGGCTCGAGCAGGAGCCGACCGAGACCGCGATCACCGCTGCCGAGGCCACGCTCGACGATGAGAGTCCGCTGGTGCGTGCGGCAGCGATTCCCGCATTCGAGGCGCTGCCGCCGCTGCAGCGCCGCTCCCTGTTCACGATGCTCGGTGACCCGTCGCGACTCGTGCGCATGCAGGCCGCGCGGTCGCTCGCGCCGCTCGCCGACGACGCCTTCGATCCCGCCAGCCTCGAGGCGTTCCGTCGCGCGGCCGACGAATACGTGGCCGCCGAGCGTTTCAACGCCGACCGTCCCGAGAACCGCACCAACCTCGGCGGCTACTTCGCCGACCGAGGCCAGCTGATGGCGGCCGAGGCCGAGTACCGCGCGGCGCTGAAGCTCGATCCGCGCTTCGCGCCGGCCTGGGCCAACCTCGCCGACCTGATGCGCCTCGCCGGCCGTGAGGCCGAGGCGGAGGCCGCGCTGCGCGAGGGTCTGCAGCAGTCGCCCGACTCGGCCGCCCTGTACCACTCGCTGGGTCTCGCGCTGGTGCGTCAGCAGCGCAAGGCCGAGGCGCTCGCGGCACTGAAGCGGGCGACCGAACTCGACCCCTCGAACCGGCGCTTCGCATACGTCTACGGGATCGCGCAGGCCGAGCTCGGGCAGTGACGGCTGCCGCCACGTCGGTCGAGCTGTTGCGCCGCGTATTCGGACACGCGGACTTCCATGGCGCGCAGCGCGAGATCGTCGAGCACGTGGTCGGGGGCGGCGACGCGCTGGTCCTCATGCCCACCGGCGGTGGCAAGTCGCTGTGCTACCAGCTGCCGGCACTGCTGCGGCCGGGCACGGCGGTCGTGGTCTCGCCGCTCATTGCCCTGATGCAGGACCAGGTGGCAGCGCTCGCACAGTTCGGCGTGCGTGCCGAGTTCCTCAACTCCACGCTCGACCTCACCACCGCTCGTGCCGTCGAGGGCGCGCTGCTCGCCGGTGAGATCGACCTGCTGTACGTGGCGCCCGAGCGTCTCGTCACGCCGCGCTGTCTCGAACTCCTCGACCGCAGCCGTGTCGCGCTGTTCGCGATCGACGAGGCGCACTGCGTGTCGCAATGGGGCCACGACTTCCGGCCCGAGTACCTTGGATTGTCGGTCCTGCACGAGCGCTACCCTGGCGTGCCGCGCATCGCACTTACCGCGACGGCAGACCCGCAGACGCGCCGCGAGATCGTCGAGCGCCTCGCGCTGGACGATGCACGCGTGTTCGTCTCGAGCTTCGACCGGCCGAACATCCGCTACACGATCACGGACAAGCGCGACGCCCGCACGCAGCTCTTGCGTTTCGTCCGCGAGCATCATCCGGGCGACGCGGGCATCGTCTACTGCCTGTCGCGCCGGCGCGTCGAGGAGACCGCCGCGTGGCTGCAGGGCCAGGGCATCTCCGCACTCGCCTACCACGCCGGCCTCGACGCGGCGCTGCGCAGCGTACGGCAGGCGCGCTTCCAGCGCGAAGACGGCGTGGTGATGGTCGCAACCATCGCCTTCGGCATGGGCATCGACAAGCCCGACGTGCGCTTCGTCGCGCACCTGGACCTGCCGAAGAGCATCGAAGGCTACTACCAGGAGACCGGTCGCGCGGGTCGCGACGGGAGGCCTGCCGACGCCTGGATGGTCTACGGCCTCGGAGACGTCGTGCAGCAGCGCCGGTTGATCGAAGCCTCGGAGGCCGGCGGCGAGCACAAGCGCATCGCCAATGCGAAGCTCGACGCGCTGCTGGGCCTGTGCGAAACGGCGCAGTGCCGCCGCGTACGGCTGCTCGCGTATTTCGGCGAAGTCGGCGCACCCTGCGGCAACTGCGACACCTGCCTCGCACCGCCCGAGACCTGGGATGCGACAATCGCGGCGCAGAAGGCGCTGTCGGCGATCTACCGTACCGGGCAGCGCTTCGGCGCGGTGCACGTCGTGGACGTGCTGCGCGGCAAGGAGACGGAGCGCGTGTTGCGTTTAAGGCATCAGCAACTCGGAGTGTTCGGGCTGGGCGCGGATCTCGACGAGATGGCATGGCGCGACGTGATCCGTCAGCTCGTGGTGCTCGGGCTCGTCGAGGTGGACCATGCCGCATTCGGCGCGCTGAGGCTCACCCCCGCGAGCCGCGCCGTGCTCAAGGGCGAGCAGCGCGTCGAGCTGCGGCGCGCGGCACGCCGGGAGCGGCAGCGGCACGGACGAGCACTGCGTGACCGTTCGTCCGGGGCCGGGCAGGGAGCCGTGAACGACGGCGACGCCCAGGGCGCGAACGAAGCGGGTGCGGCGGCCGACCACGCCGGCGAGTCGCGACGTTACGCGCGCCTCAAGGCGTGGCGGCTCGAGGAAGCGCGCCGCCAGTCCGTCCCCGCCTACGTGATCCTGCACGATGCAACACTCGCGGAGGTGGCGCGCCGGCGCCCTCGCGAGCTCGCGACGCTCGCGGCCATTCCGGGCATCGGTGCGCACAAGCTGGAACGCTACGGCCGGGCCGTGCTCGGGGTCGTTGACGATGCGGGTGACTGACTCGTGAGAGCGCGAGTCTTCAACCTGACTGCGCGGGCCGCGAAGTCGCGGCGCGGCGCTTCAGTCGCAACGGCGCTGGCTTTGACTGCCGCGATGCTGATGAGCTTCGGCCCTGCCGCCCGCGCGCAGGACATCGAGCCGCGCGCCTATTCGAACGCACCCGTGGGCGTGAACTTCCTGGTCGCGGGCTATGCCTACACGGAAGGCAGCCTGTACTCCGACCCGTCGCTGCCGCTGACCAACCCGAAGCTCGAGAATTCCAACGCCGTGGTGGGCTACGCGCGCGTACTGGACCTGTGGGGCAGGTCCGGCAAGTTCGACATGAACATGCCCTACACGTGGCTGTCAGGGTCGGCGCGTTTCGACGGCGAGCCGATCGAACGCGAGATCGCCGGCAACGGCAATCCCGCGTTCCGGCTGTCCGCGAACCTGTACGGGGCGCCCGCGCTGACCCTGGAGGAGTTCGCGGCCTACCAGCAGGACGTGATCGTCGGCGTGAGTCTGCAGGTCCTCGCGCCGTGGAGCCAGTACGACTCCAGCCGGCTGGTGAACATCGGCACAAATCGCTGGTCCTTCAAGCCGGAGGTGGGCGTTTCCAAGGCCATCGGTCAGTGGACTCTCGAGGCGACCGCGGCCGTGACCTTGTACACCGACAATGACGATTATCAGAACGGCAACACGCGTTCGCAGGATCCGCTCTACTCGTTGCAGGGACACGCGATCTACGGATTCCGCTCCGGCGTCTGGGCATCGCTGGACGCCACCTACTTCGCCGGCGGACGCACCGAGGTCAACGGCGAGCGCAACAGCGACCTGCAACAGAACTGGCGCGCGGGCGCAACGCTCGCAATTCCCGTGAATGCCCGCAACTCGGTGAAGCTCTACGGGAGCAGCGGCATTTCGGCGCGCACCGGCAACAGCTACGACCTGGTCGGAATCGCCTGGCAGTACCGCTGGGGCGCCGGATTATGAACGGCGCTCGCGCCGCGCAGGCACGCGCGGTCAGCCGCGGGACCGGTCGCCTGCAGTCGACCCGATGTGTCGCGACTCGACGACCGTCACGCCGGGCGGTGAACGCAACGCGACGCCGATCATCGCGGCTGCGATGTCGCAAGCGGCAACAGGACGCCACGTCGCGGGAGCGAATCTCAGCAGCCGCTCGCCCAGGCGTTCGGCCGGTCGCGACTCGGCGCGCTCGCCGGCGATGACCGACGGCCGGAAGATCGCGAGGCTCGGCCAGCCCATCTCCCGCAGCGCCGCCTCCACGTCGCCCTTCACGCGCGAGTAGAAGAACGGCGAACCGCGGCTCGCACCCAATGCGCTCACGATGGAGAAATGCTGCGCGCCATTGCTGCGAGTGAGCTCCGCGAGGCGCAGCGGGTAGTCGTGGTCGACGACCCGGAATCGTGCCTGCGAACCCGCCTTGCGGATCGTCGTGCCGAGCGCGCAGAAGACGTGATCGCCGCGCAGTTCCTCCTGCACCCGGTCCAGCCGGTCGAAGTTGGCGACTACGACCCGAAGCTTGCGGTGCCTGAGCTCAGGCCCGAGTTCGCGCCGCGCGACCGCGATGACGCGCGCGTAGCGCCGCTCGGCGAGCAGCCGCCGCAGGCACTCTCCGCCCACGAGGCCGGTGGCGCCGGCCACGATTGCCGTGAGACCGGTCACGGCGCCCTCAGCGCGGCGCGAAGCGCGGGTCGGTGATCTTCATCTCGGTCACGGGTCCGTACCTGCCGGCGTCGTCGCGGATGCGCGCGGCGTCGCCGATCAGCACGATCGCGAGATCCTTCGTCGCCGGGAAGGACTGACCGATGGTGCTGCGCACGACGGCTCCGTCCACCGCCGCGACGCGGGAGGCGAACTCATCCACGTCTTCGGGCCCGAGGCCGTAGAGCATCAGGTCGGCGAGGCGTCCGGCGAGCGCGCCGTTGGTTTCGATCGTCGGCGGAAACTGCCCGAGCATGTAGGACTGCGCAGAGGCGAGCGTCGGTGCGTCGAGACCCTCGCGATGCAGGCGCTCGAGCGTGGCGAGCGCTAGGTCGATGGCGGGCACGGTGGTCTCCGTCGCCGTGAACGACGAGATAGCAAAGGAGCCGGGCTGCGAGAGCCGATCGAAGGACGAGCGTGCGCCGTAGGTGAGGCCGCTCTTCACGCGCAGCTCCGTGTTGAGCATCGAAGTGTAGCGGCCGCCGAACACCGTATTGACCACCGCCTGCGCGGTGCGCGCGGGATCGGTGCGCGAGGCCCCGACGTTGCCGAGCCAGAAGTAGGTCTGGGTTGCACCGGTCTTGTCCACCAGCAGCACGCGACGTCCCTGCTCGCGCGGCGCGGCGGTCGCCACCGGTGCCGGGGCACTGGCGCGCTTCAGGCCACCGAATGCGGCCTCGAGCAGACGTCGCACGTCCGCGACGTCCACGTCGCCGACCACTGCGATGATCAGCCGGTCGCCGCCGACCTGCGTGTCGTAATAGCGCTTCACGTCGTCCATGGTCACGGCGGCGAGCGACTCCTCGCTGCCACCGACCGGACGACCGTAGGGCTGGCCGCGGAACAGCCAGGCGTCGCCGTAGTCTCCGACCAGCGCGCGCGGGTCGGAGTCCTTCGCGGCGGCGATCGACTGGATCGCGAGCGCGCGCTCCTTTTCGAACTCCGCCGGCGCGAGTCGCGGCTGCAACAGTGCGTCGCTGGCAAGCTCGATCATGAGGCCGGCGTCGCGCGCAAGGAAGCTCGCACCGAGCACCAGGCTCTCGGCGCCCGCCGCGATCTGGAGTTCGCCGCCCGCGCCCTCGATCGCCTCCGCGAACTTCGCGCCATCACGCGGACCAGCGCCCTTGTGCATCAGGCTGGCGAGCAGGGCAGTCGTCCCCTCGCGGCCCGGCGCGTCGGCCAGCGCCCCGCCGCGCAGCACCACGGTCATCGCGACCATCGGTGTGTCGCGCTTCGGCATGACCGCAACCTGCGCGCCGTTGGCGAGCGCGAAGCGCTCGAAAGCGGGCAGCTTCACTGCAGGCGGCACGTCCTTCGCAGGAACCGGCGCGGCGCCGAAAGCGACGAGCAGCATCACCATCGCAAGGCGCGCTGCATTGCGCCAGATCGTCGGCAGGCGCTTCATCGCGCACCTCCGGCGCCAGCCGCAGCGGCGGACACGCTGGCAGGTTTCGGCTCGACGATGCCGACGGTGCGGTTGTCCTTGCGCAGCACGGACGCCGCGGCCTTGCGCACGTCGTCGGCCGTGATGCTCTCGTACACGGCTGGTGCGTCGAACAGCTTGCGGTAGTCGCCGTGGAAGACCTCGTAGGTGCCGAGCGCCTGGGCCTTGCCGCTGATGGTCTCCAGGCCGCGCCAGAAGCCGGCCAGCGCCTGGTTGCGTGCCTTGGTCAGCTCGGCGGGCGTGGGTCCGTCTTTCGCGATGCGCGTGATCTCCTCGTCGATCAGCTTCTCGGTACGCGCGACGTCACCGCCCGGCGGCACCACCGCATAGATCCACGCCAGACCCGGATCGAAGCCCGCTTCGAGCTGCGTGTTCACCTGCACCGCGGCCTGCTCCATCTCGACGAGGCGCTGATGCAGCCGCGAGGAGTCGCCGGCGCCGAGAATCGACAGCAGCACTTCCATCACGCGCGACTCGCGATCGGGCGCCGCGGCCGCATGAAATGCCATCGCGAGCAGCGGTGTCTGCGCCTCGCGGACCACCCGCAGTCGCCGCTCGCCGACCTGCTCAGGCTCCTTCGTCGTGACTTGCGGCGGTGCGGCCTGGGCCTCGAGCGGCGCGAGATATTTCTCCGCAAGCTCGAACACCTGCCCGGGGTCCACCGCCCCGACCACGAACATCACCGCGTTGTTCGGCGCGTAGTAGAGTCTGTAGAACGAGCGCAGGTCGTCGATCGTCCAGCCCTCGATGTCCGACGGCCAGCCGATGGTCGGGATCTGATAGGGGTGCGCGACGTAGGCCGTGGCCTGCATCTGCTCGATCAGCGTGCCGAAGTTGTCGTTGTCGACCGAGGAGCGGCGCTCGGAGAAGACGACGCTGCGCTCGCTCTCGACCACCCTGGGATCGAAGTCGAGCTGGCGCATCCGGTCGGCCTCGAGGTCGAAGATCAGCTCGGTGGCGGTCACCGGGAACCAGTTCTGGTACACGGTGACGTCCGAGCTCGTGTAGGCGTTATTCGCGCCTCCGTTCGCCTCCATCACCCGATCGAACTCGCCCGGCGACCGAGTCTTGGTGCCGTTGAACATCATGTGCTCGAAGTAATGCGCGATGCCCGTGATGCCTGGCCGCTCGTTGCGGCTGCCGACCCGGTACCACGTGTACATCGCGACGTTCGGGATGTCGCGGTCGGGCCAGACGACGACCTTCATGCCGTTGGCCAGCGTGCGCGAGACGATCTGCTCGGAACCAGCGATGGCCGCCGGCGCGGCCTGGACGGAGGCGGCGGCAGCTGCCAGCAGCAGCGTGGCGGCGGTGCGTTGCATTGCATTCACGACTCAACCCTCCTTCTCGGCCGCGATCCAGCGGTCGACTTTGGCTTCCAGCCCGTCGAGCGGCAGCGGACCGTCGATCAGGGTAGCCGAGTGGAACTTCCGCAGATCGAAGCGCGTACCGAGCTCGCCGAGGCGGGGCGATTCGTCAGAGACTGCGGCCACGGCCGCGACGGGCGCCATCGCACCGCGCGAGTCGATCGGGGTCGGATCACCGGCGCAGCCCGCCTGGAGCAAGACAGCCGCGGCGGCTGCCAGCATGAATCGACGAGGCATCGGTGGAATCCGCCAGCACGTGGAAAGCCCGGCACTTTGCCGCAACCCGGCCGTTGCGGGAAGGGCACGTTCCTTCACGCAACAGAACGCATCCGCATCCGTGTCGCCACGGATGCCAATTTCGTGCCGGTACGGGCAAGGTCCGCATGGGCCAGAGGGCGGGAGAGTCATGTTCCAGGTACGCATACACGGTCGCGGCGGCCAGGGCGTCGTCACGGCGGCAGAAGTCCTGTCTGTGGCCGGGTTCCGCGAGGGCCGCCACGCGCAGGCCTTCCCGAGCTTCGGGTCGGAGCGCACCGGTGCGCCAGTCGTGGCGTTCTGCCGGCTCGACACCAAGCCGATCCGCCTGCGCGAGCCGATCCTCGCACCCGACGCGCTGATCATCCAGGACCCCACCCTGCTCCATCAGGTGGACGTCTTCGGCGGACTCGAGGCGGACGGCTATATCCTGATCAACACGAGCCGCAGCTTCGAGGAGCTGGGGCTCGAGGACTTCGCGGCCGGCTTCCGCGCCGAGCGGATGTGCACCGTGCCCGCGACCGAGATCGCGCTGAAGCACGTCGGACGGCCGCTGCCGAACGCCGCGCTGCTCGGTGGCTTTGCGGCCATATCGTCGCAGATCTCGCTCGAATCGGTGAGTGCCGCGATCCGCGAGAAATTCCCGACCAAGGTGGCCGAGGCGAACATCGCCGCCGCCACCGAGGCCCACGCGTTCGTCACCCAGGAAATGCGGGAGGCCGCCCGTGCTTAAACAGGTCGAAGGCTCCGCCGCGGTCGCGGAGGCCGTGGCACTGTGCCGTCCGCAGGTGATCTGCGCCTACCCGATCTCGCCGCAGACCCACATCGTCGAGGGACTCGGCAAGCTCGTCTCGGCCGGGCAACTCACGCCCTGCGAGTTCATCAACGTCGAGTCCGAGTTCGCCGCGATGTCGGTGGCGATCGGCGCCTCGGCGGCCGGCGCGCGCGCCTACACGGCGACGGCGAGCCAGGGACTGCTGTTCATGGCCGAAGCGGTGTTCAACGCCGCGGGCCTCGGCCTGCCGATCGTCATGACGGTCGCCAACCGGGCCATCGGCGCGCCGATCAACATCTGGAACGACCACACCGATGCGCTCAGCCAGCGCGATTGCGGCTGGATCCAGCTGTTCGCCGAGGACAACCAGGAAGCTCTCGACCTGCACATCCAGGCGTTCCGTCTCGCCGAGCAACTGTCGGTACCGGTGATGGTGTGCATGGATGGCTTCATCCTCACGCACGCCTACGAGCGCGTGGACATGCCCACGCAGGAGCAGGTCGACGCCTACCTGCCACCCTACGATCCGCGCCAGGTGCTCGATCCTGCCGACCCGGTGTCCATCGGCGCGATGGTGGGCCCCGAGGCTTTCATGGAAGTGCGCTACCTGGCGCACGCCAAGCAGCGCCAGGCACTCGAGCTGATTCCGGCCTGGGCCAGTGAATTCAGGCAGATCTTCGGCCGCGAGAGTGGCGGACTGACGCACTCCTACTGCATCGACGACGCCGACATAGTGGTCGTGGCGCTCGGCTCGGTGCTCGGCACGATCAAGGACACGGTGGATGCCATGCGCGAGCGCGGCGTGAAGATCGGCGTGCTCGGCATCACCTGCTTCCGGCCCTGGCCGTCGGCGGCGGTGCGCGCGGCGCTGTCCGGCGCGAAGCGCGTCGTGGTGCTCGAGAAGAGCCTCGCCGTGGGGCTCGGCGGCATCGTCTCTAACAACGTCTCGGCTGCCTACCACGGTTCCGCCGACGACGTGTACACGGTGGTCGCCGGCCTCGGTGGACGATCGATCACGCGCACCTCGCTCACACGCGTGTTCGACGCAGCCGTAGACGGCACGCTCGAGCACCTCACTTTCCTGGACCTCGACACGTCGCTCGTGGAGCGCGTGCTGGCGCGCGAGCGCGAGCAGCGGCACACGGGACCGATCGCCGAGGGCATCCTGCGCGACCTCGGGGTGGTCGCCGCGAAGATCGGCTGAGGAACCAGACATGACCCATCAACCGATCCGCTTCTACCAGACCGGGACGTTCACGGTCGGCAACCGGCTGCTGCCCACAGAGCAGCGCTCGGTGCAGGCCAACCTGCGCCGCACCAACTCGCTCAACTCCGGGCACCGCGCCTGCCAGGGCTGCGGCGAGGCGCTAGGCGCACGTTATGCGATCGACGCGGCGATGGACGCCACGAACCGCCAGCTCGTGGCCGCAAACGCGACGGGCTGCCTCGAAGTATTCTCGACGCCTTACCCCGAGACCTCGTGGCAGATTCCCTGGATCCACTCGCTGTTCGGCAACGCCGCGGCTGTGGCCACCGGCATCGCGGCCGCGATGCGCGTCAAGGGCCGCAACGACGTGCGCGTCGTGGCGCAGGGCGGCGACGGCGGCACGACCGACATCGGCTTCGGGTGTCTCTCCGGGATGTTCGAGCGCAACGACGACGTGCTCTACATCTGCTACGACAACGAGGCCTACATGAACACCGGCGTGCAGCGGTCCTCCGCGACGCCGCCTGCCGCGCGCACCAACACCACGATGCCGGTGGGTGAGGCGCTCGGCAACCGCTTCGGCCAGGGCAAGAACCTGCCCTTGATCGCGATGGCGCACGAGATCCCCTTCGTCGCGACTGCGACGGTGGCCGAGCTGCGCGACCTCGAAGCCAAGGTGCGTCGCGCCATGGAATTCCGCGGCGCGCGATACATCCACATCCTCGTACCCTGCCCGCTTGGCTGGGGCCACGGCTCGGCGGAGACGATCCGCATGGCGCGGCTCGCGAAGGAGACGGGCATTTTCCCGGTGTTCGAGGCTGAGCATGGCGAGGTGACCAGCGTGTCGAAGATCCGCCGGCAGCTGCCGGTCGAGGAGTACCTCAAACCCCAGACCCGCTTCGCCCACCTGTTCAAACCGCCCGGGCATCCGGAGATCGTCGCGCGCCTGCAGGCGCACGCCGATCGCAACATCCGCAGGTTTGGTCTGCTCGAGGGCACGGAGTCCGAGTCATGAAGCGCAAACCGTTCGCCATCACGCTCGACCCCGGCTCGAGCCTCGCCAACCACACCGGCTCCTGGCGCACGGTAAAACCGGTGTACGTGGACCGGCTGCCACCCTGCAACCACGCCTGCCCGGCGGGCGAGAACATCCAGGGCTGGCTGTTCCACGCCGAGGCGGGCGACTACGAGCAGGCCTGGCGCGTGCTCACGCGGGACAACCCGCTGCCGGCGGTCATGGGACGTGTCTGCTATCACCCGTGCGAGGGCGCCTGCAACCGCGGGCAGCTCGACGAGAGCGTCGGCATCAACGGCATCGAGCGCTTCCTCGGCGATGAAGCCCTGCGCCACGGCTGGAAGTTCCATCCGCCGGAGAAATCCTCGGGCAAGCATGTGCTCGTGGTCGGCGCGGGTCCCTCCGGGCTCTCCGCCGCCTACCACCTCGCCCTGATGGGCCACACCGTCACGATTCGCGAGGCGGGCCCCGTGCCGGGCGGCATGATGCGCTTCGGCATCCCGAAGTACCGGCTGCCGCGCGAGGTACTCGACGCCGAAGTGCAGCGTATCGTGGCCCTCGGCGTGACGCTCGAACTGAATTCCAAGGTCGCGAACGTGCTCGACGCCAAGCGCGAGGGCGGCTTCGACGCCGTGTTCCTCGCGGTCGGCGCGCACATCGCCAAGCGCGCCTACATCCCCGCCGGCAGTGCCGCGAAGATGCTCGACGCCGTGGCAGTGCTGCGCGGCATGGAGGGCGAGGAGCAGCCACTGCTCGGGCGACGGGTCGTCGTCTACGGCGGCGGCAACACAGCGCTCGACGTGGCGCGCACCGCGAAGCGCCTCGGAGCGACGGAGTCCATCATCGTCTACCGCCGCACGCGCGAGAAGATGCCGGCCCACGAGTCCGAACTCGAAGAGGCGCTGCAGGAAGGCGTGCTGGTGAAGTGGCTTTCGACCATCAAGCAGGCCGGCGAGTCGTCGATCACCGTCGAGAAGATGCAGCTCGACGCCAAGGGGAATCCGCAGCCGACCGGCGAGTTCGAGACGCTCGAGGCGGACTCGGTGGTGCTCGCGCTCGGCCAGGACGTGGACCTCTCGCTGCTCGACGGCGTGCCGGGTCTCGAGATCGACAAAGGCGTGGTGAAGGTCGACGACGGCATGATGACCGGCCACCCGGGCATCTTCGCCGGCGGCGACATGGTGCCCGGCGAGCGCACGGTCACGGTGGGCATCGGCCACGGCAAGCTCGCCGCCCGCAACATCGACACCTGGCTGCGCGGCGAGAAGTGGGTGCACCCGCCGGTGCACGAGCTTGCGACCTTCGACAAGCTCAATCCCTGGTATTACTCCGACGCACCCAAGTCGAAGCAGCCGGTGCTCGATTCGATACGCCGCCAGTCCACCTTCGACGAGGTGATGGGCAGCTTCGACGAGAACACAGCCCAGTTCGAGGCTCGGCGCTGCCTCTCCTGCGGCAACTGCTTCGAGTGCGACAACTGCTACGGCGTCTGTCCCGACAACGCAGTGATCAAGCTCGGTCCTGGCAAACGCTACGAGTTCAACTACGACTACTGCAAGGGCTGCGGGATCTGCGTGAGCGAGTGCCCCTGCGGGGCAATCCGCACCGTTGCAGAGGAGATCTAGAAGGTCGGGGGCACAGTCCCGTCTGCCTGTCGCGCATAGTCACCGGTCGCTACGGGGGGCGCGAGGTAGACAGGAGAATGCCCCCGGGGTTTCCTACTTCACGAACTTCAGCGTCATGCGGTCGGACTCGCCGATCGCGATGTACTTGGAGTGATCGAAGTTCGGGTCGGTTTCCTTGTCCGAGCCATAGGCCGTCGAGCGAAGCGCCGGCGGGAGCGTCCACACGCCGAACGGATGGTCCTTGGTGTCCTTCGGGTTGGCGTTGATCTCGGACTTCGCCGCGAGCTTGAAACCCGCCTTCTCGGCCAGTTCGATCACGTGGGCCTCGGTCACGTAGCCGCTCTCGGCCTTCGGATCCTGGGGGCCTGCGTTCGCGCGGTGCTGCTCGAGCGCGAGGATGCCACCCGGCTTCAGAGCGTCGTAGAACTCCTTGAAGGTCTTCTCGGCCATGCCCGGCGTCCGCATCCAGCCGTGCACCGAGCGGGCCGTCAGGATGAGGTCGAAGGTGTCCTTCGGCAGCGGCTTCGACTTGGTGCCCCAGTTCACTACTGCGATCTTGCCGTAGACGTCCGGCTTCGCGCCGTAACGCGCCTCGAACTCCTCGCGTGACTTGCGGGCGGCCGCCGGCAGCTCCGGGTTGTCGAGGTCGGCGCCGGTGACATAGAAGGCACCGGCCGTGCGCTTCGCGTACGGCGCCAGGATCTCGGTCCACCATGACTGCGCGCCGGGCTGGATCTCGAGGACCGTCATCCCGGGCTTCAGCCCCCAGAACGTCAGCGTCTCGACCGGGTGACGGTACTTGTCGCGGGCCTTTGCGTCGGCGCTGCGCCAGTCGCCCTCGACGACCGCAACCAGCGCCGGGTCGGGCGTCGCAGCTTGGGCGGCAGCCTTGGCCGTGGAGCTGTCGGCTCCCGCTGCGAGCGGCATCAGCGTCAGCGCAGCGAGCATCAGTTTCCGGGAAATCTGCATGTGTCTCTCCTGATTGCGAGTCTTCAGCGACGGGAACCGCAATGTTCGGTCTCTCCGCCCCGTTAGTGTGGAGCCGTGTAGCGGATTCAGGTGCTCTGGAAAGCACTGGGCCCCGCCGCTTGCGCGACGGGGCCCAGTGTCAGGCCGAAGCCCGATTGCCGGCTACTTGCCGCAGGAATCCGTGCGGATGAGCATCACGCGACGGTTCATCTGGCGGCCTTCCGGATTGTCCCTGCCGTCGATCTCGTTCGGAGCGATCGGCTGGCTCTCGCCCTTGCCGACCGACTTCAGACGAGCCGGATCCACGCCACGCGAGGTCAGGTAGTCGAACACCGACTTCGCACGACGATCCGAAAGGGCCAGGTTGTACTCCTCGCTGCCCTTGCTGTCGGTGTGACCCTCGACGAGCACCGTGGCGATCGACACGTCGTTCATGAACTTCACGACGCGCTCGAGCTCGGTGATCGACTCGGGGCGCAGCTCGGCGCTGTCGAAGTCGAACAGCACCTTGAGCTCCTGCGAGCACGGGCAACCGTACTGGTCGACCGTCGTGCCGGCCGGCGTGCCCGGGCACTTGTCGGCTTCGTCGCACACGCCATCGCCGTCGGAGTCGACGCACTTTTCAGGTGCCGGCGGAGGCGGGGGCGGCGGCGGCGGCGGCGGCGGCGGCGGAGGCGGGGCAGCCTCACCGAAGCGACGCCCGAAGTGCACGCCATACACCATCGGGTTGATGTCGATCGTGCCTAGGTCGAGACGACCACCCGGCCTGATCCCCAGGTCCACTTCTGCGTCGGTCTCGATCTGGATATAGCGCACCTGGACGTTGGCGAACCACTTCTTCTCTTCACCCGGGAAGAAGTCGAGGCCCACGACGCCCGCAGCACCGAACGAGTCGTCGAGGCTGAGCTTGGTCTGGGGCGGCAGGCCGACCGCGGCCAGTGTGTCGCCGCGCAGCTTCTCGTCATCAAACATCGTGTAGTTGGCACCGATGCCGATGTACGGCTGCAGAGTCGCCTTGTCGTCGTAGGGACGCCACACGAGGCTCAGCGTCGGGGGCAGGTGGTCGGTGTAGCCGGCGCGAACCTTGCCGCCTGCATAAGGCTTCAGGTCGATGCCGTGCGTGAACGGCCAGGCCGCCAGCAGCTCGATGCCAAAGTGGTTGTGGAACATCCAGGTGACGTCGAACGTCGGGCTGACGTCACTGTCCACCACCAGCGTGGAGATCGGAATCCCTGAGTCTACGCCGTCGACTTCGCCGCCGACCGGCTTCAGGTTGTCCGACTCCGGGTTGACCTGGGAGAGACCGACCCGCACCAGCCAGTCACCCTTCTGCTCGCCCGGGGACGTATCCCAGCTCCACGCCTGCGCCGCAAGCGGCGCGGCGGCGAGCGTCGCCACCACCATGGCTGTCAAGAATTTCGAATGCATCGCGAACTCCCGTGTTTGAGGATTTCTTCGGCGCAGTATAGACAGCCCCAGCCCGTAACACTGCTAGGTGTTGCCACCTGCTCACTGTCTACATTGCACAACAACGCGACACATTATGCACAGACTGCACGAACCGAAGCAACGTGTGCCCAGCGGTTTTGGTGCCCTTCGAGACCGACCGACCTCGCCGGCCGAGGTGATGCGCCCGAGCAACACCTGCGCAGCGCCGCGGCGCGGGCACTTCCCGAAGATCCCCGGATACCGCTTCCTGCTCGATCCCGCGCCACATCGACCGCCGCAACCCTGCCTGGCTTGCCCCTCGGTCTGCTCGCAGGTACCGGCGCCTCCTCGACCGGGGACCCCGGGATTCCGTACGAGCGCACCAAGCTGGGGAGCGGTTTGACGGTGATCGTCCACACTGACCTCCAGGCTCCGGTGGCCGCGGCCAACCGCCGATGCCACGTGAGCTTCGAAGAACCAGCGGCCGCGCAAGACCGGCTTCGTCCACCTGTTCGAGCAAGGGATGATTCGGGGCTCCGAGTCATCCCTTTCGATGCACGACGATCGGCTCGATGGAAGACCTCGGCGCTGCGGGCACCTGCGAGACGATGCAGGACCAGCGAAAGGTGAATCGAGCGACCGGTGCGGGAACGCGGTCTCGGCGAGGACCGCTTACTCGACGCCGTTGGCAAAGTGATTCGCTGACCGACTGGTGAATAATGCGCTCTCGCCGGGTCCGCAGAGTCCGGGGGAGGCACGACCGATGAACGGAAATGCATGGCTCTGGACGGTCCTCGCAACTGCCTTGGCGGTCGCCGCCTGCCGCGCACCGGGCGATGCATCAGCACCGACTGGCGATCGTGCCCCCGGACCGCCCGCCACAGCGACAGCCGCCGCGAATGCAGGTGCCCTCTCGCGCATCTCTCCTGAGCCGGACTGGTGGCGGGACCGCGTGTTCTACGAGATCTTCGTGCGCTCCTTTGCCGACTCGACGAGCGGCCCTCTCGCGAACGACGGGATCGGCGATTTCCAGGGTCTCATCGACAAGCTCGACTATCTCAACGACGGCAATCCAGCGACCCACGGTGACCTCGGGATCACCGGCATCTGGCTGATGCCGATCAGCCCCTCGCCGAGCTATCACGGCTACGACGTCACGGACTACTACGGCGTCAATCCTCAGTACGGGACGTTGGACGATTTCCGTCGCTTCCTCGCCGAGGCACACCGGCGCGGCATCCGCGTGATCACCGACCTCGTGCTGAATCACTCCTCCTCTCAGCATCCGGCCTTCAAGGCGGCGCTGCGCGGCGATCCCGGCTATCGCGACTGGTACATATTCGTGCCGCCCGACCAGGTTCCGCAGACGCGCGGGCCGTGGGGCCAGCAGGTATGGCAGCAAGCGAATGGCCAGCACTACTACGGCATCTTCTGGTCGGGCATGCCGGACCTCAATTACCGTACGAGCGAGGTCACGGCCGAGGCCTACCGCGTCGCCGACTTCTGGCTCACCGACGTTGGCGTGGACGGCTTCCGACTCGACGCAGTCCGCCACCTGATCGAGGACGACGACGTTATGAGCGACACGCCGGAGACCATCGCGTGGCTACAGGGCTTCCAGCGGCACGTGCAGAAGACCTCACCTGGTGCAATCACGGTAGGCGAGATCTGGACGAATACGGAGACCGTGAGCGAATACATCCGTGGCGACGCGCTCGACCTCGCCTTCGATTTCGACCTTGCGGGCGCCATCGTCGATGCCGCGAAGTCAGGCACGCGCGACAAGCTCGCCTACACGCTCGAGAACGTCGCCGCGAACTACCCCAACGGCCGTTACGCTACGTTCATCACCAACCACGACCAGAACCGCGTCGCCAGCGAGCTGCGCGAGGACCTGTCGCGGCTCAAGCTCGCGGCCACTCTGCTGCTGACAGGGCCCGGCGTGCCTTTCCTATACTACGGCGAGGAAATCGGGCAGGTCGGCGCCAAGCCCGACGAGATGATCCGCAACCCGATGCCGTGGACCGGCGGCGTGAACGGCGGCTTCACCGAGGCCGCGCAGCCCTGGGAACCACTGCAGCCCGGCCACGAGCGCCGCAACCTGGCGATGCAGGACAGCGATCCCGGCTCGCTGCTCAATCACTACCGGCGACTCATCCGTCTGCGCCAGTCCGAGCCCGCACTCGCCATCGGTGCGATCCGTGTGCTCGACAGCGGTCGAGACGACGTGCTTGCCTTTGAACGCACGCACGAGGAGCGCCACCTCACCGTGATCGCAAACCTCTCGGCCAGCGAGATCCGCGGCTTCCGGCTGCCGGGCGCCACCGGCGGGTTCAGTGCCGAGCTCCTCCACGGCGTCGACGCGAGCAACCCGGGCACCGCGGCACTGGCGCCGCTCACGGCCTACGTGTTCGCACAGGCAGACCAGTGACACTCACCGCCCAGGTCGCCGTGTTCCTCGTGGCGACCGTGATCGTCGTGCCGCTGTTCCGGCGCTTCAAGCTGAGCGCCGTGCTCGGCTATCTCACCGCGGGTGTCGTGATCGGGCCATGGGGACTCGGGCTTTTCACGGACGTCGAGTCCACGCTCCATTTCGCCGAATTCGGCGTCGTGCTCCTGCTGTTCGTGATCGGGCTCGAGTTGCAGCCCTCGCGCCTGTGGGTGATGCGCAGCGCCGTGTTCGGCGCAGGCGCAGCGCAGGTTGGAGTCACGACCGCGCTGCTCGCGACGCTGCTGCGAGCCCTCGGTCAGCCCTGGCCCGCGGCACTCATCATCGGCTTCGCGTTGTCGCTGTCCTCGACCGCCCTGGTGCTTCAGGTGCTCGCCGAGCGCGGCGAACTCACGACGCGTCACGGACGCACGACCTTCGCGATCCTGCTGTTTCAGGACCTCGCGATCATGCCGGTGCTCGTGCTGCTGCCGCTGGCTGCCGGCGCCGCCAACATCGACGCGGACTGGCGGGCTGTCGCTGTTCCGCTCGCAGCCATCGCAGTGGTGGTGGGCGCAGGTCGCTACCTGCTGCGGCCGGTGCTGCGCGTCGTGGCGGCCACGCGCGTGCAGGAGGCCTTCACGGCGGCCGCGCTGCTGGTGGTGGTAGCCACTGCGCTGCTCTTCGAGACAGTCGGCCTATCGATGGCGCTCGGCGCCTTCATGGCCGGCGTGCTGCTCGCCGACAGCGAGTACCGGCACGAGCTCGAGGCCGACATCCAGCCCTTCAAGGGCCTGCTGCTTGGACTGTTCTTCGTGGCAGTTGGCATGTCAGCGAACCTCGGAATCCTGCTCGAGCGGCCGCTCGCAGTACTCGCACTCACGCTCGGTTACCTCGGGCTCAAGGCGCTGGCGGCGGGCATCGCCGGGCTGCTCACGCGCCACGACCGCGGGACCTCGTGGCGCCTCGGAGTCGCCCTCGCAGGCGGCGGCGAGTTCGCGTTCGTTCTGCTCGCGCTGGCGGCAGGCGACGAGCTGGTTTCGCGCCCGACCGCCGACCTCGTGGTAATCGTAGTGACGCTTTCGATGGCACTCGCGCCGCTGCTGATCGCTGCGGCGGACAGGCTTGCGCGCCGCCTCACGCCCCCTGCCCCTGCGCCCGCCTACGACGCGATCGAGCCGGAGGAACCCCGCGTGATCATCGCGGGCTTCGGGCGCTTCGGCCAGATCGTGGCACGAGTGCTCCGGGCGCGACGCGTCCGCTTCACGGCGCTGGAAGTGAGCCAGGCGCAGGTCGACTTCGTGCGTCGCTTCGGAAACCGCCTCTACTACGGCGACGCTTCACGCCTCGACCTGCTGCGCGCCGCCGGTGCCGAGCATGCAAGGCTGCTCGTCATCGCTGTGGACGACGTCGATGCCTCGGTGCGCATCGCCGAGCTGGCGCGCCGTCACTTCCCTCAGCTGCGCATCCTCGCCAGGGCGCGCAACCGCCAGCACGCCTTCCGGCTGATGGAGGCGGGCATCGGCGAGATCTGGCGTGAGACCTTCGCCTCGAGCCTCGAACTCGCCGAGCACGCGCTCGTGGCACTCGGAGCTTCGCGGGACGACGCGGCGCGACAGGTGCGGCGCTTCCGTGCTCACGACGAGGAGACGCTGCGCGCGCAGGCCGCGGTGAAGGACGACGAGGAGAAGCTGATCGCGACAGCCCAGGCCTCGGCCCGCCAGCTCGAAGGCCTGTTCGAGGTCGACTCGACACCCGCCTCGGAGACCCGATGATGAAGCTTGCCACTGCCCTGCTCGCCCTGGTCGCCGCGCCCGCGTTGTCGGCGGAGTCACCTCCATCCGCGGCCGGCATGCATTCACTGGACGCCACGGTCGCGCTTCGCGCAGCTCGCGCTCGACTGCGTGCATCGCGAGTACCCCAACAAGATCGCCCACGTGCTCGCCCTCGACGCCGACGCGCGCCCGCCGCGCGAGCTCACACCGGCGTTTTACGGCTGCTACGACTGGCATTCCTCGGTGCACGGCCACTGGCTGCTCGCGCGGCTCTCCCGGCTGTATCCGGATGCGCCCTTCGCCGGACCGGCGCGCGCCGCACTCGCCAGGAGCCTCAGCCTTGCGAACATCTCCGCCGAGGTCGCCTATCTGCGAGGCCCAGGCCGCGTCTCTTTCGAACGACCCTACGGCCTCGCGTGGCTGCTGGCGCTGGCGGGCGAGCTGCGCAGCTCGGACGACGCGCAGGCCCGCGAATGGGCCGCCGCGCTCGAGCCGCTCGAGATCGAGTCGGCGCAGCGCGTCATGGCGTGGCTGCCGAAGCTGCAGTACCCGATCCGCTCCGGCGAGCACAGCCAGACGGCGTTTGCGTTCGGGCTGGTCGCCGACTGGGCGCAGGCGCGCGGCGACGTGGGCATGGTCCGGCTTCTCGAGTCACGCGGGCGCGCCTTCTACGGCAGCGACCGCGACTGCCCGCTCGCCTACGAGCCCTCGGGCGAGGACTTCCTCTCGCCCTGCCTCGCGGAAGCCGACTTCATGCGACGCATCCTGCCGCGTGCGGAATTCGCGACGTGGCTGCGCGGCTTCCTGCCGCAGCTGCCCGTCGACGGTCGCACGGACTGGCTTGCGCCGGGCATCGTCACCGATCGCAGCGACCCGAAGCTCGCTCACATCGACGGCCTCAACCTGAGCCGGGCCTGGATGCTCGAGGGCATCGCGAGCGGGCTGCCGGCGAAAGACCGACGTCGCGCGGCGCTCGAGGCCGCAGCCCGATCGCACGCCGCTGCCGCGCTGCCTGCCGTGACCGGCGAGCACTACGAAGGCGGGCACTGGCTCGGGACCTTCGCCGTCTATCTCACGAGCCGCGCGGGCATTCGCGAATAGCGCAGCGTCGGTCCTGATCGCGGGAGACGACTTGCCGAGCGCAACCCTCGGGCGTCATGACCGCCGCCGCATAACGCGGAAGACGACGAACACGACGAAGGCCACGAGAAGCAGCGGTCCGACGGCTTCGAGGTAGCTGCCCGACTCGAGCGCGCGCACTGCCCCGAACAGCGCGATCGCCGCCATCGAAGCCGGCACGACCAGCGCGAACAGCGGCGCCCGGCGTGGCCGCGACCCCGCGACCACGTGCTCCCGCGATGGCTTCCGAGTCGTCCTCGCGGATGGCAGCGTTGCGGGGCTGCGGGACTCCCCGCCGCCGAGACTTCCCGGGACCGGTGACTGCCCGAATTGGCGCGCAGCCGCGCGTCGCGGTTCCTGGCTCGAAATGCTCCAGGGGTTGGCGTCGCGCGCGGTGGGAGCAGGCGGCGGCGGCAGACCGTCGGCCGTGCCGGTCTCCCGCTTGCGGGTCTTCATGGGTGAGCCCTCGCAGTCGCGTGGTCGAAGTCAATCGTGAGATTACGCCCTGCCGCTGCAGGCCGGAATGGTCACGGAGGCGCCACCGTCTCTTCGACGCGGATTCACGAGAGGCGTCGATCCTTCGGGTCCCGGTCGGCCAGGCCGGCCGCCCCCGCTCCAAATGCGCAGCCGCGTCAAGGCAGGGCGTGGCGTCTTGGCTGCACGCCCTCGATCGGACCGACGACCGCGCCGGAGCCGACGTGAAGGTCCACCTCGCGCTCGAAGCTCAGCGTCCCGTTCACCGTCGCGCCCGACTCGATGGTCACGGTCGGCCGGTTGGACTTGCCGCCCCACGACCAGCCGCCCGGCTTCTCGACGAGGATTCCACCGTCGACGAGCGAGCCGGCTCCGATCCGCATGTCGCCGTTCACGGTGCCCAGTCCGCCGCGCACGGTGGCGCCACGGAGTTCGAAATCCCCGTTCACGTTCTCGACGCGGCCTTCCACACGGGCACCGCTTTCGAGTGTCAGCGCACCGTTCACTGCCTCGACGTTGCCGCTCACCACGACGCCGTCCCCGAGTGTGACCGAACCATTGACGGTCTCGACCGAGCGTGCGGTGGCGCGCGGCTCGATGCGGATTGCGCCGTTGACGGTTTCGACCTCCTGCACGCGTGCGTCGGAACCGATCCTGATCGAACCGTTGACGGTCGAGACGTCGCCCGCTTCGCGGCCGGCCTCGACCTCGATGCTGCCGTTGACCTTGTCGAAGTCGTCCGTCGAGCCGAGCGCCACGGCGCAGAAGGCGTACAGCAGGGTAGCGACGTAACGGAACATGGGCGGGCCTCCAAAAAGGGGCTGGTTTCGTCGTTCGATGCGGCTTCCGAGTGGAAGGTTGCAGTCCGCCGCAATGACATTGCGGTGACCCTCACAGACCCGGGCCCCGGGGACGTGCATACTCTGCATTGCAAGGGCCCCGCAAGGATCGCCGGGGCTGCGAAGATATGCGCCGCAGCAAGCAGGACAGCCAAGCTCCCACCGCCGCCGCCGGGCCGAGTCCTGACCGGGCCCGCCGCGAACTCCTCTACAGCATCGAGGCTCGCATCCTGGCCGCCGGACTGGGTCTCACCCTGATGACCGTCGTCGCGCTCGGCGTCGGCTGGCTAATCGATCCCGAGATCACGTCCGTGTTCGCTGCGATGACGGGCCTCAATCTCACCGTTGGCCGCGCCGCTGGCATGTCCTTCGGCTATGCGAGGGGCCTGCACCACCCTGCGGTCATCTTGAGCAACGTGCTGGTCGAGACGATCCAGGTCCTGGTGGTTTATTCGCTTTTCGTGCTGAGCTGGAAGAACCTCGTGGACGCACGCCACATGCAACGCCTGCTGGTGGGCATGCGGCGCTCCGCCGAGGCCAACCAATCACGGGTCGCGCGCTACGGAATGATCGGGTTGTTCGCTTTCGTATTCCTGCCGTTCTGGATGACTGGCCCGGTGGTGGGCTCGATCATCGGATTCATGATCGGCCTTAAAGCCCGGAACAACCTCTCGATCGTGCTAACCGCGACCTACGCTGCAGTCGCAATCTGGGCCATATTCTTCGAGCGCATGAACGCGTGGCTGGCCGAGTACGGGCGCTACGCGGCGTTCGGCGTCGTGCTCCTGGTCGCGATCGCCGCGCTGTCACTGAGGGCGGCGCAGGCATGGAGGCAGAATCAGGGCCGCCGCCCGCTGCAGACGTCGACCGCCGCGCCTGCTCCACGCACCGCCGAGGACTGATCCGGCTCGTGCCCGGTCCCACGGCCGCCAACTATACGATAGGCTTCGGGCATTTCCGTTCGAGCCCGAGGACCTGCCATGAAGACACGCGCTGCCGTCGCTTTCCGGGCCGGGGAGCCACTCGTCATCGAGACCGTGGACCTCGACGGGCCGAAGGCCGGCGAGGTGCTCGTCGAAATCCGCGCCACCGGCATCTGTCACACCGACGAGTTCACGCGCTCGGGCGACCCGGAAGGCCTGTTCCCG
>Ga0209594_1000217_pt1 | contig 41921 bp, 32 predicted proteins | sample AshMeaCrysSpring_FD_184126 | JGI IMG/M metagenome (GOLD analysis project Ga0209594, IMG submission 184126) | Groundwater microbial communities from Big Spring, Nevada to study Microbial Dark Matter (Phase II) - Ash Meadows Crystal Spring... | ecosystem: Environmental > Aquatic > Deep subsurface... | reverse complement strand
CTCTTGAGGACTATAATTTGTTGATAAAATAAGACTGGTTAGTCCGTTTTAACGGACTTTAGTTATGAGCTTGGGGTTTCAACCCTTAGCGGTTTATGTTACCAAGCAGGAAAAGTGCATGAACTTACTTTTTTATATTTTGCCAATAATCAACACCCCAGGTTTTAACCCGTTGCTACTTAGACAAAACCCGCAAAGCAAGGGTTTTATTTAAGAGCACAACGGGTTAAAACCTGTTGCTACTCAGACAAAACCCGCAAAGCAAGGGTTTTATTTAATTTGATAAAAATACTATTATTTCAAAGCTTTGTTTACATTGCTACTCCGAGATATTTGTTGATTAATACTAATAGCATTTCCTGCTTCCATACCATGATGATAACCTGTTGAACTGGTAACAGTAGCATTTTTAGCAGTTTTAAAAGAGTATTTTTGATTTTTTATGTATTTTTTAATGGCTTCTGTTTCTTGATCATACCAATTTTTAACCACTAAAGCAGATATGGCGGGTTGAGAGTCAATAGCAGTTAAACCTGTTTTCATTCTGGTGTCAAAATCATTGTCTAAACGCTGGCTAATATTATTAACAATACCTACTCGATAACTATTCCAATATGCTCTACCTTTTGCCTCTTCTTGAATGCGATCGCTTTGTTGTGCTTGGGTGACTAGGTTTTCTATTGCTTCTGTTAAATAATCATAGATTAAAACTACTCGATCTAGTCTGTTTTCTCTCCCTACCATGCGCCATTCTACCACACAACTTTTTTTCCGCCAATATAAAGTACAAGCATTGATTTTTGAGAGGATAAATAATAGATTTCTCCGCCAAGTATCTGCTCTTTTGGAAATAGCTACTATTTCATCTACTAAGGGTGGTAGTTCGGCTGCAATTGCTAAAGTTTCTTTGTCTAATTCTAGGTCATATTGCTGCATATATTCAGTGAATTTAGCGGCGGCGATCGCTGCTTCATATTCATTACAGCTTTGGGTTTTAGCTAATAAGGCTTTTGCTTTCCTGAGTATTTTATTATTACTTGGTAACTGATAATCGTGGCGTAAAGTTACCGCTTCTCGTTCTAAAATTCCGTTAATTCGATACATTTCTGTGCGAAAATATTTACCATGAGGTGGTTCTGTGTTAATGATTTCTAAGGGATGATTTCTTTGCCAACAATGAATCATTTCATGGAGTAATGTATCTTTGGTTGCTTGTTCCATTCCTGGTTTATTGAGGATATCTTGGTTGAGTAAGATTAGTTTTAATTGCTGTGAGTAACAACCTGCATTGCGGTTAAGTTTTGCCCATTCAATCTTAATTTTTTCTGGCATCCAAGGGCAATTTTGCCAAAATTGTTTGCGGTTTTTTTTGTATTCTTGAGTGAGGTTGATGTTCATTTTTTCTCTCTTTTTGCAGCTTTTTTTTCTAGGTATTGTTGATGATATTCGTCGGCTAAATAGTAAGCTCCTGCTGGTTTGATTTCGGTAACAATATCTTTATCATATTTTCCCGATTTTTTGAGATTTTCTTTTGATTTTCTGGCAGTTGCTTCCTGTTCTTTACTGTGGTAAAATATGACGGAGCGATATTGTTCACCTCTGTCTGCACCTTGACGGTTTAAACTGGTAGGATCGTGGATATTCCAGAATATTTCTAACAGTTGATCATAACTTATTTTTTCTGGGTCATATTCTATTTGTGCAACTTCCGCATGACCAGTGATGCGGGCTAAAACATCGAGATAGGAAGGGTTAGGAAAATGTCCCCCCATATATCCTACCGAGGTTGAAATTATTCCTTTAATTTTGCTAAATGCTGCTTCTACTTTCCAGAAACAACCTGCACCAAATGTTGCTTTTTCCATTTTATTATTATTAGTCATTAGTCATTAGTTGTTGGTCATTAGTTAAATCTTATTATAGTGAGCCTAAATAAATCATGAAAATCAAAAAATCAAATCATAGACCAAAGACAAGGGGATCCGCGCGGGGGTGTTGATTATTGGCAAAATATAAAAAAGTAAGTAACCTATCGGCAATGCTTGCGCCTACATGCACTTTTTTGGCTTGGTAACATAGACCGCTTGGGGTTGAAACCCCAAGCTCATAGCTAAAGTCCGTTAAAACGGACTAAATGTAATATGTTATTCCTGAAAATTTTTAGTCCACTTAAGTGGACTTTCGCTATGAGCTTGGGGTTTCAACCCCAAGCGGTCTAGGGACCTCACAAAATTTGACAAAACTTTTTATCAGAAAATTTGTATGTAGGCGCAGCGCAAGCCGATAGGCTATTTATTTGTTCTAATCAACCCCAAAATCAACACCCCAGCTTAAGCCCCTTGTCTTTTCACGATTTCTAACGGCTTCCCTTCATAGACCAAAGACAAGGGCGATCGCCCTTGTATCTTCACGATTTCTAACAGATTCCCTAGAGCTTTTTAAGAAAAATTAATATCGTCAAAAAAACATACATAAAACTAATGACTAATGACCAATGACCAATGACTAATTTACAATTCTTCTTGACCATAACCCAATGATTTTTTTATTCCTTCTACCCATTTTTTGACATCTTTAAAAGATATTTTGAGTAAGGAAATGATGCCAATAATTATGAGTAATGTTCCCAAAAAAAAGTTATTATCATAGAGGTATAAACCGACAATAACTATAAAATAAGGAGAGAGAATGCCACTAATTTTTTCTACAATATTAACTATTTCAGGTTGATCTGCATCCTGAATTTCTAGCTCAATTTCTTCACTCTCATCCCAGGGACTTTTTATCGCTTTTGAAACATTTTCTAGTAGATTTAAATCCTTAACTTCAGGATTTTGTGAGGGAGGAGTTGAGGATTTAATTACCTTTTCTTCTTCTTTTTTTTCGGGGTTTTGTTGTTTACCAAACATAATTTTATCCTATTTTTTGGGTAATTTAATTAATAGCAAGGAAAGGAAAGGTTAGAATTTAGGACAACGATCGCTTATCCCATTGTCTCTGTTGAAATTAATATTTATTTTTATAAATTTAAAGCTGTTAACCTTCCCTTTCTTTGATATAACTATAGCAAAGGCGATGTTTTTTAGGGCAATAGCTCCAGACAAGTGGGATAGAAAAGGCGATCGCCCTTGTCCGCTTTTTTTATCCATTGACTTGAGTCTATGGTAGCCAAAAATTGGATAGAAAATTTGTAGCCAAATTGCGCAAATTTTGGTTAATTATGCAAGCTAGTTGGATATGGGGCTTATCTGCTTCTACAGGATAGTTGCTTTTTTGCCAATTTTAAAGCGATCAATAGACCTCTTGCAAAACAGTAAAAAACCCCACCCCAACCCTCCCCGCAGGTTCGGGGAGGGAGCCGAAAAACCAAGCATTTCCCCCCCTTACCAAGGGGGGGTTAGGGGGGTTAACACTACTTTCGCAAGAGGTCTAATGACTAAATTAGCACCTCCTTCAAGCGATCGCCTTCCTGGGGTTTTCCACCCAGCAACTAACCCACCTGGATATGGTTTTGCTTCTAACAGAGTAACATCATATCCTTGTTGAGCTAGGTGATATGTTGCTCCTAACCCAGCCCAACCTGCACCCACTACTACTATTTGTTTTCTTTCTGACATCCTACTAACTCCTCAGTCTCTCTTTTTTAGGATGCCATAATTATTGCGGATTTTTCTGATTATTCTTCTTGTAAAAGCCAAAAACCAGTATAAGTGATGTTAGAATCGTCGGGTTGAATTAATAAAAAATGTAAGCCTTTACTTGCTAATTTTCTCTCATTATAATTCTCTGCTGCTTGGGCTACTTCTGAGTCTTCAAAAGTAATAAAAATCCAACGCGCAACTAAACCTGTTTCTAAAATTAATCCCCCTGACTCTCCTTTTTCAGTGGGGATATAATTTAAAGCAAAGGGTTTTTGCTCTTCTAGCCAACGAGCTAATAACATTGATTTTTTTCCACCATATATTATTACTCCTGGAATAGGAATATTAGAGGGAATACCTAAATTTATGGGGAAAAGAGAGGGTGATAAGTCTAAAATTGGGAGAGGGCGATCGCTCCAAATATCCACAATATCTCCAGCAGGAAGACTTGCAAAACGCCATTCTTTCCCCCAGATATTTTCTGGTAAAGCTTGAGGTGGTGGTTGTTCAAGTTTTATTTTTCCATAGCGTTTTTCTAACTCTTTTTTGAGTGCAGGAGTGCGTCTAGTTGCTTCTATTTTTACTCCTAATTTTTGTCCTGCAAGTGTCAATAAACTAAGAGACTGTGGGCGAAAAACTTGGATTAAATCTGGCAATTTTTCTCCTGCTGCTTCCTGTAACTGAGTTACTAACCAGTCCGAATTAGCTAAATTTTGGGGACATGGAGCATGGTAAATCAAATTATTATTTGAATCACAAATTATTAACTCCCAGATGGGTTTTCCTTGAGAGTCTTGACTAGAAGTATGTTTATAAAAATCAGCTTGCCAAATCATCATAGTTTTAGGGAGGTTGCTTTAAATAAGTATAGTTTAATTTTTTCGCAAAGTCAAGGTATAATATTTATTATCATAGATAGTGATGATTTTTTTTTATGAATGACAACCTATCTCGCCAACAAACTAATGAAATGTTAAAATGGTTCAACCGCAACCGCAGAATGTTGTTAAAGTTATATCCTAATGAATATGTTGCTTACACAGCTCAAAAATTAATTGCTCACAGTGAAAATTTACAGGAAGTTTTGACATTTGCAAAAGCAACGGACTCACCTTTTTTATTGTATTTAGTTCCCCGCAAAACATCAGCTTCTATTAGAATCCATCCCATTCACTTTCGAGTTGTTACTCGACATGATTGGGAACCTGTTTATCCTGTAAAACTTAAGCATAAAGCTTGTGAAATAGAAACATTAATGTTAGTAGATTCTGGGGCAGAATTAAGTTTAATTTCTTTAAAAGTAGGTCAAGATTTGGGCTATGCTTTAGCTGATGCAGAATCAACTTTATTAGCAGAAACAATTGGAGGAACTGTAGAATATGTTTTGCGTAATTTACAAATGACAATAGATGGTCACAGTTTTATAACAACAGTTGCTTGGCTACAACAAAATATGGAAGTCGAACAATTACTTCTTGGACGAGAAATTGTATTTGATAAGTTTAATATTGAGTTTAGACAAGCTGATGAGCAAATTATTTTTACCTGGCGTGGAGATAATAACAACACCAGTTTGAGTTAAAATGGAATAGTCATTAGTCATTGGTCATTAGTGGTTAGCTTATGACTAATAACTAGGGAGAGGGCGGGTTTTGAAATAAAGGTTATGATTTTGAATAATAGGTTATCCTTAAATCCGCCCCTACATAGAAAACTGATAACTGATTTAAGAGTTGGAAAAAATGAATAATGAATGGTTAGAAATTGGGACAATTGTATCACCTCAAGGATTAAAAGGTGAGTTAAGAATAAATCCGAGTACTGATTTTCCTGAAAGATTTGAAGAACCAGGAACACGTTGGTTACAAAGGGATGAAAATATACAACCTGAACCAGTGGAATTGCTTGATGGCTATCAAATACCAGGAAAAAATCTGTATGTAATTAAAATAGAAGGGATAAAAGATCGCAATGAAGCAGAAACTTTGCGCGGTTGTAAATTGTTGGTGGAAAAAAGCGATCGCCCTCAATTAGAAGATGAGGAATATCATGTATCTGATTTAATTAACCTAGAAGTTTATCATCAACTTACTGGTGAAAATATCGGTTTTGTTACTGATATTTTTTGGGCGGGAAATGATGTATTGGAAGTCCAACTTCATCAACAAAATTTAACTGAAAAAAAACCAAAACCTGACCTTTCTAATATTTCCAGAAAAAGCCAAAGAAAGAAATATAAACCCAAACCACAAAAACCAGCTACAGTTTTAATTCCTTTTGTTAAAGAAATTGTCCCAGTAGTAGATATTCAAGGGAGACGTTTAGAAATAAACCCACCTTTAGGTTTATTAGAAATAAATGCTTAAGTCATTGGTCATTAGTCATTAGTCATTGGTCATTAGTCATTAGTCATTGGTATGTTTTCTAAAAAACTCTTAAAATTTCAAAAAAATATCATAATGTTTTACTAATGACTAATGACTAATAACTAATGACTAATGACTAATGACTAATGACTAATGACTAGCATTGTGACAGTTTAAATTGTGACACATCATCGGGTTGGGATGAGCACATTTTTGGGAAATATTATTAAGTGTAGATACTTATTTGTTAGACAAAATAATATAAATATAAATTATAAAAAATATGGTATCCATTGCTAGAAAAAACTTACTTGAAGATATTCCGCGCTTTTTAGTAGCTCAAGCGGGGATTATGTTTGCAGCGACATTGGTTACTATTCAAACAGGAATACTCGATGGGTTTACTCGTTCTACAGTATTACTAATTGAAGGGTCAAATGCTGATGTGTGGGTTGCTTCGGAAAAAATGGAAAATTTGGAAGAAACAGAACCACTACTGATGGGACAAGTAGAGCAAGCAAGCTTAATACAAGGGGTGAAACAAGCAGAAGCTTTAATAATAGGTTCAGTTAGATGGCGTACTTTAGATGGAGTATTAAACCCAGTGAGGTTAGTGGGTTTTGAACCAGGGGGGGAACTTTTCCAACCAGGAAAGCTACTCAAGGGTGAACGCGCAGCGGTGGAACAACCTTATACAGTGATCATGGATGAAACCAGACTTGATGAGTTGATGGTGGAAAAAATAGGGGATACAGCAACTGTGGCATCTTTACCAGTAACTATAGGCGGAATTACTCAAGATAGTCAATCCCTTGTTTCCCCTCCTTTCCTGTTTTCTTCTTTGGAAAATATCAACACTTATATTAATTCAGGTTTAAAAATTGAGTTGAACTGTAAAATGCTCGAAGGTGCAGAAGACTTGAGATGTACTAAAGTTTATGAAAAATCAGAGACTGAGGAGAAGTTAGCCACACCACCAACAAAACCTCTAAGTTTGACAGATCCCATTACTTATATTTTAATTGGCGCTGAACCAGGACAAGATTTAGAAACTCTCAAACAACGTTTAGAAGCAAGTTTACCAGGAACTCGCGCTTATACCAGAGCTGAAATGGCAGCAAAAACAGCCACTTACTGGAAAGATAGAACAGGTGTAGGAATTATTCTGGGTTTAGGTGCAGCAATGGGAGTAATTGTGGGCATGGTGGTAGTAAGTCAGATTCTTTATGCCTCGGTTTCTGACCATATTAAAGAGTTTGGCACACTTAAAGCTATGGGAGCATCTGACGGGATGATTTATGGAGTAGTGATAGAGCAATCTCTATGGATGGCAGTTATCGGTTATCTTCCCGCAATGCTTATCTGTTTAGGTGTAAGTAGTTGGGCTGCAACTAAAGGAATTATTATTTTCATTACCCCAGTAGGAGCGTTAGGGGTTTTGGGAATAGTGATCGCAATGTGTGTAGCTTCAGGAATATTAGCGATTCAAAAGGTGACTCATGTTGATCCAGCAATTGTTTTCAAAGCCTAATTCAAATACATCCACTGCTATTACAGCAAAGGGACTAGAAATGGTGTTCCACTCTGGTTCAACTAGCTTTCAAGCATTGGCAGATATTAATTTAATTATCCCCAAAGGAGATATGCAACTGTTAATGGGACCTAGTGGTTCGGGTAAAACTACTTTGCTCTCCATTTTAGCTGGTTTAATGACTCCCACTGCGGGTACTGTTCAGCTTTTGGGAGACGATATCACGAAAATGTCCCGCACACAGTTAACTCGGTTTAGAAGGGATAATATCGGTTTTGTCTTTCAAAGTTTTAATCTGTTTCCTGCTCTCACTGCAGCAGAAAATGTGGAAGTTAATCTCAATATTAAGGGTATTCGCGGTAGAAGAGCTGTTAAAGAGACGCAAATGCTTTTGGATGCAGTGGGTTTAGGGGACAAAAGTGACTTACTGCCAAAAAATCTTTCTGGTGGACAAAAACAACGAGTGGCGATCGCCCGTGCACTAGCAGGATCACCTCAATTAATTATGGCAGATGAACCTACTGCAGCATTAGACTCCCACAGTGGACAGGCGATCGTGGAAATTTTGCACCAGTTAGCTAAAGAAAGGGGTGCAACAGTGCTCATTGTTACCCATGACCCGCGCATTGTCAATATAGCTGACTCAATCTTGTATCTGGAAGATGGCAGACTTCAACCGCCAACATTAGCCTCAACTGGTTAAAATTAGGAAATAACAAATTTCATGTAGTGACTTATTATCAACCAATTTTTACAGGAGGTATTTCCCCACCAGATATTGTTTTTGGTTTCCGTGCACCAAGTATTCGACAACGTATTGCATCAGTTTTACTTCAATCAAAGCCTCATTAAAGCGCTATAATTGTTACTTAAATTAATATTAGAGAGGTACAACTATGACAGCTCAAGTAGTAGAACTAGAAGGGACATGGGAAGAAATACAAGCGCATTCTGCAGAACTAGCAGGGCGTAGGGTTCGCGTAACTGTTATCCCTGAAACAACACCACCAGAAACTGAAAAAAAACCTCCTTCTTTTCGTCCAGCTTCTGGTAATTCTTTGTTGAGACACGCAGGAACATGGGAAGGTGATGACTTAGAAGAATGTGTTCGCCTTGTTTATGAAACTCGCTCTCAACTGGAGTTCTAATTATGTATTTTACTAATTGATAATTTTTTTGGCTTACTAATTTAAATCTGCTGCAAATTTGGGTAAGTTTTCCTGCAACCACAGAGCATCTGTTTTTCTATTTGTTCTGATTTCTAATACTCTAATTCCTGTTTTTGGTAAGGGGTTTAATAATTGCTTCAACTGTTCCCAATTATTAATTAACTCATGTTCAACCCCATAAGTGGCGCATAATTGGGCAAAATTAATATTCTGAGGTGTGGCAAAATATTCCTCAAAAGGTGGGTCAAATTGGGCAATAGGTAACATTTCAAATATTCCGCCTCCGTTATTATTGATTAATATAATTGTTAGATGACCCACAAATTTTTGACTAATTAAAAAACCATTAGTATCATGTAAAAGTGCTAAATCTCCTGTTAACATTACACTACTTTGATGACGGTGAGCTATCCCTAAAGCTGTTGATAAAGTTCCATCAATTCCATTAGCTCCTCGATTAAAATAAGGGGAAATAAATCTATTATTTGCTGTCCAGAAAAATTCTACATTTCTCACTGACATACTGTTAGCAATAAATATGGGGGTTTTCTCTGGTAAATTCTGAGCAAGTAACCAAGCTGTTTTGGGTTCTATTAATTTATCTATTGTGTTCATTGTTTGGTTTATTTTTGCCCTAATTTTACTTTCAACTTCACCCCATAATTTAAAGGAAAATGATGTTGGTTGCTGTAAATTATTGCTAATAAACCTGTTAGTAAATTCTTCAATAGATAAGCGCAGGTGAATGGTTTTACCATGCAGTGGATCGAGATTTTCGGGGGTAGAGTCAATCAGCAAACGTTGAGGTTGAGTAATTTCTAACCAGGTACGTAGTTCTTTACTGGTGGGTAGTTCTCCTATTTGAATTACTATTTTTGGGGCTAATTTTTCGGCTAGTTTTTGGTTGCGTAAAATTAAATCATAGGTGGTAATTAAATAAGGATTGAGATGTGCATGGTTTCTTATGGGTGATAGCGCTTCTCCAAGTACAGGGAAACCCAGAAACTGGGAGAGACGGGCGATCGCCTGACAATATTCTTTTGGGTTTTGTGACTGTGATACCCCTGCAATAATAATTCCTGTTTGCTCTTGTAAAATTTGAGTGAGATACCCTACTTGGTAAGGGGGTGAAAAATATTGAACTCCCCCCCTTGATAAGGGGGGGTTGGGGGGGGTATTAACTCCTGATAAAGGAAGGGTTGAAATACCTGCAAAAAAAGCCTCATGATTAAACTGAGAAGAGATAGGATCAGGTTGAGTCTGGGGTGAGAGGGGGTCACGGAAAGGGAGATTAATATGTACTACTCCAGGGAAAGGAAAAAGACTTCGCTCCCAGGCGTGAATAATATTTTGTCTGAGATAACACAACATCCCCATTTCCTGGGAAGGTACTGCTAATTCTGCTTGCCAGTTGGGGTAATTTCCATATAATTTAACTTGGTCGATTGTTTGTCCTGCGTGACAATTGCGTAATTCTGGGGGGCGATCGGCGGTAAAAATTAACAAAGGTACATGACTTTCTTTCGCTTCAATGACTGCGGGGTAAAAGTTTGCTCCTGCTGTGCCAGAAGTACAAATTAAAGCACAAGGTGTTCCTGATCGTTTAGCAATTCCGAGAGCAAAAAAAGCGGCTGATCGTTCATCTAAAATAGGGATAGCTTCTATTGTTGGATGTTGAGCAAAAGCGAAGGTTAAAGGAGTGGAACGGGAACCAGGACAAACAATAGCGGTGGTTAATCCCAGATGGTTGAGGGTTTCCACCAAAATGGAGCTCCAGATGGTGTTGGTATTGCGAAAATCAATAGTCACTAGACAAAAAAGCGGGAAACAGGACAATTAAAACCTGGCAATAAGGGAGAAAATAGTTGATCATAACTATAAAAGGTAGCAATCAACTCTAACAACGGCTGTGAAGTGCGTCGGAATACTTCAAGCTTTTGTAAACGCCAATCAGCAATCCAGTATTCTCTTACTCCTCGTAATGAATACAGTTTGAGTTTAGCTTCTCGATCTCGACGTTCGTTATTTGTTCCCAGGGATAAAACTTCTACCACTAATTCTGGTGCTCCTCTCAAATGACCTGCATTATCTGTTAGACGGGCTAACTGCTCATTACTAATCCAGATTACATCTGGCTCTACATTATCCGCTTCAGAAAAAATAATGCCAGGAGCAATCAAGGGTTCTCCTAATTTAGCAGAGTTTGACCAGATTTTTAACTCAAAATGGATATTGCCACAAGTACGTTGATGGTTTAAATGAGGCGCTCTGGTCATAAATAATTCTCCATCAATAATTTCATAACTTATTCCTTCGTTATCTGGCAATACTTCTAAATCTGCTGTAGTCCATCGTATTCCTAAGTTAACTGTTTTGCTCATATAGTAGTCCTCTGTGGTCACTGATAACTGGTCATTATTCATTATTCATTAAAGCTTGTAATAAAGCTTGGAATTTTAATTGAATTTCGGCTAGTTCTTTATTGGGGTCAGAACCTGCAACAATACCTGCACCTGCATATAATCTAGCATGATTTTCTTTAATTAAAGCGGAACGAATACCAACAATAAACTCACCATTTCCTTGATGGTCTAACCAACCAATGGGTGCTGCATAAAGGGAGCGGTCAAAAGTTTCATAATGGCGAATTTGTTGACAGGCAATTTCTGTGGGAACTCCTGCAACTGCGGGGGTAGGATGAAGTTGAGCGACTAGATCTAATGGTTGAACATTTGGGGGAATATCAGCATAAATTGGTGTCCATAAATGTTGGATATTGGAGAGTTTTAGAAGTTTTAGGTTATTTCTTGCCTGGGTTTTTAATCCTAACTGAGTTAGTTTTTGGGTAATAAATTCACTAACTGCTTGATGTTCTCTTATTTCTTTTTCATTGTTTAATAATTCCTGGGCAAATTTATAATCTTCTTCTGGGTTTTTTCCTCTGGGTGCTGATCCTGCTAAAGCATCTGTAACTAATTGTTGATTTTGGATTTTTATTAAACGTTCTGGACTTGCTCCAATAAAGTTATATCCTTGACCATTACTGATGGAAAATATATAACAGTCTGGATAATTTTGCCGTAGATTATTCAGGGATTCTACTATTTTAAATGGTTGGGGTGCAATCACATCTCTAGGAGTGGCTAACACAATTTTACTAAATTTTTGGGCGTTTATTGATGCTAAGGCTGAAGTTACTGCTGAGGTGAAATTATAGGAGGTTATCTTGTGATTTTTTGGGGGATAATGGCTATTTTCTCTAGGTTTTACTCCCTTACCATTGGTAATGGTAATTGCTTGGATTTGCTGCCTTATTTCTGCTATGATTAATCTAATATTTACAGGTTGGCTGATGTTTTGATTGATAGTTAAAATACATTTATCTTGGTTTTTAACTACCATTAAACGTGGGAGAAAAATGGTGGCAGGAGCAAAAGGAGAATTACTTGGTATATTGGGAAAAAAGGTAAAACTACAAAATAAACGTGGACCCGCTCCTGGAAGATGTAAGTCTCCTATTCTAATTGTTTGTTTTAAACAATTATTGATAAATTCTTGGGATAATCTAAATCTATCTTCCCCTGCTATGTTAAGATATTTAGTGGTTCCATAACCGAAAAAAGCTTCTTGTTGATGGCGATTTTCCCAATAAAAATGTAACTCATTGGGTTGGGCAATTTTTCGGAAAACTACTAAGGGATCTATGGTTTCTATTTCTTGGGAAAAACTAACAATTTGATAGGATTTTTTTTGACAAGCTAAAAGCAATTTATGGATTTTTTGGTCATCATATAAGATATTAGCATCACTGGGAATAACTGCCATAGAAGGAGAATTTGTTAAATTTTTTATAGTATTAATCACTTGATATTGACATTTATGGTATGAGAGAAAAAGGCACATTCTGTTATGGGGAGTAACCAACTGCTACCTAGATAAACAGAATCTACCCTCACTATTTTATAGTCAAGGTAGGGCTTGTAGAGACCAAATATGTAATGTATCCTTAATTAGTTTTTAGTTTAATGACAATCACAAGTAAGATAGAAAAGTCTCAGACTCAGCTATGGTTAGCTGCTATTAAACCGCCCATGTATAGTGTTGCTATTATTCCTATAACGGTGGGAACGGCGATCGCTTTTGCAGTAACTAATATCTTTGATGCTAAAATATTTGTTACTTTTTTGAGTGCGGCAATTTTAATTATTGCATGGTTAAATCTGAGTAATGATGTTTTTGACTCGGAAACTGGGATTGATATTAATAAAGCTCATTCTGTAGTGAATTTGACGGGGAATAAGTCTCTGGTTTTTTGGTTGGCTAATTTATTTCTGGGTTTGGGTATCCTGGGAATTATAGCCATCTGTTGGTGGCAACACGACTGGATGGTATTGTGGCTGATATTGCTTTGTTGCGCTGGTGGTTATACATATCAGGGCCCGCCTTTCCGTCTAGGTTATCATGGTTTGGGCGAATTTATCTGCTTTTTTACTTTTGGTCCTGGTGCGATCGCCGCTTCTTTCTATTCTCAAACTCAAACTTTTTCTCTCCCCGCTTGGGCTGCTAGTATCATTATTGGTATAACAACATCAATTATCTTATTTTGTTCCCATTTTCACCAGGTTGAAGATGACTTAGCTGCAGGAAAGACTTCTCCTATTGTTCGTCTGGGTACTGCTTTGGGTTCTCAGGTGTTAACCTGGACTACAGTTAGTGTTTTTGCTCTCACTGTTATTTTTGTGCTTCTGGGTTGGTTTCCCCTCACTTCTTTACTCATTTTTGCCAGTTTATCTTTTGCTTACCAGTTGGTAACTCATGTGCGTCAGTATCATGATGTACCTGAAAAGGTGAGTAATTGTAAATTTTTAGCGGTGAATTTTCATTTTACCAGTGGTTTACTTTTAGCTTTAGGTTTTATTTTAAGTTAGCCAAAGGCATTATTTCTTTAATATGTAACATAAGGGGGTCGCACCCCTTGTGCCTTAGACTTCTTCTGAGTTATAATTGGATTTCACTTGATTCAATTGAAGAGATGCACTCAACGGAAACTTATCAAAAATTGGATGTCTAAATGTAAAAGTATTTACAATCAAGCCATTAATTAGCTTAATACTAATCAAGGTTTTGGAAAATTAGGTATAGCAGTGAGGGATAAAATAAAACCCCACGAATAAATTCGGGGGCCTGTCTGTTTGCTTTTTGTGTGTAAATAAGTGTGTAACAACTAGCTTTAGGAATTTAAAATACTCCTCATAAAAACAACCAAATTTTATTTATGCTTTTTATTTACCAGAAAGTAGATGTTTTACACTCATAAAAAGTTCTGCCCCAGAAAAAGGTTTAGTTAAATAAGCATCTGCTCCTTGTTTCATTCCCCAGTAACGGTCAAATTCCTCACTTTTGGTAGAACAGATCAAAACTGGAATTTTTTGTGTACCTGGATTGTTTTTAATCCAACGACATAACTCATAGCCGTTCATCTCAGGCATAATTAAATCAGTAATTACCATATCAGGAACAGTTGACTCAAGAATTTTCTGTGCTTCCAAGCCGTCAGTCGCCTCAATTACTTTCATTCCATGACCATTAAGAACCTCTGAAATTAGTTCTCTCTGTACATGACTATCATCAACTACCAGTACTGTAACCATAAATATTATTTACTAATCAACAAGAACCTTAGAATGGGTATCAAGGAAAAACCCCTTCTACCGTTTATTATAACTTGTAATGAGTTGAAGTTTTTGAAGTGAATAATAATTTATCAAAAAATATTTTAATTTTTGGTAACAAAAACCAGCACATACCATGACAGTTGAGCAGGTATGTCATAGTACGTGATCACTGATGAAGGCTTTTCCATGCTTGAATCACAATTTGACTCAACCAGCGTCGTTGTACTTGATCAAGTAGGGGATCTTCTGCGAGTACTTCTGCTGTAACTTCATCTAATGTTTGTCCCTGAGAACGAGCAATTTTAATCACTCCTGCGATCGCCGCTGCCACTATTTCTTCTGATACTGGTTGCTCCCCTAATGCCTTTATTTCTTCTGTGGTGGTTGGGATAGGATAATTCATATCTGGTTGTTTATTTACCTCTTTATCTATTGTGTCAAAAATGAAAAACTTGTAAAGTTTTGTTAAGCATTTTAATAATTCTATCTGGGCAAGTATAGCTTACTTAGTGCCCAAATGACCACGTGTTTCTACTGAATTTAGCAAAATCTGAGAAAATAACATGAAAGAAATCCTTTATTTAGAAGTTCCCACCCCAGATACAGCATCTGTACTCACTTGGTTACAAGAGCAATGGCAGCCACACACAGGAAAAAAAGTAATTACCCCTGATGGTATCCGTCTCCAATTTTCCGAACAAGAAGGAGAACTTTCTCTTTTTGTTTGGTCACTAATGCGCACTACTTACCTAAAAATCTTTCGTTGGGGAAAAAAACCCGTAACTGGTGAGACAAAAATTCAAAAACAGTTAACCTCTGAGATTCAAAATCGTTTTCCCATTCAATATCCCCAACTGCCAGAAATTGATTTAGCTCAACAGTCAATTTTTGAAGCTTTAACCCCTTATTACCCCCAGACTGTGCGCTTTTTTCAGAAAATGCCCAAAGGTGAATATGATCTTAACCGCGTATATTGGTGGGAAAAGCGCTGGCGAGAAGGAGTTCGTAACCCTCAACAACCTCAGCAAGTAATATTTGAGCATCTCCACCCCCAACCACCCATGGATCGGCAAAAAAATTATGACCTGATCTATATTGGTGGGGCTTTAGGAGTAATTCATGCTGCGGTAATGGCACGGTTAGGTTATCGGGTGCTGTTGGTGGAAAGGTTAGCTTTTGGCAGAATGAACCGTGAATGGAATATTTCCCGTGATGAATTTCAATGTTTAATTGATTTGGGTTTATTTACTCAAGCTGAGTTTGAAACGGTTATCGCTCGTGAATATCTTGATGGTTTTAGTAAATTTTTTGATGGGAATAACCCTCCACACCTGAAAGCTCCTGTTTTACATACCCCAAAAGTTCTTAATGTAGCAATAGATACTGAAAAATTACTGAGTTTATGTGGCGAAAAATTACGCGCCGCTGGGGGAGAAATTTGGGATGAAACTGAGTTTATCCGCGCTGATATTAACCCAGAAGCAGTCACAGTTCAACTGATCCATCTTCCTACCCAGACAAAAAAACAAGCTCGCGGACGATTACTTATAGATGCTATGGGTACTGCTTCCCCTATTGCTTGGCAACTTAATGGATCACGAGCTTTTGATAGTGTTTGTCCTACTGTAGGTGCTGTAATAGATGGCGGTTTTGCTCCAGAAGTCTGGGATGCTAATTACGGGGATGTACTTAATTCTCATGGTGATATTTCTCGTGGACGACAACTGATTTGGGAGTTGTTCCCAGGTGCTGGTTCTGAATTGACTATTTATCTGTTTCACTATCATCAGGTACACCCAGATAACCCAGGCTCTTTATTAGAAATGTATGAAGATTTCTTTACAATTCTCCCAGAATATCGCCGTTGCGATCTGGAGCAACTGGTGTGGAAAAAAGCAACTTTTGGTTATATTCCAGGCCATTTTACTGTGGGTAGTGGCGATCGCTCTGTGGCTTTTGACCGACTACTGGCGATCGGTGATGCAGCTTCTCTCCAGTCTCCTCTCATTTTTACTGGTTTTGGTTCTCTAGTACGCAACCTCGGACGTTTAACTACTTTACTTGATACTGCTCTGAAACATGACCTCCTAACAGCAGAAAATTTAAATCAGATTCGTGCTTATCAAAGTAACATTGCAGTTACTTGGTTATTTTCCAAAGGGATGATGGTTCCTACAGGGAAAACTTTACCGCCCCAGCGCATTAATTCCATGCTCAATACTTTTTTTGGTCTTCTCGCCAGTGAACCCCCAGAAGTGGCTGATACTTTTATTAAAGACCGCACTGACTGGCTTACTTTTACCCGTCTTGCACTTAAAGCTGCTCGTACTAACCCAGCTTTACTTGTTTGGATTTGGGAAATGGCGGGTACTAAAGATATATTCCGCTGGTTGGGCTCTTATTTTGACTTTACCCTTGATGCTGTCAAAACTTGGTTACTCAGCGGCTGGTTTCTCTCCTGGTTGCGCAACTCCCAGTCTTGGCTAGAAAAGCAATATCCCAGTTTATGGCTTAAACTTCTCAGTTTAAAATATCGCCTTGTACTTTAATATTCAAACATCAAACATCAAACATCAAAACGTAGGGGCGAGTTTAGTGACAATTTAATAATTAAACCCATCACCTTCAGTTTAGTGACAATTTAATAATTAAACCCATCACCTAAATTATCTTACCAGACAATGGGCTTAAGCCCATTGCCCCTTAAGCCCATTATCCTAAGTCCTAACCATTTGTTTTTTTGTTATACACTTTATTACCCGCTTACTCCTTGTCCTTAGTCATTAGTTGCTAATTGTTAGTTACAAGTATCCAAATATTAGTGCTAATGACCAATGACGTTTGACGCTTGACTAATAAATAATAAAGAATTTAAGCGATACATAATCAATTAAGATATTCCTAGGTTGGAAAAAACAGTAGCAAACAGGAACATATTCTTATGGGTTTCAAGTATATAAATCAAATCGCTGACTCAAACAATATTCAGAAATTTCTAGAACTGGTTGATCTGGCAGCAGGTTCTGGTAAAGATGTGAATAATGCTTTTGACTTAAGCGAAAAGTTACATAATAGCAATCCCATGAAAGTGTGTTTGCAAGCAATTCAAAAAGAACCGAGTTGTCTTGAAATGCTTAAAGAACGTTATGTAGGGCCACTCTATGATTTGGATGCAATGTTGAAAATGCCCAAAGGTTCTTTGGGTTGGACTTATGCTAAAGTTTTGAGTACTCTTGGTTATGACCCTCAGTTTTATCGCATCCCTGAAAAATTTGAAACTGATGCTGAGTATATCACTTTTCGAGTCTATAAAACCCACGATATTCACCATATTTTGACTGGTTATAGTCTTGATGATTTCGGAGAGTTAGGAGTGATTTCGGTAACAGTTGCTCAAATTGGTTATCCAGGTTTTATTTTTCTGGATTTAATCTCTTTTCTACTTCATTTTTTCAAAAATGACAAAATCTACAATGAGCAAATGAATCCTCAAGAGCAAGCAAAAACTCTCTCTTATGCTTTTGATCTGGTTTCTAGTGGTTTAAAAATGGGAGAAACTGCTAAACCTCTTTTCCCGATTAAATGGGAAGAAAACTTTGAGCGTCCCTTAGATGAATGGCGCGAAATGTTGGGTATTCAGCCAGTAAAAACAGGTCTTTACAATTGGTACACCCGACCTGAAATCCAAGCGGCGATCGCCTAATTTTTCCCATAAAATCAGTTTTTAGGAGGGGGTTAAGATAAGGTTTGATTTAAATTTTTTTAAGTCATTCCTTAAAGGGATTTTTTCAACTCCTCATAGTTAACTTTTCCCTGTGCATTGCGGGGCAATTTTTCTAGTTTTACCCAATATTTTGGAAGTTTATATTTACTTAACTGATGCTCAATTTTACTGTTAATTTCTTCCTCGGAAATATTGGGAAATTTTGCCACATAAACTGCTGTTATTACTTGACCCCATTTAGCATCAGTTAAACCAATTATACACACATCTTTAACCAACCCAGTGGCTAAAATTACCGCCTCTATTTCTGCGGGGAAAACATTCTCTCCCCCAGTAATAATTTTCTGACTATTGCGCCCAATAATAGTTAAATAGCCATTAACATCAAATACTCCCAAATCATCGGTAATAAACTCCTCTTCTCTGTTCATTTCTGGATAATAACCAAGACAAAGAGAATCAGCTTTTATAGTAACAATACCACTTTGATTGATTCTTACTTGAGCATGGGGTAACACTTGACCACTACTATTATTACCTGTAAGAAAATCTTCTGGTTTTAGGGCTACAACCATTGAAGCAGTTTCTGTCATTCCATAACTTGGTGCTAACCTAATTTTAGCTTTTCTTGCAGTATTTAAAAGTGACTGCCAACTGTTAGCCCCTCCTAATAATATTGTATGGAAAAGTGATAACCAATGGGTATTTTTTTCTAGTAAATATTGTAGTTGAGTGGGGACTAATGAGATGAAAAAATCTTGAGGGTTAACCTCCCTCTTACTGAGGGGGGGAGTAATTTTAGTTAACTCCTCCTGAGTCAGGGGAAAAGTCAGATTTTTTAGGGTTTTATAGGGGAAAATTACTAACTTTCCTCCTGTGAGAAAAGAACGGAGAAACTGCATTAAACCGCTAACATGATAAACTGGTAAAATACAAAAAGAATTTACTTTTTTTATCCCAAAATATGCTGTAAATCCTGTTACTGAAGCTATGAGAGTTTCCCAAGTATGAATAGCAAAACGGATTTTACCTGATGACCCCCCAGTAGGAATCATTATTTGATAATTGTTATTGATTGATTTTAATTGAGAATTTGGTTGATAGGTAAAGTTTATTTTACCCCAAATTAAATTAGGTTGAACTAAATTAATTACTTGTTCCCATTCCTGTTTTCCCCAATGTGGATTACACAAAAAAACAGGACAACCAGCAGCAACAGCAGCCAGGAAAAAGGCAAAAAATCTCACTGTATTTGATTCTACTAATAATATTTTTTGCGGTATTTCTTGTTGAGATAATTCCTGGTATAATCCTAAAGTTAACTGATAAAGTTCCTGGCTATTATAACCAATTAACCAATCATCATTAGCTCTTTTTTTTAGTGTTTTTAATATTGTTTTTACAGAGTTTTTAACCATAATTTTAAATTCAGTTTTAGTCCGCGCAGGCGGACTTTGTTTATGTAGCAATAGATTTTAATCTATTGCTACTTGGTTTGGTATTCCAATATTTTTTATGTGTTTCAACAGAGTATTTAACCATAATTTTAAATTCAGTTTTAGTCCGCGCAGGCGGACTTTGTTTATATAGCAATAGATTTTAATCTATTGCTACGTATTGCACAGAGTTTTTAACCATAATTTTAAATTTATTTTTAGTCCGCGCAGGCGGACTTTGTTTGTGTAGCAATAGATTTTAATCTATTGCTTTTTAAGTAATTTAATCATATTTAAACAGAATATTTAACCATTGTTCATCATTTTCTAAAAACCAATTTTCAACGCCAAAACCAACAGCGCGGTTAGGGTTAGAAAGCTCTCTTGCAAGATTTAAAGCTGCTTTTTTTCCTATGTTAGTTTCAAAAACCGAAGAGAAAACAACATCAACATTTGTTGTTCGACAAAACTGACGCAGACGTTGAGGAGAACCAGCGATCGCCGCTTTTATTACATATATTCCTTTCCATCCCCAACTATAACATTGTTCCAATTGTTTTAAAGTAGCAACTGACTCATCTAACGCCAAAGGTGTAGAATATTTCTCACTCAATTTTAGCATTTTTGCTAACTCTTGTGGAGGTAAAGGTTGCTCCATAAATTCCACATGACTACCTGATATATTTTTCAACCATTCTTCAGCTTGTGAATAACTCAAACCCCCATTAGCATCTAATCTTAATTTAGCATTTGCTGGTAATGCTTGCATCAATTTTTCAAACAGTTTTAGTTCTTCAGTTAGAGAATATACTCCAATTTTCCATTTAAAAGTGCGTCCGCCTTTTTTCCAACCTGCGGGCCATTTTTTTAAAGCATCTGCACCAGCAGGTAACAAATAACTATAATTTAATTGACTTAGGTCTTTTTGTGTCTCAAAAATATCTAAAATTGCCGACTCAAAACCAAATTGACAAGCAGGTAAATTCTCAGGAATAGCTGCTATTATCTCAGCAGTAACTTTACCATTTAACTGCTCACAAAAAGCCAAAGCAGCGGCTAAAGTTTCCGAACCAAACCAGGGTAAAGGGGCAATTTCACCCCAGCCTATTTTACCCGAAGAATCAGTTAATTTAAGTATAATTCCTTCTCGTACCTCCCAAGTACCATGACTGGTATTGAGAGGTTGACGAAAAGGGCGCTCATAGGGACAAAATTGGAACTTATAGATAGGGCTTAACCCTGAAAGCTTTGCCAATGAAATTATAGAACAAATTGTAAAAAAAAGTTTAATCAATTTTTGAGAGTGTAACTTTTTACAGTATGATAAACCCATTCTCAAACAAAGAAAAGGAAGTAAATATATGTCAAAAGTCAATGGCACAATGATGCAGTACTTTCATTGGTACATTCCCGATGATGGCAAATTTTGGCAGGAAGTAGCAAATAATGCCAAAGACTTGGCTAAAGTAGGCTTAACAGGAATCTGGCTACCCCCTGCATATAAAGGAATTGGGGGAAAAAGTGATGTAGGTTATGGCGTTTATGACCTGTATGACTTAGGAGAATTTGAGCAAAAAGGGTCGATTCGTACTAAATATGGAACGAGAGACGAATATCTCCAAGCCATCAAAGCTTTACACAGCAATGGTATCGAGGTTTATGCAGACGCGGTACTCAATCATAAAATTGGGGGAGATGGGGCTGAGTGTGCTAAAGGAATTCCTTTTCCTCAAGACGATCGCCTCAACCCTAAAGGTGGTTTACAAGACATCAAAGTCTATACCAATTTTAATTTTCCTGGTCGTAAAGGGAAATACTCCAACTTTGAATGGCATTGGTGGCATTTTGACGGAGTGGATTATAACGAATATAATCCACAGGAACACAACACAGTTTATTTATTTGAAGGGAAACAGTTTGATGACTATGTGGCATTAGAAAATGGCAATTTTGCTTATTTAATGGGTGCGGACTTAGACTTTGAAAATGAAGATGTGCGCAATGAACTCATCCATTGGGGTAAGTGGTATCTCGATACCACAGGAGTGGACGGTTTTCGGTTAGATGCTCTCAAACATATCTCAGCTTGGTTTTTCCCACTGTGGTTGGATGAGATGAACAAACACGCGGGGAAAAATTTATTTGTGGTGGGGGAATATTGGTCACCAGACATTAACAGCTTGCACTGGTATTTAGATGGTATGGGTGAGCGTATGTCACTCTTTGATGTGTCTCTTCACTATAACTTCCATTATGCCAGTAAAGCAGGTGGAAACTATGATATGCGGCGCATTCTCGATGGCACTTTGATGAAACAACGCTCCTATAGTGCTGTAACTTTTGTAGAAAACCACGACTCCCAACCCCTACAAGCTTTAGAGTCTGTAGTTGAACCCTGGTTTAAACCCCTAGCCTACGCTATTATTCTCCTGCGAGCAGAAGGATATCCTTGTCTATTCTATCCCGATTACTATGGGGCAGATTACGAAGACTATGGACGAGATGGCAACCGCCATCATGTTTATATTCCCTCCCATCGTTGGATTATTGATAAATTATTGTATGCTCGTAAAGAATACGCTTATGGGCCACAATATGACTATTTTGACCATTGGAACCGTGTCGGTTGGACTCGTTTAGGAGATGAAGAACATCCCCTCGCGATGGCAGTTTTGATGAGTGATGGTCCAGGAGGTACTAAATGGATGGAAGTGGGTAAACCCAATACCAAATTTATTGATTTAACTGAACATGTCAAAGAACCAGTTATTACCAATGAATATGGTTGGGGTGAGTTTCGTTGTAACGGCGGTTCCGTTTCTGTTTGGATCCAAGAATAATTAATATTAGGACTAATAACTATAAAATAGTTATTAGTCCTTGTTAATTAGTGAATTTGCAAGTATTTATAATATTAATGATAAATTATTACAAAATAACCATAAAAGCCATAAGTATTTTTATAATTACATTATTTGCAGTAATAACGATACCATTAGTAACAGCACAACCAAACCCATCACCCCAAACTTCACCTCCTGGAGGTGTTCCTGTTGTTTTTGATGGGAAAACATTATTTGTTATTCATAAAAATTATGCAGGATTATCTATTGAGAAACGAGCTAGTCGAATTAGTAAACGTTTACAAGAATATGCGGACAAGTATGGAATTTCTTTAGAAGCTCTAGAAATAACAAATGCAGACGAAGAAGGGATTCCTATTACGATAATAACCGCAGAAGATATTTTGCTCTTAAATCTGTCAGATAAAGATGCAGAAGCAGCGGGGAAAACCAGAAAAGAATTAGCAGAAAACTATGTTAAAATAATTCAAGAAGCAGTGAGTCAATACCGCAAAGAAAGGAGTCCAAGTTATTTAATTCGTGGAGCAGTAATTTCAGCGATCGCCACTCTATTCTTACTGCTGATTTTCTTCATCTTAAACAATATTTTTCAGCAAATATATGCCCGTTTAAAAGGTTGGGGGAATACCTATATTCGTCCCGTAACTATCGGAAATGTTGAATTAATTAAAGCAAATCAACTGGATAATTTTGTGGAGTTTATCACTCAAATAAGCCAGTGGGTAATTATTCTAGGTATATTAATTAGTTATTTAGTCTTGGTTTTAAGTCTGTTTCCCTGGACACAAGATTGGGCTTACAAATTTTGGCAATCTTTCATCAAAGTTATAGACACAGTAGCCTTAGAATTTATTGCTTTTTTGCCTAATTTATTGAAAATTATTCTATTAATTATTGGGACATACTTTCTCTTGCGTTTGTGTCGTCCATTTTTCCACGAATTAAGCGAAGGAACATTATTTATCCCTGGGTTTTACCCAGAATGGGCTATACCTACTTATCGCCTTTTTTCTTTTTTCCTCATTGCTTTAACAGCAGTAATTATCTTTCCTTTGTTACCAGTATTTGACTCTCCAGCTTTTCAAGGAATTTCTGTTTTTTTAGGCGTTCTTTTTTCTTTAGGATCAACTTCAATTGTGGCTAATGTAGTTTCAGGAACTATTCTAATTTATACGCGAGCTTTTCGCATAGGCGATCGCATAAAAATAGGGGACACCATTGGAAAAGTGATAGAAACAACCATGCTAGTTACTCGCATTTTAACTCCAACAAATGTTGTTATTAGTATTCCCAACTCACAAATTATCAGTAGTTCCATTGAAAATTTTAATTTTGCTGCCCAAGAATTAGACACCCCTTTAATTGTGCGTACTCAAGTTTATTTAGGTTATGAAGTAGATTGGCGACAAGCATATCAAGCCCTTATTCAAGCTGCTTTATTAACCGATGGAATAGCCAAGTCTCCCACACCTTTTGTCCTGCAAAGTGAACTAAATGAAGTTTACGTTACTTATCTGCTAAATGTCTATATTGAATTCCAATATTTTGAGGGTAAAAGTGAGACTGATGTAGAAAAAACACGATCCCAATTACATGAAAATATCAGAGACTGTTGTCAACAAGCAGGAATCATAATTTTTGCTCCTAGTTATGAAGCAGATCCAGATGTTTATGGTCCTGTAGCAACACTTCCCCCAGACTCAGAACCTGAATTAAAATAAGAAGAGAGATTTCAATGACCAGGCTTATATAGCAATCCTATTTGATTTGTGGTATAGACAAGGGGCTTAAGCCCCTTGTCTATAGTGCCTTGTTTATTGTAAATTTATCACAACTCAAATAGGATTGCTATATAAGCTAGACTAATTGAAAATGATAAATTTAAAATCTTCATGCGAGTATTACTTTTATATCCCTTATTTCCTCAAAGTTTTTGGTCATTTGAAAAAGCCTTAGCTTTAAAAGGAAAAAAAGCACTTTTACCGCCTTTAGGTTTAATTACAGTGGCAGCTATTTTACCTCAAAAATGGGAATTTAAGCTAGTTGATCGCAATGTACGCGAAGTTACAGAAGCTGAATGGGAGTGGGCTGAGTTAGTTATCCTTTCTGGGATGATAGTGCAAAAAAGAGATTTACTCGCTCAAATACAAGAAGCGAAAAAACGAGGAAAACTCGTAGCAGTTGGGGGTCCTTATCCCACTGCTTTACCCCATGAAGTGGAAAGTGCAGACTTTTTAATTCTTGATGAGGGAGAAATAACTCTCCCCATGTTTGTTGAGGCTATATCCAGGGGGGAAACCAGGGGAGTTTTCCGCGCAAACGAGAAACCAGATATAACCATCACCCCCATCCCGCGTTTCGATTTATTGGAGTTGGAAGTTTACGACAATATGTCAGTGCAGTTTTCGCGGGGGTGTCCCTTTCAATGTGAGTTTTGTGACATTATTGTACTCTATGGGCGTAAACCCAGAACAAAAACCCCAGCACAACTCATTAGTGAGTTAGAAACTCTTTATCAGTTGGGTTGGCGTCGGAGTATATTTATGGTAGATGACAATTTTATAGGTAATAAGCGCAATGTGAAGTTATTACTCAAAGAGTTAAAAGTCTGGATGGTTGAGAAAAATTACCCCTTTAACTTTAGCACCGAAGCTTCTGTTGACTTGGCTGCTGACCCAGAATTGATGGAATTGATGACTGGGTGCAATTTTAACAAGGTGTTTTTGGGGATAGAAACACCCGATGAGGAGAGTTTAAGTTTGACTAAAAAATTCCAAAATACCCGCGACTCTTTGCGGGAGTCGGTGGATGCTATTACTCGTGCAGGTTTGGAAGTTAGAGCTGGGTTTATTATTGGTTTTGATGGAGAAAAAACAGGAGCAGGCGATCGCATTGTGCAATTTGTAGAAGATACTGCCATTCCCCTCGCTATGTTTAGTATGTTACAAGCGCTTCCTAATACAGAATTGTGGCATCGCTTAAAAAAAGAGGAGCGACTATTAAACTTAGAAGGATGTGGTAATCAAACAGCATTAATGAACTTTATTCCCACTCGTCCTATTGAAGAAATAGCCAAAGAATATGTAACAGCTTTTTGGCAACTTTACGATCCACAAATATATCTTGACCGCACTTTTCGCTACTTTCAAAAACTAGGAAACCCCCAAAAAAAATTAAAGTCATTTAAAGTTAATTTGCGAGATATTCCTGCCTTATTGATTTTATGTTGGCGACAGGGAATACTGCGGAAAACTCGCGGTAAATTCTGGGTTTATTTGTTCAACATTTTAAGACATCAACCCACTCAAATTAATTCTTATCTAACTGCTTGTGGTTTTATTGAACATTTTTTTGAATATCGCCTAATTGTACGAGAAGAAATTAATACCCAGTTAACTGAATATTTAGAAAATACGCCTCCTGTTTTTTCTAAAGTTGCTTAAATTATATCACCTTATGGTCGCGGTCATTTCGTCTTCGATAAATGACCGCGAAGTCTCTACCGCTGTTAAACAAATGCCATCTAAAAATGGGTAATAATAATCTGATTTGGTATTAGTTGTTAGAGTGGGTTACTGCTATATAAAACTGAATAAACACTTTATTTTTTTAGCTAAGTCTAAACTTAAAGAGTTTATTTCTTGCTTCGGGGGGGCGACTCTCATCCGTTACATCCGTTACATAATTTGTTGCAACCTTCTTGCCTCCCAGGACTAGACAAGGGGCTTAAGCCCCTTGCCTCCCAGGACTAGACAAGGGGCTTAAGCCCCTTGCCTCCCAGGACTAGACAAGGGGCTTAAGCCCCTTGCCTCCCAGGACTAGACAAGGGGCTTAAGCCCCTTGCCTCCCAGGACTAGACACAAATATTATTAATTCAATTAAAGCCAATTACCTACAAGAATAAAGGCTGACCAAAAATAGGGATGGGAAAACTCTTCCGTTGCTAAAACTGTTTGTTGAGACCTTTGGAGTGCTTCCGCTTTACTAATGTTACTGTTGGCTAGTTCTTCATAAAAGCGGGTCATTAATAACTGGGTTGCCTTGTCACTAACATACCAGAGACTGGCTAGGGTACTGCGTGCTCCTGCTCGTACTGCTACTCCTGCTAGCCCTAGTGCTGCTTGTTTGTCGCCTACGGCTGTTTGACAAGCACTTAATACCAAAAGTTCAATGGGGATTTTTTTCTGTTCTTCTTCTGTGCGGAGAAGGTTATCTAGTTCATTAATATCAATGCGCTCATCCCAGGTAAGAACAAAAGTTTCTGCTGCGAGGGAGCTAAATTTGCCATGGGTTGCTAAATGAACTACTTGATAGGGAGAGGCATTAATTGCTGTATTTAAGGTAGTTTCAGTAAAGTTTTCATTAATTAAAACTTCTGAATTTATTTCTGTTTTAATAGTTTCTAATTCTGGTTCGACGTAGGGGAGTGGGGGGAACCCTTGGCGAGGTTGGCTTACTCCTCCTGCTAATACTTTTAGTTGTTGTCTGGTTAAACTTTGGGGGTCAACTAATTGCAAACTGGGAGCAATAGCAACTTTGTATTTTTCGACTATGTATTGGTTGCCATTATAAAGAGCTGCAATGGGAATATTTCTAAGCGCTCCATCGGGTATAAATATTAGAGTTTTGATGTTATTATTTACTAATTCTGTTTCTATGGGAGCAATTAATTTTTCATACCAAACTTGTAAAAGAGGGTTGATATTTTCTGCTTTTGTGGCAAGAGCTGTTCTTACTTCTTCTAAACTTGTTTCTACTTCTTCTTGAGATAATTGAGTCTGGTAATTCTTTAAAGGTTGACCTGGTATTGCTACTATTACTTCTAAACGCTCTGGAAGAATAATAGGATAAAAAATAGCTGCTGTTGGATCTAATTCGTCAATGTTAATGGGTTTTGCTTGTAAACAACTATCCCGAAAAAAGTTATCTAGTTCTGCTAGTTGGAGGGTTTCAATTACGCTCCGAGCTTCTTTTAGGTTTTCTTGGGTTGGGTTTTCTGTTAATAATAAATCTACATATTCTCGGTATACTGGTTCTACGTTTTCTCTGAAGGAAAATTGCAGTTCTGGGTTAAGTGCTACTAAATCGCTTCTGAGGCTATTTAAAACATTATAAGCTTGGTTATAATAAGCTATGGCTGTTATTCTATCTTCTGATTTTATCACTCTTCCTAATTGCCAATACCACTGATAAGTAAGATCATCTGCGTTTATTTCCCTGGAAAGTTTTAAGGCTGACTCTGTATATTGTTTCCCTGCTTCTATATCCTCGTTATATTCTGATAATAACCCTAAATTTCCTAGTGCTATTGACTCTCCTCTTTGATCTTGTATTTCTTTTCCTGTTTGTGCTGCTTTAATTAATATTTCAGTTGCTGCTGGTGAAATATTATTTATTGTTCCTTTTTCTGTCAAACATTTAGGCTGTTTTTCTTCCAGACATACTAAGTTTCTGGCATAGTTTACTTCTGCATAAATACTTGCTCTATTTTTTGGCAGTGTTGTTAATAATTCTTCTATTTGAGGTAATAACTTTTCTGCTTCTTCCCATCTACTATTTTCGATTAATAAATTAAATTGATTAATTTTTGCTTGGCTTTTTTCTTGGTTTGAGCTTGTTTTTGTTGCTGCTGTTTCATAGTTATTTAAAGCTTTTTCTGTATATTCTTTGGCATTTTCTATATATTGAATTTTTAGGTCTGCTTCTTCTGTTATCCCAAATAATTCTTGATTTCTGATAGCTAATGATCTCTCTATATTACCTAATGTTATTAAAGCTAGGCTCCCTTCTTCTCCTGTTAATAATTCTTTAGTTTGATTTAATATTTCTTCCGACTGTTGGAGACTTCCTGTTGCTCCTAATATTTTCCCTAAGCTAACTAATGCTGTTATTTTTGTGGGAGATAATCTTTGTTGAAACAGGTTTTCTATCTCTGCATCTGTCAGTTCACATTGTTGACGTTCTAGTTCTAAAACTGTTAATATTTTTTGACAAGCGCGTGGATATAAACCTAAATTTTGTAAGGCTTGAGCTTGGTTTATTTTGTTTTTTGCTAGTAAATCTTTTGCTGCTATTTCTGGATAAATTGCTGCTGCTTTTTCCCAGTTTTCTAGGGCTATTTCTGCTTGTCCCCCATCTAAGTTTATTTTCCCCTGGATATCTAAACTTTGGGCTAAAATTCTCAATGTCTCTTCATTTTTTTCTTGATTTCCTAACAGGTTTATACTTGTAGCTATGGTTTGATTTGCTTTTTCCCATTCTCCCATTTCTTGATAAGTTAAGGAGAGGTTACTTAATGCCATTGCTTGGTTAATTTTATCCCCAGATGCTGCAAAATTTTCCGCCGCTGCTGCTAAGTTTTCTACTGCTTGGTTATACTGTCTTTGTTGATAGTATTCCCCTGCTTTTTCTACTAATTGTAAAGCATTGGGTGCGGTTACTTGTGCCACAACTGGGAATGTCATACTCAACACGAATAATACCGCGAAAATTAGTGATTTTCCTTTGGAAAAAATCGGCGATCGCCGCCAGCTTTCTCTAAGTTGTCGCTTATTTACAAATTTTCCTTTTACCATCTTCATTTCTCCTCATTTTTTTTTGTATTTTAATTGTTACTGAGAGCCTATGTCGGTCACTTCGACTACGCTCAGTGACCTATCTACCCTCACTGAGCGTAGTCGAAGTGAGCGTTAATTTAAAGATTTTCCTGACAATTAATTTGCCATTTGGGATGCACATTTTGAGTTAAAGTTGGGTCATAACTCACCAAAACCACCTCACCTTTCTCATTAAATATCCAACCGCGAGCGGGTACAATTTTCCGAGAAGAAGTTGGATTTAAATTTGGTAAAGTAAAGCCATTATTTTCCGTTAAATTTAAAGCTGGTTGTACCCAATTTACCGTTACATCATCTAACTCCAGAGTGTCATGGGGGTTAGGAGGTAAACCACCAGTACCAACGATGTAAAAACTGCTGTTTTTTGACAGTTTACAAAAATCCCGCGCTAGGATATCTTCTGCATTCACTACATTTTGTTGTAAATCTATTAAACCTCCTACTGGGTCATTATTTGGGGTATTAGTTTCCACCACTCCTATTTTACATGGTTTGTTTCTCAACTCGCCCCTACATTTATACAGTGAATTTGGGTATTTTTGGGGTCAAAATTAGCGATCGCCTTTTCATTAATCTTCTTGACAAAATTCTATCAAAATTCCCAAAATTTTTTCTAGATTTTCTACATAATATTCCTGTAAATCTATCAAAACATTTTTCCCTTCTAACTTTAAAAATCTCCAGTTAGTACCTGAAGTTACCACACCATAAATCCTTTTATTTTCTTTTCCTCCTTTCTCATTAAAAATTTGTGCGGCAATCATTTCAGCAATACATTGCCCTATTCCTATATTTAAATCTTCTTTTTTTGCTTCTACCAATGCGATAATGGGAGCATTAATTGTTAACAATTCTTGAGATTGAGCGATCAGAAAATCACAGCTACCATTTAATCCTTTTTCTGGCTCAACATTAAAGTTAATCCCTGAAAAAACACTAATTTTTTTGTTCAATTGCCTTCTTAATTCAACTAAAATCGGCATAATCAAAAGTTCCGATCGCGCTTTCTCCGTGTTACTTGCTAATGCCAATGGTTTGTTATCAAGGAAAATTTCTTTAAGCAAATTACTAGGCGATCGCCCTTTAATTTCCTCAAAAAATCCCATTTCTTCTACCACAGTAATTCCAAATTGTTTTCTTACTGTAGTTAAAGTAAAATCACTGTACGCCATCTTCTATCATCCTTGATATTTTTTCCTTGCTGAAAGGATTATTTATAACACTAATTTTTTTCAAGATTTTCCTGACAATTAATTTGCCATTTGGGACGCACATTTTGAGTTAAAGTTGGGTCATAACCCACCAAAACCACCTCACCTTTCTCATTAAATATCCAACCGCGAGCGGGTACAATTTTCCGAGAAGAAGTTGGATTTAAATTTGGTAAAGTAAAGCCATTATTTTCCGTTGAATTTAAAGCTGGTTGTACCCAGTTTACTTGCACATCATCTAACTCCAGAGTGTCTTGAGGGTTAGGAGGTAAACCACCAGTACCAATGATATAAAAACTGCTGTTTTTTGACAGTTTACAAAAATCCCGCGCTAGGATATCTTCTGCATTTATTACATTTTGTTGTAAATCTATTAAACCTGCTGCTGGGTCATTATCTGGGGTATTAGTTTCCACAACTCCATCTACTCCTAACTCTGAAGTTGCAGTTATTTGACTTGTTGGGGAAACAAAAATGCCTTGTGCTGCTAAATTTATATTGCCACCTTTTCCTAAAAAAGCATTAGCAGTAATGTTACTATTTTCTGATAGAATTAAAAAGTCACTCACAGCAGTAATATTCCCGCCATTTCCAGAACTTTGGGCGGTTCCTGCGGTGGTAGATATCCCACTATTTTGGTTTAAATTGATATTTTTATCTACTTTTAGGTCAATATTTCCTCCATCAGTGCTGGCGGTTTGAGCTGAGATAACAGCATTGTTGTTTTGGTTTATTTCCCCTGCAATAACTCGAATATCCCCACCTTTTCCTACTCCCTCACTATCCACATTTATAGTTGCTCCTTCTGTTAAATTTACTGTTTGTGAATTAACAGTAATACTACCACCATTACCAGAAGAATTTTGCGAAGTATTTGCAATTATGCCTGTTTCATTGCCTTGTAAACTCAGATTTTCTTTTACTTGTAAATTGATAGAACCTGCATCAGCTTCTCCTGATGTTGTACTGCGAATTACTCCGCCTTCTCTGGCTATTAAATCATCAACTTTTAAGCTAATATTACCTCCTTTTCCTCCTGAGGTTGAGGCTGCTATTTCTGAGTTATTTTCTAGGGATATTTTCTCTGCGTTAATTTCAATAATTCCCGCTGTACCATCTCCTTCTGTACTCACGCTTATTTCTGCTTTATTGGTAAGTGAAAGTTGGGCGGTATTTATTTCCACACCTCCTGCATTTCCTACTGCTGATGCTGTGCGTACATTGCTAAATATTCCACTGGGAAAACCATCGCTTCTTTCTCCATTTAAAAAGATTTCTCCTGCTTCTATTATTACCCTATCTGCATCTCCTTTTCCTGCTGTACTTGCAGAAATTTGTCCCCCATTACTCACTTCTAAGGAGTTGGTTTTTATCTCTATTCCTCCTGCATTTCCTACTGCTCCTTCTGTGACTGCGCTAGCTATAGCGCTGGAAAGTTTTTCACTATTTTCTCCATCTACTTTTATCTTTTCTGTGGCTTCTATTGTTATTTTTCCTGCGTTTCCTTCTGCTAATGTTGCGGCTGAAACTTGCGCTCCATTTGTTAATTCTAAAGTCTTGGTTTTGATTTTTATTTCTCCTGCATTCCCTACTGCTGTTATTGGTACTGTACTTATAATGCTGCTTACCACAACTTTTCCATCTGGAGTGGTAGTTTCTCCATCTAATAATATCTTTTCTCTGGCTTCAATTGTTACTTTTCCTGAATTTCCTTCACCAAAACTACTAGCAGAAATTCTTGCTCCGTTAAGTATTTCTAAAACTCCTGTTTTAATTTCTACATCTCCTGCTTGACCTACTCCATCTGGTAATACATCACTAGATATAGTAGTCAAACGTTTTGATTTATTTGTATCTAATAATATTTTTTCTGTTGCTTCAATTTTGACGCTTCCTGCATCATCTCCTTCTCCTAATGTACTCGCAGAAATTGCTCCTCCTTCACGCACTTCTAAAGTGTTTGTTTTTATCTCTACTCCCCCTGTTTTTGCTGCTCCTGTTTCCCCCCGAACTACACTAAAAATACCACTAAAAACTCCATTTTTATTTTCTCCTACTACTATGATTTTTTCGGCAGCATTAATTTTTACTCCCCCTGTGTTTCCTATCCCAAAACTACTACTAGAAACTATTCCTCCATTCCTCACTTCTAGGTTTTTGGTTGTTATTTCTATTCCCTCTGTATTACCTGGTGCGGTAGGAGATAAAATATTACTATTTATACCCGTCAAGTCTTCTTCTGAGTTAGTTTCTCCATCTAATAATATTTTCTCTGTTGCTTCAATTTTTACTTTCCCTGTACCTCCTTCTGCATAGCTACTGCTAGAAATTTGCGCTCCATTGCGTATTTCTAGGGTGCCTGTTTTTAGCTCAACTCCTACTGCTTTACCTCCTGCTAGTGCATCGCTAAATATACCACGAGCTAGTTCATTTTCTCCTGCTTTTCCTCCCTCTAAAAATACTTTTTCTGTTGCTTCTATTTTCACTCCTCCTGCATTTCCTGCTCCTAAGCTAGTGGCTGAAATTTGCCCCCCATTTATTACTTCTAAAGTGCCTGTTTTTATCTCTATTCCTTCTGTATTTCCTGTTGTTTCTCCTGAAAAAACATCACTAATTACTAAGCTACCTATTCCAGCACTATTTCGTCCATTTAAGATTATTTTTTCTCTGGCTTCTATGGTTACTTTTCCTCCGTTTCCTTCTCCAGTTGTACTGCTAGAAATTTTTCCACCATTTAGTACTTCCAAACTCCCTGTGTTTATTTCTACACCAAGTGCATTACCTTGAGCTAATGCTTCACTTAAAATTCCACTGGATATTCCTGTGCTGTTTTCTCCATCTAATAATACTTGGGATGTGGCATCAATTTTTACTTTTCCTCCGTTTCCTTCCCCAAAACTACTAGCTGAAATTAATCCTCCATTTAATACTTCCAAACTCCCCGTTTTTATTTCTATATCCCCTGCCTTTCCTAATGCTTCTTCTGTCAAGATATTAGCTATCAACCCATTATTTAATCTGATTTTTTCTCTGGCATTTATTTCAATTTTTCCCCCTTGAGTTTCTGGTAAAGTTTCACCTTCTACCCCAGCAAATAAGCTACTTTCGTCAATTTCTAATGTTCCTCCATTGATAATTATATCTCCTCCTCCAGTCCCACTTACATAGACGATCGCCTGATTTTTCATCCCTACATTTCCCCCTGTTAATTCCACAGGGTAACTAAACTTTAAACTTTCATTTAACTCTAAGTTTACTATTCCTTCTCCTAAAATACTGCCTAATTCTATTCTTGCTCCAGGAGCAAAAATTATGCCATTATCTATTAATAAATCCCCCCCTATCAGTCCTAAAGTTTTCCCTGGTTGCACTCCCAAACCCACCACGTTAGAGGTTACTTTTATTTCTCCTGAGTTTTCTCGCAACCTTAAACCCAGGGGAATATTAATAGTTAACAAAGGTACTTGTTGAGGGTTAGATGCACTAAATTCAATGTTATCAAAGACAATACTATCTGCTGTTGAAGCGACAAAAGAACCTTGTATATTTAACTGAGCATTTGGTCCAAATACAATACCATTAGGATTAATAAAAAAGAGATTAGCCTGACCTAATACTCCCATCAATCCTAAAATAGAGGAAGGATTATTTCCTGTTACCCTTGTCAAAATATTTTCTATTCCTGCGGGGTTAATAAAATAAGCTCCTGTATTTTCCTGAATATTAAACTCCTGGAAACTATGAAATAAATTACTTCCCCTGGTTGCTCCCCCTTCGATTATATCATAAATTACTCCCGTTGAATTATCTTGTTTGATGACTGAGCTCTCATTTCCCAGACTGTTATCTGGAATTATTTGAGCTACTGAAGCGCATGTCATCGTATTTATGATTGACAAAGAGAGGATGATAGTTGGTTGTTTGCGTTGATTTAAAAGCCCTAAAAACCTCTGAACCCAATGTAACATTATTTTCATAATAATTTCTTAGTAATTGGCGTTTTTTTCTGGCTAACTTTAGTTATAGCAGATTTACCTTACTGATGTCAACTCTTTTTTAGATTATTATCAATTCCCCTGACAATTAATGATATATTTTTGACGTTGAGGTTGAGTTAAAGTTGGGTCATAACTCACCAAAACCACCTCCCCTTTCTCATTAAATATCCAACCGCGAGCGGGTACAATTTTCCTAGAAGAAGTTGGATTTAAATTTGGCAAAATAAAGCCATTATTTTCCGTTGAATTTAAAGCTGGTTGTACCCAATTTACCGTTACATCATCTAACTCCAAAGTGTCATGGGGGTTAGGAGGTAAACCACCAGTACCAACGATGTAAAAACTGCTGTTTTTTGACAGTTTACAAAAATCCCGCGCTAGGATATCTTCTGCATTTACTACATTTTGTTGTAAATCTATTAAACCCCCTGCTGGATCATTATCTGGAGTATTAGTTTCCACAACTCCATCTACTCCTAACTCTGAAGTTGCAGTTATTTGACTTGAATCATCAAAAAAGATGCCTTGAGCTGTTAAATTTATATTGCCACCTTTTCCTAAAAAAGCATTAGCAGTTATGTTGCTATTTTCTAAGAGAATAAGGAAATCAGCCAACATAGTAATATCCCCACCATTTCCCGTACCTTCTGCGGTGGTTGTGATGAAACTTTTATTCTTTAAAATCATAATATCTGAAAGTTCCAGGTTAATATTACCTCCTTCTCCACTTGCAGTTGCGGCGGATATTTCTGCGTTGTTATTGAGAGTTATTTTTCCTGAATTTATATTTATACTTCCTCCATCTCCTTTTCCTTGACTATTTACTGTTATTTTTGCCTCATTGGTTATGTTTCCTTCTTGAATTTCAAAAATAATATTTCCCCCATTTCCTGTTGACTCAAGTAAAGTACTAGCTTCTATTGAAGCTCTATTTTTTACTTCTAACAAGCTGGTTTTAATTATAATTTCTCCTGCGTTACCAACATTCCAAGTTCTAGTTATTAAAGAGCTTTGTGGGTTGATCTCGCTTTGTTTTCCTTCCAAAACAACTTTATCTGTTCCATTTATTATCACTCTACCTCCATTTTTTTCACCATAAGTATCACTTGAAATTCTACCACCATTAATTAATTCTACCCCACGTGCATTAATTTGAATATTGCCTGCATTTCCTGTCGCTCCTGGTCGTATGGCAGTACTTATTAAACTTGGTTGAATTAACCCATTTTGTATCCTTTCCCCATCAATTATAACTCTATCAGTGGCATTTATAATTATATTTCCTGCATTTCCTTTGCTGCGAGTTGCTGCTTCTATTACCGCCCCATTTAGCACTTCCAAAATATTAGTATTTATCTCTATTTTTCCTGCGTTTCCTGTTATTTCTCCTTTAAATATTTCAGTTCCTACACCGCTAGCAACTGTACTCGCTTCTCCTCTTTGATTTGCTCCTTCTAATCTAATTGTATTGCCATTAATTATAATATTTCCTCCGTTTCCACTGCCAAAAGTTTGAGCATTTATTGAAGCTCCATTTTTTATTACTAACAATTCAGTATTTATATTGATATTTCCTGCATTACCTCTTCCATTTTCTCCTACTAAATTAAAAACCCTAACTACTCCATTTGTTGCATCTAAAGTAATTTGTTCTTTCCCATTTATTACCACATCTCCTGCTTTATTTTCTTTTGTACCTTTGTTTATTTCTATCCCTGCTAATATTCTAGTTGGTGACTCTTTATGTCCAGAAATAGTTAAATTATTAACATTAATATTTATTTCCCCTCCCTTGTCTGACCAAACTCTTAAATCCGCCCCATTACTAATAGCTAAATTACTCCACTTTATACCATCAGGAAAACTAAAATTTAAATTACTTTTGATATTTACTATTCCTTCAGTGGCTAAACCTCCTAACTCTATTTTACCTCCTGGAGCTAAAAGTACTCCTCCATCTATTTCTAAGTTACCACCTATTAATGCTAATGTTTTTCCTGGAGATACTTCTAAACCTGGTTGTAATTCTTTTCCCACTGGTATTGTTAGTAGTTCTCCGTGTGATTCGACTCTGATAGAATTTGGATTTTCTCTTAACTTTAAACCAACAGGAATATTTATACTTAACAAGGGCACTTGTTGCGGGTTAGATGCACTAAACTCAAAATTATTAAATACAATACTCTCTGCAGTAGAATTAATAAAAGAGCCTTTTAAATCTAATTTAGCATTGGGTCCAAATACAATCCCATTGGGATTAATAAAAAATAGATTAGCATTTCCTAATACCCCCAGTACTCCTTTCAGATTAGAAATATTCCCCCCAGTCACCCGACTAAAAATATTTTCTATTACTCCTGGGTTCGCAAAATATGCCCCTTTTCCCTCACCTACATTGAATTGTTGGAAACTATGAAATAAGTTATTTCCCCTACTCGCTCCCCCTTCGATTACATCAGAAATAACTCCCTTTATATGAGCTTGTTTGATTACTGATCTTTCATCTCCTAAACTATGATCGGGAATTATTTGAGCTACGCTACTTGAACTATTTATTAAACAATAAATTATTATATTACTAAGTTGATTCCACTTACTAAAACCCCTTAAAAATCTATGAAATATTTTAAACATTGCTCGTGTAATTTGAGTTTTTTTCCTCTTTTATTTATAGCATATTTTTCTGCTAATGTCAAGTTAATTAATAGTTAAAGTTCAACACTGAAAATATAGCGATCGCCATATTTCCCCCCAATTTTCTGCCCCTGATCCTAACCATATACCATTTGCGAAAGTAGTGTTAACCTCCCCTAACCCCCCCGAAATCGCGGGGGGAAAATTACCAAAAAACAGACATTTCCCCCCCTTAATAAGGGGGGGTTAGGGGGGGTTTAAAAATTTTCGCAACAGGTCTCATATACCATTTGCATAATAGTTGTGGAGAGACAATTAGCCCCCATCCCATTGTCAAAAGTCTATGATTTGTATTTTTAAATTTAACAACTCCTCAAGGAAATGCTATAGCAATTATCAAATAACTAAGGTACAGTTTTCCTTGATAAAACAAGGAGATCCGCGCCCCTTGTTCGTACCTCAAAACCAAGAGAAACGCTATATAATAAGAAAATGGATTTAAGCCTTAATATTTGCATCTAATTGTGAACACATTTCAAAATGAACGTCTTCTGTTTACCCCAGCATCACCAAAAGCTGATGCTATTCCTACTATTTTTGCTTTTCCTAATGAGTATAGTGTCGGAATTACTAGCTTAGGCTATCAAATAGTTTGGGCAAAATTAGCTACTCGCTCCGACTTACAAGTTAGTCGAATGTTTACAGATATTGAGGAAACTTTACCCAGAAATGCTGAACTTTTAGGCTTTTCTTTTTCTTGGGAACTAGACTATATCAATATTCTTAATTTGTTAGAAAAATTAGAGATACCTCTGCAAACTACACAAAGAAACTATAGCCATCCCTTAGTATTTGGTGGTGGTCCAGTTTTAACTGCAAACCCAGAACCTTTTGCTGATTTTTTTGACATAATATTATTAGGAGATGGAGAAATTTTACTCGATAATTTTATCGCTGCTTATCAAGAAGTAAGAAGGGCAGAACGTCAAGTAAAATTACATCATTTAGCTCAAGTTCCTGGTATTTATGTCCCCAGTTTATATGAGGTAGTTTATCACAGTTTGGATGGAGAAATTAAGTCTATTTTACCCATAGATAAACATATCCCTACTCAAGTAGAAAAACAAACCTATCGGGGAAATACTCTTTCTGCTTCTACAGTAGTAACCCAAAAAGCTGCTTGGGAAAATATTTACATGGTAGAAGTGGTGCGCAGTTGTCCTGAAATGTGCCGTTTTTGTTTAGCAAGTTATCTTACTTTACCTTTTCGTACTGCTAGTTTAAATGAGTCTTTAATTCCTGCTATTGAACAAGGATTAAAAGTTACTGATAGAATAGGTTTATTAGGTGCATCTGTTACTCAACATCCAGAGTTTACCACTCTTTTAGATTATTTATCTCAATCTAAATATGAAAATGTCCGCCTAAGTATTGCCTCTGTCCGCACAAATACTGTGACAGAAAAGTTAGCCTCAACTTTAGCCTCAAGAGATACTCGCTCTATCACTATTGCGGTAGAAAGTGGTTCAGAAAAAGTTAGAAAAATTGTTAATAAAAAACTGAGTAATGAAGAGATTATTCAGGCGGCAATTAATGCTAAAATAGGTGGATTAAAAGGAATTAAATTTTATGGGATGGTGGGAATACCAGGAGAAGAAGAAATTGATATTGAAGCAACTGTAAAAATGATGCAGGATGTTAAAAAAGCCGCCCCTGGTTTACGTTTGACATTAGGGTGCAGTACTTTTGTGCCAAAATCTCACACCCCATTTCAATGGTTTGGAGTAAATAGTGACGCAAACAAAAGATTAAAATGGTTAGAGAAAAAAATGCGATCGCAAGGTATTGATTTTCGCCCAGAAAGTTATAACTGGTCAGTAATACAGGCGTTAATATCGAGAGGCGATCGCCGTCTTTCTCAGTTATTAGAATTAACTCGTCATTATGGCGATACTGTTGGCAGTTATAAAAGAGCTTTTAAACAACTAAAAGGGCAATTACCAGACTTAGATTATTATGTCCATAATAACTGGAAAACTGACCAAATATTGCCCTGGAATCATTTAAAAGGGCCATTACCAATAGCCACCTTAATCAAGCATTTAGAAGAGGCTACCAGTTCTAAATAATATAAATTAAGACAAGGGGCGATCGCCCCTTGTCTTGCATTGCTTTTCTGGAGCAATTCTCTTTTTTGCTATTTTTTAAAAAAAGAAAAGAAAGATGGAAACAACAGCGGAATATATGTGTGCATTTTGCGGGGAAACTAACATTACTTTTGTAGATTTAAGTGCAGGGATGACTCAATCTTATATCGAAGATTGTCAAGTTTGTTGTCGCCCTAATATCCTGTATTTAGAGGTAGATGAAGACACCCTAGATGTTGACATTCAAAGCGATTATGAAAGTTAAGTTAGTTAAAAATTAGCAATTTTATCAATTTGCGAGATAGAAGAGTGATGTATTTTTTTTCTACATTTCACTCTTCAAACCTCAAAATCAATAACTAACTAATAGTCCCAGTTAAAGGGGAACTAGCTTGAGCCAAACCCTGAACAGGGATCCGCCCAGCCTGGTAAGCAAGTCGCCCCGCAACAGTAGCCATACCCATCGCCTTACCCATCGCCACAGGATTTTTTGCCAAGGCGATCGCACTATTTACCTACAAAGCGTCAGTCCTCATTTCCATCCCCAGGGTAGCTTCACTGGGGGCAGTTTCAACCAGTTGTTACTTGAAAATTAAACCAATACAAAGTCATTTTCAGTAATTAATGTGGCATTAACATTGTTGATAATTGCTAACAAATCCTCACCTTTTTTGATAGAAGTATTTTGATTAGATTGAATAATTGTTAGCTCATCAAAGGTCAAATTTCCTGTTAGACCAATTTTATCACTTTTATCAGTAAAATCAAGAATTGAGTTGTTTCCTGAACCAGCAGTTAATACAAAAATATCGTTACCACCTTCACCTTTTAATTGATTATTACCAATTCCTCCTATCAGTACATCATTACCAGTACCACCAAATAGTTTATCTAGACCACTTCCACCATTTAATAAGTCATCACCAGCACCACCTTTAAGATTGTCATTTCCAGCAGCACCAATAATTACATCATCCCCAGCAACTCCAGAAAGGATATCATTTCCTCCTTTCCCATCAATGTAATAGAAATAAGATTTTTAATTTTGAACATAATAATACTTATTGTTATAATCGCTCTCCAACTACGAGAAAGAATCAACAAGAAGAGTCATTAAAAAATGATAAATCCTATTATGATTTAACAGTCGCCCCACAAATCACCAATTTTTACAATAGAAAAACTGAATTAGAAAAACTCAGGAATTATCTTTTACATCAAAATAATAGATTAGTCTCAATTTTAGGTTTTTGGGGCAGTGGTAAAACCCTCTTAGTGAAAAGATTTGTTGATTTAAACCTAGAAAAATTTGCGGTAGTCATTTGGAGAAGTTTAAAATATCCCCAACCTTTAGATTTATTAATAGATCATTTATTAGTAGTAGTTGAACAAGAAATTAAACCAGATATCAATAATAAACTGAAACAATTTTTAGATGTTCTTACCCAGAAAAAATGTTTAATTATTTTTGATGATGTGCAAAATATTTTTGTCAATGGACAATTAGCGGGACAATATCAACCAGAATATGAAAACTATCAGCATTTATTCACCGAAATCACTGAAATTGAACATCAAAGCAGTGTAATTTTAATTAGTCAAGAAAAATGTGATGAAATGCACTGTTTAGATGAAGAATTATACCCCCTCAAATGTATAGAAATTCAAGGATTAAATGAGATTCAACTTTTGAAAAGTTACGGCTTGCAAAATGAGGATAGTTGGTTAAAATTAATTAATTTATATGAAGGAAATCCCGCTTATTTAAAAAGCATCAGTATTTTGATTCAAAAGATGTTTGATGGTAATGTAGCAGAATTTTTAGCAGAAAATACATTAATTATTACTGAAACCATGCAGGCTAATTTGAGAGCAATATTTAATCGTTTATCACCTCTAGAAAAAGCAATTATTTTACAAATGAGTAAATTAGAACAACCCATATCTAAAGAGCAATTAAAATTAAATTTGGAGTTATCAGCTACTGATTTTATTCAAGGTTTACAATCCTTACAAAAACGTTATTTAGTCACCAAAATTAAATGGGAGCAAACCCTGTTTCAATTATCTCCAGTTTTCCAAGAATATTTAATTAAATATTATCAGCTTTGAGCGCAGTCCTAAAAAATATCATTTTTGCTATAGCAACCAATTAAAGAAAGATAAATTATAAACAGGTACAAGTATAACCTTATGGCTTCTTCTTGCTCTTTAATAGCCGTTTCAATTTCCTCTGTATAAGCTTCAAAATAAGCCCAAACATTAATCAAATCAGCAGCAGTAAGATGGGGAAATGCTGCTAAAATTTCAGCATCAGTCATACCGAGAAGGCGATCGCTTACCAGTGACCAAACAGGGATACGAGTATGAGCAATACAAGCATCACCCCCACAAACCCCAGGAGTTTTAGTAATTCCTTCAGTTTGCGTTAAAATTTGGATCACCTGCATTTTTTCTGCAGGAGTCAACGCCATAATTTGTGCTGTTAATTCTTGAGTTTTCATAGTTTTTAAAACAATTTAATTCTGGCGTGCAGGACAAATTTCAAAAGCTATAGCAAATAAAGAGTTGATCAGGACCAGGACAAGGGGCTTAAGCCCCTTGTCTCTAGCCATAATTCAATGATTTTGCCCCTTACAACCTTTGCTATAATTGGGAACGGTAGAAACAAACATCAAAATCCATCTCAAGCATTGTCTTCAGTTTTACTTTCTTTGAAAACCTTAAGCATAGTATCTGCAGCTTCAAAAGCATCATAAGGCGAATAGATAGGATACGCCTGACCTGGTTTAACCAGATCTGCCTCTTCTTGAACTAGATCTGAGAGCAAGACCTGCATAACATACAACTTATCAGCACGATCTAGACACCGCAAATTTTTGAGTAATTCCGCTGACACCATCCTTCA
>Ga0209594_1000216_pt1 | contig 41923 bp, 38 predicted proteins | sample AshMeaCrysSpring_FD_184126 | JGI IMG/M metagenome (GOLD analysis project Ga0209594, IMG submission 184126) | Groundwater microbial communities from Big Spring, Nevada to study Microbial Dark Matter (Phase II) - Ash Meadows Crystal Spring... | ecosystem: Environmental > Aquatic > Deep subsurface... | reverse complement strand
CCGAAAGCCTTTCTTCGGCGACCCGCGTCACGTGCTCGAGGGCGTGCTCGGCCGCTTCGGCGCGCTCGGCCTGCGCCCGGTCATGGCGGTCGAGCTCGAGTTCTATTTCGTCGACCGCGAGCGGACGCAGGAAGGCCACGCGCAACCGCCGCGCCAGCCGCTGAGCGGGCGTCGAGAGTCTAAGACACAGATCAACTCCATGGCCGACCTCGACGAGTACTCGGAGGTCCTCGCCGCGATCGAGGCCGCCGCGCAGGTCCAGGAACTGCCGACCGGCACGATCCTGGCCGAGTACGGTCCTGGACAGTTCGAGGTCAACCTCCATCACGTCGACGACGCCCTGCTCGCCTGCGACCACGCGATCCGCCTGAAGCGGCTCATCAAGGGGGTCGCGCTCCAGCACGGCCTCGAAGCCACCTTCATGCCGAAGCCGTACCGCGACCATGCCGGCAGCGGTGCGCACCTGCACGTGAGCCTCGTGGACGGCGACGGCCGCAACATCTTCGCCGCGGACGACCCGGCCGGCAGCCCGGCCCTGCGCCACGCGATCGGCGGGCTCGCGGCGACCATGAACGACACCATGGCGGTGTGCGCGCCGACCGCGAACTCCTACCGGCGCTTCCAGCCGGAGGCCTACGTGCCGCTCAATCCGAGCTGGTCGGTGAACAATCGCGGTGTTGCCTTCCGCGTGCCCGCGGGGCCTCCCACGAGCCGTCGCGTCGAGCACCGGCTCGCCGGTGCCGAGGCGAACCCGTACCTGCTCGCGGCGCTGGTGCTCGCCGGCATGCACCTCGGGATCACCCGCAAGCTCGATCCGGGCCCGGTGCTCGCGGGCAATGCCTACCGCGACACGACGCCGACGATCCCGCTCAGCTGGCCCGAGGCGCTCACGGCGTTCGAGCACAGCGAGTTCGTGCGCGAGTACCTCGGCGAGCGCTTCACGCGCCTCTATGCCGAGACGCGCCGCGGCGAAATGCAGGACTTCAGCTCGTACGTGACCGCGCTCGAGTATTCCTGGTACCTGACGACGAGTTGAGGCATGCAGCACATCCGCTCGTACTACGCCGCGTCCGCGCACGGCTCCCCTCCTCGCGAGGCCCTGCGCGGCGACCTGACGGCGGATGTCTGCGTCGTCGGCGGCGGCATCGCCGGCTGCTCGACGGCCCTCAACCTCGCCGAGCGCGGTTACCGCGTCGTGCTGCTCGAGGGCAAGCGCGTCGGGTGGGGCGCCTCGGGCCGCAGCGGCGGCCAGGCGATCTTCGGGTTCGCGGCCGGCCAGGACACGCTGATCGCGCAGGTCGGCCGCGAGATGGCGCGGCGGATGTTCGACGTCTCGGTCGAGGCCCTCGACGTGCTGAAGAGCCGCGTCGCGCGGCACGGGATCGACTGCGACCTCAACTGGGGCCAGATGCACGTCGCGATCAAGCCACGGCACGTCACCGAGCTGCAGGCCTGGCGCGAGGAACTCGAGCGGGACTACGGCTATGCCTCGCCGCGATGGCTCGATCGACGCGAGCTCCGCGAGATCCTGGCGACGGAGCGCTACCTCGGCGGCCTGCTCGACCCGCGCAGCGGCCACCTGCACCCGCTGAACTACACGCTCGGCCTCGCACGCGCGGCCGAGGCCGCCGGCGTGCGCATCTTCGAGGGCAGCCAGGTCACCCGGCTCGACCACGGCGACACCGTGACCGTGTCGACCGACGCCGGCACCGTCCGAGCGCGGTACGTCGCGCTGTGCTGCAACGCCTACGTGGACGAGGCGATCTCGGCCAGGCTGCGCGCGCGGATCATGCCGGTGGGCACCTACATCGTTGCCACCGAACCACTCGGCGAGGCGCGCATGAAGGCGCTGATCCGCGACAACGTCGCGGTCACGGACATCAACTGGGTGCTCGATTACTTCCGCCGCTCGGCCGACCACCGCCTGCTGTTCGGCGGACGCGTCAGTTACTCGGGCCTCGACCCGCTCAACACCGAGCGGGCGACGCGGGCGCGCATGCTCAAGGTCTTCCCGCAGCTCGCCGACGTCGAAGTCGCCTATTCCTGGGGCGGTTACGTCGACATCACGATGAGCCGCGCGCCGGACTTCGGCCGCCTCGCGCCGAACGCCTACTACCTGCAGGGTTTCTCGGGCCACGGCATCGCGCTCACCGGCATGGCCGGCCAGCTGGTCGCCGAGGCGATCGCGGGCCAGGCCGAGCGCTTCGACATGTTCACGAGGCTCGAGCACCGCGACTTTCCCGGCGGTCGTGCACTCCGGACCCCGGCGCTCGTGCTCGCGATGCTGTGGTTCCGGATGAAGGACCTGCTGTAGGGGCAGGAGTCACGGATCAGTGACTAATGATCAGGGGGTAGGTGGTAGTGCAGATCCGGCGTCCGCACTACCGCCTACCCCCTGATCACGACCCCCTTCTCTTCTCCTGCCCTTCGTACACCGCGCCGCTCGTGCACGTCTCGTGCACCACGACTTTCGACAGCTGCGGCAACGCCGGCGCCAGCTCTCGCCAGATCCAGCGCGATAGGTTTTCGCTGGTTGGATTCTCGAGACCCGGCACGTCGTTCAGGTAGTGGTGGTCGAGCCTCTGGAACAGCGGCTCGAACGCCGACTTCACGTCGGCGAAATCCATCACCCAGCCGAGATGCTCGTCGAGCGCCCCGCGCACGTGGATTTCCACGCGGAACGAGTGTCCATGAATGCGCGCGCACTTGTGGCCTGCCGGCACATTGGGCAGGCGGTGCGCGCTCTCGAGACTGAAGACCTTGAAGATTTCCACTGGCGCTGGCCGGAGTCCGCACGGAGGGGCGAAGGGCCGCAAGGATGCAAGCGCCGCCGCCGGATGTCGAGAGCCGGGTGGGCTGACCCCGGACACGGGCTGCTAAGCTGCCGCCATGAAATTCGGCGAAGTGATCTCGACGGTCCGGCCGGCGGGCGACGCCTGGTCGGCCCACATCCCGCTCGACTGGGCGAACGGGCGCACCGTCTTCGGCGGCCTGCAGGCGGCACTCCTCGTCCGCGGCATGCGCGGCGTGCTGGGCGAGGCGCGGACGCTGCCCCTGCGCAGCCTGCACGTGACCTTCGTGGCGCCGGTGGCCGCGGGCCGCGACGTCGTGCTGCGCCCGGAGAGACTGCGCGTCGGCAAGTCGGCGGCGCATGCCCGCTGCGACCTCGTGACCACCGAGGGCGTCGCCTGCACGGCCGTCGCGATCTACGGCGCCGACCGACCCTCGGCCATTTTCATGGAGATTCCGCGCATCGACGTCGATGGGGACCCGGAACGACTGACGCCCTGGCCGTACATCCCGGGCGTCACGCCTGAATTCGTGCAGCACCTCGACATCCGTCTCGCGCGCGGGGCGCTGCCGTACACGGGCCAGGTCTCCTCGCAGGCGACGCTCATGGCGCGACTCGTGGACTCTGACTGCTCGGCCGAGGAGGCGCTGGTGGCGCTGTCGGACACGCCGCCGACACCCGCGCTTTCGATGCTCTCGAAACCCGCGCCCGCCGCCTCGCTCAACTGGATGCTCGAGCTGCTCGGCCACCCGGACGACCTCGACCTGGACGCGTGGTGCGTCATGGACACCCAGGTACGCGCGGGCAGCGACGGCTACCTCAGCCAGACTTCCACCCTGTGGGGACCGAACGGCCACGCCTTCTCGGTGAGCCACCAGAGCGTGGCGGTCTTCGGTTAGGGCGCGGTGGCGGCAGCTGCGCGGCGCGTGAGCAGATAGGCGACGTGAATGCGTGGGTTGCGCCTGAAGTCCTCGGGAATCGTCGCGCGACTCAGGTCCTCGACCGCGAAGTCCCCGAGGCCCTCGAGGTCCAGCCGGAAGCGCTGGTTGTTGTTCGAAAACAGGATCTTTCCGCCGGGCTCGAGCAGCGCGCCGACTCGCTGCAGCAGCATCACGTGGTCGCGCTGCACGTCGAACTCCCGCTCCATGCGCTTCGAGCGGGAAAGCGTGGGCGGATCCACGAACACGAAGCCGTAGCGGCGACCGCCCGGACGCGCCTCGTCCTCCAGCCACGCGAGGCAGTCGGCGTGGACGAAGCCGTGGCTCGGGCCTGCAAGCCCGTTCAACGCAAGGTTGCGCTTCGCCCAGTCGAGGTAGGTCCTCGACATGTCGACGGTGGTGGAAGCAGTCGCGCCGCCGCCCACCGCGTAGACGGTCGCCGTGCCCGTATAGGCAAAGAGGTTCAGGAAGCTCCGCCCGGCAGCGAGTTCGCCGACGCGCCGCCGCGTGATGCGGTGGTCGAGGAAGAGACCGGTGTCGAGGTAGTCGGTGAAGTTGACGAGGAATCGATACGGTCCCTCGCGCACCTCGTGGAACGTGGACTCCGTGTCGACCTTCTCGTACTGGTCGCCATGGCGCTGGCGACGACGCACGCGCAGGGCGATGCGCTCCGGCGGCAGCCCGAGCACGTCGGGCAGCACCGACAGCGCCTCGTCGCGACGGCTCCGCGCCGCATCGCGCGCCACGGTCGGCGGCGCCGCGTACTCCTGCACGCACGCGTGGCGCTCGCCGTTGCCGTAGAGGTCGATCGCGAACGAGTACTCCGGCATGTCGGCGTCGTAGACGCGGTAGCAGGCGACGTCCTCGCGCCGCGCCCAGCCCTCGAGCCGGGCGAGGTTCTTGCGGAGCCGGTTCGCGAACATCGCGGCCCCGGGTCGCTCGCGAGCCGCGGCATGGCGCTCGCGGCGCACGGTTTCGGGATCGGGCTCGACCGCCGAGGCGTCGAGATGAAAGCGCAGCAGCCGACACTCGATGGGGCCGTTGAAGAACGTGTGCGTGCGGTGGGCGCGGAGCCCCAGGGCGCGACCGAGCGGCGGATTGCCGGTGAACACGCCTGCCTGCCAGCCGGGGAATCGCTCGATGAGCGTGCGGCCCAGCGCCGCGTAGAGTGGCCCGAGGGTCTGCTCGTCCTCGAGGCGCGCGCCGTAGGGCGGGTTCACGAGCACGAGGCCGAGCGGCTCGGGCGCCTGCGACAGTGTCGCGACTTCGCGTCGCTCGAGGACGAGGTGGTCGCCGACGCCGGCGCGCCCCGCATTGGCCAGGGCCGCGCGGATGGCAGTCTGGTCGCGATCGTAACCGCGCATGCGGCCCCGGCCGAGCGACGGGAAATCGCGACGCTGCATCGCGGCCTCGCGCAGCGCGTCCCACGCGGCGGCATCGTGCTGCAGCCAGCGCTCGAACCCGAAGCGCCGCCGGAGCAATCCGGGGGCGACGTGCGCGGCCATCAGCGCGGCTTCGATGACGAGCGTGCCGGACCCGCACATCGGGTCCGCGAAGGCCGCGCCCTGCGCCGCGAGTGCCGGCCACCCGCAACGCAGGAGCAGCGCGGCCGCAAGATTCTCCTTGAGCGGCGCCTCCACGCCCGATTGCCGGTAGCCTCGCCGGTGCAGTGGCTCGCCGCTCAGGTCGATCGAGACCGTCGCGTTACCGCGGCCGAGCCGCAGGCTCACGCGCAGGTCAGGTGAGCGCAGGTCCACGGACGGACGCTCGCCGGTGCGTGCCCGAAAGCGGTCGACGATCGCGTCCTTGGCCTTCTGCGCCGCGAACTGGCTGTGCCTGAGCCACGCGGGCGCCTCGCCGACCACGTCCACGGCCAGGGTGCCGCCAGGCAGGAGGTGGCCCTCCCACGCGAGCTCCCGAAGCGCCTCGTACATGACTTCGGCGGAATCGAGGGGCACCGAGCCGAGCGCGAGCAGCACCCGGCTCGCGGTGCGCGACTCGAGGCAAGCGACGTAGCCGCTCGGCAGCGGCCCGCGGAAGGAAACGCCGGCTGGATGCTCGCGCGTCACCTCCAGTCCGAACGAGCGCAACTCGGTGGCGAGCAGCTCGGGAACGTGCCGCGGGCAGGCGGCGAAGAACTCGAGGTCGCGCCCGGGATCCGGATCGCTCACGGGCCGACGCGCTCCGCGCGCGGCAGCAGCACCAGGTCGCGCGGCGCGAGCCGCTCGAGGCATTTCGCGACGATGCGGTAACCGTCGGGATCGAAAGGCCGCTCCGTGCACGTGCCGAGGACCTCGATCACCTCCGACTCGTCGCGGGCGGTGCCGAGGTGCTGCCAGCGATCGACCACGTGCAGCAGCGTGCCCGACCCTTCGGCCGCACGCTCACGTATGCCGACCGGGCCCGGGTACGGCCACGCACGCAGCCTGAGCGCAGCCAGTGCCAGGCGCATGCGCGCATCGTGCATCGGCAACGGCTCATTGCCGACGCAGGCCCCGCGACATCGGCCGAGCTGGTAAGCGAAGCAGGAACCCGCTCCGGTCTCGCGCCCGGCGACCTTGAGGCACAGGCCAGCCTCGCGCGACTTGCCTTCAAACGCGCGCCACGCGTCGCGTTCCGTGCGAAATGGACCGTAGGCCTCCGCATCCGACTCGAGGTCCGCAGCCTCGAGCGGCTCGACCACGGGACGCAGCGCGCCTTCGACTTCGACCAGGTGCAGGCAATACACGGCGGGCGACTTGCGCAGGCGCCGGTTGCTCGTCGGGGCCAGTTCCTTCACCAGGCGCGACTCGAGCAGCAGCGCGCCCAGTTCGCCGCCCGTCTCGATCCACTCCACCGCGCGTACCTGGCTCGCGAGCTTCTCTTCCTTGCTCGAACGGTGGGCCGACGCGAAGTGCTCGAGCACACGGCTGCGCAGGCTCCGGCTCTTGCCGACGTAGAGCAGCGCGCCACCTTCGCCGCGAAACAGGTAGACGCCGGGTCCCTCGGGCAGTTCGTCCGGCAGGTCCGCGGGCAGCTGCGGCGGCAGCCGCGACTCGAAGCGAAACGCCTCGACGGCCTGCTGCAGCCGCTCGGCTCCCACTGCGCCCTCGAAGGCCGCGAGCAGGTCGGGCAGCACCGCGGCATCGCCGAGCGCGCGGTGACGCTGCCCGCAGGCGAGACCCCAGCGCGCGATCAGCGCGTCGAGGTTGTGGCGCGCGTGGCCGGCGAACAGCGTGCGCGAGAGCCGTACGGTGCACAGCACGGGCGCCGAGAACTTCTCGCCCGTCCGGCGGAACTCGCTGCGCACGAAACCGTAGTCGAAGCGCGCGTTGTGAGCCACGAACAGGCGCCCCTCGAGGCGACGCCGCACCTCCGAGCGCAGGTCGGAGAAGCTCGGCGCGTCCGCGACCATCTCGTTGGTGATGCCCGTGAAGCTCTCGATCGAGGGCGGTATGCGCTGCCCCGGATTGACGAGGCTGGACCACTCCTCGACCACGACGCCGTCGTCGACCAGCACGATGCCGACCTCGGTGACCCGATGCTGCGCAGCCGTGCCGCCCGTCGTCTCGAGGTCGACACAGGCGACGGGCCCCCGCAGCACGGGCGCGGTGAGCGCGTACGGTCGAAGCGGGGCGCCGGGCTCGATGGACGTCAAAGGTTCGCGTCGCCGTCGAACGTCATGATCGGACCGTAGAGATCCGGCCGACGGTCGCGGAACACGCCCCACGCGTGCCGCTGGGCCCGGATCGCGTCGAGGTCGAAGCTCGCCGTCAGCACGGCCTCCGATCCGCGATCGGCCTCGGCGACCTTTTCGCCGGTGGGACCCGCGATGAACGACGAGCCGTAGAAAGTCATCTCGTACTTTTCCCCGCGCTCGACGCCGATGCGGTTCGACGCGACGAGGGGCATGACGTTTGCGGCGGCGTGACCCTGCATGCAACGCTGCCAGTGGTCGCGCGAGTCGATGCTCGCGTCCTGCGGCTCCGAGCCGATCGCGGTCGGATAGAGGAGCACCTCCGCACCCATGAGTGCCATGCAGCGCGCCGATTCAGGGAACCACTGGTCCCAGCAGATGCCGGCGCCGAGCGTACCGTACGCCGTCTTCCAGACCCGGAAGCCGGTGTCGCCCGGCGAGAAGTAGAACTTCTCGTGGTAGCCGGGTCCTTCCGGGATGTGCGACTTGCGATAAATGCCGAGCTCGCGCCCGTCGGCATCGATCATCACGAGCGAGTTGAAATAGGCGTTATGCGCGCGCTCGAAGACGCTGAGCGGCAGCACGACGCCGAGTTCCTTCGCCAGCGACCGGAAGCGCGCCACGACCGGGCTTGCGTGGATGGGCCGGGCGAGTCCGAAGTGACCGGGCTGGTGGTCCTTGCAGAAGTACGGCGTCTCGAAGAGTTCCTGCAGGAGCACGACCTGGGCACCCCGCGCGGCGGCGGCACGTACCGCCCGTTCGGCGCGGTCCAGGTTCTCGGATGCGATCGGGGAGCAGGCAAACTGGGTCGCGGCAACGGTGAGCTTCATCGGGACCTCGGGCGTACGGCGGGCCGGGCACGGCGACGGCCCTACCCCGACATTATCGCCAAAACGCCCGGCGGTGCGCGTGCCGGTCGAGGCTCAGTCGAGGAGCCGCGCAACGTGCCGGGCGATCATCGTCTCCTCGTCGGTCGGAACCACCCATGCCGAGACGCGGCTCACGGCCGAGCTGATCCGCGGGCCGTGACGGCGGTTCGCCTCGGGGTCGACCTCGACGCCGAGCCACGCGGCGTCGCGGCAGATCCGCTCGCGGACCTCCGGCTGGTTCTCGCCGATGCCCGCCGTGAAGACGACCGCGTCGAGCCCGCCGAGCGCCGCGACGAGTGATCCGAGTTCGCGCCGCGCGCGATAGACGAAGACGTCCACCGCCACGCCTGCCGCAGGCGAGTCGCTCGCGAGCAGTTCGCGCATGTCGCTCGAGAGCCCCGACATGCCGAGCAGGCCCGACTCGTGGTACAGGAGGCGTTCGACGTCGCGGACGCCGAAGCCGAGCTCGTCGATCAGGAAGAGCAGTACCCCGGGGTCTATCGACCCGCTGCGCGTGCCCATCGGCAGCCCCTCGACCGCCGTGAATCCCATCGTAGTCGCGACGCTTCGGCCGCCGGCCAGTGCGCACATGCTGGAGCCGTTGCCGAGGTGGAACACGACCGTGCGGCCGGCCGCGGCACGCGCGTCGATGCCCGGCAGCGCCGAGGCGACGAATTCGTAACTCAGGCCGTGGAAGCCGTAGCGGCGTACCCCCGCCGCCGCGAATCGCGGCGGCAGCGCGAAGAGCTGTGCCACTTCCGGGATCGTGCGGTGGAACGCGGTGTCGAAGCAGGCGATCTCCGGAACCCCGGGGAGCCGCTCGAGCATGAGGCGGATCGCCGCGAGGTTGTGCGGCTGGTGCAGGGGCGCGAGCGGAACGTAGCGCTCGAGCCGCTCGACCATCGTCGCGTCCACCCGTATCGGCGCCATGAACTCGAGCCCGCCGTGCACGACCCGGTGCCCGACGCCCGCGATGCGCGCGCCACCCATCTCGCGGTCGAGGAAGTCGAGGAGCAGGCCGAGGGCGTCCCGATGGCTCAGCGGACCCTCCTGCAGTACGCGGTCCACGATCACCTCGCCGCCCCGGCGCGCCGAGAGGCGCGGCATCGTCGAGAGACCCGACACCTGGCCACGGATTTCGCGCTCGAATCCCGCCGCAGCACGACGAAACGTGCAGAACTTGACGCTGGAGGATCCGGCGTTGAGGACGAGGACGACGTCGGCCGCGGCCGTCACACGATGACCTTCCGCGTGGCCGAGCGGCGATCGTGCGCGAGCAGCTTCGCCACGGCGGCCGAGCCGATGCGCATGCGCACGTTGTCGGCGCGGCTCGTGAGCACGACCGGCACCCGCGCGCCGAGCACGACGCCCGCACTGTCGGCGCCCGCGAAGTACTGCAGCTGCTTCGCGAGCATGTTGCCCGCCTCGATGTTCGGCACCATCAGGACGTCGGCGCGACCGGCCACGGGCGAGCGGATTCCCTTGGTGCGGGCCGCGTGCTCGCTGATCGCGTTGTCGAACGCGAGTGGGCCATCGAGGATTCCGCCGACGATCTGTCCGCGGTCCGCCATCTTGCACAGGGCTGCGGCCTCGAGCGTCGAACGGATGTTCGGGTTGACCGTCTCGACCGCCGAGAGGACCGCGACCTTGGGCATGGCAATGCCGAGCACGTGGGCGAGATCGATGGCGTTGCGGACGATGTCGGCCTTCTCAGCGAGCGTCGGGTCGATGTTGATCGCCGCGTCGGTTACGAGCAGCATGCGGTCGTAGGCCGGCACGTCCATCACGAACACGTGGCTCACGCGACGCTCGGTGCGCAGGCCCGACTGCGACGAGACGATCTGGCCGAGGATCTCGTCCGTGTGCAGGCTGCCCTTCATGAGCATCTCGACCTCGCCCGACCGGGCGAGCGAGGCTGCGGTCGCCGCCGAGGCGTGGCTGTGCTCGGTGGCCACGATCCGGAAGCCGGAGATGTCGGCGCCGTTCGCCTCCGCCACGGCGCGGATGCGCGCCGGAGGCCCCACCAGCACCGGGACGATCAGCCCGCGCCGCGCAGCCTCGAGCGCGCCGAGCAGCGAGTCGCGGTCGCAGGGATGCGCGACGGCGCAGACGACGGGCTCGAGGGGCTCGCAGTCGAGCAGCAGGCGGGCGAAGACGTCGTTGCGACGCAGGATGATCTCCGGCGTGGCGATGTCCGAATACGCGAGCCTGCGCCGCGGAGCCTCGACCACGGCGCGACCCCACAGCACGCGCCGCTCGCCGACGCGCGCGTCGCAGTCGAACTCGACGTAACCGGTGGCCGGATGCTTCTCGCGCACGGTGACCGAGGCCGTAAGCTGCTCGCCGACCGTCACCTGCCCCGCGTACTCGAGCTGCATCGAGACGATCCGCGTGCCCGGCCCCGGCAGCCGGCGCTCGAGCAGCCCGGAGATCACGGCGCTGATGCCGACCGCGTCGACGCTGAGCAGCTGGGTCGAGGTGGCGTCCGCGTCCTCGAGCTGGAACGGCTCGACGTCGCCCGAGACGAGGACCAGCGCCTCGATCTCGGTCTGCGTGAGGGCGCGGCTGGCGCTCGCCGTGGCGCCGACCTCGATTTCGTCGAACGTGACGTTGCGATAGGCGCTCACGACAGGTCGATCCAGGTGGTCTTGAGCTCGGTGTACTTGTCGAACGCGTGCAGCGACTTGTCGCGGCCGGTGCCCGACTGCTTGAAGCCGCCGAAGGGCACGGTGATGTCGTCCGCGTCGTAGCAGTTGACGTAGACCATGCCCGCACGCAGCGCGCGCGCGATGCGGTGGGCGCGCGTGACGTCCCGCGTCCACACGGCCGCCGCCAGCCCGTAGATGACGTCGTTGCCGACCCGCACGGCCTCCTCGGCGTCCCGCACGGTGATCGCCGAGAGCACCGGGCCGAAGATCTCCTCGCGGGCGATGCGCATGCCGGGCTCGACGTCCGTGAACACCGTCGGCTCGACGTAGAAGCCGCCGCTCCCGGCCCGAGCACGCTGGCCGCCCGTGAGCACGCGGGCCCCGTCCTCGCGGCCGGCGTCGATGTAGCCGAGCACCGTGCGGAGCTGCACGTCGTCCACGATCGCGCCCATCCGCGTCGCGGGGTCGAGCGGATCGCCGGGCACGAGCTCGCGGCCGGCGGCGACCACCTTCTCGAGCACCGCGTCGCGCACACTCTCCTCGACGATCAGGCGCGAGCCCGCCGAGCACATCTCGCCCTGGTTGAAGAAGATCGCCGAGGCGGCGGCGGCGGCGGCGCGCTCGAGGTCCGGGCAGTCGGCGAGGATGATGTTGGGCGACTTGCCACCGCACTCGAGCCACACGCGCTTCATGTTCGACTGGCCGGAGTACTGCAGCATGAGCTTGCCGGTGCGCGTCGAGCCGGTGAAGCCGATGCAGTCGACGTCCATGTGGAGCGCGAGCGCCTGGCCGGCCGTGTGGCCGAAGCCCGGCAGGACGTTGAACACGCCGTCCGGGATCCCCGCCTCGGAGGCGAGCGCGGCGATGCGGATCGCGCTGAGCGGCGACTTCTCGGAGGGCTTGAGGATGAAGGAATTGCCGGCTGCGAGCGCCGGGCCGATCTTCCACGCCGCCATGATGAGCGGGAAGTTCCACGGCACCACGGCGGCCACCACGCCCATCGGCTCGCGCGTGACGAGCGCGAGCGCATCGTGGCCCGTGGGCGCGACCTCGTCGTAGATCTTGTCGATCGCCTCCGCGTACCACGCGATGCAGCGCGCGGTCGAGTTGACGTCCACCGCGAGGCTGTCCGCGATGGGCTTGCCCATGTCGAGCGTCTCGAGCAGCGCGAGTTCGTCGCGGTGCTCGAGGATGAGCCCGGCGAAGCGCAGCAGCACGCGCTTGCGCTCGCGCGGCGCCATGCGCGACCAGGCCCCGCCCTCGAAGGAACGGCGCGCGGCCGCGACCGCGCGATCGACGTCGGCGGCGGACGTCGAGGCGACACGCGCGATCGACCGGCCGTCCACCGGGCTCACGCAGTCGAAGGTCTCGCCGGAGGCGGCGTCGACGTAGCGTCCGTCGATGAATGCGCGGCCCTCGATGGCGAGCGATCGCGCGCGCTCGTGCCAGTTCACGGGAGTCTGGGTCATGCTTCGGCCTCAGAAGGTCGGCGGCGTGCTCGCGGAGATGATCTCGCAGGGCTCTGCGCCGACGTTGCGGAATCGGTGGGGAATGGCGCTGGTGAAATAATATGCGTCGCCCGGCGCGAGCACCCGCGTCTCGCCGCCGACGGTGAGCTCGATGCGCCCGCGGACGACCACGCCGCCCTCCTCGCCCTCGTGACGCAGCATGTCGGCACCGGTGTCGGCGCCGGGGGCGTAACGTTCGTGCATCACCGACATGGCGCGGTTCGGCCGCCGTGCGGCCACGAGCCTGAGCGACACCGACCGGTCGCCGAGGTCGGTGAGTTCGTCACCCTGGAAGAAGACCTGCGGGCTCGCCGTGAGGTCGAGCGTGAAGAACTCGGCGAGCGACATCGGGATGCCGTCGAGCACCTTCTTGAGCGAGCTCACCGAGGGGCTCACTCGGTTCTGCTCGATCAGCGAAATGAGGCCGTTGGTGACCCCGGCCCGCTTGGCGAGCTCGCGCTGCGAGAGACCGTACATGGTGCGGACGGCGCGCAGGTGGGTACCGACGTCGAGGGTCATGCCGGCCTCCGGGTGTTCAATATCCTGCACACAAGGATCCGAAAACAACAGAATTTTCCGGGCTGTTTGAGGCGGGTGTCAATTTTTCTTATCATCGAGGCTCCCCTCAACCCACCGGATCCACCGCCATGTCAGCCCACCCGCCGATCGACCGGGCCGATCTCGAAGCCTTCTGGATGCCGTTCACGGCCAACCGCCAGTTCAAGTCGAAGCCCCGACTGCTCGCACGCGCCGCCGGGATGCACTACTGGACCCCGGAAGGGCGGCAGATCCTCGACGGCGTCGCGGGCCTGTGGTGCGTGAACGCGGGCCACGGCCGCAAGGACATCACCGAGGCGGTGAGCCGGCAGATCGCGGAGATGGACTACGCACCGCCCTTCCAGATGGGCCACCCGGCGGCGTTCCGCCTCGCCAACGAAGTCGTCGACTGGCTGCCCGAGGGCCTCGATCACGTCTTCTTCACGAACTCGGGCTCGGAGTCGGTGGACACCGCGCTCAAGATCGCGCTTGCCTACCACCGCGTTCGCGGCGAGGGCACGCGCACGCGCCTCATCGGCCGCGAGCGCGGCTACCACGGCGTGGGCTTCGGCGGCATCTCGGTCGGCGGCATGGTGAACAACCGCAAGTTCTTCGGCGCGCAGCTGCCGGGCGTCGACCACCTGCCGCACACCCACGACCTCGCGCACAACGCGTTCGCCCGCGGCGAGCCCGCCTGGGGCGCGCACCTCGCCGACGAACTCGAGCGCATCGTGGCGCTCCACGACGCGAGCAACATCGCCGCGGTGATCGTCGAGCCGGTCGCGGGCTCCACGGGCGTGCTGATCCCGCCCCAGGGCTACCTCGAGCGCCTGCGGCGGATCTGCACGAAGCACGGCATCCTGCTCATCTTCGACGAGGTGATCACGGGCTTCGGCCGGCTCGGTGCGCCATTCGGCGCCGAATACTTCGGCGTCGTGCCGGACATGATCACGATGGCGAAGGGCCTAACGAACGGCGCGGTGCCGATGGGCGCCGTGGCTGCGCGCAGCGAAATCTACCAGGCCTTCATGCAGGGGCCCGACAACGCGATCGAGCTGTTCCACGGCTACACCTACTCGGCGCACCCCGTGGCCTGCGCGGCGGGCCTCGCCACGCAGGAGATCTACCGTCGCGAGGGACTGCTGACGCGCGCGGGAGAGATGGCCGATTACTGGGCGGACGCGGTGCACTCGCTCAAGGGGCTGCCGCACGTCATCGACCTGCGCAACCTCGGCCTGATCGGCGCGATCGAGCTCGAGCCGATCGCGGGCAAGCCAGGCGCGCGGGCTTTCGACGCATTCGTGCGCGCCTTCGAGAAGGGGATCCTGATCCGTACCACCGGCGACATCATCGCGCTGTCGCCGCCGCTCATCATCGAGAAGAGCCACGTCGACGAGCTGTTCGGCCGGCTCGCGGAGGTGCTGAGGGAGACGGCGTAGGAAAGTGACTGGTGACCAGCGGATAGCGGGCACTGGCGGAAGAGAAAACGCCCGGCCTACTCGCGGAGACCGGGCGTTTTTTTCAGGCGAACGTCAGGCGGCGCGGACTACTGCGCGGCTTCCTTGGCCTTTTCCATGTCGCCCTCGACGGGCTCCGCGCTCTCCCACGGGAACGAGGTGCCGACGGTGAAGATCACGCGACCTTCGCTGCTCGAGATGTCGTCCGGCGTGCCGTCCAGCGTCTTGAGATCGCTGCCGTCGACCCACTTCAGCGAGAAGTCGAAGTGGCTCCACGTGTAGCCGAGTCCGGCCGACCAGTCCATGTAGTTGTCCTGGCCGTACGCGGCCTCGATGCCGTCGCCATCGCTGTAACCAATGTGCCCGAGGAGGCTGAAGTCGGCAGGCAGCGGATACTCGACGTTGCCCTCGTAGTAGAAGGCCGTTTCACTCGTGCCCGCGAAGTCCCAGGAGTAGGAGATCTTGCCGGTGACCCACTCCCAGCCGAGGCTGGCGTAGACCTCGGGGAAGTTGAAGCTGCTCTCACCAGGGTAGGTGTAGTAGACGATACCGACGCCCCAGGGGAACGTCTCGCCGCCGCCCCAGCCGGCATACAGGTCGATCTCGACGTTCGGGTCGCCCGAACCGAAGTCGACCGTGCTCGCCCAGACGCCGGCGTTGAAGCCGTTCTCGGCTGCGAAGTCGATGCTGCCCTGCAGGGCGGGGTCCTGCGCGGACTGCGTGACGCCGCGCCAGTCGTAGTCCGACGTCGCAGTCAGCGTGCCGGAGAACTCGGCCTGCGCTGCCGCGGCCGAAGTCAGCAGCACGAGGGCCGCCATGCTTTGAGTCAATTTCATGCTGTACCCCTTCGTTGCTAGAAAACCACAGCGGGAGACCGTCCTAGGGGCTAAGTGTAGCAGACACGACACGCGAAGCACCCATACGCCGGCCCCCGGCCGGTGCAGGTTTCTTCAGCAGGATTCGTGCCAGCGCAATTCGGGCGGATTTTCGTCGCCTCAGGGCCCCTCTGCGCACCATCGGGGCGCAGCGAGGGCTTCCGCGATGGTGCGCTGCACGATCGAGGTGCGGCGCGCCCGCTCAGCCGGGCGGAGGCGGCTCGTAGATCGCGTAGAACTTGCGTGCCGGCTCGAGCACCTCCCAGGTCCCGCGGAACCCGGCCGGCATGACGAAGCAATCCCCCGGTCCGAACGTCCACGACCGGCCGTGGTCGTCGCTGATGCGTACGCGGCCCTCGGTGAGCACGCAGAGTTCGTTCTCCGTGTAGGACACGTGCCAGGCCCCGGGACTGCTGCGCCAGATCCCGCCGAAGAACCGCCCGCCGTCGTCCGTGTACAGGTTGCGGACGTGCTGCTCCGGCATCGGGCTGTCGGCGACCAGGCGCGCCGGATCGAGGTCGAGCGGTTCCTCGCGGCCGCCGAATTCGTCGATGCGGATGACTTCGGGTCCCAGGTCACTCATGCCCGCCTCCTCGAACCGGTGGTTCGCCCGAGCGTATCACGCGGCCCCGCGCTTCCGCCGCGGCGAGCAACTCGCCGACCTCGGCGTCGGATGTCTGTCCGAAGACTCGGTACCACTGGCCAACCGCACTGAAGTACGCCGGCGCCTCCAGGCAGACGACTTCGTCGGCGACTGCGGCGATCCGGTCGCGCGCCTCGGGCGAGGCGACCGGGACCGCGACGACGACGGATCGAGCGCCGAGCGATCGCAGCGCGCGCACGGCCGCCTCCATCGTGGCTCCGGTGGCGAGTCCGTCGTCCACGAGGATCCCGATCCGACCGACCACCTCGAGCGGTGGCTTTGCACCACGGTACGCGCGTTCGCGGCGCTCGAGTTCCTCCTGCTCGGCTCGTCGCACGCCATCGAGCGCCTCCCGGCCGCCGCGCGCAAAGCCGAGCACCTCTTCGTTCAGCACGATCGCTCCGCCACTCGCGATGGCACCCATCGCCAGTTCCGGTTGCCACGGCAGGCCGAGCTTGCGAACGACGAGCACGTCGAGCGGCAGGCCGAGCGCCACGGCGATCTCGTAGCCCACGGGCACTCCGCCGCGGGGCAGCGCGAGCACGATCGCATCCGTGGCGCCACGGTGGGCCGCGAGCGCCTTTGCGAGCGCACGCCCCGCCTCCACGCGATCCTCGAACACGCGTGCCATGACACCGCTCCTGTCGCCCGACTCCATGTTCCACCGGGGGCCGGGGGCCGTCATTCGCGCAAGTACCTAAGTGCTATGCTCGACGGGTGCCACCCGGCCTGGCAGACAAAGTCGCATTCCTCCGCAGCCGCTGCGGCCCCGGCGACGAGGCCGTCGAGACGCACTTCGCCTGGGTATTCCTGAGCGGCGATCGCGCGCTGAAACTGCGCAAGCCCGTACGACGCGAGACGATGGACTACGCAACCCTCGAGGCACGCCGCTCGGGAGCGGAGGCCGAGGTCGCACTCAATCGCCGCCTGGCCCCGCACGTCTATCTCGGCACCGTGCCGCTTACGCTCGAAGCCGGCGGGCGCCTCGCCCTGTGCGGCACCGGCGAACCCGTGGACTGGCTGGTCGAGATGCGGCGGCTCGACCGACGCCTGATGCTCGATGCCGCGCTCGAGGGCGGCCGCGTCGAGGCCGCCGGACTGGGCCGCGTGGCGGCCATGCTGGCGGCGTTCTACTCGGGCGCCGAGCCGGCGATCACGCGCCCCCGGGAACTCGCTCGCCGGCTGCTGCTCAAGGTCGAGGCCAACCGCGCCGTCCTCAGGATGCTGGATGCCGGGCACGCCGACCGCCTGGCGGCACGCCAGTCCACGGCCATCGAGCGTCTCGCGCCCGAACTCGAGGCGCGCGTCACCCGGGGCTGCGTCGTCGAAGCCCACGGCGACCTGCGACCCGAGCACATCTTCCTCGGCGAACCGCCGGCCGTGATCGACTGCCTGGAATTCGACCGCGACCTGCGCATCCTCGACCGTGCCGAGGAACTGTCGCTGCTCGAGCTGGAGTGCGCCCGCATCGGTCACGCCGAGGCCGGGCGGCAACTGCGCGAAGCGTGCCTCGAGCTCATGCAGGACCATCCGTCGCAGGAACTGCTGGCGCTCTACCGCAGCCACCGTGCGGCGACGCGCGCCAAGCTCTACGTCTGGCGCGCCGGTGAACCCGACGGCGCGGCGCCCGAGGAGTGGCGCGCGCGGGCGAGGCGCTACCTCGAGGCCGACTCGCTGCCCGGTGCCTGAACCGACGGGAGACCGGCCTGCCTGCGCCGGGAGGGCGAACTCAGCGGCGCATTTCCCGCAGCGCGACCAGCGACCCGCCCTCGCAGATACGACGGATCGCCTCGGCGTACAGGCCCGAAGCGCGCAGCACGACCGGCGAACGCGCGTCGCCTTGGCCGCCGATGCGCGTCGGCAGGATCGAGTCGGTGACGATCAGCGAGTCGGGGCCCTCCGGCCCGAGCAGCTGCCGCGACTCGGGCACGAGCACGCCGTGGGTGGCGAACGCGTCCACCCTCGCCGCACACGCCGAGCGACACGCCTTCACGCCGCGCATGAGCGTGGTGCCGGCCGCGATCAGGTCGTCGACGATCACCGCACGGCACCCAGCCACTGGACCGATGACGTCGTCGCCGCCGCTCACCACGCCCCCGCTGCGGCGCTTCTCGATGATCGCGAAACCGACCTCGCGGCCGAGACGCTTCGAGAGGATCTCCTGCACGCGCTGCGCCCGCTTCGCGCCGCCGATATCCGGGGAGATGACGCAGATAGGCGCGTCACCTGCGTCAAGGGCCAGGTGCGAGGCGAGCAGCGGCGCAGCCTCGAGGTGGTCGACCGGGCAACGGAACGCGCACTCGAACGCCGCGAGGTTGTGCGCGTCGAGCCCGATGAGGTGGTCGGTGCCCGCCGCTTCGATCATCTGGGCCACGTAGCGCAGCGTGACCGGGTCGCGCTCCTTGGTGCGACGGTCCTTGCGCGCATAGGCGAGGAACGGGACGCAGGCGGTCACGCTCGACGCGCCGGAATCCTTGAGGCCCGCGATGAAGAAGAGCAGCCGGCAGAGGCGGTCGTTGGCGCTCCCGCGCTCATCGCCGCTCAGCGACTGCAGTACGAACACGCGCCGCCCGCGCACGCTCACGAGCGGGCGAGTCTTGTGCTCGCCGCCCTCGAATTCGCGCTCTTCCATCGGCGAGAGCGCGAGACCGAGATCCTCGGCCACCCGTCCGCCGAACTCGCGCGAGGCCTGCGGCGCGAACAACAGTGCGTCGATCAACGAATCACCCCTTCAAGCACGAGAGCGAATCGCGGACCCGCGCACGCGACTACGACAGCGTCTCGCGCCGCTTCTCGTCGTTTCGCAGCGCGGACATGCGCTGCTGCAGCTGGCGCTTGGCCGCATCGAACGCATCGCGGAGCACGACGTAGACGTCCTCGTGCCCGTCGCGTTGCGGACGCTCCATGTCGACGACCACGTCCTCGCCCGGCAGCGCGAGCTGCACCTTGACGTTGAAGACCTTGCCCTGGTGCTGGTGCCGGTGCGGCGAGTCGACCACGACGCGACAGGACGTGATCTTGTCGCTGAACACGCCGAGATGGTTCGCGAGTTCGCGCACTCGAGTCTCGACGGCGTGGGAGGATTCCATGTGACGAAACGTGATTTGGACAGGAATAGTCACGATGTTTGTCCTTTCTGCTGTTTTCCCGACAGGACGGATTCATTGTCGAGCCGGACCCGCCCGCGGCCATAAGTATTGCCCGCAGGGACTCCGCCTGACGGGTCCAAGAGTACACTGCAACCGGACCCTCGGGTTGCGCCGTTCGCGATGCAATCCGCTGATTTCGTGGACTTCAGAGCCCCGCCGCAGCGGTAACCAGCCATGAATGGAGCGGGAGCCGGAACCGGCCACTGGATCGAGCGACTGCTGCGGCCCGAGGCCTATCCTCACGCCGTCGTCACCCCGATCCGGCTCGCAGAGACCCACATCTCGTGGGTGCTGCTGACCGGCGCGTACGCCTACAAGATCAAGAAGCCGCTGCGGCTCAGCTTCCTCGACTACTCGTCACTCGAGCGGCGCCGATTCTTCTGCGAGGAAGAAGTCCGCCTGAACGGACGGCATGCCAAGGACCTGTACCTCGGCGTCTGTGCGATCGCAGGACCGGAGGTGGCGCCGCGCATCGACGGGGCGGGACCGGCGCTCGAATACGCGGTCCGGATGCGGCAGTTCGATACGCGCGAGGAACTCGACGCGCTGATCGCGGCTCGCGCGGTCGGCGTGCGCGAGCTCGAGACGCTCGGGGAGCGCCTGGCCCGGTTCCATGCGGGCGCCGCGCCCGTCGAACCCGCGAGCGACTGCGGGCGGCCCGGGACCGTGCACCGGGTGATCCGCGACAATTTCTCCGAGCTGTCGCGCCTGCCTGAAGCGGGCGCCGTGCAGGACACGATTGCCGGCCTGCGGCAGTGGGTGGACGGGGCCCACGAGCGCCTGGGTCCGTGCATCGCGCGACGTCGCGACAAGGGGCGGGTGCGCGAATGCCACGGCGACCTGCACTGCGGCAATGTCGTGCGCTGGCGGGGTGAGCTCACGCCCTTCGACGGGATCGAGTTCGACCCGGCTCTTCGATTCATCGACATCGTGAACGACGTGGCCTTCCTTACGATGGACCTCGCGGTGCGCGGCCGTGCGGACCTGCGTCGTGGGGTGCTGCAGTCGTGGGTCGAGTCCCTCGGCGACTACGACGGCCTGCGGCTGCTGCCGTATTTCGAGGCCTACCGCGCGCTCGTGCGTGCCAAGGTCGCGGCACTGCGCGCGCTCCAGGAGCGCGGCGGGGACCCGGATCGTGCGCGCGAGCCCGATGCTGTCGGCGCCTACCTGCAGTGGGCACTGCGGCGGACGGAACGGTCATCGCGCGGTCTCTGGCTCACCTGCGGCCTGTCCGGTTCCGGCAAGACCTGGCTCGCGCGGTCCATCGCGCAATCCCTCGACGCCCTGCACGTTCGCTCCGACGTCGAACGCAAGCGCCTCGCCGGCCTCGGGCCCCTCGACCCTTCCCGCTCTCCGCCCGACGGCGGCATCTACACGCCCGAGCACACGCGGCGCACCTACGACCGGCTGCACGATTGCGCGGGGAGCGCAGTCCTTGGAGGGGAAGCCATCGTCGTGGACGCTGCGTTTCTCAGGAGCGACGAACGCATGCGCATGCTCGGGCTGGCCCGCGAACTCGGCGTGCCCTTCGCGATACTGCACTGCGTGGCCCCGACCGACGTCCTGCGCCGCAGGCTCGATGAGCGGAGCCGGTCGGGACGCGACGCCTCCGAGGCGGGGGTCGCCCTCCTCGACCGCCAGCCGGGGTTCTGGGAGGATTTCGGGCCCGACGAGCGGCCGGCCGTCCTCACGATCGACACGACGACCGCAGACGCGACGGAACGCGCCGTCGAAGCCCTTCGCCCGCGCCGCGTCGACTGATCCCGACTAAGCGACCGCCGCCCTCTTCTCCACCCAGACGTTGCACGGCAGCCGGTCGAGCACCGACTCGGCGGTGCTGCCGACGAACCACCGCTCGAGGCGCCGCCGCGAGACCGCGCCCATCACGACGATGCCGGCGTCGAGCGCGCGCACCTGCTCGACGATGTCGCGGGCCGGCAGTCCGACCGTGAAGTGCGCTCGATCCGCGGGCAGCCCGTGCGACGCCGCGAGCGCCGCAAACGCGCCGCGCGCCGAGGCGAGCGACTCCTCGACGGGCGGCATCGCCGCCGAGGCGATGTACGCGTCGCCGATCACGCCGACGGGCGCAGGAACCGAGAAGACGTGCAGCGCGTGCAACTCGCCCTGCAGCCGGTGCGCGAGCGCGGCTCCGCGGCCGAGGAGCTGCTTGTCGAGCGCCGCGGGCTTGTCGTGCGTGTGCATCGGGTCCACGCACACGAGGATGCGCGACCCCGCGAGGCGCCCGGCATCCTTCACCATCACGAGCGGCACCGGGCAATCGCGGATCAGGTGCCAGTCGGAACCCGTGAAAAGCGAGCGCTCGATGCGATTGTGATAGACGCTGTGCTTGACGACGAGGTCGGGCCGCGTCGCGGCGACGCGCGCGAGCACGATTTCGTGGAACGGCGTGCCCCACAACGCCTCGCCGATCGCGTTCACCCCTTCCTCGGCCGCGAGCTGCACGTAACGCTCGAGCATGGCGCGATGACCCGCCATGATCGAGTCGTGGAACTCCTGCAGCGTGGCCGTCATCGGCTCGAAGTAGGCGACGTGAAGGTCCTGGAACACCGCGAGCAGCAGCTCGAGGCGGCTGCCGTGGCGCCGGGCCAGGACCATCGCCGCGTCGAACGCGGGCTGCGAGTCCGCTCCGGGTTCCATCACGACGAGGATGTTGCGGAGTGCTTCCATCGCGCACCTCCCGGGCTAGAAGGCCGACGACCCGGCCCGGCCCTCGCCAAGCATACGGCGCGGACGGCTCGCGCGGGCGGTGCGCCGCCCGCGGGTTCTACCTACCGGCCGGCCCCGGGGCGCGAACCTTCCGCCCTTCCGGTTGTCTGCGTTAGGGTAAAGTTTCGCGTCCGCAGTGAGCCGTCACCCCAATGAAGCAGATCCTGTCCGCCGCCCTGCTCGCCCTGGCCCTGGCCGCCGGCCCCGGCCTGTCCGACACGGCCCCCGCGAAGCCGGTGGCCGTCCCGGGCTTCCAGTACGTCCGCACCGTCGGCGCGATCTCCGAGTACACACTCGAGTCGAACGGGCTCACCGTGCTCGTGATGCCCGAGCGCTCGGCCCCGGTGGTCACATTCATGGTCACCTACCGCGTCGGCTCGAGGAACGAGGTGACGGGCACGACCGGCGCGACGCACCTCCTCGAGCACCTGATGTTCAAGGGCACGCCGACCTACAACAGGGAGAAGGGGAACAGCGTGGACCAGTACGTCGAGACCGTCGGCGGAATCATGAACGCCACGACGTCCCTCGACCGCACGAACTACTTCGCCGTGATCGGCAAGGACGCCCTCGAGGGATACGTGGCCCGCGAGGCGGACCGGATGCGCAACCTGTCGCTGCGCGAGGAGGACCGCCGCACCGAGATGACCGTGGTGCGCAACGAGTTCGAGCAGGGCGAGAACGACCCGACGCGTTCGCTCGACAAGGAGATCAACGCCGCCGCGTTCGTCGCTCACCCCTACCATCACCCGACGATCGGCTGGCGCAGCGACATCGAGAACGTCCCGATCGAGAAGCTTCGCGAGTTCTACGACACGTTCTACTGGCCGGACAACGCGACGGTCACGGTCATCGGCGACTTCGAGCCCGCGGCCGTGCTGGAACTCATCAAGCGTCACTACGGTACCATCCCGCGCTCGCCGAAGCGGATTCCGCAGCTCTACACGGTGGAGCCGGAGCAGACCGGGCCGCGACGCGTGACGGTGCGCCGCGCCGGCGAGGTCGGTGTCGTCGGCATCGGCTACAAGAGCCCGGCCGGACGCGACGCCGACTACCCCGCGCTCGACGTGCTCGGGTCGATCCTCGGCAGCGGCAAGACCAGCCGTTTCTACCGCGCGCTCACCGATCGCAACCTCGCGCTCAACGTCTACGCGAACGCGGGCTTCTACCACGACCCGTCGCTCTTCGACGTGTATGCGTTCGTCACGCCCGGCGTCGACCACGCGGAGGTCGAGCGCGTGCTCGTCGAGGAAATCGAGCGGGTGAAAAGAGACGGCGTCACCGACGAGGAGGTGGCCACCGCGCTCGGCAAGTACCGCGCCTCGACCGCCTACGGGCGCGACGGGTCCTATGCCATCGCGAGCACCCTCAACGAGGCGATCGCCGCGGGCGACTGGACGCTCTACTACACCGTGGACGACGCGACCCAGAAGGTGACGGCGGCCGAGGTGAAGCGCGTCGCGAACGAGTATCTCGACTTGAACCGCAGTACGACCGGCTGGTTCATCCCGCTGCCGCCCGGTGGCGAAGCCGCGCCTCCGGCACCCCCAGCCCAGTGACGATCATGCGCATGCGAGCCCTGGCGATGAAGCAACTGCAGCCATTCCTGATTCTTGCAGCCGGCCTTCTGGCCGGCACGGCGGCCGTGGCGTCGGTGACCGCGGACGCGGTGCGTGCCGAGATCCACGGCATCGACGTGGTGATCGTGCCGACGGGCGTCCAGGACGTCGTGACCATCACCGGCTCGCTGCCCGCCGGCGACGACCGCAGCCCGGCGGACAACGTGGCGCTCGCGACGGTCACCGGCGAGATGCTCGACCAGGGCACCGTGCGCCACGACAAGTTCGCGATCGCGCAGAAGCTCGGCAGTGTCGGCGCCGCGCTGTCTTTCGGCGTCGGCTCGAACACGCTGCAGATCAGCGGCAAGTCGCTGAGGCCCGACCTGCCGCTCCTCGTTGGCCTCCTCGCGGAGCAGTTGCGGGAGCCCGCGTTCTCCGAGGCCGAGCTCGCGAAGCAGAAGAAGCAGCTTGACGGCGGGATCCGCGCACAGCTCGACGATCCCGGCTTCCGGGCCAGCGACGCGTTCTCGCGGGCCGTCTTCCCGCCCGGCCACCCGAACCGCGCGGCGCCCCCGGAGCAGTTCCTCGCCGACCTGGCGCGTACCGACGTCGCCGCAGTGCGCCGGTTCCACTCGCAGTTCTACGGCCCGACCGGCATGCGGCTCGTGATCGTCGGCGACGTGGATCCGGCGGCGGCGCAGGCGGAGATCCGCAAGGCGTTCAAGGGCTGGACCGGCGGTTCCGTCGCGCCGCCGGCGCCGAGGGCGCCCGAGCTCGCGGCGCCGCGCACCGAGGCGATCTTCATGGCCGACAAGGCGAGCGTCGCCGTCGTGATGGGCCAGCCGACGCAGCTGCAATACGCCGATCCCGACGCCCTGCCGCTCCGGCTCGGCACGCGCATCCTCGGCAGCGGCGGCTTCACGAGCCGGCTGATGGCGAACGTGCGCGACAAGGAGGGCCTGACCTACGGCATCTCCGCGTTCCTGACGGACGACACCTTCGCCGACGGCGCGTGGAGCGTTCAGGCCGACTTCGCGCCGCCGCTGCTCGAGCAGGGCATCGCCTCGACCCGTCGCCAGATCGAGATCTGGCATACGGACGGCGTGACGGACGCCGAGCTCGCGCGCGCCAAGACCGAACTGGCCGGGACCTACCAGGTGGGACTGGCGACGACGAGCGGGCTCGCAGGAGCCATCCTCGTCATGCTGAATCGCGGCATGCCGCTATCGTTCGTCGACGACTACCCGAAACGCATCGCGGCGATGACCCGCGACGAGGTGAACGGCGCGATCAGGCGACACATCGATCCGGCGAAGCTGGTGCTCGTGAAGGCCGGCACGATCGAGGACCAGGGCGGCGAGACGAAGCCGTGACATCGACCGCCGAGGACGACGGCGAGCTCAGCCCGGGCTCGATTCCTGCGTCCGCGGCGGCTTGAGCTCCCCTTCCCACTTGGCCACCACGGCCGTGGCGACGGAATTGCCCACGACGTTTGTCGCGCTGCGGCCCATGTCGAGGAAGTGATCGACCGCAAGGATCAGCAGCAGCCCGGCCTCGGGGATGTTGAAGAACGACAACGTCGCCGCGATCACCACGAGCGAGGCGCGCGGCACGCCCGCCATGCCCTTGCTCGTCACCATCAGGAGCAGCAGCATCGTGAGCTGCTGGCCGATCGTGAGGTCGATGCCGTACGCCTGCGCGATGAAGAGCGTCGCGAACGTGCAGTACATCATCGAGCCGTCGAGGTTGAAGGAATACCCGAGCGGCAGCACGAAGCTCGCGATGCGGTTCGACACGCCGAAGCGCTCGAGCGCTTCGAGTGTGCGCGGATAGGCCGCCTCGGAGCTAGCCGTCGAGAACGCGAGCAGGATCGGCTCGCGGACCTCGCGGATCAGCTGGTGCACGCGTCCGCCGAGCACCAGCCAGCCAAGGAGCGTGAGGACGCCCCAGAGAATGCCGATCCCGATGTAGAACGAGCCGATGAACTTCGCGTAGGTGACGAGGACGCCGAGCCCGCGGGTGGTGATGGTCGCGGCGATCGCGGCAAAAACCGCGAATGGCGCGAACAGCATCACGTAGCCCGTGACCTTGAGCATCACCTCGGCGAGGCCGGTGATGGCGTTCAGCAGCGGACGCCCCTTGTCGCCGACCGCCGCCAGGCCCACGCCGAAGAAGATCGAGAACACCACGATCTGCAGGATTTCGTTGTTGGCCATCGCCTCGGCCACCGACCTCGGCACGAGGTGGGTCACGAATTCCTTGAGCGTGAGGCCCGTCGCCTTGATGTCGACGGCGGCATCGGCCGCCGGCAGCGGCAGCTCGAGCGAGGCCCCGGGCTGAAACAGCGTCACCATCACGATGCCGAGCAGCAGCGAGATGACCGAGGCCATGATGAACCAGGCGAGGGTGCGCAGACCGACCCGGCCGAGGGCCGCCGTGTCGCCCAGGTGCGCGATGCCCATCACCAGCGTCGAGAACACCAGCGGCGCGATGATCATCTTGATCAGCCGCAGGAAAACGTCGGTGACGATCGAGAAATAGCCGCCGAGCCGGGCGAGCGTCTCGGGATCGGTCAGTGTCCGGTTCAGGATCCAGCCGACCAGGATGCCGAGGACCATGCCTACGAGGATGTAGGAGGTGAAGCGCTTGGGCAATTTGGCGGGCCCCCGGGTTCTGGTTAGCGGGGGACTGTGCCGGGTCGGGGGATGGGAAGCAAGGACCCGCGATCAGCTGGCTGGCAACCGACCTCCTGGAGCGTGAACCGAGAGACTCGCTTCGTCCCGTCACGCGGTCCACAATCCCGCCAATGACCACCCGTAAGCGCGTCGATCCCGACCACGCCCGCCTCGACCGCGTCGTCGCGGAGGCGCGCAAGGCCCGTGCCGAACGCGAGCAGGGCTACCGCGCGCAGGCGCTCAAGCTTTACCCGTGGATCTGCGGGCGCTGCGCACGCGAATTCGACCACACCAACGTCCACGAACTCACGGTTCACCACAAGAACCACGATCACGACCACAATCCGCCGGACGGCAGCAACTGGGAACTGCTCTGCCTCTACTGCCATGACAACGAGCACCAGCGGCAGCTCGATGCCCGCCCGCTCAGCAATGGTCGCGATGCGTCAGCGGGCGCGAGGCACACGCCGTTCGACGGGCTTGCGGAACTCTTGAAGCGCGGCGACTGAGCGGCGCAGGGCCGGGCTGGTCTAGGCGAGGAACCGCCGCACGACCAGCGCCCACGTGACGATCGAAAACAGGAACCACCAGCTGACGAGCCGCCGCACGGTCGTCGCCGGCACGAAGATCGCGATCAGCGCGAAAAGCGAGTAGAAGAGGCGCAGCTCGGTCGCACGGCCTGCGTAGATGTAGCGCATCGTGCCGGCGAGCACGTGCGTCAGGCCGATGCCGAAGATGATCGAGATCATCACGGACAGGAATTCGAACCCGGTCATCGACCGCCCTTAGGTGCGTCGCGCGACGGCGCCAGGCGCGCCTCTGATACCCCCAAAGATGCCCCTGCGTTGGTCGCACTGCCCGCGGATTTCCGTGGGCGATTCAACTGCCGCCACCAACAAAAAGGCCAGCACTCGGCTGGCCTTCTTGCGGCGCTGAGCAACCGAAGCTCAGTAAGCCCGGCGTCGTCGGCTCAGGCCGAGACCGGCGAGGCCGAGGCCGAGCAGCGCCAAAGAACCCGGTTCCGGCACGGCCGAGACGCGGTTGACCGTGCCGTTGACGAAAGCAATTTCACAGCCCGAGCTCTGGCCGCCGTTGGACGAGATGCCGACGCAGATCTCGAAGGCCCGGGTGCTCCAGCTCAGCATCCCCGGCGGCGGCAGCGCAGGCAGGACGCGGCCATCGCTCACGACGTTGAGATCCTGCGATCCGCGCAGGATCAGGGCGATCCCCTGCCGCTCATTCGTTCCGGCGTCATAGTCCGCGCCGCCCCAGGAGTAGCCGTCTACAGTCGAACCAGAGAAATCGACGTTGTTTCGGACGATGATGACGTTTCGATTGGGGTCGATCCCGAACTCCGGGAAGGACTTGTTGCCAAGTTGAAGGCTCGTGAAGGCGAGCTGCGCGCCTGCCCCATCGTGACGGCAAGTGGTGCCGATGCCGCCGCCGCACCCATTGGTGACCGGCGCCGCGGTGTCGAAAGTCAGGGTCACGCTGAAGGCATCCCCGGCGGCGACGCCCGAGATCTCCGAAGCCGTGCCCGAAACCGTATTCAGCGTGCCCCCAAACTGCCAGGACACTAGGGTCGCGTGCGCTGAAAACGGCCCCGCCAGCAGCCCCACGGCGATGAATCCCAGAATTTTCGATTTCACGTAGCTCCCCTTGGTTGTCTATCTGCCCTTTCGCCCAGGCAGTTGGTCCTTTTAGAACACAACTGTGAACCACGTTGCAATCGCTTCCTTACATAAGGCGGAAATAATTTTCGGCTCCACTCTCTGCCGCGCAGCTATCCGGCTCGCGCCATGAGCCTGTCGCCTGCGTAACCCCACCCCATGATTGACCTCGGCAGCATCGCTGGCCTGCACGCACAAAGTTACTAACTTCGTCCGTACTGCCTGCGCTGCGATCGCTGGGCAGTGCTGCCGCTCGCTGAGTTGCTGAGGCACGGACAGGAATCGCTGCGGCTGCCGATCGCCGTGCGGTGCCGAGACTGCGGAGAGCCTTACCGCTCGCAGGTGCACCCGCCGATACCGACCCGAACCAAACCGAGCGGCTCGATGGAGACGCGCTGAAAAATAGAGCCCCGGACGGGGCCCGGAACGGACCGAAAAAGTGGGTTTGGTGGTGAGGGGGAGAATCGAACTCCCGACCTAGGGGTTATGAATCCCTCGCTCTAACCGTCTGAGCTACCTCACCACGAGGGGGTCGAAATTGTCCGGACCGCGGGCGTCCGAGTCAAGAAACCGGGAAAAATCGGTGCCAGGCACCGTTAAACGTTGAAGCGGAAATGCATGACGTCGCCCTCGCGGACGACGTACTCCTTGCCCTCGAGCCGCATCTTGCCGGCCTCCTTGGCGCCCTGCTCGCCCTTGCAGGCGATGAAGTCGTCGTAGGAGATCACCTCAGCGCGGATGAAGCCCTTCTCGAAATCCGTGTGGATCTCGCCCGCCGCCTGCGGGGCGAACGCCCCGATGTGGCTGGTCCATGCGCGGGCCTCCTTGGGGCCCACGGTGAAGAACGTCAGCAGCCCGAGCAGGTGGTAGGCCGCGCGGATGACGCGGTCGAGCCCCGGCTCGTGCAGCCCCAGCTCTTCGAGGAACGCGGTGCGGTCCGCCTCGTCGAGCTGGGCGATCTCGGCCTCGATGGCCGCACACACGGGTACGACGTCCGCGCCCTCCGCCTCCGCGCGCTTCGCCACGGCGTCGAGGTAGGGATTGTCCTTGAAGCCGTCCTCGGCGACGTTCGCCACGTACATCAGCGGCTTCAGCGTAATCAGGCACAGCTCCCGAAGCAGGAGCCGTTCGGTGGCGTCCATCGGCAGCGTGCGCGCCGGGTCGCCCCCGTCGAGGTGGGCGTGCATGCGCTTCAGCAGGTCGACCTGCCGGATCGCGTCCTTGTCGCCGGCCTTCGCCGCCTTCTCGGCACGCCGCAAGCCGCGCTCGACGGTGTCGAGGTCGGCGAGCCCGAGCTCGGTATTGATGACGTCGATGTCGGCCAGCGGATCGATACGCCCCGCGACGTGCACGATGTCGTCGTTCAAGAAGCAGCGCACGACCTGCGCGATCGCGTCCGTCTCGCGGATGTGCGCGAGGAACTTGTTGCCGAGGCCCTCGCCCTTCGAGGCGCCCGCCACGAGTCCCGCGATGTCCACGAACTCGACGGTGGTCGGGATGATCTTCTCGGACTTCGCGATCGCCGCGAGCTTCGCGAGCCTCGGGTCCGGCACCGGCACGACGCCCACGTTCGGGTCGATCGTGCAGAAGGGGTAATTCGCGGCCGCGGCGTTCTGCGCCTGCGTCACCGCGTTGAACAGCGTCGACTTGCCGACGTTCGGCAGCCCGACGATTCCGCACTTGATGCCCATGGCTAGACGGTCCCCTTCGTGTGCAACTGCTTCATCGCCTTCTCGGAGCCGTCGCGCAGGAAGACGGGCAAGGCATCGAGCGAGGCGCTGAGACTCTCCACCGTCGCCTCCTCGTCCTGCGGCGCCGCACGCTGCAGCACGTAGTCGATCACCTGGTCGCGGTCGCCCGGGTGGCCGATGCCGAGCCGCAGGCGCCAGAAGTCGGACCCGCAGTGCGTGATCGTGTCGCGCAGCCCGTTGTGGCCGCCATGCCCGCCGCCGAACTTGAGCCGCGCGACGCCCGGCGGCAGGTCGAGCTCGTCGTGCACCACCAGGATCTCGCCGACAGGAGCCTTCGTGTAGTCCATGAGCGCGCGCACCGAGAGGCCGCTGCGGTTCATGTAGGTCTGGGGCTTCAGGAGCGTGATCTCACGACCCTCGAGGTTCACGCGCGCGATCTCGCCGTGGTAGCGGGCGTGCGAGCGGAACTGCACGCCCTGCGAGCGGGCGAGCGCGTCGACCAGCCAGAACCCCGCGTTGTGGCGCGTGAGCCGGTGCTCCGGGCCCGGATTGCCGAGCCCGACGATGATCGAAAGCGGTGTGCCAGCCATGGATGGATCCTGGAAAAAGACCGGGCCGCCCCGGAGGGCGGCCCGCATCTCCCGGCCCGGAGCCGGTTACTTCTTCGCGTCCTTGGCCTTCGCCTCGGCCGCGGGCTTGGCCGCAGCCTTGGCGTCGGCAGCCGGAGCGGCCGCAGCCGGCGCACCCGTTGCCACGGCACCGGCCTCGGCGGCCGGCGTCTCGACTTCCTCGGCACGCGCGTGGTGCACGGACACGACCGGCGAATTGCGGCCGTGGCTGAGCTCGAGGATCTCGACGCCCTCGGGCACCTTGAGGTCCGAGAGGTAGACCATCTGGTTGAGTTCGAGGCCCGACAGGTCGACGTCGACAAACTCGGGCAGGTCCTTCGGCAGGCAGCTCACCTCGACCTCATTCCGGAGGTGCGACACGACGCCGCCCTTCTTCACGCCCGGCGCGACCGACTCGCCCTTGAAGTGCAGCGGGATCGCGATGCGGATCTTCTCGTTCTCCATCACGCGCTGCAGGTCGACGTGGAGCACGGCGTTCTTCGCCGGGTGCCGCTGCACGTCCTTGAGGATCGCGGCCTGCGCCACGTCACCCACCTTGATGTTGATGATGGTCGAGTAGAAGCGCTCGTTGTCCAGCATCAGCATGAGGCGAGTGTGGTCGAGCGCCAGTGCGCGCGGCTCGCGGTGGCCACCGTAGAGGATGGCGGGCACCTTGTTCTCGTGACGCAGGCGGCGGCTCGCACCTTTGCCCTGCGCGTCACGGAACTCGGCGTTGAGTTCGAATGCGGTCTTCATGGTTAACTCCGTTCAACAACAGTAAATGCCGTCCGTTCGCGACCAAACCGGACGACGCCCAGAAATCAGTCAATGTACAGCGAGCTCACGCTCTCCTCGTCTCGGATGCGGCGCATCGTCTCCGCGAGCAGCCCCGCCACCGACAGCTGGCGGATCTTCCGGCACGCGCGCGCGTTCTCGCCGAGCGGAATCGTGTCCGTGACCACCAGCTCATCGAGATCCGAGGCCTCGATCCGTTCCACCGCCGGGCCCGAGAGCACCGGGTGGGTGATGTAGGCCGCGACGCGCTTGGCGCCGTGGTCCTTCAATGCCTTCGCCGCCTGGCACAGCGTGCCCGCGGTGTCCACCATGTCGTCGACGAGTACGCAGCTCTTGTCCTCGACCTCGCCGATGATGTTCATCACCTCGGACACGTTCGCACGCGGCCGGCGCTTGTCGATGATCGCGAGGTCGGCGTCGTCGAGCCGCTTCGCGATCGCCCTCGCGCGCACCACGCCGCCGACGTCCGGCGACACGACCACGAGGTCGGCGTACTTCTGCTTCCAAACCTCGCCGAGCAGCACCGGCGAGGAATACACGTTGTCCACGGGCATGTCGAAAAAGCCCTGGATCTGGTCCGCGTGCAGGTCCACCGTCAGCACGCGGTGCACGCCCACGCCGGCGAGCATGTTGGCCACGACCTTCGCCGTGATCGCGACGCGCGTGGCGCGCGGGCGGCGATCCTGGCGCGCGTAACCGAAATACGGCATCACCGCGGTGATGCGCCCCGCGCTCGCGCGGCGGCACGCGTCCACCATCACCAGCAGCTCCATCAGGTGGTCGTTCGCCGGCGGGCAGGTCGACTGGACGATGAAGACGTCGCGCCCGCGGACGTTCTCCATGATCTCGACCGTGACCTCGCCGTCGCTGAACCGGCCCACGTGGGCCCGGCCGAGCGGCACCTGCAGGTAGCGCGCGATGTCCAGGGCCAGCTGCGGATTGGCGCTGCCGCTGAACACCGCCATCGTCGGGCCGTCCATCACGTCACTCCTCAGAAGAAAATAGGTGCCAGGCACCTATTAATAGGTGCCTGGCACCTATTTACTTGTGGCTGGGGTGGAAGGATTCGAACCTCCGAATGGCGGGATCAAAACCCGCTGCCTTACCGCTTGGCGACACCCCAGCGCATTCGTCAGCGGCCGCCCCCCGCACCCCCGCGCTCCAGCGCGAGACGAGCGGCAAGCGGCGATCGATTCATCCCGCGCACCACCCAGCCCATCCAGCGGGCCGGCAATTGCCCGAGCACCGCGCGGGCCTGCGGCACGTCGGGCATCGCCGCGAAGACGCAGGCGCCGGTGCCGGTGAGCCGCGCGGGCGCGAACCGCCCCAACCAGTCGAGCGCCTCCGCCACCGCCGGAAAGCGCCGCCTGACGACAGGCTCGCAGTCGTTCCGCCCGCCGATCGTCAGGAAATCGCGAATTCTGATCTCCGGAGAATCCCTTGTCAATTCAGGGGCTTCGAACACCTCCGCCGTGCTGACCGTGGCGTCGGGACGCACGAGGAAGTAGACCGCCTCCGGGAAGTCGGCGGCGGTCAGCAGTTCGCCGACCCCTTCCGCCCAGGCGGCCTGTCCACGGACGAAGACCGGCACGTCGGCGCCGAGCCTGAGACCGAGCCCGGCCAGGGCCTCTGCGCCCAGGTCGAGGCCCCAGAGGGCATCGAGCGCAACCAGTACGGTCGCAGCATCCGAGCTGCCGCCACCCACCCCCCCCTGCACCGGCAGGCGCTTCGTGACCTCGATGGCCACACCGGGCACCCCGGGCGGTGCCCGCTTGGCCAGAAGGCGGGCCGCACGCACCGTGAGGTCCAGGTCCGCCGGGACGCCGGGGACCTCCCCCAGCCGCTCGATCACGCCGGGCGGGCGCCGCCAGAACCGGATCTCGTCGGCGAGGTCGATGAACTGGAAGGCAGTCTGCAGCCGGTGGTACCCGTCCGGCCGACGTCCGACGACGTGCAGGAACAGGTTCAGCTTCCCCGGGGCCGGCCAGGGCTCCCGACGGCCGAGCGCTGCGTCGATCGGGGTCACGGCGCCGACTCCGGCGCGCCGTCGATCCGCCAATCGTCCACGATCACCTTCAGGCGCACCGCGCCCTGGGTCGCCGTGAAGCGCTCCGGGATCGAGTACCCGGCCGCGGTCCGGAAGGAGTCGTAATCGATGCGCCAGCCCGACTGCTCGATCACGCGACGGGGCGCGGTGGCTGCGTCTGCCACGCTGGCCGCCGATCCGGGCGCGGCCACGCCGAGCATCCAGAAACGCAGCTCGCCCAGGGGCAGCTCCGCGCCGAGCCGCTGCCTCAGCATCGCCTGGGCCCGCTCGTCACCGAGGTGCCGCCCTTCGGCGTCGGTCACCGCGAGCGTGCGGCCGTCCGTGACGACCTCGATGGCGCCGGCCCCGAGCGGGCCGCGCAGCGAGAGCGTCGCCTCCGCACTCCGTTGCCGCCAGGTGAACGATCCGCTGCCGCCCTCGCCATTCGCGGCCAGGGCCATGCGCCCGCTGGCCGTCCACGCCGGGAGCCTGTCCGGGTCTGGCACCACGGTCGGCGCAACCGGCGCCACGGCGCAACCCGCAAGCGTCGCCGCGAGCAGGAGAGACGCGGCGCGGCGCATCACTGCCCCTTGCGCTCGAGGCGCTCCTTCAGCCGGGCGTCGTCCGGGTGATCCTCGAGCGCCTCCTGCCACGTGGCCCTCGCGCCCGCCTTGTCTCCCATCGCCCACTGCACTTCGCCCAGGTGAACTGCGATCTCGGCGTCGTCACCGATTTCGCGCGCGCGACGAAGGTACTCCAGGGCCTGCGGATACTGCTTCTGCCGGTAGTACACCCAGCCCATGCTGTCGAGCACGGCCGCGCTGTCGGGCATCTCGGTGAGGGCCGCCGCGACCAGCGAACGCGCCTCCTCGAGCTCACGGTCCTGGTCGGCGAGCGTGTAGCCGAGCGCATTCTTGACGACGGGATCGCCCGGGCGGTCCGCGAGCAGATTGCGGAGCTCGCGCACGGCGGCGTCGCCCTTGCCCGCGCGCTCGTAGGCGAAGACCCGCGCCATGCGCAGGTCGAACACGTCGGGGTACTTCGCGAGGCCCGCATCCAGCACCTCGATGGCGCGGCGCTCGTCCTTGAGCGAGGACAACAGCCCCGTCTCGGCGATGACGACCTCCGGGCCGAACGACGGCTGCGAACGGCCGAATTCGGCGAGGTGCGCCACGCCCGCATCCGCACCCGACGCCTCGGCCTTGAGGCGTGCGACGCGGCTCTGGGCGGATACGGCATAGCCTCCGCTCGTGACGCGCGAGAAGTTCCTGAGTGCGCGCTCGTCGTCGCCGCGCCGCTCGGCGATCACGCCGAGGTAATACAGCGCCTCGTAGGACTGCGACCCGGTCGAGAGCAGATCCTCGAAACGCTTCTCGGCGCTCTTCAGGTCGCCCTGCTGCAGGTCCATGAGGCCGAGACTGCGCACCGCAGCCGGTACCACGACCTGGCCGCTCGCGTAGGGCGTCAGCATGGCGCGCGCCTCCTGGTCGCGACCGACGCTCGCGAGCATCAGCGCGTACTCGATGTGGGTCGAGACTTCAGCCTCCGGAGCCACGACGAGCTCGCGCGCCATCGCGAAGCCTGCGTCCTCCTGGCCCGAGGCCACCAGTGCCCGCGCCAGCAGCATCTTCGCCGGCACCCAGTACGGCGCGAGCTCCGTGGCCTTGCGCGCACTCTCGAGCGCGAGGCCGTAGTTGTCGGATCGCAGCGCGGCCGTGCCGAGCGCGTCATGTGCCTCGGCCACCGTCGGGTATCGCAGGGTGAGCCTCCGGAAGAGCTCGGTGACGTCCGGCGGGCTGGCCTCGTCCATGATCACCGGCAGCAGTGCGAGGAAACCGGCGGCCGGACTGATGTAGGCCGACTGCACGAGGCGCGCGAAGTGCTCCTCGGCCTCGTCGAGACGGTGCAGGGCGAGCGCCGCTACGCCCGCGTAGCGCTCCGCCTGCTCGCTCGTGGGGTTGATCGCGAGCCAGCGGTCGGCTGCCTTCGAGGCCTCCTCGAGCTGGAAGTTGTCGAAGGCGAGCCTTGTCGCCTGCTCGGCCACAGTCTCGTCGTCCGAGGCCTCCGCCGCCATCCGGTAGGCCCGCGCCGCCTGCGGCAGGTCGCCCCGCTCGAGGGCGGCATCGCCCTCCGCCAGCAGCTTCTCCGGGTCGGCCGGGGTCGCCGCGGCCACTGCATCGGAAGGACCATCGACGGGCGTGGCCGCGCAGGCGGCGAGCAGCAGGAACGCTCCGGCCACGGCCAGGTGCCGGCCGGAAATGAGTAATTTGCGCATGACCCGCCCACTATAGCGGAAGCCCCGGCGCGCTTGTGTTGCCACCCACCATCACCGAGAATTTCGCGTTTTCCAGCGATCGGGTCCCGGATGTCCCTCGTCGTCGTCGGCATCAATCACCGCACCGCGCCCGTCGAGGTGCGCGAGCGCGTGGTTTTCGAGCCGGCGCGCATCCCGGAGGCGCTTCGGGAACTCACGAGCCTGTCGGAGGTGCGCGAGTCGGTCATCGTCTCGACGTGCAACCGTACGGAGCTCTACTGCGTCACGGAGTCCGGCGAGGGGGCGCTTGCGGACTGGCTGCAGCGCTATCACCAGCTCGGGTCCAGCATCCACCACTGCATCTACCGGCACGAGGACCTGCGCGCCGTGAACCACACTTTCGCCGTCGCGTCCGGCCTCGACTCGATGGTGCTTGGCGAGCCGCAGATCCTCGGACAGCTCAAGGACGCCTACCGCGTCGCCCAGGAAGCCGGCACGACCGGGCCGACGCTGCACCGTCTGTTCCAAGCCGCCTTCTCCGTCGCGAAGCGCGTACGCACCGAGACCCAGATCGGCGCCAACGCGGTCTCGGTCGCCTCGGCCGCCGTCGCGATGGCGAGGACGGTGTTCTCGAACTTCGATTCACGCACCGCGCTCATGGTCGGGGCGGGCGAGACGATCGCGCTCGCGGCCCGCCACCTGCACGCCGACGGCCTGCGCCGGATGATCGTCGCGAACCGCAGCGTCGACCGGGCCCGCGAGCTCGCTGCCGAGTTCCAGGGTTTCGCGATCAGCCTCGAGGAGATCCCGTCGCACCTGCGCGAGGCGGACATCGTCGTCGCCTCGACCGCGAGCCCGAACCCGATCATCACGCGCGCCATGACCGCGGAGGCGCTGCGCGCCCGCAAGCGCCGGCCGATTTTCATGGTCGACATCGCCGTGCCGCGCGACATCGAACCCGAGGTCGCCGAACTCGAGGACGTCTACCTCTTCACGATCGACGACCTGCAGACGGTCGTGAACGAAAACATGGAGGGACGGCGCGCCGCGGCCCGCGAGGCGGACCAGATGATCGCGGCCGAGGTCGACCGCTTCGGCCTGCAGCTGCGCACGCGCGACGCGGCGCCGACGATCCGCCAGCTGCGCCACCACGCCGAGGAGGCGCGGCGGCACACGCTAGAGCAGGCGCGTCACATGCTCGCCGCGGGCCGCAGCCCCGACGAGGTGCTCGAGTTCCTCTCGGCGACGCTCACGAACCGGCTCATCCACGCACCGAGCCAGAGGCTGCGGGACGCGGCCGAGACCGGCGACGACTCCGTGATCCAGACGATCGCGGGCATCTACCACCTCGACCGCGACTGATGAAGGAATCCATCCGCCTGCGGCTCGAGAAGACGGTCGAGCGATTCGAGGAAGTGGGCGCCCTGCTCGCCGATCCCGAAGTGATCGGCAAGTCCGGGCGTTTCAAGGACCTGTCCGTCGAGTACGCCCGGCTCGAGCCGGTCGCCGGTCGTTTCCGGGATTTCCGGCGCCTCGAAGCCGAGCGCGCCACCGCAGCAGAGATGGCCGCCGGTGGGGACCCGGAGATGCGGACGCTCGCCGAGGAAGAGCTGCGCGACATCGATACGCGGCTCGAATCGGAGTCCGCCGAGCTCGCGAGGCTGCTGCTGCCGAAAGACCCGCGCGACGAGAGCAACATCTTCCTCGAGGTGCGCGCCGGCACGGGCGGCGACGAGGCCGCGATCTTCGCAGGCGACCTGTTCCGCATGTACGCGCGCTACGCCGAGAGGCAGGGCTGGCGGGTCGAGGTGCTGAGCGAGAACGCGGGCGAGCACGGCGGGTATCGCGAGGTCATCAGTCGCGTCGTCGGCCGCGGCGTCTTCTCGAGGCTCAAGTTCGAGTCGGGCACCCACCGCGTGCAGCGCGTGCCGGCGACCGAGGCGCAGGGCCGCATCCACACGTCGGCCTGCACGGTTGCGATCCTGCCCGAGCTCGAGGAAGTGGACGAGGTCGCGCTCAACCCGGCGGAGCTGCGCATCGACACCTACCGTGCCTCCGGCGCGGGCGGCCAGCACGTGAACAAGACGGACTCCGCCATCCGCATCACGCACCTGCCGACGGGCATCGTCGTCGAGTGCCAGGACGAGCGCTCGCAGCACAAGAACCGCTCGCGCGCGATGTCGCTGCTGCGTGCGCGACTGCTCGAGGCCGAGCAGCAGAAGCAGACCGCGCAGCAGGCGCAGGAGCGCAGGCTCCAGGTCGGCTCCGGCGACCGCTCGGAGCGCATCCGCACCTACAACTACCCGCAGGGCCGCGTGACGGACCACCGCATCAACCTCACGCTCTACCAGCTGGCCTCGGTCATGGACGGCGACCTCGACGCGGTGATCGGTCCGCTGCAGCAGGAATGGCAGGCCGAGCAGCTCGCGACGCTGCAGTGAGCCCGGCGGTACCACGAGCATGGCCACCGAGATCCGTGCGCTCATCGAGGAAGGCGTGGCGCGGCTGAAGCGTGTCGCCGACGACCCGCGCCACGAGGCCGAGATCCTGCTCGGCGCGGCGCTCGGGCAATCGCGTGCCTACCTCATCGCGCATCCCGAGCGACCGGTGCTCGATTGCGAGGCGACGGACCGCTACGAGGCACACGTCACGCGCAGGGCCCACGGCGAGCCGATCGCCTACATCCTCGGCGAGAAGGAGTTCTGGTCGCTGGCGATCGCAGTCGAGCCTTCCGTGCTGGTGCCGCGCCCGGAAACGGAGCTCGTCGTCGAACGCGCGCTCACGCACCTGCCCGCGGGCGAGCCACTCGACGTGCTCGATCTTGCGGCCGGCAGCGGCGCCATCGCACTCGCCGTCGCGAGCGAACGGCCGCAGTGCCGGGTGGTCGGCACGGACGTTTCGCCCGAGGCCGTCTCACTCGCGATCGTAAACGCGGCTCGGCTCGGGCTCGAGCGCGTCGAGTTCCACGTCGGCTCGTGGTTCGAGCCCGTGCGGGGACGCCTGTTTGACCTGGTCGCGAGCAATCCGCCCTACATCGCCGAGGGCGATTCGCGCGTCGAACCGACGGTGCGCCGCTACGAGCCGCACGCGGCGCTCTACTCCGGCCCCACCGGGCTCGAGGCCCTCGCGCGGATCGCGGGCGAAGCGCCGCGGCACCTGAAGCCCGGCGGCTGGCTCGTGCTCGAGCACGGCGACCTCCAGGGCGAGGCGGCTCGCGAACTGCTCGCGGCCGCCGGGTTCGCGTCGATCGCGACGCACCGCGATCTCGGCGGATGCGAGCGTTGCACGGAAGGTCGCTGTCCCGACGACGCGACGCGCGGCCAGGGTCAGCAGCCGCCCTGAGTCTCAGGGAGGCGCCGGCGCAGCAGCTTGCCGGCCGCGTTGCGCGGCAGCGACCGCACGAAACGAAACTGCCGGGGCCTCTTGAAGCCTGCGAGGCGTGACGAGCAATGCTCCGCGAGTATCGCGGCGTCCGGCGGCACACCGTCACGCAGGACGACCCAGGCCACGACGCGCGCGCCGAGATCGTCGTCCGGCTCGCCGGTCACGCCCGCTTCGATCACGTCGGGATGCTCGAGCAGTACGCCCTCGACTTCTGCCGGATAAACGTTTTCCCCGCCCGAGACGACGAGATCGTCGCGTCGGTCGAGCACGCGCAGGCCTCCATCGGCATCGAGACGGCCGACGTCGCCGGTGTGGAGCCATCCCGACTGCAGGGCCCGCGCCGTGGCGGCCGGATCGCCGAGATAGCCACGCATCACGGTCGGCCCGCGCACGAGGATCTCGCCTTCCTCGCCCACCGCCGCGTCGCGACCATCCACCGCGATGCGAAGCTCCGTTCCATGCAGCGGCAGCATCGGCCCGGGTTCCCGGGCGCTGGGCGCGGGTGGCGTCGTGGTCGCGACCTGCGAGGTCGCCTCCGTCAGCCCGTAGGTCGGGCACACGGGGTATCCGAGCGCGAGTGCGCGCTCGACGAGCGCAGGCGGTGCCGCCGCGCCCCCGAGCAGTACGGCCCGCAGGTCCGCCGGGCAGCGAAGCCCCTCGCGATGCGCGAGGAGGCGCGACAGCATCGTCGGCACGAGCGACACGCCCGCGATGCCGCCGGCGGTCAGCGCCTCGCTCACCTGCGTCGCATCGAAGCGGGCGTGCAGCCGGATCGGACCGCCGAACAGCAGGCTGCGCACGACGATCGAGAGGCCGCCGACGTGAAAGAGCGGCATGCACGCGAGCCAGCGGTCTTGCACGCAGGGGCCGAGTCGCTCCGCCGCCCCGCGTGCGCTCGCGAGGAAATTCGCGGAGGTCAGGCAGGCGCCCTTCGATCGACCGGACGTCCCGGAGGTGAACAGGACGGCCACGATGTCGTCATCCGCGGCGGATTCGCCCGGCCACGGTCCACCTGGCCGGTCGAGTGCCGCGAGCTCCGGCGCGAGTGCGATCGTGAGACCCGGCACGAGCCGCGCGAGCTCCGCGAGGCGCGGGTCTTCCGGGTCGGCGATGAGCGTCGCGACCTGCGCGTCCCGCAACTGGCCTGCCAGCTCGGGTGCCGTGAGCCGCAGGTTGAGCGGCAGCACCGCGCGTCCCGCAACTGCGGCCGCGAGAAACCATGCGACGAACCGCGCGTCGCCCTCGAGCAGCAGCGCGACGGGCGCATCGCCCTGCCCGGTGCGGCCGCCCACGAATCCGGCGCCCCGCCGCGCCCAGTCGGCGAGATCGGCGAACGTCAGCGTGCCGCCGCTCCACTCGATGGCTGGCGCGGCCGGCGTCCCCGCGGCGCGGTCGAGCAGTGCCCGGCTCAGGTTCACGGCGCCACACCGATGCCCGCAGCTTCCCCGACCCGTAACTCGCCACGTTCGCACTCGACCGGCGGCGCAACGTCGTTGCCGAACAGGCCGGCGGTGGCGATTCCGTGAATGGCCGATGCAGCGCCGAGGGCCGCGGCGCAATGCACGGCGTGGCGCGCGCCCACGGCGCTCTCGAATGCGTGCGAGAACACGACCTCGGCCCCGGATTGCTGAACCATCCGCGCAATTTCGAGCGCGCGCGCCGGCCCGCCGAGCGTCGCGGGCTTGAGCACGTAGAGCGCGGCGGCGCCGCTGGCGATCAGCCGCAGGGCGCCTTCCTCGGTGGCGACGGACTCGTCGACGGCCACGCGAACGGGCGAGCGCTCGCGCAGCCGCGCGAGCGCGGCGAGGTCGTGTGGCGCGACGGGCTGTTCCACGTAGTCGAATTCGAATTCGGCGAGCGACTCGAGCGCTGCGGCGGCCTGCGGCTCACTCCACGCTCCGTTGGCGTCACCGCGCAGCCGCAGCCCCGGGCCGAGCCCGGCTCGCGCCGCACGAACACGCGCCACGTCGTCCGCGAGGTCCGCGGCTCCGAGCTTCAGCTTCGCCGCGCGGAATCCCTCGTCCTTCGCGCGCGCAGCTCCCTCGCGCAGTTCCGCCGGATCGGCGGCGAGCAGCAGCGCGTGCGTCGCCACGACGGTCGACGCTCCGGTGCCGCTCGGCAGGACGCGCCGCGCGAGCTGCGTCGCGAGCGGCACCTCCGCACGGCGGGACGCGAGATCCCACAGGGCGCCCTGGAACGCGGCGCGCGCGGCCGAGGCATTGCGAAGATGGAGCGCAATCTCGACCGGCCAGTCGCCCGCTTCGAGATCCGTGCCGGGCACCAGGCGGGAGGCCGTCTCGAGCGCGGCCAGCGACTGCTCGACGGTCTCGGTTCCGAATCCGGGCCAGGGAGCCGCCTCGCCGTAGCCCGTTAGCCCGTCCGCGTCGGTCAGCGCGAAGAGCACCGTGCGGCGCTCGCGAAATTCACCGACCGAGGTGCGCACCGGCCGCAGGAACTCGAGCCGAATCGGCCAGGCGCGCGCCTCGACGATCCTCACAGCGCCAGGCCGAGCGCGAACAGCAGTCCGAAGACGACCTCGAGCCGCGCCGTCTGCACGAGGCAGCCGTTCAGCGCGAGACCGCGCTCGTGCCGCATCCGGCTCGCGAGCCGGAGCGCGAGCGGCAGCGAAACCCAGGGCATCATCACCCACGCATCGTCGAGGCCTCGCCACCACAGGTACAACGGAACGAAGTACGCCACCACGAGGAGCGCCAGGTAGTAGCTGCGGGTCGCGCCGTCCCCGAGGCGCACCGCGAGCGTGAGCTTGCCCGCGCGCTTGTCGGTCTCGATGTCGCGCAGGTTGTTCACGACGAGGATCGCGGTGGCGAGCGCGCCGATCGGCACGGCGGCCCACAGCACGAGCCGCGACACGTCCTGGGCCTGAACGAAGTACGTTCCGGCCACGGCGCCGAATCCGAAGAACACGAACACGCTCAAGTCACCCAGCCCGAGATAGCCATAGGGCTTCGGGCCGCCCGTGTAGAGGTAGGCCGCCGCGATCGACAGCAGGCCGAGCGCCATCACGGGCCACCCGGCGACCGCGGTGAGGTAGATGCCGGTGAGGAGCGCGCCCGCGAACGCGAGCCACATGGCGCGCTTCATCTGCGGCGCCGAGATCCAGCCCTGCTGGGTCGCGCGCTGGGGGCCGAGGCGGTCCTCGTTGTCGGCACCCCGCTCGAAGTCGAACACGTCGTTCGCGAAGTTCGCCCCGATCTGCAGCAGCGACGCGCCGACCAGCGCCGCGATCGCGGGACCGGGCGCGAACACGCCGTCGGCCCACGCCGCACCCGTGCCGACGAACACGGGCGCCGCCGACGCCGTGAGCGTCGCGGGCCGGATCGCCAGCCACCAGGCCGAGCGCGCGCTTACGGTCGCCATGGAAACCGCGAGAAGTCCGGCGGACGCTTCTCGACGTACGCGTCGCGACCCTCCTGCGCCTCCTC
>Ga0209594_1000215_pt1 | contig 42064 bp, 37 predicted proteins | sample AshMeaCrysSpring_FD_184126 | JGI IMG/M metagenome (GOLD analysis project Ga0209594, IMG submission 184126) | Groundwater microbial communities from Big Spring, Nevada to study Microbial Dark Matter (Phase II) - Ash Meadows Crystal Spring... | ecosystem: Environmental > Aquatic > Deep subsurface... | reverse complement strand
AAACCGTAAAAAACCCCCCCAACCCCCCCTTGGTAAGGGGGGGAGATGACCGAAAAAATAAGCATTTTCCCCCCCTTAGTAAGGGGGGGTTGGGGGGGTTTTTTACGGTTTCGCAAGAGGTCTAATACATCGTTTCCTTCTCCTCCATCCAAAATATCCTTACTTTTACCCCCCTTGATGGTATCATTTCCTTTTCCTCCACTTAAGGTATCTTGGAGCTTACCACCGATTATGTTATCTGCTACTTTTGTTCCTTCAATTTCAAAGCGATCGATGTTCTCAAAAGTAACTATGTTTTCATCAAATGAAGAATAGATTTTCCCAGAGGCATTGTTGTCTGAGTTAGGATAAGTGACAGTCATCAATATTCCTTCATAAGCAACAAACTGGAGAACATCATTACCACCCGTACCCCCATCTATAAAGTCATTGTTAGGGTAATCATCACCTCCAGGATTGAGAATATTGTCCCCAGCATTTCCTGTGATGTTGTCAGCCTGCCAGTCGCCCTATAACATTTCAATGCTATTTAAGGTATCTGGAGCTGTGTTGTTTCCCAGATTAACTGTTACTGGGTTGCCATAATTAGCATAGCTCACTGTATCCGAACCTGGGCCACCTTGGAGGTTATCTTCACCATCTCCTACAAGTGTATCATTTCCCGCTCCGCCATTAAGAGTATCTTTTCCGAAACTTCCAACTATGAAATTGTTTTTGGAGTTACCTGTAATTAGGTTAGGGAGAGTGTTACCTCTGCCAATAATTGCGGGATCGAGTAGTTCCAGATTTTCGATGTTTTCTGGGAGTACATAATCTATGGAAGCTTGAACTTTATCATTACCTTCATTGGGATTTTCAACAGGATTATCCCCTACTGGCTTGGCAATTATGCCTGTAAATTGAGTTGCGTCGCTGTAGTCATTAGACTTAGGGTCGATTACTAAATCAATCACATCACCTACATTGACATTGACAGAAACTTGGTAATTCAGCTCTGTTGAAGAAGTGATGTCCTGGCTAAGTACCTGCACTCCATTAACTAAAACAAGAGCATTAATCCCGTCGCCAGCGTAGAGGTTAACATCAGAGAGAATGCCATTAACTTGTACCTCTCCTTGATAGTCGCTTACCCAGCGACGTACTGCCCACTCATTGGGACTGGGATGACCTCCATTGTCCCAAAGTCGGAAATACTCATAAAAGGTTACACCCCAAAACTCACCATATTCGTCCCATTGCATTAAAGCGAAAGTATCGCTGGTATAAGGATTAGTGTAATAGCCATATTGCCATTCACCTGGTGCATCTCCTTGTTGGTTCGAGAAATCTTTTACTGAGTCGGCTATAACTTCATTGGGAGTATCAACAATATAGGTGTCATTCCCTGTTCCATTAGGCATGACGTTCTGGTAAGTTATCGTGTAGTCTTTTGTTTCTAAGGTTTGTAAAGTCATTACTGTTTCACCTTTTTTTGGTTTTTGGTTAGATGAGCTTCACACCAGCTTTTTTTTCAAAGGGTAAATTTCTCATCCACTTGCATTATATATATACATGTAATGTCAAGGGTTTGGTAATAAAAATTTACAATTGGGGAGGAACCAGCGGAAACCCAGGGCTGTTTTATTCTTGGTTTGGTCTCCGTTGGAAGCTATAGTAGTGAGGGAGATGGTTGGGACAAGGGACAAGGGGCTTAAGCCCCTTGCCTGGTCTTGCTTTTATTTAGTCATTGTCCTAACCATCTCCCCTCACTGCTATACACAGGATATGATTTTTAACCTTTTTGGCTTGAGCAAAAAAAATAATTGTTGAAATTGTTATTAAGCAATAGATTTTAATCTATTGATACACAATTTATAATAGATTTTTTTCTATTTCAACAGATTGTAATAGGTTAAAACCTATTGATACACAGAGCGCAATAGGTTAAAACCTATTGATACACAGAGGGCAATAGGTTTTAACCTATTGCTACACAAACGAAGTCCGCCGAAGGCGCGGACTGGGATCAGGAAAAGGTATTTATTATGATATATTACTCCCACAAGGTACAAAGTCCGCGCAGGCGGACTTCCTCTAGGTAGCAATAGGTTTCAACCTATTGCTACAAGGCACGCAATAGATTTTAACCTATTGCTATACAGAGCGCAATAGGTTAAAACCTATTGCTACACAAACGAAGTCCGCCGAAGGCGCGGACTGGGATCAGGAAAAGGTATTTATTCTGATATATTACTCACACAAGGTACAAAGTCCGCGCAGGCGGACTTCCTCTAGGTAGCAATAGGTTAAAACCTATTGATACACAGAGGGCAATAGATTAAAATCTATTGCTATACAGAGCGCAATAGGTTAAAACCTATTGCTACACAAACGAAGTCCGCCTGCGCGGACTGGGATCAGGAAAAGGTATTTATTATGATATATTACTCCCACAAGGTATTTAGTCCGCGCCTTCGGCGGACTTTGTCTATGTAGCAATAGATTTCAATCTATTGCTGCGCGGACTGGGATCAGGAAAAGGTATTGCTTCAAATCAACCAGTCACACAAGGTACTTAGTTGGCGCGCAATAGATTTCAATCTATTGCTACGCGGACTGGGATCAGGAAAAGGTATTTATTCTGATATATTACTCCCACAAGGTACAAAGTCCGCGCAGGCGGACTTTGTCTATGTAGCAATAGATTTCAATCTATTGCTACGCGGACTGGGATCGCGAAAAGGTAATTATTCTGATATCTTATTCCCACAAGGTATTTAGTCCGCGCCTTCGGCGGACTTTGTCTATGTAGCAATAGATTTCAATCTATTGCTACGCGGACTTTCATAACGAAAAGGTATTTATTATGATATCTTACTCGCAGAAGAGGTAAAATAAGATTAATGATAAATTGATTATTTTTATTATGGGAAAATATGAAAAATTATTAGACAAAATCTTAAGAGGAACATCAGATAATAATATTGATTTTGCTGATTTTTGTATCCTATTAACAAGGTTAAATTTCCAGCAAAGAATCAAAGGAAACCATCATATTTTTTTTCGTGAGGATCTTCCTGAAATTCTCAATCTACAACCCAATGACTCAAAAGCGAAAGCCTATCAAGTCAAACAAGTTAGAAATTTAATTATTAAATATAAATTAGGAGATAACGATGTCAATTAAATATGAATTAATTATTTATTGGAGTGAAATAGATAATTGTTTTGTGGTAGAAGTACCAGAATTAGCAGGTTGTATGGCAGATGGAAAAACCTATCAAGAAGCTGTACAAAATGCCGAAATAATTATTCAAGAATGGCTTGACACTGCCCAAGAATTAGGTAGAGAAATACCTCAACCAAAAGGACGTTTAATCTATGCTTGATTAAGTTATTTGGCAACTAAGAAAATTTAGTTAAGAACCCCTTTTAAGAGGCAGTTTGGCTAACATAATGCGAACAATAAACATTATTGTAATAAAAAAGTTTAAAAGCAATATTAATTAACCAATGGTTCTATTTTTTATCGCCAAGTTTCCCAGATTGGATATTCAACAGAGTCTAGATAAAATTGGAAATTGCCGATAAATTTCAATACAATATATTTAGGTTGCTCTAATGCTTTAAAACCATAAGGTATTTATTATGATATTTTACTCACACAAGGTAAAAGCCCGCGATCGCCCTCCTTTGAAATAATTTACTACATAAGCGATCGCGATCGCCTATAAACTCTTTTGACTTATAAATTATATTGTTACCAAATAGGAGATGAAAATATGAAGCTAAAAAATAGGATTTTACTAGCTATAATTTTAGGAGTTTCCCTGGTGGGTGAAGGGATAAAAGCGCAAACATTAACTCTCCCTCAAAATTTAATTAACTTAAATTCAACTGAGGGAGAAAATTTACTCCTAGAAAGTGATTCACGACAAGATTATTTACCCTTGAGTATCCATTTTGTTACTCAGGATAATTTAGCTTATTGTGGGGTAGCAAGTATAGTAATGGTATTAAATGCTTTAGGAATAGAAGCACCAGCAACACCAGAATATAGAAATTATCGCATTTTTACCCAAGAAAACTTTTTTAATACTCAACAGGTAATGACTGCAGAAAATGTGAGTAGGGGAGGAATGACTTTACAACAGTTGGGGGCTCTTTTGGCAAGTTATTCTGTTAAGGTAGAAGTGCATCATGGCAGTGATGTTAGTTTAGATGAGTTTCGCTCTTTAGTGGTGGAAAATTTACAACAACCAGATAATTTTGTGTTAGTAAATTATTTGCGTCAAACTATCGGTCAAGAAAGAGGAGGCCATATTTCTCCCATCGCCGCCTATAATGAAATAAGCGATCGCTTTCTCATTTTAGATGTTTCTCGTTATAAATATCCCCCTGTGTGGGTAACAGCAGAAGAGCTCTGGGAAGCGATGAAAACCATTGACTCAACTTCAGGAAAAACCAGGGGATTTGTGCTTGTAAGTCGCTAGTTTCATAAAAATCAGAAAAAAATGAAAAATTTACTCACTGAATTGATTGCTCGCTATAAAAATCAAGTGGATTTTTTGGCAATTCGCCTAGAAGAGTCAGAAGGAACAAGTATTTTACTCCGAGGAAAGAAAATAGAAACCTTGAGTGAGGGAATTTCTCAAGGAGGACAAGTACGAGCTTGTTATAAGGGAGGTTGGGGGTTTGCAACTTTTAATCAACTTTCAACTTTGGAAGCGAGAATACAAGAAGCTTGTGCTGCAGCAAAAATGGTGGGAAATGATGAGACTTTGTTGGCTGAAGTAGAACCAGTACAGACAGTATGTAGCTTACCACTCACAGGAAAAGATCCCCGTCAAGTACCCCTCGCAGAAAAAAAAGCACTGTGCGATCGCTATAATGACCGCCTCAGAAGTTATAGCGAAGTTATTACCACCACTTCTGTGAGTTATGGTGACAGCACCCATAAAATTCTTCTCGCAACTTCTGAAGGTACATTAATAGAACAATCCTGGATGGATCTTGAAATGCGATTTTCTGCCACTGCGAGGAATGGGGAAACAGTACAAACAGGAAGAGAAACCACAGGATCGCGCAAAGCATATGAAGACATGGTTAACTTAGATCAACAGGTAGAAAGTACAGCCATTCGTGCAGTAAATGCTCTTTCTTTACCCCCACTCAAGGGTAATGTTTATCCAGTGGTAATTGACCCAATATTAACTGGGTTATTTGTCCATGAAGCCTTTGGTCATCTTTCTGAAGCAGATATGCTCTATGAAAACCCCGACTTACTCGAAGTGATGAGTATGGGTAAAAAATTCGGACCGAGTGAGTTACAAATTTTTGACGGTGCAGCACCAGAAGGACATCGGGGAAGTTATTATTACGATGATGAGGGAGTACCTGCAAGCACCACTCAGTTAATTAAAGATGGGGTATTGGTGGGAAGACTCCACTCTAGGGAAACGGCGGGAAAATTAGGGGAAAAACCCACAGGAAACGCTCGTTGTCTCAACTATCATTATGCTCCCATTGTGCGCATGACTAATACTTGGATTGAGCGAGGAAATACCCCAGTAGAAGACCTATTTTACGGTATCAAAGAAGGGGTATATGCGCGTAACTGGTTAGGAGGGATGACCAATGGGGAAATGTTTACTTTTAGTGCAGGGGAAGCTTGGATGATTCGTAATGGTAAACTAGCTGAACCTGTAAGAGATGTTACCCTCTCAGGTAATGTGTTTAAAACTTTGGGGAATATTGAAGCCTTTGGGGATGATTTTTACTGGGATGAGTCTGGAGGTTGCGGAAAAGGTGGACAAAGTGGTTTACCAGTGGGTTGTGGTGGCCCCAGTTTGCGCATCCGCAATGTAACTGTTGGTGGTGAGGCGGTTGAGTAGTTTTGCTGCTTAACTCCCTTGTGTGGGTTGAGCAGCTTAGGTCGCTCAAACAAATATTTTTTGATTTAATCTCCTAAGCTTTCCGATCCAATGAAACTTGGTTGGCACTTTAACCACCGAGTTTAATAACTAAACCTTTTTTTTCGATTTACCAACAGTAAATAGGCACAGGGGACAAAAAACAATGCCAGACAAGTGGTACCTATTATGCCTGATACCACAGAAACAGCCAGCGGCGGCCAGACCTGACCACCACCTATAAGTAGTGGGGTAAAGCTAGCGACCGTAGTTACAGTCGTAGCGATAACGTGACGGGTTGATTTAACAATTACCTCTCTTATGGCATTAATATTCCCTTTGCGAGCAGCAGCATGGGATCGAATAGCAGCGAGGACTACAATAGAGTCATTGATTCCAACACCAACCATCCCACAAATGCCGATGATTGCCATAATACCCAAAGGATAGTTAAATATCCAAAGGAATACCAGTGATATCCCAATAGAGAATAGACCAACTATAGCAACAATTCCCGCTGACTGGAAAGAACCCATAGAAAGTACTAGAGTAGCTCCCATTAACAGCAACAGACTGGGGAAAGTAGACATGAGTTTGCTAACTGTCTCGTTGCGCGATTCAAAATCTCCCCCAAACTCGAGGGAATAGCCTGGCGGTACCTGAAAATCTGCCTCTTCAAGGTGTTGTTTAAACTCTGTCAGAACTGTTGCAGGCAAAACTCCAGGTGTAAGAAATGCTTGTACTCTGTTAACCCTTTGTCTATTACGCCTAGTAATCATAGCCACTTCTGGGGTGAGTTCTATTTTCGCTAAAGCAGATAGGGGAATGGAAGAACCATTATTTTGGGGAGATATCAGGTCAAGGGAAGCAATTTCTTCTAGGTTACTACGGTTAACATCTGAGAGGCGCACTCGCACTGGTAGTTCTTCCGTATCCTCCAATACAGAACCCCCTACATAACCTTCAAGGTTGGCATCTAGTTGTTGGGCGATCGCCGTGTTATCCAGTCCTGCCAGTCGGGCTTGTTCTTCATCCACTTGTAAAGCTATTTTTGGTAATACCTCGCTAATAGTTGCCCGAGTATGAGTTACATCAGCCACTTGACTCAGGATCAAACGAGCTTTGGAACCCAAATCCCGCAGAGTATCCAAATCTGACCCATAAATCCGTAATTCTATCGGAGCAGGAAAATACTCACCTTGTTCTAGCAGCCTCACCAGAACACGAGTTGAAGGAAAAGCCTGGTCTAGTTCTTTTTGGATGGTTCTAATTGTCTCATTGTTTTTTACCAAAGACTTAAACCTGACAATACCTTGAGCATAATTTGCCTCATTTTTGCGGTTTCGCGTAACATTATAATAAAAAGCTGGAGCATTTCTACCGATAAACCAATCAACCTCTTGAATTTCGGGATGTTCCAGTATCAATTCCCTGGCTTTACCAATTTGAGCAATAGTTTGTTCTATAGAAGTTTGTGCAGGAAGTTCAAAGTCAATGTAGAATTGGTTTCTTTCTGCGGGGGGAAGTAGTTGCCGTTGTAGAGTGGGAGCTACCACAAACCCAGTCAAAGGAATAATTAAAGCTAGTAGCACTGCTAGCAATGGTTTTCCCAAAATTCCATCTAAGATTGAGCGGTACTGATTGGTTAAGCGAGGATGGGAGAAACCATTTTTCCACCAGAAAAGCAGCAAAGATGTTAATGACTCTTCATATCTAATTGTGTCTTCTATTTTGTGAACTCTCCCTGTTATTCCTGGTACTATGGTTAAGGCTAATAATTGAGAACAGAAAAGCGCCAGGATTACACTAAGGGAGAAAACCCCGACAAACTCACCTACATCCCCAGGAAGAAAGAGCATAGGGAGAAAAGCCACAACAGTAGTCAGGGTAGAGGCTATCTGCGGACCTGCTAAGTAAGTTACAGTTTTAGCGATCGCCCTTTCTGGTTTGATCGCTCCATTTACTTTCACCCAGTTTAACTTGTGGTTGATTTCATCTACAATAATAATTACATTATCTACTAACATGCCAAGGGCCATTACCAGTCCAGTAACTGTCCATTGATGCAGGCTAGTACCTAATACTTTCATGCAGCCAAACACCAGCATTATTGTGATCGGTACAGATGCTGCCACTATCAAACTAGATTTCCACCCCATAACAAAGCAAGTAGTTGCAAGCACTAGCCAAACTCCAAACCAAAAATTTGCTGACAAGCTGTTAAAAAGGTTATTTACATAAAAATTTTCGCTAAAAATTATTTCTAAGCCAACGCCATGAGGTAATTTTTCCTTAAATGCTGCGATGGTTTGGCGAGTTTCCCTATTCCATTGGTCAACACGTTTATTTGATTCAGCCAGAGCTGCTACTGTTATAGCCCGTCGACCATTGATAATTGCTAACTCTGAGCTTGGCTCTCTGGCACTTTTGTTTACTTTTGCTATATCCCCTAAGCGAGCAACCTCCCCTGAGTTATTAGCAACGCGAATGGGTATTTGTTGGATGCGATCTATGGAATCTAATTCCGTATCTACTTCAATGAGGAGGTCATTATTGTCACTTTGTACTTTTCCTGCAGAAACTTTAGCATCACTCAAGCGGATTTGTTCTGCCACTTCCTGGGGGGTTAGTCCTAAAGCTTGCAAATTAGCTGGGTTAATTTCCACAACAATTTCCTCTAGGGGTTTACCTACTAACTCTACTTTCTCTGTAGATTTAACCCCGAGTAATTCAGCTTTGAGTTGCTCCGCTAATCGAGAAAGAATAGCGTAATTTGCAGGTGTCTCTAACTCCCAAGTTAGTGCGACGATTAAACTATTAGCTCTCGAACCATATATTGTGAACTCTGGGTCCATAGCATCTTTAGGGAGTTCAGCCTTTACATCAGCTATTTTGTCACGCACCACAGACCAAGTGTCATCTGTATCATGAACTTCTGCTTTTAAGTGGATAAGTAGTGAAGAATTACCTATAGATGAAGTGGAGTTAACTGTTTTAATATCTTCTATTTCAGACAGTTTTTGTTCTATTTTGTCTGTTACCAGAGATTCCACACGTTCTGCGCTTGCACCTGGAAACTCTATTCTAATTCCCGCCCATCGCTCTGATATTTTTGGATCTTCCATGCGAGGTAGAGTTTGGAACGAAGTAACCCCCCATAAAGTAATTAGGCAGATGGTGATAATTAGCAGTCTAAAATTACGGTAAAATAGATTCCACATGATGATTAAGCTAACCTAGTCTGAATACTCCAATAAAATCTCTTACTCCACTGGGCGCACTAACTGACCTGGTACAAGACGATGAGTTCCATTAACAATAACCGCATCCCCAGGTTGGAGTGTACCACGTACAAAGACTTCATCGCTTTTGGTGTATAAAACTTCTATATACCTTTGTTCCACCAAAAAAATGTTTTCCCCATCAGTGGGAGTATATTCTAATTTTGCTTTTTCCCCTAAAACGTAACAAGACCATAAACCCCTCACATCTCGCACCAAAGCTGTGGTTGGTAGCCAGTAACCTGTACTTGATATGTTTTCAATCAGTTTTAACTGAGCTACCTGTCCTGCGTACATTTGGGAAGTTGCTGACTGCGGTAGAGCATAAACCACTGTTAAGGTTCGAGTTTGACTATCTATTTCTGGTAGGATTGCTTTTACTTGAGCTTGATAGATTTTTTCCCCTATTTTCAACTCTTGATAACTACCCAGTTGAATTTGACCTACTGCAGTTACTGGTACACCTATACGAGCTTCAACCACTCCATCTTCTATTATTCGCAGAATTGGTTCTCCTGTAGATAAACCTGATAATACCGTTCCCTCGTCAACTAAACGCACTGAAATAGTCCCAGAAAAAGGTGCTTTCAAAGTACTTTTTTCCAGTTCAATTTCTATATTTTCTATGCTTGCATCTATTTGTGCGATCGCTGCTTTTTGCGCATCGATTTGTTCACTCCGAGTTCCCGCCAGTAACTCATTTAAGTTACTTTTTGCCTCTTCCAGTTTAGCCGCTAACCCTGTAGCTGCAAAAGATGCCTCATCGAGTTGTTCGAGGGATATTGCTCCTTGAGTATATAAGCTTTGTCTCCTATTGTTTTTCAAAGATGCTAACTCAAGTTGTTCTTCTAAATCTTTTACTGTTGCTCTTGCTGCTGCAATGGTTTCAGGTCGATGTCCAGCTTCCATTTCCTTTAACTGAGCGGTTAATTGGGCTTTTTTGGCGAATAATTCTTGTTGTTGCGCTTTTAGGTTGGCTGTGTCTAAATAAGCTAGGGGAGCACCTACCTCTACTCTGTCTCCTTCTTCCACAGGAATGCTCACTATTTTCCCAGCGCGCTCAAAACTTAATTCACTTGTGCGAGTAGGAGCAATTTTTCCTGTGTAGGTACGGTACTCTTGATAGGTATCTACTGGTTCTACTCTTCTGATTTCTACTGGCAAAATATTGATTCTATTGAGATCTTGTGCTTCTACACTATTATTTAACTGGCTATTGATCCCATCGGGTGAATGGAAAATTAACCCACGCACTGGTATCAACAGTAATGCTAAACTTCCTGACAACAAGAGTATTATGCCACTGCCTATTAATTTCCAAGAGACTTTCTTTGCTCCCATTTCTGATTTCTTCACCCCTGGAGGTTTGTTTTCAAAAATGTTATCATGCTCGTCTAGAGAGTTTTGTTTGCTCATAACTCAACTATTTTCACCCAGTTTTTCCCTTAAAGCTTTAACTAACTTAATATACATTCCCAACTACTTTAACTTAATTTTTGGCAAAATGGTTGCCCAAATTAGGGTTTGTCTCAAAAGCGCGATCGCCTGTTACTTTGGTTATCCAGCGATCGCCTCCTCTCAACCAATCTTTGTTTGCGATCAGTTTAACATTTCTTTGACATTTTAAATTTTTTCTTGTTCAAAACATTTTGCTCAAGTAATTATATTAATTGTTTTTCCACAAGCTTCTAGATAGCAAACCTAAATTGATTGTGAGGAGACTTGGGGTTTAAACCCGCAAGTCTCGAAACCCTAATTTATTTTACAACTCAAATAGGATTGCTATATCACTTGTGCTGGGATTTTTAATTGGTAAAAAATCCCAACTATATTTATATTTTTTCTCTGTTAAAGTTGAATCAAAGTAACAGAAATATTCCCAGAAAAACAGACATCAACATCAGTACCAGGAGAACGAGATCTTTGAGCATATTCTCCCTGATAATAATATAAATCCCCATCCACCCTAAACTGAGTAGGTAATGGGTCATTACTCAACTGACAAAACACAATTTCAGGCTCAGGTTTTCCTAATTCCAAATGAGGTAAATTAACATTCCAGAAACTTTTAGGAGGAAGAGAGCGATTAAACAACTCTTCAAGTACTCTTTTAGTACATTTTGTAGCCCAATCCCAATCAATTATCAAAGGTTTTTTAATCCAGTGAGAAATAGCAATACCTGGTATTCCTTGAATAGCAGCTTCTCTCACCGCAGCTACAGTCCCTGAAATATAAACATCAACTCCTAAATTACCACCAGCATTAATACCAGAAAGCACCCATTTAACATCAGGAAAAATATGAGTTATCCCAACACGAACACAGTCTGCAGGAGTTCCATCTACAGCATATTCTCTCTCAGAGCGACGTTTAATTTCAAACGGTTTATTTGTGGTAACTTGATGACCACAACCAGATAAATGATATTGAGGTGCAATAATAATTCCTTGATCATTTACAGCGACTGAAAGTGCACGAATACCAGGCGCATCTATCCCATCATCATTAGTTAAAATTAAGTTTGTCATCATATTTATGTCAATACTTTTACTAATTCAATTTCTCAAACAAAAACACCCCATCCCTTTCATAAATTAAATCAAACCCCGCCAATTGTTTTAAATTATCCACCAACCCAGTAACAAAATCAACCGAACTTTCCCAACCAGGATGACGTTGATTAAGTAAAATAGACCTGTTGCGAAAATTTTTAAACCCCCCCTAACCCCCCCTTATTAAGGGGGGGAAATGTCTGTTTTTTGGTAATTTTCCCCCCCTTATTAAGGGGGGGTTAGGGGGGGTTAACACTACTTTCGCAAAAGGTCTAATATACTCAAACTGGTTTAAATCTATTCCCCTATTCTCTTCAATAGCTAATTTAACCACAAAACGATGGGTTAAATGAGGTGCAAACTGAGATGCAGTCAAAACATCCCCCTGGGTTTGAATTTGCGCCATAGCTTCTTTTGTAGCTTACCAAGTATCCAAAGATGGCAAACAAAGAGAACCAAAATAACCATATTTTCCCAAAGCTAAAAAAGCAACTAACACCCATAAAATAATATTTTTCCCTTGTTTAAACCAACCTTTATTTGCTGTAAGAGTCGCAATAACTGCTAATAACAAAAAAGGGAAAATAGGCAGAGAATATTGATGAACTAAATCTTTTTGTGCTGGAGTATTAGAGAGAATATTCATCGCCAAAGCAGGAATAGCACTCACTAAAGGGGTAAGATTTCTGAGTGAAAGTCCCCAAATTATAGGAATAAGTAACCAAGCGAGATATTCTAAATTAGGTAAATTAAAAATTGCATTTATTAATAATTGAGGTTTCAAAAAAAAGTTAGTAATTATTTCCGTTGAAGAGTCACCTAAATGGTGATAACGCGCTAAATGTCTGCTCACATTTGCTGTTGCACCCCCAAAAAAAGGAATTATTACCCCAGTTGCAATTAAAAACAAAAAAATACCAAGAAAAAGAGCAAAAAAACCATACAACCGCTTTTGCTCAAATACTAACAACCAAAACCCCATTGCAGCCACAGTTAAAGAGACCTGTTGCGAAAATTTTTAAACCCCCCCTAACCCCCCCCCTTAATAAGGGGGGGAAATGTCTGTTTTTTGGTAATTTTCCCCCCCTTATTAAGGGGGGGTTAGGGGGGGTTAACACTACTTTCGCAAAAGGTCTAAGATAGTACAGCCTTGCAACTTAAAATTATAATAAGAGCAAAAAAAACAACCAAAATAACCTTGACGTGCTGCAAAAACAGCCCATAAAATGGCAGGAAGTGCTATCACTTCTGGGTGAAAATCAAACAAATTGAGATTAAAAATTAGGGGATAAAGTAGATAAACTATCCCCATAGTTTGAGCTTGATGTTCTTTTAAATTAGCTTGACGCGCAAGTAAATAAGTTGGTAAAGCACCTAAAGATAGAGCGACTGCTTGAATAGCAAACAACCAATGAACATCAGGATAAAACTTATAAAATAAAGCTAGGGGATAGAAAATCAACGCCCCATGATCTCCTAAAATATGAAAACCTAACAAAGAAGAAATTGGGGATTTTCCCTGACTAATTAAATAAACAGCTTGGTCAAATATTCCTAAATCCCAAGCATTTGATTGAAATAAGGCGTGTCTAACACTACTGCAAACGAATAAAATTAAAGTGGTTAAAAAGATTGTAAAACTTAAAAAATGAGATTTAACGATGTTTTCTGGCATGACATTTGGCTTAAGGGATTTTAATCCTTCGATAACGCAATAGTATTTCTTGAGAATTAGTAACTCAATTCGTCAGTGATAGGTGAGCTAGTAAGTTTTATGAGTAAATAATTCACCTATTTAGCAGGATAATTTCAAGAAAATAGGTCAACTAAGTGTGACCGTTACCATTAAGATAAGCATATAGTAGCGGAAAAAAGCAGTTCTCCCACTCTATGTATGCCCCTATTAATTCTAATTGCTGATGATGACCCAGGAATCCGTTTAGCCGTGAGTGATTATTTGGAAATATCTGGTTATTCAGTCATCACTGCCAAAAATGGTCAAGAAGCTTTATCTTTGTTGGAGAGTTATCATCCCCATCTCCTCATTTCTGACATCAAAATGCCCAGAAAAGATGGTTATGATTTAGTACGGTTAGTACGACAACGCCCAGAGTTTCGCTTGTTACCAGTAATATTTTTAACAGAGCGAAACAGTACTGATGACAAAATTCGGGGTTATCAAGCTGGTTGTGATTTATATTTACCCAAACCTTTTGAAATGGAAGAATTAGCGGCAGTAATTCGTAGTCTTTTAGAGCGATCGCAAATTATTCAATCAGAACTCCGTTTCTCAGATACTGACTTAAAACCAAGGGAAGGTTCTCATAAAACTCAACCTTCCCTCCCAGAATACTTTAAACTCACTCAAAGAGAACAAGAAGTACTAAATTTACTTACCAATGGTTTATCTAATATAGAAATTGGCAATCAACTCCATTTAAGTCCAAGAACCATTGAAAAATATGTTAGCAGTCTTTTAAGAAAAACAGAAACCAGTAATCGCTCAGAGCTAGTGCGTTTTGCACTTTTAAATCATTTAGCAGATTGAATTTTCTCAGACTCAACAATATATTCCAATAAACCCTCACAAGCATCTAAAAGCAAATCAATTACTTGATCAAAACCATCACGACCACCATAATAAGGGTCAGGTACTTCAAGCTCTTGATGGTGAGTAGCAAAATCGCACATTAATTTTACTTTATCCTTATATTTTCCTGACTCATCCAAATATAAAATATCCCGTAAATTACTGCGATCCATTGCTAAAATCAAGTCAAATTCTTCTAAATCACTTCTTTCAAATTGTCTAGCTTTTCCTTGCAATAATATCCCCTTACGCTTTGCAGCTGCAGCCATTCTCCCATCAGGAGGCGAACCTATATGATAACTAGATGTACCCGCTGAATCACAAATTATTTTATCACTTAAACCCCCTTTTTCTATTAAATAATTCATTATATTTTCTGCCGACGGTGAACGACAAATATTCCCTAAACACACGAATAATATTTTATATGCCATAAATAATTGAGTCCTTAGTCCTTAGTCATTAGTCATTGGTCCTTAGTCCTTAGTCATTAGTCCTTAGTCCTTAGTCCTTAGTCCTTAGTCCTTAGTCATTGGTCATTAGTTATTGGTGATTGGTGATTGGTCATTGGTCAAAACAAAACGTCATTACGCCTTAGTTATTAGTTATTAGTTATTATTGCTTTAAGTTACAAAATAATAATTTTTAATTGTTTTATTTTACTAAACAATTAATGACTAATGACTAATGACTAATGACTAATGACTAATGACCAATGACTAATGACTAATAACTAATTGATTTAAACTCCAGGAAGCTTTAAACCACTGGTTAATTCTTCCATACTTGCCTTCATAGTTTCTGCAGATTTCTTATAAGCATCTTGCATAGCTGCAGTTACTAATTGAGAAAGAACTTCTACACCCTTATCCATTGCATCGGGATTAATTTCCACACGACGAGGTTCTTGATTACCGTTCATAACCACTTTAACTAAACCATCTTCACTTTGGCCTTCAATTTCCATTTGCTCCAATTCATTTTGAAGTTTAATGGCTTCCTCTTGAACTTGCTGTGCTTTTTTGAAAGCATCAGCAAGTTCCTTCATTTTTCCTAAACCCAGTCCAAAACCTTTTCCTTTGTTCATAACAAGTATTTTTTCTTAACTAAAATTTGATGTTTGAATTGGCAAAATCAGGCAAATGCCCCTATTTATCTTAATTTACTACAGAAAGACTCTGCTCAAACTCACCGAGCATTTTCACTTCTGGTTCTAAATAGACAGACCAATGATATTCAACCTGCTCTTGAATATAGCGAATCAGGCGAAAAATGTCATCTGCGGTGGCACTACCATTATTAAGAATAAAGTTAGCATGGCGTTGGGCAACAAAAGCACCACCAATTTGATATCCTTTTAAACCAATTTGTTCTATTAACCAGCCTGCAGCTTGTGGGGAAGGATTGCGAAATACACTACCACAACTTGGTAGCTCGTAGGGTTGAGAACTTTTACGCTGTTTGAGATTGGTATTAGTTGTTGCCATGATCTCAGCTTTTTGGTGTCCTGGTTGTAACTGAAAATTTGCTTCAATTACTAAACGTTGATCGTTTTGTAATGATGATGTACGGTATCCATATCCAAGTTCAGCAGCCGTCAATTTAGCCACCTTACCTGTAGGAGAAACAACCACAGCACTTACCAGGATATCAGCAGTACAACTATGATGAGCCCCTGCATTCATCACCACAGCACCCCCTACAGTACCAGGGATACCCACAGCCCATTCTAACCCAGACCAACCTCTTTTAGCAGCAGACCAAGCTATTTTAGCAATAGGTTCACCCGCAGCTACTGTAACTTGACCTGTTGCGGGGTCAAATTCAGTATAACGAAGATGACGAGTACTCAGAACTAAACCAGGAATACCGCGATCGCTTACCAGCAGATTTGAACCAGCTCCCAACAGCGTCAGGGGTAAATCTTCTTGTTCAAGATACCATTCAAACACAGCTTCTATATCTTCCCAATTGCTAGGAGCTACATACCATTGAGCTTCTCCGCCTACACGATAAGAAGTATAGTTAGCCAAAGATACCTGGGGTTGAATGATACAATCCGTTGCGGGCAAAATCAAAGCTGACTTGTTAGTGTGGTTACAAGTAACTGTTTTAGACGAAGATTTATAAGAGAGAGTCATTATTTTTACTAGCTTCAATAATTGATATCCACCATTTAACTGGAGATAGAGCTAATTTTTCCCTGATGAAAGCAGCTCTAACTGGTTTTTCCTCAATTTTTCACTTATTTTTTTGTTCATATAAGCCAATCAATTCAGGAATTACCTGATTAAGATTTCCAGCCCCAAGAAACAATACCAAATCTCCTTTTTGGAGGATATTGAACAATAAACCGCTCAAAGAATTTAAAGCAGGATAATACAATACATGGTTATGGTGGGAGGCGATCGCCTCAGCTACTGACTGACCACTAATTTTTCCTTCCATTTTCTCCCCTGCACCATAGATATCAGTAACAATAACTTGATCTGCATCCTGAAAACAGGTACTAAATTCTCTGATAAATTTCTGGGTGCGACTATAACGGTGAGGCTGAAAAATTGCTACTATCCTATTTTCTTCTTTACTTGCCTTAATTTTTGCTGCTGCAAGGGTTGCTATAATTTCACTTGGATGGTGAGCATAATCATCTATTATAGTAATTTCGTTGCATTGACCACGCACTTCAAAACGACGTTTAGCCCCTTCAAAAGATGCTATCCCAGATGCGATGTCTTCAAATTCTAAACCCAGAAGTCTTGCTACTGCTACAGCAGCTAAAGCATTACTAATGTTATGTTTACCTGGTATTTTTAATTGGATCTGACCGAGTAAATACCCTCTTTCCCAAACTTCAGCAGTTGTCAATGATGGAGTTTGATTTATATTTTTAACTGTATAGTCAGCCCCAAGTTCTGGGTTAATACTGTAGCTGATTTTCGGTTTAAGATATTTTTTTACATTACTGCAATCGACACATCCCACCCAAGTTTCACATTGAGCAGTGAATACCTTGAAAATTTCAATTACTTCCTCAAGATTTTGGTAATGATCTGGATGATCTAGTTCAATATTTGTCACCACACCAATTTTAGGAGCATGTTTCGTGAGAGTTCCATCAGATTCATCTGCTTCTGCTACCAGATATTTTCCCTTACCCAAACGAGCATTCCCTTCCCAGGCATTTACTTCACCACCTACAATAATCGTTGGATCCAGACCTGCGCGGAAGAGAATATAAGATATTAAGCTACTGGTAGTTGTTTTTCCATGAGTTCCAGATACAGCAATACTTTCGTATTTTTCTATCAAAGCTGCCAAAAGGTCAGATCTATGAAAAATGGGACATCCCCACTCAACCGCTGCTTGATATTCACGATTATTTGCACTTATAGCAGTTGATCTGATTATTTGCGGCAGATTTTTAGATATTTTTTCAGGGTTTCTCCATTTTTCCTCGATTTCCCCCCTTTCTCCTTCCCTTGTTAAAGCTGATAAAGGGGTTAATCTGCCATTTTTTTGAAAAAATTCTAAATTAGAAGGGTCTTGACCTAAAAAAATCTGAGCCCCCACGGACTGTAAGCGTTCAGTAATCTGACTTAGATTCACATCAGAACCACTGACAGGAATTTCAAGTTGGGCTAAAACGTAAGCCAGACCTGACATTCCAATTCCACCAATACCAATGAAATGAACTGGTCTTCCACTCAAATCTATCCTCTTCACCCGCGAACTCTCCTGACACACCACTATTATATGTATACTTTTTTACCATAGGCTTAATGATATAACCAATAATTTATTTGTTCCACAACTGTTTGTTATTTGTTCAATCAATTATTGTTACTGACTATCAATGATTAAGTCCTACGAGTAAAAGATTTACATCCAAGCGCAAATTTTAACAGTTAATCAACAACACAACTGATAAATGTTTGAAACTCAAGATGCTTTTCCAACTTTAGCAAATTAAATGCTCTTTTACCATAAGCGATTTAATTCTTAAATATTTTAAGACTTTAAGAATAAAACATAATAAAAAAAGCTACAAAAAAAAGCTGAATTTTAGGGATCGAATGGTGCTAGGTTTACGATATTATTGGGGTCATTAAGAAAAAATTAATTATTGACCACAAATACAGAGGGCTTTAAGCAGTGATAAGAGTAGCAATAAATGGTTTCGGGCGCATTGGACGTAACTTTTTAAGGTGTTGGTTAGGACGCATTGAAAGCCAGTTAGAGGTTGTAGGGATAAACGATACCTCTGATCCAAAAACCAATGCTCACTTGCTGAGATATGATTCTATGCTCGGTAAATTGGATGCTGAAATAGAAGCGGATGAAAACTCCTTAACTGTTAATGGCAAAACAATTAAGTGTTTCTCAGATCGCAACCCCTTAAACTTGCCTTGGGACTCATGGGGAATTGACCTAGTTATTGAATCTACAGGGGTTTTTGTAGATGAGGAAGGTGCTTCCAAACATATGGCTGCAGGTGCAAAGAAAGTCCTCATCACCGCTCCAGGTAAAGGTGCAAATGTGGGGACTTTTGTTGTGGGAGTAAATGATCATGAATATGACCACAATAAATATAATATAGTTAGTAATGCAAGCTGTACCACCAACTGCCTCGCCCCAGTGGTTAAGGTGATCCATGAACATTTTGGTATTGTCAAAGGGACAATGACCACAACCCACAGTTATACTGGCGACCAACGTCTCCTTGATGCTAGTCACCGCGATCTTCGTCGTGCCAGAGCAGCAGGAGTTAATATTGTACCCACAAGCACAGGTGCAGCTAAAGCTGTGGCTTTAGTATTACCAGAGTTACAAGGAAAATTAAATGGGATCGCTTTCCGTGTACCTACTCCCAATGTTTCGATCGTTGATTTGGTAACTCAAGTAGAAAAAAGCACTATTGCTGAACAAGTTAATGATGTCCTCAAAGAAGCTTCAGAAAAATCTTTGAAAGGTATTCTTGGTTATAATGACCTGCCACTGGTTTCCAGCGATTACAGGGGGACTGAATGCTCTTCTATTGTGGACGGTCCCTTAACAATGGTAATGGGCGGAGATATGGTCAAAGTGGTAGCGTGGTATGATAATGAATGGGGCTACTCTCAGCGAGTTGTTGACTTAGCAGAAATTGTGGCTTCTAAGTGGGCATAACATCACTAATTAGTTGAGTGTGGTTGCTATAATCTGCGGTTATAGCCACTGCGCTCTACTAAAAGCTAAGAATATGAACCAAGAAACTTTTCAGCATTATATAAGCCAAATAAATCAAGTACTATCACGTCAGCTATTTTTTATCATCGGGGCTCAAAAATCAGGAACAACTTGGCTACAAAGAATACTAGATGCTCATCCAGAAGTTCTTTGTTCTGGAGAAGGACATTTTATTGATGATTTGTCTATTGAATTAGCTCAAGTTTTTAAGAAATATAACAATAAGCTACGTTTAGTGGCAGACAGAGTTTATGAGGGGAAAGGATATTATGAGCAATTTGGACAGACAGAATTTGATTTAATCGCAACAATGGCGATCGCTTTGATGTTAAATCAGCGTTCTCTTACTCCTCAAATTAAATGTCTAGGTGATAAAACTCCTGCTAATACTTTCCATCTAGACTCTTTAGAGCGTCTATTTCCCCAGGCAAAATATATTCACATTGTCCGAGATGGAAGAGATGTGGTAGTCTCCCATTTTCACCACACTAAAAGAGTGATGCAGCAAAATAATATAAGTGGGGTGGAGCAAGTAAATTTTTCCAACTTTATAGAAAATTCTGCCAATAAGTGGGTTGGTTTTGTGAAAACCGCAGCTGAATTTACAGAAAAAGTGGGAATTGATAAAGTGCATACTCTGCGCTATGAAGACTTAAAAGCACAACCAAGAGCAGTTATTAAGAATTTATGTGAATTTCTCAAAATAGATGCTCAAGAAAAAATAATAATAGAATGCGAGAAAACAGCTTCTTTTGAGCAATTGACAGGACGAAAAGCAGGGGAAGAAAATTTAAATTCTTTTATGCGAAAAGGGATTGTGGGGGACTGGCAAAATTATTTTGATTCACAAAGTCAAGAGAAAATGGAGGCGATCGCTGGAAAATGGTTAGCAAAATTTTCTTATTATAATTGAATTGTTTATGCTATTTGAGTTAAGCTTGCCAGGTATGTAATAAACACTAATGTAGAAAAAAAACAAGTTATTAAATCAAGTTTAAATGATACTTGACAAAAACAAAAAAGATGTTAGAATTACCATAAAAATTAACAAGAGAGAAACGGAAAATTGAGGAGGTAATGAAAGTGAATAGATTTTCGAGAAAGAGGGTGTTAGCAGTATCCTCAAGTGGAGGACATTTAGCTGAGTTACTTCGTCTGCGTCCAGCTTATGCAGAGCATGATATTACATTTGTGGTAGCCACCCCAAAAGGATATTTGAACGCCTATGATTCAAATGATGTCAATGGAGGGAAAATAATTACAATTTTAGATGCAAATCGTTGGGACAAAGTAGGCTTAATTCAAATGTTGTTCCAGTTAATCAGAATTTTTATCCAAGTACGTCCTGATGTGGTAATTTCAACTGGTGCTGCATCAGGATTTTTTGGGCTTTTTATCGGTAAATTATTGGGAGCAAAAACAGTTTGGGTAGATAGTATAGCCAACGCAGAGGAACTTTCAATGTCAGGGCAACTTGCAGGAAAATATGCAGATTTATGGTTAACTCAATGGCCACATCTGTCAAGCAGTTTAGGACCAATATACAAGGGAGATGTATTATGATATTCGTAACAGTAGGGACACAACTGCCCTTTGAACGTTTGGTTAGAGGGGTTGATCAATGGGCGAGCAATAATAATGAAGAGGTGAGGGCGCAAATTGGGAAATCTGAATATATACCAAAAAAACTAACTTGGAAAGATTTTATCGAGCCCAAAAAATATGAACAAGAATTTTTCAAGGCAAGTTTAATAATTGCTCATGCTGGGACTGGAGTAATAATGAAAGCGTTACAGCAAGAGAAACCAATTATAGTTATGCCAAGACAGGAAAAATATCAGGAACATAGAAACGATCACCAAGTAGCTACAGTAATGAGATTTCAGGATACACCAGGAGTATATGTAGCTTGGGATGTTGAAAAGCTGAATTATTGGCTGGAAAGAAAAGAGGAACTAAAAGGAGGGTATAAAATAGAGCCTTATGCTTCTGGTTTATTGATTGAAACTCTTAGGGAATTTATCAATACTTAAAATTAAATTCCTTTATTTTATTTCTTCAATAAGTTAAACAACCCTCACCACCCCAAAAGCAAAATATAATTAAGGAAAAAAAATAATTACCAAGCAAGAAATATAATGAGTCAAGCAACAATTAAACAAGGGTCAGCAGAAAAAATAAAAGAGACTAGAGAATATGATGGGATTATTTGCATGGGAGGGGAAGACTGGTGGTATCACAACCGCGGTCATTACGATATGCAAATGATGCGAGAATTTAGCAAAAAAATGCCTGTTATATATGTAAATTCAATAGGCACTCGGTTTCCCAAAATAGAAGAAGGAAAAGTATTTTTTGCAAGAGCAGTACGTAAGTTTAAAAGTCTAACCCGTGGCTTAGTAAAAATAGGTAATAATCATTGGGTATTAACTATATTTGCATTACCAGGCTCTGTAGGAAGTAAACTAACAGGTTGGTTATTGCCATTTCAAATAAAAATGGCAGCAAAAAAATGTGGAATTAAAAAGCCACTATTATGGATAACCTGTCCACCTGCAGTAAAGTTAGTTGGGAAAATACCCATAGAAGGGCTATTATATCAAAGAACAGATAAACACGAAGCATATCCAGATGTAAATCGCGAAGAAATGATCGTGTTTGACCGTATTCTCAAAGAGAAGGGAGATGTAGTTATATATTGCAATAGAAAATTATTTAATGAAGAGAAAAACGAGTGTAATCATGCTTTGTATGTAGATCACGGAGTAGATTATGAACGCTTTGTAGAAGCGGGGGACAACAAAGATAGTGAACCAGAGGATGTAAAAGGAATAGCTCACCCGCGCGTAGGATTAATTGGAGAAATAGAAGAATATAAAATAGATAGACCATTATTTGTAGAAACTATTCGCAGATTATCAGATATTCAGTTTGTCCATATTGGCGATTGTTCCTTACCAGAAGGCTGGTGTCCTTACCCTAATTTACATATGCTGGGAAAAAAAGATTACCTAGAAGTAGCCAATTATATGGCAGCTTGTGATGTGTTAATTATTCCCTTAAATCAAGGAGAATGGGCGATGGCATCAAATCCTGTCAAATTAAAAGAATACCTAGCAGTAGGTAAACCTGTGGTATCTGCTCCTTTTCCAGAATTAGAAAATTATCAAGGAGTGGTCTGTGTTGCTAAAGGGGCAGATGAATTTATAGCGGGAATTTTAGATGCACTCAAAGAGCCAAAAGATATTAATGTAAGACGGAAACGAGTAGAAAAAGAAACCTGGGAAGAAAAGGCGAAAAGTATAAGTAAATCTTTAGAAGAATTGGGCTTAAAATCTGCAAATTTCAAAGGAACCTAAGGATAGACAAGGGAATGATTAGGTGAAGTTATGTTAAGTTAGTAGTGACGGGTTTTAAAAGCCATGGAATAGGATCAAAAGCAAAAGCTCTGTGAAAAAAAATAATTATAAACAAGGTAGGCAATAATGGTAGCAAATGAATGGAAACCCTTAAACTCAGAATCAGTGCTTACATCTAAAGGAGCAGGTAGTGAAATAGACGAAGATGGTTTAGACTTGGAACAATTATTGACAGCACTTCGTTTAGATAAGTTTTTGGCAACTTTGAAACGAAGATGGCTCTTAGTAACTGGTGTGGCAACAGGAACATTATTAACATCTGTAGCTATAGGGCTTCCAAGTGCACTAAGAGATGTTTATATATCAAAAGTTGAGATATTAACACAACCTACAACTCCAGAAAATGATTTAGTCTCGAGAGTATTTGAAACCTTAAATGATGGTACTAGCAAAGCTCAAATAAGCGCAGACAGGAAACTAAACCTAGAAGACGAAACCAGAAAAAAGATTTTAAAAAGTCCGAAATTGCTGGCTCCAGTGGTAGAACAACTACAACAAAAATATCCAGCAATAGATTATCAGACTCTGATTGAAAATCTAACTGTAGAAATGCTTGTTGAAAGTAATATTTTGGCAATAGCTTATGCAGGATATGAGTCTAAGGAAGTAGAAGACGTAGTTGATTTAGTATCAAAAGCTTATCTAAACTATTCTCTAGAACAAGAACTAAAGGATATTCGTCAGGCAATAAGCTTTGTAGATGAACAAATACCACAAATACGTTCAAAAGTTAATGAACAGCAAGAAAAACTGCAAAAGTTTCAGTTAGAATATAACTTAATAGATCCAGAAACTACAGTAGCTCAATTAACGGAAAAAATCAACGCCCTGGAGCAAAGACAGATAGAAAACCAGCTTGCTTTAGATGAAGTTAGGGTAAAATATGGAGCTTTAGAAAAGGATTTAGCGCAAAAAACTCCTGACTCAGTGGCTTCTTTGGAATTAAGCCAAAACCCAAGTTACCAACAAATAAAAAGTCGACTTCTAGAGATAGATATTCAGTTGGCTAAAGAGTCAGTATTGTATCTCGATAACAGTCCTAAGATTGAGATTTTACGCGAGGAACGAGAAAATTTACTGGGTTTGCTTGAGCAACAGCAACAGCAGGCGCTCGCAGAATTAACAAGCAGGATGGCAGAATTAGAAGGACGAGACATGATTCTCACATCTGCCATAAATACATTAAATGAGCAAAGAAAAACTCTGCACAGTGTTAGCGGTGACTACACAGACATCCGAAGAGATGTGGAAATAGCAAATCAGAGCCTCAATCAGTTTTTGTCTCTCAGAGAAGGTTTAGAAATTAAAGCTGAACAAAAAGAATCTCCTTGGCAGGTACTGATTCCTGCTAGCACACCTGAAGCTTTACCCAAAAATATACAGAATTTGAGAACTAATGTGATTATAGGCATGGTTTTAGGTCTGATTTTGGGTGCAGGATCAGCTCTGGTAGTCGATAATCTCAATAAAGTAATCCGAGGGGCTAAGGAAGTGCAAGACATTGCAAAATTGCCTTTATTAGGCTTGATCCCCTTTGAAAAGCAACTCGGAGATGCAATACCAACATTACAAACAGGGGCATTTAAAGCTTTTCACTCGACTTACATGAATCTGCGTGTATTTGGTTCTGATCTGCCAATTCGTTCGTTGGCGATCGCTTCAGCTATGCCAGGTGAAGGTAAATCTACTATAGCGGTGCACTTAGCTCAGGCAGCCGCAACTATGGAACAAAGGGTTTTAGTGGTAGATGCCAACCTGCATAATCCTAAGCTACATGAGCAGATTGGTATAGAAAATAATCTGGGATTAACTGATGTTATTGCTAATGACGTGGATGTTAATGATGTGATTGAGCAAGTTCCAGGATCTGAAAATCTGTTTGCGATCACAGTTGGTTCTGTTGAATCTGATCCTATTCAGACTTTGTCTTCTCATAAAATGAAACAAGTAATGGACAAACTAGCAGCTTCCTTCGATTTAGTCCTCTATGACACACCAGCTCTTCTAGATTGTGCAGATACTTATATCCTGGCCCCCAATACAGATGGAGTGATTGTAGTTGCAGGTCTAGGTAAGCTCAAACCTTTAGCCCTAGAACAAGCCATAGATGAGTTAAAAGGAGTAGGAACACCTATTCTAGGAACTATTGTTAACCAAGTTACCAAATAGAACAAGGTTAGTATGAGAAAAACAGGGGAAAAGCCATCATCCTGTCCCCTGTGATATTTATTATCTGCTTTATTCAAAACTATATTTAAAGTAATCTACATCTTTTTGAAAATAGTCACCCACTAAATCTGCTGATTCTTGATCATATTTAATGCGATAATCTCGCTCTCTATTACTAGAAACATTTTTTTGTGGTACAACAATTTTACTTGAGTCCATGCCTAGTTTTTCAAGAATCTCTTTAAAATCTTGATCGATATTTTCTACTTTACAGATTTTATCTACGATAATATTACCCTCTAAATCTGTGACAAAGTCTAAGAGTAAAGGGGGCTGATTATCTAGATGGAATTTTAAGTAATCTTTAAAATTAAACTTATTAGAGCTTTCATAATATTTGGTATTCCAGTTGATCCTCTTGGAAAAAAAATACAAGCTTAATTGCCAATCCCAAGGGTTTCTTACAACTGAAAAGGTAAAATATTGGTTAAATAATTCCTCTCCCATATACTCTTTAATTTCTCTGGCTAATGCGTGGTTATGTATGCCTAAAAAAGTTTTAAAATCCTCGTCAGACCAACGATGATTTAATACAGTACGATTGAGCAGCAAAATCAGTTTTCTGGTAGGCTTAAACTCATGGAAAATTCTTTGTCTCATGGTTCCATATTTAATTAAACAGTTTCTTATTGATGTTCCTCCCGTTTTGTAAATGTGTACAAAAACAAATTGTTTGCTATGAGAAATTATCATGGGTTTGTATGATTAAGTTGAGCAATTGACTAAAGCTTATGGTACATTGTTTTTGATGGTTTGACAAGAGATAATTAGATAAGATCAATGCGAGTTAGGTAAAACGCAAAAAAAAATGTTTTATTTATGCACAGAACCAAACATTACATAATAGTTGTTGCTAGATGAAAATATCGAGTGAACATCCCATCAGGATTGTTTAACTATTAAGTTTGTGGAATTTTGAACATACCTTAACAGCAACAGATGGCAGGGATTCAAACTATAATCAACAGTGACTTTTAAAAGGTATTAACATGACTTTTGGTGTATCAAAATTGCTTAAGGGTGGTTCACTCATGGCAGGAGGACAGGCTGTCAGCCAGATTTTGTCCTTTGTGAGAAACGCTATTATCGGTCGTATGATCAGCCAGGAAGATTTCGGCATAGCCGCAACCTTTACTATTACTGTTTCGCTTTTTGAATTATTAAGTTATACAGCGGCAGATAAGGTGCTCGTTCAAGCCCAAGACGGTGATAATCAAGACTTGCAAAATGTTGCACATTTAGTAACAATAAGTCGTGGTCTTGTGGGTGGAGGATTAGTATTTTTATTGGCTCCGTTAATCGCAAAAATATTCGCTATTGAAAATGCAACCTGGGCATTTCGCTGGCTAGCTCTTGTTCCACTCTTGCGAGGTTTTGTGCATCTGGATGTGCAGCGATATCAGCGTTTTATGCGCTTTTCACCAATAGTTTTCACAGAACTTATACCACAGTTTCTCATGGTTTTGGCTGTGTATCCCCTGGTTAAATTGTCAGGAGATTATTCTGCCGTTCTTTGGCTGGTTATTCTTCAGTCGGGGGTTTTTATGCTAGTAACCCATTTTTATGCTGAACGTCCCTACAAAATTTTCTTCACTAAAGTACACCTTGAGCGAATATTTAGTTTTGGCTGGCCTCTCTTAATTAATGGTTTGTTAATGTTTGGGATTTTTCAAGGGGACAAAATTATTGTTGGCAATATGTATAGCATAGCTGCCCTCGGTGCTTACAGTGCAGCTTTCATGGTAACAATGGCTCCTGCTATGTTAATTGCTAAAACAAGTAGTGCTTTATTCTTACCTTTACTTGCTCGCAGCCAAAATACCAAAGCTCAATTCACTCAGCGCTATGTTTGGGTTTTTGAATTTTTGGTGTTGCTTTCAGGTTTATCCGCAATATTTTTTATTCTCTGCGGTGGGCGAGTCCTCCCCTTGTTGTTTGGGCAAAATTATATCGGTTATGGCGCGATCGTTGGTTGGCTAGGTGTTATGTGGGCTGTTCGTATTTTACGGGTTGCTCCTACTACTGCTGCTATGGCACTAGGTGACACAAAAAATACAATGATTGGTAATTGTGTTAGAAGTGTTGCTGTTGTGTTTGGCGTTTTTGTTGGTTTAAATGGGCTAGATATTTCCATGCTGGCTGCCAGCGGCGCTTTAGGTGAGATTTTAGCTTTATTTGTCACTGTTTGGTTTTTGCAAAAGTTCCATCGCTTACGCATGAATTTATGTTTTAGTGGATGTACTGTTTTTGTTATAGCTTCTTTAGTTTGTGGAGTAATTGCATATATACTTAAAGATAACTCACATGTAAGTGTAATAATTCTTATTTGTGCTTTAGTTTCTTTAGCCTTCGGAGTATTGACTACACTTATGTTTGAGCAATTAAGAAATACTCTATTAAAAAGTTGGATTTCTGCAACAAAAAGATAATATAAATCTCAGAAAAAAAAATCCCCATTCATTTTATGTTATGGGGGTTATATTTTAACAGTTATTGACAATTCCTATCCTATGATATTCTAGAAATCGCGTTATTGGAAATATTCAAAGGGAAGCTTATCTATCAATGGAAGAAAATGGGTTAAAATCTTCTTTTTTATCGCCGTTGCTCATTAAAGCTTATCGTTATCGGGCGATGAGAAAGTTGCCAATAAGAAAATTGTATGAGGTGATCTTATCTTTCACCGAGGGTGGATGTTATCACTCGGCAACTCTCAGAGAAATACTAAAAAGATATAATAATGTTGAAATAGGTTGTTATAGTTATGGTACTGTGGTAGATCTGATGGATTCGTTTGTTTTTCCCCCTGGGGTCACTATTGGGCGTTATGTTTCTTTAGCTCCTGGTGTACGGATATTTTTAAACAATCACCCACTGGAACGACTTTCTATGCACCCCTATTTCTATGAGCCATACTTTGGTTATGTGGAACAAAATACCCTTCCTCCAGGCGGTAAACTGGAAATTGGACATGATGCCTGGATCGGCTATGGAGCGATCATAACCCCTGGTTGTAATCGCATTGGCATCGGAGCGGTGATTGGAGCGGGAGCTGTTGTCACAAAAGATGTTCCTGATTTTGGCATTGTAGCAGGAAATCCAGCTAAGTTGATTAGAAAAAGATTTCCTGATGAAATTTGTAGTTGTATTCTGAACAGCAAGTGGTGGGAGAAGTCTATTGATGATATTGTTCCTTTTGTCAAGGATATGCTGCTGCCAATTGAAGATTGTTTTCAGCACCCTCTCTTAAAAAATCAATAATTAAATAAAAATGTAACGGAAAAAAACTCAATTTAAATCCGTTACATTTGTTTTTATTTTTAATATCCTTTGCTCCATGTAGCCCGCTCTTGCCAGGTAATATACCATTCTTTATATTTGCTAACCAGAGTTTCTTTTTTACTTATATAAGCAGCTATTCTTAATGTTGTTGCTCTGGTAAAAGGCCATAAAGATAAGATAAAAACACCTATTCCCCTTATAGATGGATGCCAATGACGACGAATTAAGTGTACTTTGGCTGTTAAGATTTTGATGAGCTTATCAGACCTGACTTTTTCTGATGCACCACCGTAATGGATAATGGTTGCATCAGGAGTAATCATTGGCTTATAACCCATTTGACCAGCCCGTAGGGACAAATCATCATCTTCTCCATACATAAAAAATTCTGTGTCAAATCCTTTGAGTTCCTCCCATAATGAGCGGCGAATTAATAGCAAACACCCTGAAATAATATCAACTTGCCTAACACTGTCTCGATTCCAGCCCCCAAAAATTTCGGTATTGAAAATACTGCTTTTCGGAAATATCCAAGTTAACCCAGAAGATTGGCACAACAAACTCCAAATTGTCATCTTTTGCCAGCATGAATAAGGGTTGAGCGACCCATCAGCAAATAAAGTCCTTCCTCCCCAAATACCAGCTTCTGGATTTTCTTTGGCGAATTTTAAGAGCTTTTGAATTGCTCCGTCTAATACTACAGTATCGGGGTTTAACAGAAGAATAAACTCGCTTTTAACTTCTTTTGCTGCCAGATTATTGGCTCGCGCAAAGCCAAGATTTTCTTTGAGCGCCATTAATTTCACTTGTGGAAATTCTTCGGCGATCGCCAAAGCTGAACCATCTTCCGAATTATTGTCTACCACTATAACTTCGTATTCTATGCCCTGGGTTTGTTCATAAACAGAGCGAAGACAATCTCTTGTTAATTTACTTGTATTGTAACTTATTACTACTATTGTAACTTCTGGCATCTTTATTTATCCACTTAATGATGTTATTCCCTTAATTTTTTGATTACTCTTGCTTTTTCCTGGAATATCTCGGTTTTTTACGTTAGGTATGGAGCCATAGAATATATAAGTTAAAGTTAACACTACGCTGAAAAATCCAGTTGACATGCTGCTCAACATCAATACTAGCAACAAACATCCTTGGGTAAAAGCATATTTTCGCAGTTTTTCAGGACCGTATTTCCATAACTTTATAATTTTATTTAAAACAATAATTTGAATCAATAGCAAGATGATCGCTCCCAATAAGCCACTGCTGATTGCAACAATCAAATAATTATTAACTGGATCTACTATTTTTCGTCCATCTATTAGACGTCCCCAGTGGTCAGGAGTTACTCCTCCAAAGCCAAATAGCCAATATTCTGGCAACCTTTGCACTGCTACTTCCATCAGCCTCGTTCGATACCATGCCGTAGCTCCATTTAATCCAACGTATGTTATTAAATGATAAAAATGTCTATTTGAAAATATTTCAAATGCCACACCAAGCCACACTAAAGACCAAATTGCTGACTTAATCAAAGGACGTGCCCAATAAAATCCGTTGATCACAACGAATAACAATAGTCCCCCAATAGGAGCACTTGATACACTAGAAAATACTCCTAGTATTCCTCCGATCAATCCTGCTAACCAGATCCAACTTCTTTTATTTGTTCCTTCTTCCTCTGCCAGAGTGCGAAGACTCCAGAGAAAACCAGTAACTATGAGCATTGTCAATCCCCAAAAGATAAACTGACTGCCACTTGCCATAGCACGAGTTAATCCTAATCTGCCTGAATCGCTTAATTGCCAAGAGAATTCGTCATAGGCTCTTAGCATCTCGTATGGTGACCAGATATTGAATGTTTCCAACAGACCAATAGGTCCCAGGAAAATTCCACACAGAGCTAGTGGCACAATCAGCGCTTTGAAATCAGATACCTTTTTAAGACTCAATCTTGTTACAAAATACATTAAAACAGTATCAAGGCTTAGTCCTATGAGATACACAAATAAACTTTGATTCGCCCCCAGACTAATATTTGCTGCGAATTGCCATATTGCTCCTGCCACTACTAATACATCTACCCAGTTGAACTTGATTCCTTTGTCATGGGGCTTGATCAAAAGTCTGATCAGCAATACAAATGCTATAATTCTCGGTGCTGACATTTGAGCGATTCCCATAGGGATACGCAAATAAGTAGGCCAAAAAATATTAGCCATAAATATCACGCCTATTACAGCCCCAGGCCGTAATACCAATGCTAGAATCGACCCTAACAATGTTATTGTTAATGTTATTAATAAAATCATCTTTAACTTAACTTATTTATTTTTTGTACCAAGCTCCAGCAAGGGATATTTTTTTTTCACTCCTTGCTTTGGCAGAGTTTTTGTTCTTTTGTGCAACATACTTAAAAAATTAGCCCTGTCTATTTTTTTTATTTATGTATTTTTCTAGTACATTTGTTGGAATTAACTCAACTTTTCTTGACTTTTAATTAACTCAACTTGGATATTAAAAGCTAACTGTTGAAATTTAACTTTAAGTTAAAAATACTATAGCTAATCTTTATCCAATAGTCAACTCTAAAAATGTTGAAACCCATTAGCTAAACTTAAACCCCTTTTTTCATAAACTCCCGTGCTATCAATTAATTCAACTTGATTCTCTGGCGTAATCTTCCCAATTACTGCTGCTTTTTTGCCTAAAAGTTTTACTAATGCTTGAGCAGGTTGTTGTGGTAAACACAGCACAAGTTCAAAATCTTCTCCGCCATATAATGCCCATTCTAAAGCTAACTCAGGTAAAATCAACTCACTTTCTATCAGGGGAATAGCATTAAGATCCAGTGTAGCACCAAATTTACTACAACGGCAAATTTGAATTACAGCATCCGCTAGACCATCACTACTATCCATGCCTGCAACTGGGCGTTTTTCCCCTCTATCCGTTAGTAAATCCCTACTCACATCCTTTAAATACTTTAAAACATCTAATCTCGGTTGAGGTTGCTGGTGACACTGAAGCCAAAAATTTTTGTCTTCTTCTGGAAAATTTTGACCCCAGTCTGGATTTAAAAGTAATTCTAGACCTGCTCTTGAAGCACCATGAACTCCAGTTACGACGATCGCATCTCCCACTTTTGCAGCATCTCTGCGGATAACTTCATCAGGCTGTACCTGACCTATAGCTGTAATGGCAATTGTGATTACTTGATTACGGCAGAGATCTCCGCCTACAATACTGGTATTATACTGTTGAACGCAGCGATTCATACCTTGATAAAGACGCTCAATCCAAGTTACTGGTACATCACCAGGGATACTTAAACCTACAGTAATGCCTAAGGGAGTTGCTCCCATAGCAGCTAAATCAGATAAATTAGCTGCAATAGCTCGCCACCCCACATCCTCTGGGGATGTAGTGCGATCGCTAAAATGCACTTGATCTACAAGTACATCTGTTGTTACCACCAGTTCTGTTCCAGGAGTTATTTTGATCACAGCCCCATCATCCCCTACTACTCCTGCTTGACAATAGGGGTATAATGTTTTTAACAGACCTTGTTCACCAATATCTCTAACTAATTGTGGATTAATCTTCATTTATTTTTTTGATAAAGGCGCAACTCTAATCAAGTTGCGCCTTTACACATTTTCTGTTTTGCTACATCACAATTTTATTTACGTGAATTGATGGCGATCGCCATGTTGTTTAACACACTGACAAGGGGCGCGGATCCCCTTGTCACAAGGGGCTTAAGCCCCTTGTCTAGTTCTGAGTTTGATGTGCATTGCTCTGATTGGACGACTGGAAAATGTGAATCATTATCACTTATTCTGATGTAAGTTGAGGCTGAACCAAATTATCGAGGCCATCAACAACCTTAGCAGAGATAATCTTATCTTGTGCAGTTAGTTGTTCTAAAACTTCTTTCCCGTCCACCAAATAGCCAAAAACAGAATAACGACCATCCATCAAATTAAAACCTGGAGGGGTTAATTCTCGATCAAACTTAAAGAAGAAAAATTGAGAAGACCCACCATTAGGATCATTTGCTGGACTAGCAAGTGCTACAGCGCCATAAGCATTAAAAGGAAGAGCGAGTTGGGGCAAATAAATCCCAGCTTCTTCTAGGGTAATGCCATAAATTGGTTGTGATTCTCCTTGAATGAGAACTTCTAAGGGGATAGCACGATATTCACCAGTATCAGGGTCAATAAAACCCGCTTCTGGGCCTGATGGATCCCCTGTTTGCAGCACATAATTATCTTCAGCGCGGATAAAATCTAAACCGTCATAAAATCCCCGCTGGACTAAATCTACAAAATTACCACCATTGATGGGAGCGCTGTAACCATCAACCACAACAGTTAAGTTACCCTGAGTAGTTTCTATCTCAACAGTAGCACGACCCAAGAGTTGAGGCAAATTTGCGTACTCTTCGGGTATTGTTAGAGGAAACTTAGTTACCATCAACTCTTCTATGTCTGTAATGGCATCGAGTATTTCTCGTCGTAAGCTCCACACCTGTTGTTTATCTTGAATTTCCACAGCCTCTTTAAGTTGATCTAGATCTGTAGTCATCTGCTCAAGCAAAGATTTAGCCTCATTGCGGCTTTCTTCTGGTACGCTTTCTAGGATTTTATCACTCCGAAGAGTCAAAATGAAAGAAGCATCTTTCACATCTTTAACGATGGGAGACCAGCGTTTACCTCGTAGATGTTTTGAGATGTCTTCAATATCAACCTGTAATTTTCTGATCGTTTCGTTGTCAATAGGTAACGCATATCTTAGGATAGCTTCAGGATCTGTAATTGCATCTCCCTGAGCTAAATTACTTTTGCGAGGTGGTTGACTGTTATTGTCAATAGCCAATGATGCAGCACTTAATCCCAGTGAAAGGGTTATCATTAGCAGAGCTAAAACACTGCTCTTAAAAAAAGATAAACACCAATGGTGCAGCAAATTTTTTATGGTTTTCATACTGTCTCTGTTTTTCAACGCCCAGGCTGCTCCAGATAATAGGGATTTTTACTATTCTTATGTTCTTAGTTAGGATGAAATTCTGTCAATGTCTGATTTTTTTCGATCTTCCCTCTAGTCTTTGAAAGTTGGGGTGTTGAGTCAAGTTTTTTCTTCGCCCCATTTCCTGTAGAATTTAACTGTTACCAGTGACCCTACTTATCTTTGCTTGGGGTTTTTACTTGCAACTCAAAGGTTATCTAGAGACTTTTCGCCCAAACGTCTTTATTCATTAGTCATTCGTAACTTATTTGTTTAAAATATTAATTACAAAAAGCAACCAATGACTAATAACTGGTAAATATTTTAATCTTGATCTGAACAAAAATAGTATTATGATTTCTAGTAATGACTTTCGCAGTGGTGTGACAATTGAGTTAGATGGCTCTGTCTGGCGCGTGGTTGAATTTCTCCATGTTAAACCAGGTAAAGGTTCTGCTTTCGTGCGCACTAAACTGAAAAACGCACAAACAGGTAATGTGGTTGAACGAACATTCCGCGCTGGGGAAACTGTACCTCAAGCTACTTTAGAAAAAAGAACTATGCAACACACCTATAAAGAAGGTGAGCAGCTAGTATTTATGGATATGGAAAGCTATGAAGAGATTACCCTCAATTTGGAACAAATAGGCGATCGCGTTAAATATCTCACCGAAGAAATGGAAGTGAACGTGGTTTTCTGGGGAGAGCAGGTTTTAGAAGTTGAACTACCCACCTCAGTCGTATTAGAAGTAATTGAAACTGATCCAGGAGTGAAAGGGGATACCGCTACAGGTGGAACAAAACCAGCTATAGTCTCAACTGGGGCTCAGGTAATGGTTCCTTTATTTATTTCGGTGGGAGAAAAAATTAAAATAGATACTCGCAATGATTCTTATCTTGGTAGAGAATAATGTCATGACTCATTAGTCCTTAGTCATTAGTCATTAGTCCGATCGTCCCTACTCAGTAGCTAAATGTTATGATCTTTTTAAGAAAAATTCAGATTGATTTTTTAAGACATAAACAACACTAATGACCAATGACTAATGACGTTTGACCAATGACTAATGACTAATAACTAATGAAAATTTAAACAAATTTAAAAAAAGGGATGTATGCTTTGTGTCTATAGATTTTAATCAACTGCGTGAGTTTTTAGTGGCGATCGCTGAAACTGATATCACAGAACTATCTTTAAAAAATCAAGATTTTGAACTCACGCTCCGTAAAGATATCGCCATCACCCACTCTAAACCGACAGAAACATCAGTTGTTTCTGTTGTCAAGCCTATGGCTCATGTTCCCTCCCCAGCAGAAAGTGAACCACCACTAGAAAAAATAACCCCAGCTCAAAAAGAAACAGAAAAAAAATGGGTGGCTATTACTTCGCCTATGGTAGGAACATTTTATCGTGCTCCAGCTCCAGGAGAAGACCCATTTGTGGAAGTAAGCGATCGCATCCGTTCTGGACAAACTGTATGTATTATTGAAGCTATGAAGCTGATGAATGAAATTGAGGCAGAAGTTTCAGGACAAGTGATGGAAATTGTGGTGGAAAATGGCTCTACTGTGGAATATGGTCAAACCCTGATCTGGATTAATCCAGAATAATTTCAAGATTTGACCTATTATCTTTTAAAAATCAAAATTTTCTTCAAAATCTTGACGATTCATCGGGCGAGCAACTACTATTCCTTCTCCACCTAAAAATTCAAGGGGCTCTCCTTCAATATCAATCCAAACAGAACTATCAGGGTTTAAACTGGTAGCTGTGTAAAGAATTTGTGCTAGACGACCAGTCATTGAGGCACTACCACCGCCACTGGTAAATTCTTGAGAAAGATTGATATGTACTCCATCTTCTTCAATGGACATACCCAATAGTTTTGTACCTTCAGGAATTGTACTTGTATAAGCTTCTGATTCTGGCCCTTCTAATAAATTTATTAACGCTGTTTCGAGAATTTCACCTTGATCAGCAGCATTTTCTACAGTAAGAGTAGAAGGAGTTAACTCGATTTCATCTCCTGAAGCATTAAGCCAATAAATTTGTACCTCTTGTGAAGACTGCTGTTGTACCGTAGTATTTGGATTGCCACTTTGGTTAGGGATGGTGGGTGTGGGCGAATTTGAAGAATTGATTGTCCACCAAGTAATTCCCCCTGCAGCTAAAATTGCTACCGATATTCCAGCAACTATACCTGAAGAAAAACGACTATTTTTCTGTTGATCTTGCATATTGATACTCCTTTATATTTATAATCGGCAAGTCTAAAAAAATATTAACCGCGTAAATCTTATTGACGTTTTTGTAAATAAAAAGATCCCATCATGAATTTTACTTGCGGTTATGTAGAGACATTCAGCCGCGATGTTTCTACAGGCATTACATTGGGCAAACGAAAAATTGCAGCCCCTTGAAGAAGATCTTGGGTTCCATCTAATTGCAAAATCCTGGCTATAGTTCCTGTTTCTTCTAATTTACGTAAATCTAAACGGCTACCTATGCGTTCTGCCAGTCCATTTAACACTCGTGAAGATAACTGTCTCCCATTTACTGTGCCCATTGGTTCGATAATTTCTATCCTTGTCCCATCCACTACTGTTAATCCTAATTCTAAGTTTATATTTAAAGGTTCTGTTTCTTGGGAACGACGCAATTGTAACATAATTTTCAATCTATTGTCCCCTAACAAGTCAATTTGAGGGTTTAATAATTCATATTTCCTTGAACTATTACCTCGCAGTTTATTGATTACTTCTTCAATTCGTGTAATAATTGCTTCTGATTGTAACGCTTGATTGATGTCTGTTTCTGTTACTACTAGACGGATACCTCCGTTTAGGGGTTTTTTCAAAGACTCTTGAAAAGCACTTATTCCTTGTTTGCGAAAATTCTTTAAATCTATCTCAATTGGGTCTGTTTCTAATTCTAATGCTTCAATTCTTAGGTTGGGAATGGGTTTTACTCCTCTACTAGCAATGAAGATCCCGTCTATATGTCCCTGGAAAATTTGAGAATTTGGCTTGTTATCAACCCTGACTTCTAATTGTTCTACTTCTTGGAAACGAGAACGAAAAGCATTGAAGATCGCATGCTCGATAAACCAACCCGCATTGGCTGCAAAAGCTAATACACTTGAGAGTAAAATTGCGATTAATTCCATATAATAATTTGCATTTTATTACTAATTATAAATTATAGCAAATCCATAAGATTAATCCCACAAATCAATTAACTATTTGAGAGGTTCCAACATTCTTTTGATTATTATAAATTGTAGTTAAAAATAATTTTTCACCCCAAAAGTTTAATAGTATACTTTAATGCTCTTAAAAAAATATTTGAAAAAATTCTTTTAGCTCTTATTACAAATTTCTGGTAATTTTAACAACACCCCAGCAAAAAACCAATAATAAACTGCTACTGGATCTACCACTAAAGGATAATAGTAAATATTATAACTAATAAACAAAACAAAAACCCACAAACAAATCCCTAAACGACGTAAAGATTTATCTTTTATTTGTTGGTAAGCTTTAAAAGTAAGCCAAGTTAAAACAGAAACTACTGCGATAAAAGCCAGTAAACCTCCTAACCCAATTTCATACAATAATTTGCCATGAAAAACTTCGATTAGTTCAATTTTTCCTAAACGACGTACAGCAGATGCAGTTGTTCCTAAACCATTTCCTAGTAATTCAAAACTATTTAATACTCGTTTATACTCTTTCAAAATAAATCCAGTTGGTGGGGCATAATTCCAACGCGCAATAAAATTACTAACCCGCTCTTGCACTATGCCTAAACTGCTAGCTATCATGGCTAAAAATGTAATTATTCCTAACTTTATACCCAGGATTTTTTTATTTGTTTCAGTGACGAATAACAGCACTAAAAAGATAATGGGAACAAGCAACAGAGAAATTCTTTGACCAGAAAGAAGAGAGATAATTAAAATGAAGGCGATCGCCCCCCAACTAACTATTTTCCAATTGCGAGAAGACTCACTTACACTACCACCAAAAGCAAAAAAGATACTAGCAATTAAAAACCAACCCCACTGCCAAGGAGAAACAAAAGTACCAGGTAAACGAATTAACCCCCATTTAGGATTATAAAGCAGAGAACCGCCCACAAAACATCTAGCTTGTAAACTAGCTCTATTATTAGCAGGTTCTGGTAAATTACTACTTCCCTCACAAATCCCATTTACTAACAACAAATACTGCATTAAACATAACCCACAGCAAATTAAAATAAGGATCACCGTCAAGCGCATAAGTAAGGATAAATCTTGTTTATCCCTAATCAAATAATCAGCGCAAATAATCAGAGGAATATACCCCAGCCAAACTTTTAACCCCATAACTGCCATCAATAAAGGGCTACCTCTTTGAGCTTCTAATTCTTGGGGTAAGTTAACAAATAACATGGTTAACAAACAAAAACCTAGTAACACTAAGATTGTCAAAACTAAGGGTTTTCTTTCAGGTTTTTTAAACCAATTAAAACCAAAACCTGAGATAAATATTGCCAAGAGAGCAGGAAAATAAAAAGCATCCTTAGCTAGATGAAATAAAGCATAAATAGAATTGTTATAAGTTACTTCACCCCCAACTGCTTGATAAACTGAACCGATACCATAACTGATAGTACCTCCAAAAGGAAGGTAAATAAGAAAAGCCCATAAACCCAGACGAGGATAACCATAAGCAATAGCTAGTGCAATGACTATTCCTGCACCAAGAATTGCTGCCTGAAGTCCACTAAATACAGCTAGCACTGAACTAACAATAAAAGCAATAAAAATGGTTAAACCGATAAATAGCTCTTGTTGGTTAAACATTAAATTTTATCTATCTCCTAATTGGCAATTATCTTAAGTTTTTTTTGGATTCAAATAACTTAAGATAATATTTGTACTTATTAACATATAAGTCCGCGTAGGCAGACTTTGTTTCTATAGGCGCGATTTCAATCGCCCGCTATTTTTGCAAGATATTGCCTGTTTGCAACCTACAATGACAGAATTATTCTGTTAAACCCTAAAAATTAAGGAAATTATAATGCGGTTATCTCAAATGCTTTTGGTGACACTGCGGGAAGATCCAGCAGAAGCAGAAATTCCCAGTCATAAACTCTTAGTGCGTGCAGGTTATATCCGTCGCATCGGTAGCGGTATTTATGCCTATTTACCCCTAATGTGGCGTGTTTTGCAAAAGGTATCTCAAATAGTGCGGGAAGAAATGAACGCTACTGGAGCGCAGGAGTGCTTATTACCCCAGTTACAACCCTCGGAACTCTGGAAAGAATCAGGTCGCTGGGACACTTATACTAAGGCTGAGGGGATAATGTTTGCTCTTACTGACCGACAAGAAAGACAATTAGGATTGGGTCCCACTCACGAAGAGGTTATTACTACTGTTGCAAAGGAGATGATCCGCTCCTATCGTCAGTTACCTCTACACTTATACCAAATTCAAACTAAATTCCGCGATGAAATTCGCCCCCGTTTTGGTTTGATGCGAGGACGAGAATTTATTATGAAGGATGGTTACTCTTTTCATGCTGATGAGGCAAGTCTAAAACAAACTTATCAGGATATGGATCGGGCTTATCGTAATATGCTCCGTCGCTCTGGTTTGGCTTTTAGAGCGGTGGAAGCTGACTCAGGGGCGATCGGCGGTTCTGGTTCTCAAGAGTTTATGGTACTCGCTGACGCTGGAGAAGATGAGATTTTATATACTGAAGATGGCAAGTATGCTGCTAATGTGGAAAAGGCTGTATCTCTACCTCCAGATGCTGTTATTTCTACTTTTACTACCTACGAAAAACGCGAAACTCCAGGAACTGCAACCATTGACCAACTTTGTGGGTTTTTGCACTGTTCGCCTACGGTAATTGTGAAAAATGTACTTTATGAGGCTGTGTATGATTCGGGAATGACAGTACTGGTAATGCTTAGTATTCGGGGCGACCAAGATGTCAATGAAGTGAAATTGCAAAATGAATTAGTGAAAATAGCTCCACGCTACGATGCTAAGACGGTTTTGTCTCTCACTGTACCCGATGATCTTGCTCAAAGAAAATGGGCGAGTAAACCTCTACCTTTGGGTTATATTGCTCCTGATATTTCGGATGATTTTATTGCTCAGGGTGGTAATTATTTTCCCAAGTTTCTACGAATGGTGGATAAAACCGCAGTTTCTTTGAGAAATTTTGTTACTGGTGCTAACGAGTCTGGTTATCATGTTGTGGGTGCTTGTTGGGAAGAGCAGTTTACTTTACCAGATCTGGTGGTAGATGTACGCAAAGCAAAAGCAGGCGATCGCTCTCTCCATGACCCCAGTCACATACTTCACACCGCTAGAGGCATTGAAGTAGGTCATATTTTCCAGTTGGGTACTAAATATTCTCAAGCAATGGGAGCAACTTATACCAGTGAAAAAGGAGAAGAAGTGCCTTTATTTATGGGATGTTATGGAGTGGGGGTTTCTCGTCTCGCTCAAGCTGCAGTAGAGCAGTCTTATGACAAAGATGGGATTATTTGGCCAGTGGCGATCGCTCCCTATCACGTCATTGTCATTATTCCCAATATCTCAGACCTTGAACAAGTAGAAGCAGCGAGACAACTTTACCAAGATTTAAATAAAGCTGGTGTAGAAACATTATTAGATGACCGAGATGAGAGGGCTGGGGTAAAATTTAAAGATGCCGATCTCATTGGTATTCCCTATCGCATTGTTACTGGACGTTCTCTTAAAGCAGGTAAAGTAGAAGTAGTGGAAAGAGCAACTAAAAACTCTCAAGAAATAGCTCTAAATGAAGTTGTCAACACTTTAAAACAAGCCATAGAAAAAGCACTAATTTAGTCAAACGTCCTTAGTCATTGGTCATTGGTCATTGGTCATTAGTCAAATGACCAATGACCAATGACTAATAACTTACCTATTGTAGTAACTTTTATCACTCCAATCATAATAAAGCTGATAGTATAACTTATTGATATCTTCCTCAGTCATTTCCCGATTAGCAATTTTAGTCAAAACTTCCTTGACAAAATTGACCAGCCATGATACATCTCTTTGAGGAACTAAATCGGCTAATTCTCGTAAAGTAGCATTAACCTCAAATAACTCACGTTCTGCTTCAGGTACCAGAGGAGTTGACATTCTTAAAGGATCTCTTTGCACTGCAGCAATACCCTGTAGAACAGCACTTTTAATCTGTTTTTTAAATTCTAATTTTCCTCTCCTTTTCTGCCTTTCTAAACCTTCTTTGGATGAAGCGTAAAGAGGAGGTACACGATTAAGTGCGAAAGTTGCTACTTCTACTTGGTTAATAGCTTCAGCTACTTTTACAGGATAACCTTGCAGTTGCTGTTCTATTTCTTCAGCAACTAATATTTCCATTGCATTTTGGTTAGTTTGGGTTATTTGATTGGTCTTCATTGTTTTTTCTGCGAAACTATTTTTATTATAAGTAATTTCACATAGTGATTGGTTGTTAATTTATGTTAAGCAAAGCTTATTAGTCTTATCTCTTATGTCATTGGTCATTAGTCATTAGTCATTAGTCATTAGTCATTAGTCATTAGTATGTGTTCTAAAAAATTCTTAATTTTTCTTAAAAATACCATAACGTTTAACTAAGGACTAAGGACTAATGACTAATAACCTATAGCATTCCTAAATAATTTGTGATAAATGAAAAAAATAGACAAGGAGCGCAAGACAAGGGGCTTAAGCCCCTTGTCTTATCACAACCTATTATAGACAAGGAGCGCAAGACAAGGGGCTTAAACACCTTGTATTATCATAACCCATTTAGGACTGCTATATTATTCATTATTCAAAGGAATCATAGCCCAAGTGACATAAGTACCAATGGGACTCCAAAGAAGATAAGGAACGAGTAAAAAAGCAGCCCAAAAAGAAACAAAAACCACCATTAAAAAGAGAATTAAACCCAAAATAAAACCCAAACCACCAATAATTGTACCAACCTTTAAACTGCGAAATTTACACATTACGGGAGTATAAGCCATAATAGTTATTTCTACTAATAAATAAAAACCCATTAACAACCAAGTATGAAAGCTACCTGGGTTTTTTTCCCATACAATATAAGCAGACCAACCACCACAAATAAAAATAAAAATCCAAATAAAAGGAATTGCACCTTCAAAAATCAACCATCGCGGACGACGCAAACGGTTAAACCAGCGAATATCATCAACCGAAAGTCTATTAAGTGCAAAAGCAACAATTGTAGCCAAACCACCAATTATTAACCAAGAAGGAATCATTTTGATAAATTTTATAACTTGTAATTATCTATCTTGGGGGCGTTATACCATTGAAGACAAGGGGCTTAAGCCCCTTGCCCCCAGACAAGGGGCTTAAGCCCCTTGCCCCCAGACAAGGGGCTTAAGCCCCTTGCCCCCAGACAAGGGGCTTAAGCCCCTTGCCCCCAGACAAGGGGCTTAAGCCCCTTGCCCCCAGACAAGGGGCTTAAGCCCCTTGCCCCCAGACAAGGGGCTTAAGCCCCTTGCCCCCAGACAAGGGGCTTAA
>Ga0209594_1000213_pt1 | contig 42213 bp, 30 predicted proteins | sample AshMeaCrysSpring_FD_184126 | JGI IMG/M metagenome (GOLD analysis project Ga0209594, IMG submission 184126) | Groundwater microbial communities from Big Spring, Nevada to study Microbial Dark Matter (Phase II) - Ash Meadows Crystal Spring... | ecosystem: Environmental > Aquatic > Deep subsurface... | reverse complement strand
ATAATTAGTCATCATAAAACTAGAAATGCTAACTCAGACGAGATGTTTTAATCCCACACCCCACACCCCACACCCTACTCCCCATCAGAAGCAAATATATTGAGTATTCAACCGGACATGATATGATATCATGTCCGGCTGAACACTATACACATTTTCTGGGTCGGGAGTTAGGAGTGGGGTGTGGGGTGTAGGAGCAAAGAGATTCAGTTCATCAACTTTCTTTTTTTGATGCTCACTAATGATCCGGACTTGATATCACAAATATTTCTCTATATACTAGGGATATAGAGAAATTCTCTCAATATGAAATACTAAAAATTTGTGTGTATTGAATTGAGGGGGAGACATCCCCCCCTTGATCTCTGAGGACAAGAATGCCCACTGTCTAGCCCGTAGAACGATCAGAATCACCCACTGTCATCACAATTTTCCCCACGGTTCGTCCGGTTTCACTATCGAGATGGGCTGGTATTACCTCAGATAAGGGATAAGTTTTATCAATTACGACTTGAATTTGACCTGCTTCTATCCATTCTCGTAATGCCTCTAAATCTCGACGGATAGGCTGTACTAAAATTAACTTTGCTTTTTGACCGGGAAATAAAAAGGTTTGTGCAGCGGCTGTCAAATTCGCCAAACTGGGAAGCGTAGAAATATAAATGCCATCGGGTTGCAACACTTTTTGACAGTTAAAAAAGGTCTGTTTACCCACTGCATCAAAAATAATATCATATTGGGTTCCTTGTTGAGTAAAATCAACTTGGGTATAATCAATCGCAACATCAGCCCCGAGTTGTTTAACTAACTCTAAATTAGCCCCACTACAAACCCCTGTCACTTCTGTTTGTAACAGTTTGGCAATTTGAACGGCAAAAGTGCCTACCCCTCCAGAAGCCCCATTAATCAGGACTTTTTGCCCAGATCGAATGTGACCTAAGTCTAATAATGCTTGTAAGGCGGTTAACCCGGCTACAGGAACGGCTGCAGCCTGGTTGTAGTTAATATTACTGGGTTTGAGGGCTGTTGTGGCAGCCGGAACCGCGACATATTCAGCGTAAGCCCCTCCGGATAATGGATTGAGGAATGTATACACTTCATCTCCGGCTTCAAACCCTGTAACATTTTCTCCGACGGCAACCACTACCCCAGAAACATCACTTCCCAGTCGTTTGGGAAAGTTAAACCCAGATAATAATTGCAGTTGTCCCTGACGGATTTTCCAGTCTACGGGGTTAACGCTGGTGGCATAAACTTTAACCAAGAGTTGATTCGGTTGAATGTTAGGATCGGGGACATCTTGATATTGCAAGACATCTGTTCCACCATATTGATTAAAAATGACTGCTTTCATCACAATGACTTTACTAAAGGAAAACTGATATTGGAGTTGAGTCAATAGAATGCATAACTTGATCGCTGTTTCCTAAAATTTCTAACTGAATGATTCAGATGAATCAGTGGTTCGTTTCCGATAAAATCTAACCCGATTGAGTCTTGAGGACGGACAATGTATGACAACAAGAGTAGTATCACTTCATGCATTTCTATGACTCAAAACCCTCTATAATCAATACTATATCGTTGAAATTAAGGAAGTTGGGTGTTTGTTATGGACTACAAACAAGAATTAATTACAACAATTCATGATTTTGGTTGTGATTTAGAGCTGCTTGAGGCTCGACTCACCCAACTGACTGAAACAGTACCGACAGCAGTCCTAATTCCTGCTTTGTATGAGGAACTTGAACGACCTGCACTCACCCGAATTCGGGATCAATTGGCGATGTGTCAGTTTGTCAACACGGTTGTGGTGGCAGTTCATGCGCCCACTCAAGAACAATATGCTAAGACGGTTGAATTTTTTAGTGTCTTGCCCCAACCCACTTATGTTATTTGGGAAAATGGTTCTAGAGTGACTCAACTGCTAGAAAAGTTGAGAGCTAAAGGCTTAGATTTACTTCGGTTTAAAGGCAAAGGTCAGGCGGTTTGGATTGGTTTGGGAATTGCATCATTGCAAGCCGAAGCGATCGCCCTCCATGATGCTGATATCATCACCTATAACAAATCTTATCCCCTGAAGTTACTATTTCCCTTAGTTGAAAAAGACTTAGGCATTGCCTTTAATAAAGCCTATTATGCTCGGATTGGAGGCGAACCCCAGTGTTTTCATGGTCGGGTGGTGCGGTTGTTTGTCACCCCTCTACTGTCGGCTTTAACGGATTTATTTGGCTATCAAAACTACTTGCGCTATCTCAGTGCTTACCGTTATCCCCTCTCTGGAGAGTTTGCTTTAACCAATGATCTGGCCCTCAACACTCGAATTCCGGGAAACTGGGGTCTAGAAATTGGTTTACTCGGGGAAGTTTATCGCAATGTGGCAGAAAAACGCATTGCTCAGATTGATTTAGGAGTATTTGACCATAAACATCAACCCATTGGTCAATCCACGAATGAAGGATTGCGGAAAATGTGCCGAGATATTTTTCGCTCCATTCTCAGAACCTTAACTGAAACGGAAAGAGTTGTCATTCGTATGGAAGATATTTACGCTTTGCGAATTAAGTTCCGCCGAGAAGCACAAGACTTTAGCCGACAATACTTTGTGGATGCTCGTTTTAATAATCTTAATTATGACCGTCATCAGGAAGAGGTGATTGTGGAAGTATTTGAACAAGTGATTGCTGAAGCGGGTGAACTCTTTTTTGAAAACCCAGCCGGTGCTCAAATCCCTGACTGGACAAGGGCTTTAGCGGCGATGCCGGCGTTGCGAGAACAGCTTAGGGAAGCCACTAAACGAGATATGGCTGAAGCTAGGAGTTTTTTGCAGGGAAAGCCACCTGAGGTTATAGTCGAGCAAGAAACTATAACCCAAAATTCCCAAGCTTCAATGATTTCAGTGTGAACTACCTGCACTCACCTGTAAGGGGAGTGCGGGCTTCTCGTTTCATAGTCCGTTGCCCCTTGCCTGGATTGTCTTCTAATACATTATGGGTTTTGAGATAATCCTCCACCCAATCACAGGCTAAATTGAATAAGTCCGTGTTTAAAATCGACTGTAGATCCCAGAGTACGAGTTCCCCACCCCGATTCGCAGAGACTAACAAATCGGCTTGCGGACTAAAGCTAATCTTGTTAAACTGTGCTTGATTACCCCGTAACGTTTGCAGTAACTGGCCCTCTCGGTTCCAGAGTTGGATGGCATTGGGGGATTGGTGGTCAACGATTGCTAAAAGCTGGCTATCGGAACTGATGGCTAAATCAATCACTGCTGCCGCCTCTGTGTCAATAGTACTCAGTAAGTGACCTGTTTGGTTCCATAGGGTAATCTGACCCGTAGCATCTGCGATCGCAATGATTTTACCATCCCCACTAAAACGCCACGTCTGAATCTTGGCTTCAGCATGAATCACTTGTTTCCGAAGGTTAGCCGCTACATCCCACAGTTCAATCTCATGGGGACTACTAAACCCAAACACTTCGCCATCTGGACTAAATGCGATTCTGGAAATCTCGGTTTGTGTGGGAGAAATCTGCTGTTGTAAATTGCCCTGGGGATTCCAAAACTGAATTTTATCGTTAGAATTCTGAGTGGCAATTAGACGATTTTGAGGATGAACTGCAACGGCTTCTACCCAACTGATTTGAGTGATTAAACGATTGATTAACTCTGAATTGACAATCCAAGAGAGTGATAAGGGATCAGCTTTAATCAGTAATTTCAACAAATGTTGACTATCAGGATTAATTGTTTTGATCTGATCTAGAGAAACACTTTCTACTAATTTCCCATCTCTTTGCCAGCGTTTCACCAGACCCTGATAACAGGCTGTGGTAAACTGTTGCCCATCCCCACTAAATTGGATGGCTTGAATCAGCCCCTGATCGGTAGAAAAAGTCTTTTGTAGGGGGTGATGCAATTGCCAAAAATAAATGGTTCCATCCGCAGCACTGGAGGCTAAAGTCTCACCATCGGGACTAAAAGCCATTCCATTCATTTCGACAGGATAATTGACTAAAACCTTCACTAGATTTCCAGTAAGATTCCAAAGTTGAATTGTACTATCTGAACCTGCCACGGCTAGCATTTGACTATCGGGACTGAAGACAAGACTGTTAATCATCGACTGATGGGTTTTAAAGCGGGTTAACAAGGTTCCTTGGGAGTTATAAAGATTAACTGTACTCTCTGTATCAGCTATTGCCATGAATTGACTATCGGGGCTAAAAGTAATCGTCTGTTGAGGATTGGCAGCAGCTGGATAATAGTCGGGTAAGGTCTGAATTAAATTGCCTTGATGGTCCCAAAGCTTAACTTGATTATCTTCTCCTCCTGTCGCCAAAATCTCCCCATTGGGAGAAATGACTAAACGATGAATTAAACCTTGATTAGGTTGTAAGATTGCCAGCAATTTCCCAGTCTGAGTCCATAATTGTACGGTATTTCGACCACTCACTGCGGCTACTGTTTGGTGATTACCACTCAAAGCTACTTGAGTCACATTAGCCTGTTGAGCAACAATTGAGTTTAAGATTTCTCCATTTTGATTATAGATTTTGATGAGATTTGTTTGGTCTCCTACGGCAAATCGATCCCCCTCTGGGCTAAATCCAACTGCCTGTAAAGTCTCATAATGAATTAAGGTTCTGAGCAACTCTCCCTGTCGATTCCATAACTTAATCGTTTGATCTTTACTAGCAGAAATAAATGTTTCTAGTGCTTCTCCCTCATGGCTAAAAGTTATCCCAATAATTCCTTGATAATGTCCAGATAAACGATTAGATTCATGGATATTCAAAACCGCCTGTTCTAATGCTGTTTTGACCTGTTCCTGAAGTTGAGACTCACTTGAATCTTGGAGTTTTAACTTGTGGTGGGCTTGAATAGCTGTAATCAGAGCCTCTAATTTTTGATGAGAAGTGAAGAATGCTTCTGAAGATGAAATCAACGCTTTTACCTCATTGAAACGAGATTCTTTGTAGACAATTACACTCTGAAAATATTGTAATAATATAATCAAAATTAAGCTCATTCCTGTTAGTAATGCTACGCCAATTCCTGTGATCAATATTTTTTGAAGTCGATAAATCTCTTGAGTTTTAATCCGTTGACTCTGTTCTTGAGAGAGTCTAGCTTCTGTCTCTTTTCTAACTTTTTCTAAAAAGAACTGTTGAACTTTTGCTGTCTTTCGTTCTTCGAGTAAACGGGCTTCTATTTCTTTAGAACGTTCAGCTTGCAACGTTTTACGAATTTCTTGAGCTTCATATTGCTGAGACGCTCCGAGAAAACGATAATCGAGGTCACTCAGACTTTTTCCAAATGCCCAATCCTGTGCTTCTTTTAAAGATTGACCCCGTAATAATCGCGAATCATCTTGATAATTTGATAATTCCCAGGCTTCTAAAAGTTGAGAATATGGCCGAATTTTATCCAGTTGATGTTGAACCCATTGTAAGTTAAAGATAGCCGCATAAATTTTATTTTTAACCTTTAAGTATCCTTGATTTTTAACCACTAATCCAGTCAAAATGAGTTCAAGAATTTCCCTCGAATCATCTAATTTAACTCCTGATATTTGTTCAAAATTTAAACTTTGTAAAATTGTTTTATAAATTTCCAGCAATCTTCCCAAAGAATTAGGATTATTTAAAATTCGGTCTTGAATCGTTTTCAGATGTTCTGGTTCATCTTGAGCCGCCCAATTCTCTATAATCTGCGATCGCACTAATTCATCAACCCATTCTGTTTCTTGATTTTCTCCAATTTTCAATAAATTTTCATGAGAGTTTAGATAATTTTTTACGACGAGATCACAGAGTTTTTGGGTTAAAAAAGGTTGCCCTTCAGTCCAGTATAAAATTTCTTTTAAAATTGTTTTTGCACAACCCGATTTCATCTTAAAGTTTTGAGCCAGTGGTTTAGCCTCATCCCATGTAAATCCTTTTAAGTCTATGGCGGTTCCAATATTAAAAGGGGTGCGTCTTTTATCCTGAATCAAATCTGAAGGGGTGGCAACCCCCAAAATGGTAAAACTAATCCGTTGATAACTGGGATTAATTGCCCGTTGATTATAAAAAGAACGAATCAAGGCAAAAAAGTCATCTACTGAAAAATTGAGATGAAGAATACTATCCACTTCATCAATAAAAATATAGATCGGTTCTTGAGTTAAATACATCTCAAGTAACAAGTCAATAAATCGACTAAACCGCTGAACAAAAGAGAGATCTTCTTCCGCTTTCCACCAGGATTTTAAGTTAAATTCTCCAAAAACATCAAATTCTAGCGCTAAGCTAGTAATGATGCCTTTGTACCACTGTAGCGGGGTAATTTCTTCGCTGCCAATGACACTTAAATCAATCGCAGCACAACGACATCCTTCCTGTTGTAACCGATGCTGGGTTCTCACCATCAAAGATGATTTTCCCATCTGTCGTGCATTCAGCACATAACAAAATTCACCCCGTTTTAAGGCTTCATATAACTCATAGTCCGCTTGTCGTTTAATATAACTCGGGGCATCTGTACTGAGGCTTCCCCCAACTTGATATGGGGATTGAATCATACTCAAAAACTCCAGGGAGGGGGGAATAGAAGTCAGAAGTCAGAAGTCAGAAGTAGGGATTTTAGATATTAACGCAAGTTGCTAGTTACCCAAATATTCGATCCCCCCTAACCCCTCTTCATAAGGGGGGAACTGGATGGGGATGGGCGGGGGATCGAGAAGGCATGAGTTTGTCACTAGCAACTTAGGTGATTACTTATCACTCATTACTCCTTACTTCTATTAATCTCAATACCTAATTTTAAAGCCGGGTTATTTTCCCAGCGATCGCCAATATGAGCATAAATACAAGTTGTTCTTGGATCGGCGTGTCCCAGTAAATCTTGAACTTGTCGCAATTCTGCCCCAGAACGCAGGGCTAGAGTGCCTGCTGTATGCCTTAAACTATGGGTAGAAAGGGTACGTCCGGCACTATGTTTTAAATCAGCTTGGTTGAGATATCCATCCACAATGGATCGAATACCTCGACGGGATAAACGTTGTCCTTTTGCCCTGTTTCCCACAGCAATTAATAAGGGACTGGCAGGGCGGAGTTTTCCCAGTTCTGCTTCCCGTAAATTCAGATATTGTAATAATAATTGAGCTAAATCTGGCGTGAGTGGCACCACTCGAATACTGCGTTTTCCTTCGACTCGAATTCCCCAATGATTGCCTTGCCGTACAATATCAGAAAAGTTAGCGCGATGCAATTCCACGGTACGGGGACCTTCTAAGGCTAAAATAGCGAGTAATGCCCGATCTCGTGCTGATTTGAGGCTGCCATCTTGAGGAACAGTGGCTAATAATTGCTCAACTTCAGTCGCTTCTAAATAAGTGATTTTTTCCGCTGGATCTCGTTTTTCCCGAGGGGGTTTCACGCCAGTGGCTGGGTTAAAAGACAGTAGTCCTTTCTCCACTGCTGCTTGATAAAAGCGCCGTACTACCGATAATTTTAAGGCGATGGTTGCGGGTTTAAACTGTTTTTTCTCAATCATCCACCGCCGATATCGCTTGATATCATCTTTTGTGATCGTTGCTGGATGAAATTGTTGACGGTCGCACCACTCTAAAAATTGGATAAGTTGACGGCGATATGTCAAAATCGTATCATTCGCCGCATCCCCAGCCCCCACATCAATGTCTAGAAAATCTGCAAATGCTTCTATTAGGGTCTCTGTAGGAACCAGAGCAGCAGTTGATGCCGGGGTTAACGCCGAAACGGTTGATATCATCAGTTGAGCATCAGGTGAACAATTCACTGTTTCACTATTATATATGTAGTAGGGCGTGGGGTGTGGGATGTGGGGTGTAGAGAGACTGGAAAGGGGAAGCAAGGGGTCAGAGGAGCAAAGGAGACAAGGGAGATGAGAAGAAGGGTATGCCTACTGCCTACGAATAACTAATAACTAATAACTAACAACTAATAATTAATAAAAATGACCAAAGCTTACTTTTTAGTGGCTCATGGAAGCCGTGATCCTCGCCCTCAATTAGCCCTAGAACAGATCGCTGAGCAACTTTGTATTCTACCTTATCACACGACTTCTCCTATAATTGGTACAGGAATTTTAGAATGTTCCCCTTTGTATTTAAGTCAACAATTGCAACAATTTGCCGACAAAATTCGCCCCTACAGAATGACCCAAATTCAGATTTTACCGCTGTTTTTATTACCGGGAGTTCATGTTAAAGAAGATATTCCAGTTGAAGTCGCGATCGCTCAACAAATCTTAGGTTCAGATATTACCCTAAACGTCTTACCTTATCTTGGATATCACGTCGAGAAAATAGCTGCACTTTTAACCCAGCAGATGCAATTATTATCCCCAGACACTTGGATTTTAATGGCTCATGGCAGTCGTCGGCAAGGCGGAAATCGGCCTATTGAAATCTTAGCGCAACAGTTAGGGATAACCCCAGCCTATTGGTCTGTTTCTCCCCATTTATCTGAACAAATTAATACTTTAATTCAACAAGGTTCTACCCACATTGGAGTATTGCCTTATTTCCTATTTACTGGAGGAATTACAGATGCAATCACTCAGTTACTGCAAGACTATTCTCAACAGTTTACTGATGTTAAGTTTAGCTTGGCTCAACCATTAGATCAAACGTCAGTATTAACAGAATTAGCCCAAATGGCGCTATTTTAGCTAGTCCTGGGCAATTCTTAATTCCATAAGTTTAAAAGGTAGCACAGTTCAGTGTAACATAAACTATGTATATCTCAGGGGAGAAAGCCATTGACTGAGGCAACAGAACCACAAGAGCAACTCCACTGGGAGTTGCAGCAGACTCGGGAGGAATTAGAACGCATTCAAGCACAGTTTGATGAGGTGCTGGGAGAGTTAGAACAAGCCCAGTTTCAGTTACAGCAAATTCAGCAGCCTGTAGTACAATCATCTCATGAAGAAGTTGAAGCAGAGTTGGCCGAAACCAAAGCAGAATTAGCAGAAACAAAAGCTCAATTACAGCAAACTGAGTCTGTATTGGAACAGTCTCATGCTCAGTTAAAAGAAACCATGGAAGTGTTGGAAAAGTCTCACGCGCTGTATCAACAAAGTCAGGCAAAAATTCAACAACTTCAACAGCAACAAGTTTCGTCTGAGGTGTTAGAAAATGTTAAAAATGAACTAAAGCAATCTCAGACAGAATTACATCAAACCCAGGAGGAATTAAAACAAACTCAGGCTCAGTTTGATGAAGCTTTAGTAAAGTTGGAACAGGAACAATCTCAGGTTCAACAGATACAAGATCAATTAAAGCAACGAGATGAGGAATTTGAACAGGTTAAAGCTCAACTGCATAAAACTCAGGAAGAATTAAGGCAGGCGTTAGAGAAAGTTAAATCTTCATCTTTACCCCATCAGAATTCAGTCAAGCAAGAGTCAATATCAGTCGCTTCAGAACAAGCTAACTGGGAAATATTTTGATTTAAATAGTGTATTTAAATAGAAAATTAAATTAATGAGTAGCGAATATTTAGCTTTAACTAAGCTCCAAAAAATTAAAGAAAATCTGAATAAATTAAATGGTAAATTAGATAAAATAGAAAAGAGAATTCAGATTTCTGCTACACAGCTAGAGACTGTTGAAACTAAATCTTATCCTCCATCGCAACCACAGCCTGCTCCAGACGCTCATCGTAATGCTGTTGGGGGAATGTGGGAAGAAATCTGGAAATTACAATTTGATTTTTTAGTGAATCAAGGGTTAAAACCTGAGATGAAATTGCTTGATGTTGGCTGCGGCAGCTTGCGAGGTGGGGTTCACTTTATTCAATATTTAAATACAGGAAATTACTATGGAATAGATATTAATCAGAATTTAATTAAAGCGGGATATGAGAAAGAATTAGATCATCAACTTCAAGCTAAATGTCCACAAGGAAATTTATTAGTGAATGGTGAATTCAAAGCCAGTTTATTAAAAGTGCAATTTGAATTTGCGATCGCTCAATCAGTGTTTACTCACTGCTTAATTCTATTCGACGCTGTTTTGTTGAATTAGAAAAATGTATGAAACCGGGCGGAAAATTCTATGCAACTTTTTTTGAGGTTTCATCGTCTGAAACTTGGGTAGAGAGTTATCATCATAGTCCAAGTGGAATTGTAACTCATGCAGATGCCGATCCCTATCATTATCGTCAATCTGACTTTCTCTGGTGTATCAGAGATTTATCTTGGCAAATGAGTTATATCGGAGATTGGCAACATCCTAGGGATCAGAAAATGTTAGTCTTTACTAAGAATTAAATACTTCAATGACTACAACGGATATCCTCATAAATAGAATGATTCTGGAAGATGTTAAGCAAAAGAGAACTAAACATTGTAAAATACACCACAGGCAACTAGGACTTTAAACTATGGAGTCTACCCAAAACTCATCCATCCTCATTATTGCGGGAATGCACCGCTCTGGAACCTCACTAACCGCATCTATATTGCAGAGTGCGGGGTTGCATATTGGCCGAAAGTTACTCGATCAAAGCCACGGCGCATCAGAACGTCATTTTGAGAACTTAGACTTTTTTGAATTTCACAAAGCGGTATTGCGATCGCAAGGGGTGAATGAGGATGGTTGGACACTCCAAGAAACCATAGAAGTTGAGGATCGTTTTGTTGAACAAGCAAAGGAATTAGTTGCAAAGAATGCAGTCAGTGCTGTTTGGGGATGGAAAGAACCCCGTACCACTTTATTTTTAGAGTTTTGGGCGAATTTATTACCCGAAGCTAAGTTTTTATTGCTTTATCGGTTTCCCTGGGAAGTCGTTGATTCTCTCTATCGGCGAGGTGATGCAATTTTTAAGAGTCAACCTGACTTAGCAGTGAAAATATGGTTACACTATAATCAAAAAATTCTTAATTTATATAATAAATTTTCGGAGCGTTGTTTCCTCGTTAATCTTCATGTTTTGTTGAATCATCTCGATACTGTTACTTCTGCAATCAATCAAAAGTTGCAATTAAATTTAGCAGTTCCCAATTCTACCCTTTATAACCCATCTCAAATTCATAAACAATCGATAGAAGGACATAGAGCCAGTTTAATTACTTATTATTTCCCAGAAGCGATTGAAATGTATCGGGAACTAGAAGCCAGAGCATGGCAAGTTAATGATACACCGGATTTGTCTTGGATTGAACAATTAAAAAATACTCCTTACAAAACCTGGGCGTTTCAAGATTGGCTACAATTAGGGAATTGGGAAGGAGAAAAATCAAAACTTCACCAGGAGTTAGGACAGTCTCGTTCTCAATTGCAACAAACTCAGGGAGAGTTAGCAAGTTCGCGTTCTCAATTACAACAAACTCAGGGAGAGTTAGAAAGTTCTCGTTCTCAATTGCAGCAAGCTCAGGGAGAGTTAGAAAGTTCTCGTTCTCAATTGCAACAAACTCAGGGAGAGTTAGAAAGTTCTCGTTCTCAATTGCAGCAAACTCAGGGAGAGTTAGAAAGTTCTCGTTCTCAATTGCAACAAACTCAGGGAGAGTTAGAACAGTCTCAGTTTTACCTTAAACAGACTCAAACAGAGTTAGAACAATCTCAGTTGCAACTCCAACAAACTAAAGTAGAATTAGAAAACTCTGTATCTCAACTCAATCAAACTCAAGAAGAGGTAGAACAAATAAAACTCGAGTTACTGACTACAGGATCTCAACTTAAGCAAAGTCAGGGAGAACAGAAGCGATCGCAATCTCAACTCTATCAGGTTCAAAGTGAACTGGATCAAACTCAAGCTCAACTTCAGTCTACAAAATTGATGTTAGAGCAGTTTCAAGCTCAAGCCAATCAAAAGGAAAATCAGTTAAATAAATCTCTATCCAAGTTAGAAGAACAGTTACAGAAAGCTGCTGCTGAGTCTCAAGAACAGTTGCAAGAGTTAACAGCGAAGTTTAAACAAGAACAAGAAAAACTTCAATCTGCGTTGTATCTAACAAAGCAGGAGTTGAAGCGATCGCAATCTATATTATTCCAGACTCAAGCAGAATTAGAACAGTCTCAAAGACAGTTGTATCAAACTCAGCAAGAATTCAGTCAATTGCGTTTAGAGCAAGCTTTAACAAGTAGTCCAGATACAGAAGAACAGTTTGATTATCGGCTGCTTGTTTGGAAAGCATGGTCTGCATATTCTGGTGGAAATTTAACTCAAATGAGTCAATATTTAAGGAAATCGATGAAATGCCGACCTCATTCTCGTTCTGAAACAATTTTAGATTGGTTGAATAGTTTTACTCAGTTTTCGGCTGAGAAGGGAACTCAACTTGATGTAGAAGATTTGACAAGTTCAGAAGAATGGAAGGAGTTTATCAAAAATAGCACTAGATTTCATATAAAAATCAGTCAAACTTTAATAGTAAATTAATAAAAATAAATTTAGATATGAATATTTTTAAGGATAAGAGTTCATTGGCTGCTATTATTTGTGGATTCGAAAATAGTGGAGTTAATTTATTAACAGAAATTCTTAACAAACATTCTAGTCTATATGGTCAGAGTGCTGGTTTTTTACTAGAACAGAAAACTAATAGTTTTATATTACGCGAAGATTTCTGCACAAGAGTTAAACAGGGATGGTGCTTGTCTGATGCGGACTTGAGCCATATTGGTAATAGTAGAAGCTGGAAGGAGATTTATAATAGACTTCAAGATAGATCTCTAGCAATTGAGAATAAAAACACTCGAATTTTTGATAGTACTACAAAATACATGAGTAAGCTTTCCGAGGTGCTAGAGAAAGTACCGGATGTTCCTTGCATTGTAATGATAAGGGATATTAGAGCGGTAATTTGGTCTGCTATCAAACGATCAAACCTGGATGAACAGTATTGGATTGAACATCGTTCTCAAAAAGACTATAGGCACTATCATTCATATGTAACAGGTTTTATAGAGGCGATAGAAAAAGATTTTTCACATCAATTAATCTTAGTAAGATATGAGCTGTTATGTACGAATTTTCATGAAGAAATAAAACGAATATTGGACTTTATCGGCTTAGAAGTAGAAGAAAATATTTTTCCTGTATTTGAATCTAGGGTTAAAAAAGCATCTTATTTGTTAACAGATTATAAACAGTATATATCGAATCAAGTTATGCAAAATATAGTAATAAATACAGGAGTTAGCCAGCAATGGCTATGGAATGATAATAAATATCAAATAGCTGATGTTCAATCCTATAGAAATGTTATTGTCGCAGGTGTCTGTGTTGTTAAGGATGAAGAAGATATTATATATCACAACCTTCTCTGGCATTATCATCAAGGCATTAAGAGATTTGTGGTTATGGACAATATGTCAACAGACAATACACAGAATGAAATAAGACGCTTTGCTGACCAGTACTCAGATACTCTTATTTACTTAATGGAAGATAGAGAAAAAGGTCATTATCAAAGTAGAAAGCTAACTGCGGCGGCTGAATTTGCTCATAGAATGTGGAAAGCTGAGTGGATACTCCCCTTTGATGGAGATGAGATTTTATGTTCTTTGAAAGCACCTCTACTACAAGTTTTAGCTTCACTTAATAAAGAAGATTTGTGTATTAGCCTACCCTGGAGAAATCATGTCCTCCGAACCTTTGATGATTACTCTAAATCTAATCCACTGCAAAGAATGACTCATAGACAAAAATCTGATTCTCTAGGAATCAAAGTGATGATTCGTTGGCAAACAGGTATGCTGATTTCTCAAGGCAATCATAGTGTTCACCGTAAAGGTAAAATCTCTTGCGTACCAGGACATAAAATAGGGTTATTACTTCGACATTATAGATTTCGTTCAAAAAACCATCTTAAACAAAAATTTATGAATAAAGGGAAAGCTTATGAAGCGGCTCCTGATTTACCGGAAGGTGCAGCACCTTTGCAAAAAAAATGGTATAAAGAGTATTTGGAAGGAGGAGAAACATTTATTGAAGATTTTTATGATAACGAAGTTAATGAATATCAAGATGCTGTTTACGATCCAGCTATTCTCTAGAATATTATTGGTTTAGATAGATACTATATTTATGTTATCCTATATATAGGAAAATGTAGAGCAAAGTATGCTATTGATGTATTAAGTTTGTTAAACTAACATACAAGCTTACTTCTATGCAGAATTAAGGAAGATCAGTTTATGTCTAATTTTCAGGAAAATATAGAAAATAAAATAGAGTTAGAGACCAAGCAAATTTATAGGATGATACAAAGTGAGTTTAGGCAACTTGAATCACTTCTTAATCTTCATTCATTAATTAAACCTGTTCATCCTTTACCTTCTTTTAGAGGCTGGACAATTCGGGCTGACTCTGCCGTAATTATTTATTCTTTAATCAAAGAAAGAGGAGTGAAAAAAATACTAGAGTTAGGTTCTGGTGCTAGCTCTTTAATTATGGCATACGCTTTACAGGATCTTGGTCAAGGGAACATAGTATCGCTAGAACATGATAAAAAATATATCCAGGAATCCAGATCTATGATTGATAAACACGGTTTAGATCGTTATTGCACTGTGCATTACTCTCCTCTAGTTGAAACTAGAGTTGAAGATATAGTTTATAAGTTTTATTCTACAGATCATCAACATTTAGATGATCTGTTTGATATGATACTAGTGGATGGCCCTCCAGCTCCCACAAATCCAATGGCTCGTTTTCCTGCCTTACCAGTTTTTTACGAAAAATTACGAAAGGGAGGACTAGTAATTTTGGATGATGCGAGGCGGAAAGATGAAAAAATGGCTGTCAAAAAGTGGTTGAGTACTTATACAGAGCTAAAAAATTTGTCAGTACCAGAAACAGAAAAAGGAATTTCTGTACTGGTAAAAAATTAATGTGATTAACTTAATTGATTAATCCTTAACTCAAGACTAACTTAGCATAATACATGGATTAATTTTACCTTTCGGAATTAAAAATTTACCAACTTGACCAAATATATCAAGTTTATTCTGATTAGCAAACTCATTAGCCGCTTTTGTAACCCCTTCCCACTTAATATAATCATCACCAATCATAATTCCTGGATTAGATAAAAGGTTCCAGAAACATTTTATATCTCTTAAGGCAGACTCGTATTCGTGAGCTGCATCAATATAAATGAGATTGGCAGATACTTTTAGCTCTTTCAAAACGACTACTGCGCTTTCAGATGGCATCGGTAAAGGAACAATGATATCTTGTAAATTTTCACATAAAACATTATTTAAGAAAGTATAGTATAAGGTTGGATAACCATTCTTAACTTTTAAGTTGTCAAAACTCCAAGGCTTATTCGGTTTCTTATTTAACCAATGTTCAGGTGAACCTAGCCAGGTATCTATACAAATGATTACTGTGTTTAATCCCATTTGTTTCACAAGTTTAGCCATACGAATTGCAGAGCCTCCCTTCCAAGTTCCAACCTCAACAACGACTGATGGCTTTAAGTATTGAATAACTTCTGTAAATAGAGGGTTATTCCTCTCCTGAACATCTTTTTTGCTGTAATCTGGAGTTAAACCTTTGTAAGGATCGTCGTCAAAAATAGCATACAGCAATGATTGATTATTTCTTAATATTTGTGGCTTATTAGATAGACTTTCTACAGAGTTTATAGCTGTATTATCAATCACTTTGTCTGTTTTAAGTTCTGTATTGTCACTCAACCATAACCAATTCTTCATAATCTGATGTTCCTCAGTCATTTTTAAAATTTCATCACAAATATAGACTGGTAAATAATTTTTATATTCCACTAAATACTGTGTAGAAACTCGGCTTCCATGAACATGCCTATACTTTACATCTTCAAAATTAAGATACGTTTCACTAAAGTCTAATCCAATAAAATCAAAGAATTTTTCAGCTTCTTCTCTAGGATTCAGGCATAATTTTTCATAGTTGATAACAAGTAATCTTTTGCTGTAACCATTTTCAATCGCTTTTTGCAAGCTTTGCGTGTAAAAAAGAATATGATTACAAGTTTTTTGAAATGTACTTTTATACCAATCATCTAAAGTCAGCTTAGTCCTTTTAAAAGAAGACCAAACGACAGCTCTCAAATCTTTAACAATGACAATGCAGGGAACATTCGGTACTCTCTCTAACACATGTTGTAAGTATCCCATATACCGAGGAGTTTTATCAAATAGCCAAGTATTTTTATCCTTAATAACTTCTGCTCTCTCTCTCAACCTTGTATAAAGCTCGGGCCAATTATCAACAGTAGTAATATATTTCAAATCATCATCAGATATACCCCAACCTCCTTTAGCATTTGTATAAAATGGTTCTGTCTTTAAAAAATCTTCAGCAGTTTCATTCAATAAAAATCCACCTTCAAAGCCACTATCTAACTGGGGATGCTGTCTTAAAATTTCACTAACTAAAGTAGTTCCACTATGCTCAAAACCACAAATAATTGCTTTTAAAGGTTCATTATTTTCTACAATTTTCATTTTATAGATTCCTTTGAATTTAATTTAATATAGACTGATATATTTCTTTCAGCTCTTTCACTTGTTCCTCTGTGGTTCGTACCTGAACCTCTGCTGCTATTAACTGCTGATATTGTTCTGGTTTCTCGTCAATTCGCTTTAAGATCTCCACCAACTCATCAATATTATCGGTTGAAAAGATATCCCCATTCACCCCATCTATAATATCTTCTGCCATTGCTCCCTTATCGGATGCTATCACCCAAACCCCTGCTGCTGCGGCTTCGCGGGTAATCAACCCAAAACTTTCTGGCCAGATTGAAGGCGCAACGAGGACATCGATTTGACTGAAAAACTCAGGCATCTTACTTGGCTCTACCCTTGCAATAATACTGACTGGTGTGGTTCCCCATTGTTCCTCTCGTAAAATAACTTCATCAGTTTGAGACAAATCAACAGCAATGACTTCTGTTTGAGCTAAATTAGCTTTTTCAACTGCCTCCTTCAACAGATAATAGCCTTTATGAGCGGAAATTCCACCCGCATGACCTAAACGCACCCGACCTGTTGAAGATGGCTTTCGAGGTAAAACAGGTTGAGGAATGATGCCATTACGGTTTGTTTCCGTTTGAGGAAAACCATTTTGACGATAAATTTCAGCAAATCGTTGAGACACGGCTAAGATCCGTTGAGCTGCATTTAAGTATTTTGCCAGATAACGCTGCCGTTTGATACAACTGCCGATATCTTCTGCGGTTTGAGCAGCAACAACAGGATCATTCTGCTGAAGGTTGCAGACTTCTCCTTGATTATCCACTAAAAACTGATGTTCAGAAATCCACCAAGCATCATGTACTGTCACTAAATAGGGAATATTGCAATCTAGCGCAGCCACTAACATCGAAGCTGTCAGCATTTGAATACAATGAAAATGAATTAAATCGGGTGGATTTAATTTTAAATAACGACTAAATATTTCATAAATTTTATCATCTTGATAATGCAGATCCCGTCTTGCTACCTCTGGTACACTCAGTTTTGTGACATGAACTCCTTCATACATATACTCAGAAAGTTGATAAGGAATTGGGTTACGGTGATCGCTTGTAAATACAGAAATATCATAAGTATCACCATAACGAGACTTTAAAATATCTACATTATCTTTAACAATTCTAGTTCCTCCTCCAATCTCTTGAGGTGGATAGAAAACATTCACAATCAATATTTTTGTCTTGGATGAAGATGACTCAACGCTTAGCTGACATTCTTGGGATTGAATTCCTGACAGAATAATATCTTTCAAATTATTAGCTAAATTTGAGATCCCATAATCTGTCCATGCTTTTTTATAGGCCGTTTGAGCAATCTTCTGACGCAGTTGATTATCTATAACCAGTCGTTCAAGATTATGAAACCATTCTTCAGATGTCCGTGCAAATAAAACATCCTCTCCGTGAATCAGTATTTCTTGATAAGTTTTTGTGACACTAACGATAGATGGAACGCCTAAACTTGCTGCTTCTAACCATTTAATCTCACTTTTACAATCATTTACTCGCTTATCAGATAGCATCGCAATATTAATGTCAGCTTGTGCTAAAAATTCCCAGTAAACTTCTACATCATGAATGGTTTCGATCAAATCAACTCTATCAAGATATGGCGTTAAAACTTTAGGAAATGTTTTATAACCGATTACAGTTAATCTGACTTGAGGATATTTCTGCATTAACCGAGCAATTGCAGGCGCAGCTATTTTATGAAAATCTGCATCATGTGCCTTTGTACCACTCCCATAAAAAATTGAGATATAGTTTCTCTGCAACTTCTTAGGAGATGAATCTAAAAATTGAGAGTTGAGACTATCTAAACCATTTCGATGGACAAAACTGGTTTTTCGTCCTACAATTTTCTTCATTTCCTCAGCTAAAGTAGGAGTAGAAGCGATCGCATAATCACACAATGCCATAGCTTCTTTAAATAAAATTGTTCCTTTTACTAATCCTAAATACTCTTTTTGAGCAACTTGTCCCCCATAACTTTCAATGGCTTCTGGATATTTCTGGCGATCAAAGATCAGATCATCAATATCATAGAATGTAATTTTATTAATTGCTTTAGCATATTGGATAATTTCAATCACATCTGGATAAGCTGGAACTCTATAAAAGATTACTGCATCACAAAAGTGTAATTCATTTTTGGCTTGCTGTATTTCTCTGATAGAAAACGATTTCACCGAAAATTCAACTAAATTAAGTTGTTCAATTTTTTGTTGCACTCGGTATCGAAAACACTGTGGCAAACTATCTTCTACAACTAAAACAATAGAGGGATTAGAGACAGATACCCTATGATAATCAACTTTAGGCAATATCCACTTGACATCCTGTTTATAAGACTGTATTGCCTCCCGATAGTAACATTCTCCTTCATCAAAATCACCCTTTTCCCAACTTAGATCTCCTTGTTGGAGCTGCTCATCATAGCGTAGAGCTAGAGTCTCTCTGTAGGAATTAGATACAAAAGAAGTATAATCTGGATATAAGTGTAAAGATTTACGGTAATAATTTAGTGATGGATTCCAGTTTTCTAGTTGTGAATAAGCTTTAGCCAGGTTATGGAGAGACCAAAAATAGGTGGGTCGTTTTTCTAAAGCTTGTAAATAGAATGGAATTGCTCTTTCCCATTCTTCTAACTTAAGTAAAGTATCTGCTAAATTATGATAACTTGCTGCAAAGCCAGGATTTTTTTGAATAGCGACTTGATATACAGATACAGCTTCAGTCAAGAGTCCCTTAATTTGTAATTTATTTCCTAAGTTGTGATAAATTTTCCATTCTTCTTCCTCTTCTGGTCGTTGATAATCAAAATAAATCTGACCATTATTTACTGTCCAGTCATACTCTTTAACAATAACTTCTAAAGTACAAGGAGTAAATTTAGTAATCTCTAGAGGTAAACCAAAATAAAAGCCATACTTTCCTGTGCCAATACCTGCATTTTTTAAATCTAATCTTTTCTTATTAGCAATTGTTTGATCTATTTCATTGCCCTTCTCATCAACTAAAATCACAGTTAAAGCTTGATGAGGTTTTTGTGAATTCCAAACCCAGCCTCTAATAATCAAATTATCGACTTCATCAACATACCCTTCTAAACCTGAAAGTTGATATTGTTGCTTTAATTTTGAGAATTTTTTCTTGAACTCTGCACTGCTTTCTTTCAGTTCAGGATCAAGAGCCATATATTGCTCATAACATAATAATGCTTCTCCTAACTGCTTTTTTTGAAGGAATGCATCCCCAAGATGTTGATAAACAATTGCAGATTCAGGCGATAATTCAATTGCTTTTTGATAACACTCAATTGCCTCATCCCATTTATGAAGTACAGATAAACTATGTCCTAAATAATGATGACAAATAGCTGAATTGGGTTCTAACTCCACTGCTTTTCGTAAATACGCGATCGCTTCTTCTACCTTCCCTTGTTCCCGTAAAATAACCCCTAACTTATAATAACCCCAATGATAGCTTGAATTAAGCTGAATTACTGTGCGATAGCATTTTTCTGCTTCTTTTAATTCTCTCTTACCATGCCAAACTTCCCCTAACTTCTGATGTAATTCCCAACTTATAGGATTAAGTTCAACTGCTTTTTGTAGATAAACTAATCCCTCTTCTCCTTTCCCTTGCTTAGCTAAAACTTCCCATAAATTTTGATAGGCTTTTATAGAATCTGGATCTAATTCAACTGCTTTTTTTAAACAAGTTTCTGCCTCATATAGTTGTTCAACTTGCCATAAAACCTCTCCTAAACTACTATAAAATTCAGCATATTCTGGATTGAGTTTAATCGCTGTTTGAAACGCGGCGATCGCTTCCTTTAATTCTCCTTTTTGAACGAATGCTTCACCTAGCTGATAAAACGACCATTCGGAGTTAGGATTAATCTCACAGGCTTGACGAAAATAACTACTTGCTTTTTCCCATTCTTCTAACTCAATAAATACCTCGGCTAAATTATGATAATACCATGAAAAGTTAGGATTTAATTCAATGGCTTTTTCATAAGCTTCTACTGCATCCTGATATTGTTCAGACTGTTTGAATTGATTACCTTGATTAAAATAATCGTTGGCTGTTTGTTTAGGATGGTTTTGTAAAACTGGATTCATTTATTTTAACCTTTAAATTCTTTTATAACTCTAAACTCGAATACTATAATTTTGACAAACTCGTGTTAAATGGGGACTATAAAAAGGATCATTATCAATATATTTTTTCCATCGATTTTCCATAATTTGAGATTCTTGTTTTAACCGGGCTTTTTTCTCGGGCGAGTCTTCATAACCCCGACTTTTTGATTCATGATGATAGAGTACCACATGAGGAAGATACAAATTACGATAACCGCGATCTAATAATTTTAAACAGAAATCTACATCATTATACGCCACCGTTAACGTTTCATCTAATCCCCCCACTTGTTCAAATACCTCGCGACGACACATCAAACAAGCGCCTGTCACTGCTGAGGCGTTATTAAAGCCAATTAAGTTGCCGAAATATCCCGGCATTTGTGAAGTCATGCGATAGTAACTATGACCGGCAATTCCCCCTAAACCCATGACAACTCCGGCGTGTTGGACTGTATCATCGGGGAATAATAATAACGCTCCCACAGCGCCTATTTGGGGTCTTTGAACCTGTTCCACCATGGCTTCTATCCAGTCGGGTGTGACCACTTCTGTATCGTTATTTAAGAAGAGTAAATAATCTCCCGTTGCTTGACTGACACCGTAGTTATTCAGCTTAGAAAAGTTAAACGGAATATCCAAAGGATAACATTGAAATCGGGTTGATTCTTTCTGTTTCCATTGAGTAATTAGTTGATGAGTTTCGGGTTCAATACTACCATTATCTATCAGGATTACCTCATAATTTGGATAAGAAGTTTGGGTAAAAATAGACGCTAAACACCGTTCTAAATCTTCTGCTAAATCTCGGGTGGGGATAATAATACTAACTTTTTTATACTCTGTAATTTCATACCGAACTAAATGATGTCCTAAATAGTCAGGTATACCATAAACCGTACCTTGTTCCCCACGACGTTCAATAGCGTCCTGTAACGCTTTCAAAGAAGCTTTATAAGCATAGGGTTTTGCATCTGTTCCCCCAGCCGCTGACCCCGCGTGCATTCGCCAATGATACAACACTTTAGGAATATGATAAATCTTATCGGTTTTTTCTGTAAAGCGTAATACTAAATCATAATCTTGTGCGCCTTCATAGCCTAAGCGCCAACCGCCAATTTCTTCTATAATTGACCGTCTGTAAGTCCCTAAATGGCAGGTATACATCCGAGATAAAAACGATTCTGGAGACCATTCTGGCTTGAAATAAGGATTCACTAATTGACCCTCAAAACTGATTTTATCTTCATCGGAATAAATCATATCTGCATCGGGATAGCGGTTTAATAATAGTGCCACTTCATACAATGCATCGGGAGTCAAAACATCATCATGATCCAGTAAACAGATAAATTCTCCTGTTGCTAATTCTAAAGCTGAATTAGAAGCAGCAGAAATATGTCCATTTTCGGGACGAAAAATAACTTTTATTCGGCTATCTCTGGCGGCATATTCATCTAAAAGCGGCTTAACATCGGCTGCTGTGGAAGCATCATCTGCTAGACAAAGTTCCCAGTAAGGATAAATTTGATTGACGACTGAATCTATGGCTTCTCTTAAAAATTGATTCGGTGTATTGTATATTGGGAGAATTATACTAATTACTGGTTTATAGCTGAATAAATCAATGGTTTCTGCCATTTTTTGTAAGTCTGCTAGCCGAGGTTCATGTTGTTCTCGCCACAACTGATACATCGGATCGGCTATTGCCTGTTTAGTAGATAAAGCCTCTCTTAACGCTGCGGTATCTAGAGGAAATCTAGCATCCAATTCTCCAGCGCGTCGTAAACAAGCGATCGCTTCTTCAAATTGATCTTTTTTCGCGAGTAATGTTCCTAAATTTTGATAAGAATAGGCAAAATTAGGATTAATTGCAATGGCTTGACGATAAGCAGTAATTGCTTCTTCTATTTGACCTTGTTGTTCGTAGGTATCCCCTAAGTTATGATAAGACCAATAAAATTTAGGATTGAGTTCTACGGCTTTCTGGTAAGCTTCAACTGCATCATTCAATTCTTTCTGTTGTCGCAGTAAATCCCCTAGATTATGGTAAGTTCCAAAAAAGTCTGGGTTGAATTGAATCGCTTTCTGATAAGCTTCTTTTGCTGCTTTTAATTCCTTTTGCTTTTGAAAGGCTTCTCCTAGCAGATGATAAGCTTTAGCCGATTTTGGATTTAATTCCAGCGCTTTTTTGTAATAATTGATTCCTTCTTTTAAATCATTTGCTTTGACAAAGGCTTCCCCTAACTTTAAATAAGATTGAGTATCCTTTAATTCAGATCTTTGAATATTTCGATAAAGCTTAATCGCTTGATCCTGCTTATTGTTTTGGCTCAGCGCCTTACCAACTTGATAAATTAGATCAATATTTTCGGGTTGAATTTTTAATGCTTTTTGACCCAATTCAGCATTATTTTTATCAAGATCAAAGGCTTGTTTATAAACATGATAAACCTCTTGCACGTCTAAAGTTCCAGCCTTCTCTAATGCATCTCCTAATGTTTCATAAATCTGAGGCAGGGTAACATTAGCTTGAATCGCTTTTCGGTAAATTTCAACTGCCGCAGACCATTTTTCTTGTTCTTCGTACTCTTGTCCCCATTGCAGAAAAGTCTTACCTAATTGTTGAAGAACTAGTTCAAAATTCGGGTCAAGTTCAAGTGCTTTTTGATATTTTGCGATCGCCTCTTTATATTGCTGAAGTTGAGTTAGCGCTTCTCCCCAATGTAGATAAACTACAGCAGAATCTGGACTCAGTTCTATAGCCTTACGATAATATGTAATCGCCTCATCCCATTTCTGTTGCTTAGATAGGATATGACCCAGATGATGTTGAATCATCCCAGATTTTGGATCGAGTTCGAGAGCTATTTTGTAAGCTTTTATCGCTTCTTTCCACTGCTGCTGCTGAGTATGAATAGCTCCCAGTTTACAATAAGATAACAAAGATTCAGGGTTCAGTTGAATTGTTTTTTGAAAGGCAGCGATCGCCTCATCCAGTTGATTTTTATGTTGTAAGATTTCACCGAGTTGATGATGGGTTTTCCAGTTTCCAGGGTTCAGTTGTAGTGCCGTTTGAATAAACTGAAAAGCCTCATCTATTCTTCCCTGTTGAAGGGCAGCCTCAGATAGATTAATATAGGTTTCATCGTAGCCTGGATCGAGTTCTACAGCCGTCTGATAGCAAGTAATTGCTTCATCCAGTTTCCCCTGTTGCGCCAACGCTTCACCTAAACTGTTGTGGCATTCGGCGAAGTTGGGATCTAACTCAATAGCTTGATGATAACAGGCGATCGCTTCCTGCCATTGTCCTACATGAGTTAACACTTGTCCCAACTTATGATAAGAATAGATAGAGTTAGAATTCAGCTCAATGGCACGACGATAGGCGGCGATCGCACCTTCCCAGTCTCTCTGGGATACCAAAGCCTCCCCTAAATAGTGATGAGACCAATAAAAGCGGGGGTTTAACTCAATAGCGCGACGATAGGCGGCGATCGCTTCGTTAACCTGACTTTGGTGTTGGAGTGAGTCGGCTTGGCTCAATAGAGCAGCAACTGATTCGTTATGCACTTTTGCTGTTATAGTTTTTAAGAGTGCGGCATTATCATATCAAACCCATGGAACACCTGACAAGACAAACTAATTTTTTTGAGCGGAACTTAAGTTAATATTTTCTACGTCATATCAAAAAAAGCACCTACTTCCCCCATTTGACATCTTCTTATGACGGTCATTTTTACCCCTCATCTACATCTATTGGAGTCCAATCTGGATCTCATTTCAGATTTTAATATTGACTCTCCTATATCAGGAGTACAAACAACAGATAATACCCTCAATTTGTCAGGTTGGGTGGTAGGTAAAAAATCGGCTACGGTGGCGATAGAATTAGTTCAACAAAATCAAGTGATTTTAGAAGCACCTATTCAAATTCATCGTCCCCGAGTGGCTCAACGATATGCTCAAATTCCTGGCTCAGAAACGAGTGGTTTTCAAGTATCTATTTCACTTTCGGAAGAAAAGCCAGCTACTTCTGAGATGCTCGTACAAGTTGTTTTGGAAGACACACAAAGAGTTCCAATTGCTATTCTAAATTGTGAAAAACGTCAGCAAGATTATCAGAAAAAAACATTTTTTATTCACGTTGCAAAAACAGCCGGTAGCTCTTTTAATGAGTTTTTGAAAACTTACTTTAAAGGGGATGATCATTGTGAAAAATATCGAAAAAATGGACAGCAAACTCAGTTTAACGAAATTGAAAAGCTTCGTGGTTTTGATTATGTATCCGGACATTTGACATATAAGGAATTTAAACGAGATTTTAAACGTGAGGATTACTTTTTGGTGACCTTACTGAGAAATCCCATTCATCAAGTCATCTCTCATTTAAATTGGGTTTATCATGTTGGCGAAGATGTTAACTCAGATTTTTTTAAAAGTCATCCTCGTCATGACCAAGATATTATTTTATCAGTGAGGCAAAGAAATTTAAGTGACTACCGGGAAGTCATTAAAGCTTTATCAGAACATAAAGGATTATTTCTCAATAATCAATCTCGATATTTTCAAACTCAGAACCCATTAAACGAAAAGAATATTATTGCTAATTTAAGTAATTTTGATTTAGTGGGTTTGACAGAAGAATATCATCAGTTTATATATGATTATATTCATTTACAAGGCATGAAAGTAGAACCAGTAGTTGACGTTGAAAATCAAAATAAGCAACCGGCAGCTCAAAAAAATGAACTCATCAAAAATCCAGAGTTTATAGAGTTTATGAATGAATATAATGCTATAGATATTAAAGTCTATGATTATTTCTATAAAAGGAATAAGATTATGAAGCATCAGAAAAAGTCTTTATCACGACTACAATTCATTCAATCAGAAATGCAAGTCCAACAATCAAGCCTAAAGCAAATTAAAAATCAAATTGCTGTATCATAAAAAAATGTTAAATATATTGTATAATTGATTAAAGTTATAACAATGAAAAAAATTGGATTAAGTTAACGATTTTAATCTTTACTCTCAACGCCTTGATACAAATCAACTCTATTCAGTATCAGCTTAAAAAACTTAATCATGGAGAGAGAAATATTAAATAAAGTTGAATTACAGCTCAAGTAATATCATGCAATCTCATTCTATTCTACAAAAAACAGAAACGATTTTATTTCAATCTCAAGTGACTCTGAGTCAGATAGAAATACTACTAGCAGAATCCCAAAATCAACTGCATCAAACAGAAGCTGTTTTAGATTTATCCCAAACAAGACTCCAAAATGCTGTCGCTAAATTAAACATCAAAAATGATCAACTCCGACAGATTAAAACTCAACTGCAAAAGGTTATAAATACAATTACAGAATTAAAAGGGAATCAATCAGAAATTAATCAGAAAGTTATGGCTGAACTAGAGTTAGAAATTCATCAAATTTTACAAACAGCAACAGCTCGCACTACACCCATTCAACGAGTTTATATCCGGGGTTGTCCTCGATCAGGCAACACATTAATGTTACTACTTTGTGGAGTCGGTTTTAAGAATAGTCAGGCTTTAGCAAATCAAGATATTCCTATTCCAGAAAAGAGTATTCCCAACAAAATTACCTTTGGTACATTTCCCAGCCCAGAAGGATATCCGGATAAAAGAGTTCAAGCACAGCATTTTTTACATCAAGAAGATGCTGCGATAATATTTATGATTCGTGACCCAAGAGATGTCTTAGTTTCTGAACATGGTCAGAAGCCAGGTGAACCTTGGATTAAAGATCCGAAGCGATGGATTGATAATGCTTTACTACTCAAAAAAATGCAGCAGCATGAGAGAGTAATTTGGGTAAAATATGAGGATCTTGTCACGCACCCCAATAAAGTTCAGGAAAAGATTGCAACAGCATTAAGATTTGAAATAGCTCAACCTTTTTCAGAATGCTGGAAATCTTTAAAATCTGCGAGTTCAAATTATCAGAAGTCTTTACATGGCATTCGTTCTTTAGAAACGAGTCGAATTGGAAATTGGCAAAAAACTCCAGATTCTCAAAAGTATATCGCTCAAAAGTTACAAGAAAATCCTAATATAATTTCTTTAATGAAAGAGTGGGGTTATGATTCGTCTGATTCTTCTAAAAATATAGAAAAGATGAGCGCTTCTACCAGTTCTGAAGTTATCGTTAAACCTCCTTTACTTGCTACTAGTGCTGTTGAATTCTTACATAAGTTTCTAACGCAGAAACCCAATGCTCGGGTTTTAGAATTTGGTAGTGGTGGCTCAACAATTTGGTTTTCAACTTATACATCAAATCTGGTTTCTATTGAGCACGATCCTAAATGGTATGAAAAAGTTAAGACTGAACTCAAAAGTGATCCCGCATTCAATTCAGTCGATCTAAAGTTTTTATCTAAGCCTTACTATTCAGTCTGTGATGAATTTCCCGATGAATATTTTGATCTAATTTTAGTTGATGGTCGAAATCGAGTCAGGTGTGCAGAAAACTCAATCCGAATCCTTAAAAAAGGTGGGATATTGATGTTAGATGATGCACAAAGACCTTATTATCATCGGGTTCATCGTTTGTTGCATGATTGGGAATATACTCGTACAATTCACCCAGCTCGTCAAACCCATTGGTGGATTAAACCAGCGACATTTAACTCATTTGAATTAGACTGGAAAAAGGCATTCAAACAAACCCCTGTTCGTCTGTATGCAGGAAGTTTATCCAAACAAGCTAAAAAGGATGGATGGATAGGACTAGCATTTCATCGATCTGATGCACAACATATTAAACAGGACCTCACAAAGCCTTTTCCAATTCCAGATCAAGTGGTTGACTATTTTCAATCAGAGGATGTGTTTGAACATATAGAACCTTCAGAGTTATTAGCAGTTACATTTCCAGAAATTTATCGAGTAATGAAACCGGGGGGTTTTATCAGAATTTCAATGCCGGACTATCGCTGTGATTATTTAATTGATCGCTGTTGGAAAGATGAGAATGGAAAACCTTATTATGATCCACAAGGGGGAGGAAAATGGGATGCTCATCGGCAAAAAGTTACACCTGGTGGTCATGTTTGGTTACCAACTTATGAGAAGTTACGAGCATTAATTGAGTTGTCACCCTTAGGAAAATGTCAAGCGCATTGGCTCCATTATTATGATACCAACGGTCAAGCTGTGATGAATGAAATTGACTATTCAAAAGGATATATAATGCGAACTCCTGACCATGATAATCGCGTTAAAAATCCTCGTAGACCTCTTTCTATAGTTTTGGATTTATATAAGTAATTTTATGTTAACTTTTAAGTCCGAATTGAGGAAAGATAAATGAGAGAAAAATGTAAATTAAGCATCTGTGCTTTGATGCGAGATGAAGGATTTTACTTGATGGAATGGCTAGAATTTCACAAGGTTGTTGGTGTGGAGCGATTTTATTTATATAACAATAATAGCGTAGACAATACGACTGATATTGTGATTCCCTATATTCAAGCTGGAGAAGTAATCTTTCATGACTGGCCTACCCATCCGGGACAGATTCCAGCCTTTGAACATTGTCTTCAACACTATGGCAGAGAATCAGAATGGATCGCATTTGTTGATTTAGATGAGTTCTTATTTCCAACAGAAAAAAATGATTTGCGAGAGGTTTTAGAAGAGTTTAAAGACTATCCTGCCGTGGCTGTCTGTTGGCTCTGTTTTGGTTCAAATGGACATATTAAACGACCTCAAGGTTTACAAATGGAAAACTACACTAAACGAGCAAAGGATAATTTTACTTCTCATAAAGTGATTAAATCAATTGTTCGTCCCGAACAAACAATTGGTTCAGCAGGAACACCCCACGAATTTGCTTATAAACAAGGGTTTGCCGTAACAGAAAACAAAGAAATTGTCATAGGTCCTCATGCCAAAAATCCTTCGGTTCAGAAACTCCGAATTAATCATTATAAAACCCGTTCCCAGGAAGATTCTGATTATAAAACTCGGCGAGGACGACCGACGACATTAAAGGCAAGGCCCCCTAAACTCTTTGAAGCTTATGATAATAATGATGTAGAAGATTTAACCATTCAGCGATTTTTACCTCAAGTTAAACAGGCTATAGCAGCTCGTTATCGTATTTTTGAATATGAAATGAAACTGAAACAAGGGATACAATCAACTGCTGACTCTCAAGGACTTGATATACAAGATTTTGCACAGGAAAAACTGAAGCGATCGCACAATCAACTACAACGAATTAAAACAGAATTAATGCGATCGCAAACTTGGCTAGAAACAGTTAGAAAACAATTACCAGTTGTCTAGATTCCTTTGATTACCTAAATGTCGCAAGAAGGCTCACGCTATAACGCCAGTAAGCGCGTTGAGACGGCGCTTAAAGCGTGGATTGAAACCCTGTTCTCTTGGTGCGCGTTACGCAGAGCGGCTTGCAAAGCCGCAGGGTCGCACCCCATGATGTCAAAGTCATTTCTTGGTGAACTCCCTTCGGCTTAGTCGCACCACAAAGCCTGTTGTGATTAACAGTCGCGTAGCATGTTGCCTTGCAACGTAATGACTGACGAATCACGAATCACGACTCACGACTCACGACTGACGGCGCGTAGCGCAATACTATTAGTCTTTTTGATATCAATGAATTTCAACAGATGACTCATCCTTTATCTGAACCATCCTTTCATCAACTCTTCAATCAATCTTATGAAATAATAGAATCTATTTTAAATGATTCCAGTATTTCTACATTAGAAAAAGCAGACATTGCACTTAAAATAATAGAAATTGCTCATCATCGTCAGTCATCAGATTCTACCTCCTCTCCTATTGTTAATAATGAGGCTACAATAGAAACAATTGACATATCGGCGAATTATGTCAAAATCGAAAATTTCTTATCCCCCGAAGAATATCAGACTGCGTTAGAATTAGCGTTTGCAAATCAAGAACATTTTTTTAGTTCTAAAGTGTTGAATAATGCGGAAGAACATCGCAAATCTTCTGTTTTTGTAATGAAGAATATTCCAGATTTTTATGAAATGATGCGTCATAAAGTATTAGAAGTTCGACCTCAAGTTTTAGAACAACTCAATCTTGCTCCGTTTTTAGTCTCTTGGTTAGAAATGCAACTCACGGCTCATAACGACGGGGATTTTTATAAAATTCATAATGATGCCGCACCGGGTGAAACGAGTTGGAATCGAGTTTTAACTTATGTCTATTATTTTTATCAAGAACCTCGATCATTTTATGGCGGCAATCTCCGGATTTATGATACTGTGATTCAAGGAAATACTGTAGGCATCAAAGACCAGTTTGAAACAATTGAACCTCAAAATAATACAATTGTTTTTTTTGACAGTCGTGCTAAACATGAAGTCATGCCCGTGATTTGTCCGTCTCACAAATTTGAGGATAGTCGATTTACAATTAATGGCTGGATTCATCGGTAAATTCAGGAAACGAGAAGTTGACGGGGATTTGAGAGGGGTTAGACCAATTGAGAGAATCTATTGATAAACTGATAGAGAATTAATTGCCGTCCTCCCTGGACAAGGCTTTAAATCTATTATTGGTGTGAAGCGTGAATACAGTCCCTCCTGTTAATTTAACCCTACAGTATCAACAAATTCACGATGAAGTTAGCACTGCTGTGCAAGCGGTTTTAGCATCGGGTCGTTATATTGGGGGTACGATTGTTGAACAGTTTGAACAGCAATTTGCAGGCTACATTGGCGTTTCTGAGGTCATTAGCTGTAACTCCGGCACTGATGCCCTGTTTTTAGCCCTGCGGGCTTTGGAGATTGGGCCAGGTGATGAAGTGATTACCACCCCATTTACCTTTATTGCCACCGCTGAGGTGATTTCTGCAGTGGGAGCAACGCCAGTTTTTGTTGATATTGAAGCCGAGACGTTTAATCTAAATATCGAACAAGTCGAAGCCGCTATTACAGACAAAACTCGCGCCATTATTCCCGTTCATTTATTTGGTTTACCCCTGAATATGACGCGGTTGATGGCGATCGCTCAATCTCATCATCTAATCGTCATCGAAGACTGTGCCCAAGCCACAGGAGCAGAATGGAACGGGCAGAAAGTCGGTAGTATTGGTCATATTGGCTGTTTTAGCTTTTTTCCCACAAAAAATTTAGGGGCTTGTGGCGATGGTGGGGCAATGACAACTAATGATAGGGCGATCGCTACCAAAATCCGTCAACTCAAAGATCACGGACAGACGAGTAAATATTGTTCTGAATTTGTTGGGGTCAATAGTCGTTTGGATAGTCTGCAAGCTGCTATTCTCAGTATCAAATTAAAATACTTAGATCATTGGAACCAAAAACGACAAACTATTGCGCAACGATATCATCAATTCTTTTCTCATCTCCCTGGTATTACAATTCCCCAAGTGAATTCCCCAGCCACCAGCGTTTGGAATCAATATACCCTACGAATTGATTCACCCTCGACTTCCACCACTATCTCCCTTCGAGATCAACTCCGCAGCCAACTCCAACAACAAGGCATAGGAACCATGGTTTATTATCCTATTCCCCTCCACTTGCAGCCTCTCTATCGCCCTCAAGGCGATCACGCCGAACAGTTCCCCGTGGCAGAACAGGTTGCCCAGGAAGTGTTATCTCTGCCGATGTTCCCAGAATTATCCCCCCAACAACAGGATCAAGTGATCGATGGTTTAAAAAATTGTTGGGAAAAGATTAAAAATTTTAAGTCAGATTGTTTGTAGTTTTGTATACTAGAGTTAACAAAACGATAATAAATAGGATTGAAAACCTTGAAGACTGCATCAAGTTTAGGGGATTTAAATCCTTATATCAGTCACACCTTTTAAATTTGTTTAATCAAAATTCAAATATCGGAGAGGAATATTCACGAGTGAATCCATACCAATCTACAACCAGACGATGTTACGATGCCAATGAAATTGCGCGTTATTACCGTCGTCGTCCATTACAGGTCATTTGGCGAACCTTAAGCGTGATCTGGTATTTTTCAGGGTTTGTATTGGGGCTATTATGGGATCGATGGCGGCATCAGGAACATACTCCTGAACGGGCAGTTCAACTCCGACAGATTTTAACCCGTCTCGGCCCGACCTATATTAAAGTAGGTCAAGCCTTATCCACCCGACCCGATTTAATTCGCAAAGATTTTTTAGAAGAACTCACCCAACTACAAGATCGCCTGCCGCCGTTTAATCATGAGCAAGCGATGGCAATTATTGAACGGGAATTAGATCGAGATCTCAGTACTGCCTATCGTGAAATTTCAGCCGCTCCGATTGCGGCTGCTAGTTTAGGTCAAGTGTATTGGGCAAAACTCCATAGCGGCGAAGAAGTTGCCGTTAAAGTCCAACGTCCTAATTTGTTGCCCATTATCACATTAGATCTGTATTTAATGCGATGGGGGGCAAGTTGGTTAGCCCCTTGGCTGCCGTTAAACTTAGGGCATGACTTAACGTTAATTGTAGACGAATTTGGCATCAAGTTATTTGAAGAAATCGACTATCTTCATGAAGGACAAAATGCCGAACGGTTTGCCACCTATTTTGCCGATGATCCTCAGATTAAGGTTCCTTCAATTTATTGGCGCTATACCACTAATAAAGTTTTGACTTTAGAGTGGATTAACGGATTTAAACTCACCGATACCGCCAATATTAAAGCCTCTGGACTTGATCAAGATGCTTTGATTCAACTTGGAGTCAGCAGTGGGTTACGACAACTCCTAGAGTTTGGTTTCTTCCATGCCGATCCCCATCCCGGAAACTTATTTGCTATGCCTGATGGTCGCATGGCATTTATTGATTTTGGCATGATGGATCAACTTAATCAAGAAACCAAAGAAACCTTAGTGGATGCCGTTGTTCATTTGATTAATAAAGACTACAACGAACTGGCGATTGATTTTGTTAAATTAGGGTTTTTAACGCCAAAAACCGATATTAACCCGATTATTCCAGCCTTAGAATCGGTGTTAGGGAATGCTTTAGGGGCAAGTGTGGGAGATTTTAACTTTAAAACCATCACCGATCAATTCTCGGAATTAATGTATGATTATCCCTTCCGAGTCCCGGCTAAATTTGCGTTAATTATCCGTTCTTTAGTTACCCAAGAAGGAATTGCCCTGAGCTTAAATCCAAACTTTAAAATTGTGGATGTGGCTTATCCCTATGTCTCTCGGCGGTTACTTAAAGGGGAAACTCCAGCATTGCGGCGGCGGCTATTAGAAGTTCTCATTAAAGATGGTAAATTCCAATGGCAACGGTTAGAAAATATGATCGCGATCGCCCAATCCGATCAAGGATTTGATTTGATTCCTACCGCCCGTTTAGGACTGCAATATTTAATGTCAGAAGAAGGAGAATTTCTCCGGCGGCAAATTATTCTCGCCTTAACCGAAGATGATCGACTGCACACAGAAGAAGTTCAACGGCTGTGGCAGCTCGTCAGTCCAGAATTAAAACCCAGTCGCTTATTTGATGTGGCGTTGGGGGCATTAGCGGAATTTTCCACCGCCCAAGTCGCAGCTTTAAAACAAAATTAAGTTCATTTTTGCTATTCCCCCTGTTATAATCACTGGGGGATTATTTTTATTTATAATTAAACAGAATTACTCATGTACGAAATGACGGAACCGCCCTACTTTTTTTTAGCTGCCAGTTTAGTTGCAGGTATTCTTTGTGCGTTTACATTTGGGGTGACGTTAAAACAACAGGTTCAAGCCTGGAAAAAAAATAAATCTACCCGCACCCTTGCCAACTTAAAAGGAATTCAACTCCTATTACCCTTTAGTGGAATTGCCTTTGGAATTTGTGGTTTCTTAGCCTCTTGTCTGCAAATCTTTGCCTTTTCTAGCAAAATAGCATACGGATTTGCTATTCCCCTCACCCTATTAACCGCAGGATTAGTCTGGTATCAGTTTTCTCGTGTGCTTTATCAGTTAGAATCAAAAGGGGCAAAAAATATTGATTTTGACGATTTAGGCCTAGGTCAAATTATTCCCCAACCTCAACCGCGATCAAAATAAATCTTTTTCTCTAGAGGTAGTTAAACCGCCTCAAGGAATTCAGATGTCAAGAATTGTGTCAATTGCGGCGGGGGCAACAGGAGAACTTGGTACAATGCAAGCCAATATAATCGCACCTAGCACGATTTGTTGGATTGTTTTATAGCGGAATTTTTATGACCACTGCACCTGCTTATCCCACTGCTCCCGATGTTTCCTTACAGGATTATGTGGTTCTGGGGTTAGCCACTTGCTTTATCAAAGAAGAGGGAGAAGTTCAACCAGTTAAAGTGATAGAACCTATTCCCTCTGCTGCATTAGAAGCCATCCTCAAAGGCATTCCCACATCATACGAAATCGCTTGTGCCACAACAGTCGGTGAAGTCTTAATTGAAGGCAATATTAAAGTCCCTGAAGCCTTTGATGACGATGCTATCTTGGGAGAAGATTTTGCTCAACGGGTATTCTCAGCCGCTCGCACCTTCAAAAAGCGTCCCAGCGCTCAAGAACATATTCCCCTGGGTACAACGTTTAATCAATTCAACTATTCTTTAGAACGGAAACGAGTCTTAAATTCTGAGCGGGTTGTCAGCAAGGAAGATAACGTGAAACAACACGCCTATACTCATCAAGTTCTCTGAGAATTTTCATGTTTTGACAGATTAGAGTTCCCATGGTTAAAAGCCGTGGGATTTTCATTTAACTTATAATGTCTCTAAATATTCCTTTAAAGAATTATCTTTCAGCCAATTTCCTAACCGCGTACAATCATTATCAGGAGGACTTCCACCATAATTATTAGATTGAAACTCAATAAAACTTTCAAACATACCAAGAGGAATTAATACTGCACTAACTTCCATACCATCATCAAAACCAAGCGTTTCAAATTTAAAGTGATAACCTGCCCATTTTATCGTATTAATACGATTATTCACCAATAACTCTAAATTGTAAATAATGCAATTCCGTTCAGGATCTGGATTTTTCTTACCATAAGCAATATTCCAGTAGGTATGATGGCGGACAAAATAAATATCCCTTTGATCTTGACAGATTTCTACTTCTACATGATTGATTTTCAAAAAAAAACGCTTTAACGGCTTCATAACATAATCTAATAAACCTTTAAAAAATCATTTTTTAAAACTAATTAACAGATAATATCTCTGTGTCCTCTGTGCCTCTGTGGTTTTATACTGTTCCTTTATAACTCCTCTCATATCCCTAACTTGTCATCAGCCGAATTTCCGAACAAAATGCCGCCTGATTTAATCCATCTTTGCGTTGAACCATACTGGTTCTTAATCTCAAATTCGGCATTAAATACCAAAATCGTTCTTCGGCATAAAACGCTTCTGTTTCAGTGATTAACGTTAAAACTTCATCATCCCCCAGGATGTAGCGTCCCGTTAACGTTGTATTATTTAAATCTTTGCGATTTTGTAATAATAAACCTTCCCGATCCTTCTCAGGAGAACGCACCGCAACTAACATCGTTGAACCCATCTGTTTTTTCGGGTTGCTATCTACTGTTCCATCCCAACTCAAACGTAACCCCCCCCAAGCTAAACCTGGGTCAGAATCATACTGTTGACACAATTGAATCACACTCGCATCATCGCCGGACAACGTTTCAATGATTAAATTTGATTTTCCAGCTTGCAATTTCCCGGAAGCCAAATGATGAACCGTTCGTTGTGAAAACCATTTACCCGCACTTAAGTCAAAAAATTCGATAATATTCATGAAAACTGCGATCTCATTCAATCTGTCTGAAGTTGTCTAGCCCTCCATTCTATCGTAGATTGGTCAGGGGGTGTGAGTTCCTACTTCCTAGAATTGACTGAATCATCATACTGATAGCGCTACCCAAGGCAACAGACGATCTATCAATGAAGAACGAATGACAATAAAGGTAGAGCAAAGGACACAGATTCAGATAAACTGTGGAATTGGTTAATGTCCTAGGAGAACACTGGTAGTGGCGATTGAAATTGGTCAAAAAGTAAAAGTCCGTCGCATTCGAGAACGGATACCGGCTGATGTAGTCCAGCAGTTAAAGCAAAACCCCTATGGTACTGTGAAAGACTACAAAATGGTAGATGGAAGTGGAGTCGGTTTTGTCGTTCAACTCAATAACAACCTGTCTACTTGGTTTTTTGAGGATGAACTCGAAGCAACCTAACTAAACGGGAGTAGGGAGTAAGGAGTAGGGTGTGGGGTGTGGGGGAAATGGGGAATAGGGAGATGGGGGACACAAGGAGGACAAGGAGGACAAGGGAGATCAACTGTTGCCTTCCAATTGCCGATTGCCGATTGCCGATTCCCTGTTGCCTTCCGGAGCTGTTCCCAATACCCTACCCCCTACTCCCGCTGAGGTCAGAAATCTGCAATAATCAGTAATGTTCATAAAAATTTACGCTAAAATCTGCTAAGTGCAATCTATTGAGAGCACTGAATCGGATTTGGATTAGGAAGATTTAGAGATGTCTTTGATTTTGACATTCTTGGGAAAAGGAGGCACAGGCCGAACAACCCTCGCCATTGCAACGGCTAAGCGATTTGCTGCGGCGGGAAAACGGGTTCTACTGGCGAGTCAAGATATCACTCCGGCATTGGGTTTATTACTGGGAACGCCAGTAGGGGCTGAACTGACAGAAGTGGAGACGAACCTGAAAGCGGTTTCTCTACAAAGTGCCCCATTATTAGAACAAAGTTGGGAAGAAGTCAAAAATTTAGAAAAGCAATATGTCCGGACTCCTTTCTTCAAAAATGTCTATGGTCAAGAATTGGGGGTATTACCGGGAATGGACAGCGCCCTTGCCCTCAATCGTCTGCGGGAATATGATGGCAGCGGGGACTATGATGTGATTGTGTATGATGGGGCAGCCAGCCAAGACACGCTACGAATGCTGGGAATGCCGGAAATCTTAAGTTGGTATTTTCGCCGATTCCGGCGGGTGGTTTTAGAGTCGGATTTTTGGAAAGCTATTTCTCCGTTTGTGCAACCCGTTTCCAGTGCCGTGTTGAGTGTAGATTTTTCTGTAGAAAAATTCACTCAAGAAAATAACCCTGCTAACAATATTCTCGATGAAGGAAAAGCAGCTGTGGCTGACCCCAAGCGGGTGATGGCTTATCTGGTGACCACAGAGAATGAAGCGGCTGTGGCAACCGCCCGTTATCTGTGGGGTAGCGCCCAACAGGTGGGGTTAACGGTAGGAGGGGTATTGTTGAACCAAGGAGGGGCGACTAACACCGTAGCGGCTACGTTTAAACCGTTATCGATCCATTCTATCCCCCAACGCACTTCCGAGGATTGGCAAGCGTTGATAGATGCTTTACCCGATTTTATTAAAGAAGCCGCGATCGCGCCGAAATCGATTACCATAGATGAGGCTAAGCGTCAAGTGAGTTTATTTTTGCCGGGATTTGATAAAAAGCAAATCAAGTTAACTCAATATGGTCCTGAGGTCACCATTGAAGCCGGAGACCAACGTCGAAATATTGTTCTGCCGGACTCTTTGCGCGGAAAACCCGTAACCGGAGCAAAATTTCAAAATGAATCTTTAACCATTTCCTTTTGAAGCTTGGTACAATCACAGCCGATGAGCGCTTATCCCTTGAAATGATTTGATTTAATTTTTGTTCTAAATTCTTTTAAATTCCCTCATGTCTGATCCGTCATCTTCTCAAACTTCAGCCGCTGACCGCAGCGCCAAAACCCGCCAACTGTTGGGGATGAAAGGGGCGGCTCCAGGGGAAACCGACCTCTGGAAAATTCGCCTACAGTTAATGAAACCCATCACTTGGATTCCCTTAATTTGGGGAGTGGTGTGTGGGGCAGCGTCTTCGGGACACTATCGCTGGACATTAGAATATGTTTTGATTGCAGCGGCTTGTATGCTGCTGTCGGGGCCGTTAATGGCAGGATATACCCAAACCCTAAATGATTTTTATGACCGGGATCTTGATGCAATTAATGAACCCTATCGTCCCATCCCCTCCGGAGCGATTTCCATTCCCCAAGTGGTGACCCAAATTTTGGTGTTATTGGCAGGAGGCATTGCCCTGGCTTATGGCCTGGATCGGTGGGCAGGACATGAATTTCCGATCGTGACGGCCCTGACGATAGGGGGTGCGTTTGTCTCCTACATCTATTCGGCTCCGCCGTTAAAGCTGAAGAAAAATGGTTGGCTAGGAAACTATGCCCTGGGAGCCAGTTATATTGCTTTACCTTGGTGGGCGGGTCATGCTTTATTTGGGGAACTCACCTCCTCTATTGTCATTCTCACCCTGTTTTATAGTTTAGCGGGGTTAGGCATTGCCATTGTGAATGATTTTAAAAGTGTAGAAGGCGATCGCCAACTGGGGTTAAATTCCCTGCCGGTGATGTTTGGGGTAGGGACAGCCGCCTGGATTTGTGTGTTGATGATCGATGTGTTTCAAGCCGGAGTGGCGTTGTATCTCTTCAGTATTCAGCAAAACTTGTATGGGGTGATACTGTTATTGTTAGTGATTCCTCAAATTACCTTCCAGGATATGTATTTTCTGCGCAATCCACTGGAAAATGATGTTAAATATCAAGCAAGTGCTCAACCCTTCCTGGTTCTTGGAATGTTGGTGGTGGGTTTAGCACTGGGTCATGCGGTGTAACCCTGAAAACGGAATTTCCGACTCAAGGGTATGAAATGTTGAATTGATTTAGGGAGCCTTACGTGACGCAATTTTCTCAGGACAGAGACGATCTAGTTCAGTCTAAACCGGGTTTGGGAAGATACCAAAAAACCCCTGCTTCTCAAGCCTATCATGGACTTCCTCGATCCCCCTTATTGCCAGAAGAAAGAGCCTTGTTGCGATCGCTGGGGAACCCTGCTTCAACTCAAGCTGCCACTCAAACGGTCTTGCCCCAAAATCTTACCCTCATTCCTCAAGCCGTTTCTTCCCAGGGGGATATCCCCTCAGATGCAGGGGTGGTACTGACACACCAAGAACCGGAGAAAACCCCAGATCCCTTACCGCCCCCCGATCCAAATCATAAACCCTGGTATCGTCGGGTAGTGCTACTGAGTGGTTTAGGAATATTGATTGTCGGCGGCAGTGCTTTAGGGTATGGAGGTTGGCAATTTTATCGCCTCTATCGAGATTTGCCGGCTGTCTCCGATTTAACCACCTTTAGTCGGGATGATACTCTCACCATTAAAGCAGGGGACGGTAGCATTATTCAACAATCCGGCCCAGCCACCCGGGAACAGGTGACCTTAAATCAAATTCCCCCAGAATTGGTTAAAGCGTTTATTGCCATTGAAGATCGCCGTTTTTATGAACACAATGGGGTAGACTATCAAGGGATTTTACGGGCTATCTTCTCGAACCTACAAGCGGGGGGTGTAGTGGAAGGGGGTAGTACCATCACTCAACAGCTGGCAAGGGTGGTATTTCTTAACCAAGAACGCAGTATGGTACGGAAACTGCGGGAAGCCATGCTGGCGAGCAAACTGGAACAACAACTCAGTAAAGAAGAGATCCTAGAGCGTTATCTGAATTTAGTTTATCTGGGTTCTGGGGCTTATGGTGTTGCTGATGCTGCTTGGGTTTATTTTAGTAAGCCGTTAAAATCTTTGTCTCTGGCAGAAATGGCAACGTTGGCGGGTTTACCCCCTGCACCGAGTGAATATTCTCCCATCGTTAACCCAGAGACGGCTAAAACCAGGCGGAATGTGGTGTTGCAACGGATGCAGAACGCGGAGGTCATTTCAGCCCAACAAGCCCAAGCCGCCATGCAGCAGCCTTTAGCGGTCAAACCCAGTCCCCCCAAACGGTTAATTGTCACCGCTCCTTATTTTGCCAGCTACATTCGTAAGGAACTGCCAAAATATGTCTCTCCAGAAGCCTTAGAAGCGGGGGGCTTAACCGTAGAAACTTCGGTGGATTTACAATGGCAAGCAATCGCTGAGGAAGTGGTACAAGAAGCGGTTGAACTCGATGGCCCAGGTTCAGGATTTGATCAAGCTGCTTTAGTTGCTATTGACCCCCGCACTGGAGAGGTGAAAGCCTTGGTGGGGGGATTAAATTATGAAGAAAGTGAATTTAACCGGGCGTTTCAAGCCCAACGTCAACCGGGTTCGACGTTTAAAGGATTAGTTTATGCCGCCGCGATCGCTGCTGGATTTTCCCCCTATGATAGTTACAAGGATGAACCCTACCGGGTAGATGGTTATCGCCCCATGAACTACAGTAAAACCCATGGCGGTTGGCGTTCGATGGTGGATGCCCTCGGTAGTTCGGTGAATGTGATTGCGGTGCGAGTATTAGTGGATGTAGGCTTTGAACCCACGATTAAACTCGCTAAAGCCATGGGGATTCAATCCAATCTACAACCCACCTACGCCTTAGCTTTAGGGGCGTATGAAGTGAATCTGTTAGAACTTACTAACGCTTACGGTACGTTAGCCGCTGAAGGCAAATATATCCCCGCCCACGGCATTAGCCGGGTGATTAACGCCAGAGGAGAAGTGATTTATGAAGCCCAATTTAAGCCCAAACAGGCCTTAGATAAGGACAGTGCTTCTATTACCACCTGGATGTTAGAAGGGGTGGTGAATGGGGGAACCGGACGGGCAGCTTATCTGTCTGACCGTAATGTAGCAGGGAAAACCGGCACCTCAGAAGAGGCACGGGATTTATGGTTTATTGGCTATATTCCCCAAATCGTTGCTGGGGTTTGGCTGGGGAATGATGATAACCAACCTACTTGGGGGGCGAGTGAAACAGCTGCTTATAATTGGCGGCAGTTTATGCGGCAGGTGATTGAGTTAGAAGATCTGCCAGAAGAACAGTTTCCTGATATTCCCAATTTGGATGAACATAAAGGGAGCATCAAAGCCAAACCTCATCAACCCAAAACCATTGTTACAGGCAATTCAGCTATTCGCCCAGATGACCCAGATTACCATCGCTACTCTGGTGAAGCTCAAGAGAGTCAGAACGCTGGTTATTATGATGACCATGGGTATTATGAGAATTCCGGTTATTACGACTCGGGTTATTACAATGATGATGGCTCCGGCTATTACAATAATTATTAAAAATTAGAGATGAGATTAGGAGCGATTTGTAACCATGGATGAACTCACCCCCATTTTAAAAGAACTCACCCAACAACCCGTTGCATTTTTAGGAGGATTTGTTTCAGGGATGCTTAAGTTAAATCTTAATGATGACCCGATTAAAACTTGGTTAGAAAAAGAAGGGGTTTCCGTTTCTTCTAAATCCTCTAATGCGGATGATAACAATAACAACGGCCCTCAATCCATTACGATTGAGTAGACTATAAAAAATAACCATTTTGATCCAGACTAAGGTCGGCTTTTTCAAGTCAGACCTTATTCTAATTTTTTGATTGGAGATTTAACCGATGTTACGAAAACGTTCTACACCTTGGATTCATCAAAAATCTAGATTTATTATAGCTGCTCTTGCAGCATTTGGGGCTGTCGTTACTTCTTATTTAACGATTGTTAAACTGACAGGTGGAGAAGCTGCCTGTCCTGTGACTGGATGTGACCAAGTGTTAAATAGTCCCTATGCAACAGTGTTTGGTTTACCCTTACCTTTGTTTGGACTTCTGGCTTACTGTACTATGGGAACAATGGCTGTTGCACCCTGGTTCATTAATCCCGAAACTCAGAAGGGACGACGCACTCAAGTTGAAGAATGGACTTGGCTACTATTATTTGCTGGGGGGACCGCCATGATGGTATTCAGCAGCTATTTAATGTACATCATGGCATTTAAAATTCAGTCTTTTTGTTTATATTGTGTTGTTTCTGCCTTGTCGTCTTTAACTTTATTTATCCTCACTATTGTGGGGCGAGAGTTAGAAGATATTGGTCAACTGGTGATGACGGCTTTAGTGGTAGGAATGGTCACTATTATTGCGGCTTTAGCAGTGTATGCACCGTTAAATAATCCTGTTGCTGATGAAGGCACAGGTTATAATATTACAACAGCTTCTGCCCCAGCGAATATCGCCCTAGCTGAACATTTAACCCAGATTGATGCAAAAATGTATGGGGCATATTGGTGTACTCATTGTCAAACTCAAAAGCAATTATTTGGCAAGGAAGCAGTCAGTAAGATGCCTTATATTGAATGTGATTCAAGTGGAAAAAATCCTCAGCCTGAACTTTGCCAAGCCGCTAATATTCAAGGATATCCAACCTGGGAAATTAACGGTAAACAATATTCTGGTGTTCAACAGTTAGAAGACTTAGCGAGATTATCAGGATATACAGGTTCTCGCGCCTTTGGAAACCCATAACAACACTGGTAGGGTGCGTTGTGGGACGCACCTTTCTGTTATAGAGTAGGTATTTGTATGATAAATTCTGTTCCTTTACCCAATTGCGAGTTACACGTTAAAATACCACCATGTTTATCTTCTACAATTTGCCGAGAAATAGACAATCCCAAACCCGTTCCTTTCCCTACAGGTTTTGTGGTAAATAAAT
>Ga0209594_1000212_pt1 | contig 42522 bp, 37 predicted proteins | sample AshMeaCrysSpring_FD_184126 | JGI IMG/M metagenome (GOLD analysis project Ga0209594, IMG submission 184126) | Groundwater microbial communities from Big Spring, Nevada to study Microbial Dark Matter (Phase II) - Ash Meadows Crystal Spring... | ecosystem: Environmental > Aquatic > Deep subsurface... | reverse complement strand
AACCCCAAGCGGTCTATGTTACCAAGCCAGAAAAGTGCATGTAGGCGCAAGCCTTGCCGATAGGCTACTTACTTTTTTATATTTTGCCAATAATCAACACCCCAGTTTTAAACCCCTTCTCTTGAAGGCTAAAGTCCTAACAAATATGGCGCTTGCTATCAATAACTATTCCAAGCACGCCAAAAAGTATAAACTGCAAGAATAACCAAAAAAGTAGAAAAACTAAAACTAACAAACTTATCAGATAACTTAGGTAAATAACGAGTACTAATTTGTGAACCAACCACACCGCCAGCACCTAAAATAAAACCAACAAAAAATAAAACATTACCCATAACAGCATGACCAAAAGTAGCAGAAATAGCCGTAATAACAATTACACCTAAACTGGTTCTAATAGCAACTTTAATAGATTCTCCTAACCATAACATTTGCAAAGGAACCATAATAACTCCCCCACCAATACCAAATAAACCAGCTAATAAACCAGCAGTTCCACCAGTACCAATACGAGCTAAAATAGGATTTATTGTTAGATTTTCAGGGGGATTTTCCCTAGCAGCAACCCGCTTATTAAAATTGGCTAAAAACAAATTAACAATTAATAAAATACCAAAAGCATTGAGGAGTAAATAATCAGACATTTTATTAGCAAGGTAAACTCCAAATTGAGCAGTAAGTAACGAAGGAAACCCTAAATAAAATACTTTTTTAAAATCAAGTAAACCCATGCGCCAATTTTGCAAACTACCCGCAAGGGAAGTCATTACAATAGCAAAACTAGATGTAGCCACAGCCTCCACAGGAGTATAACCCAATGTAACTATTAATGGCACTAAAACAGTACCGCCCCCAATACCCAGAAGTCCAGCCAGTAGTCCAGAAAATAAGCCGCCAGCAAGTAGAAATAGCCAATTTGTTGATAACATATAAAATAATAAGCGCTTTAACTTAAGTAGAGTAAAACCTTCGGCTAAAAAATGCAGGACTTTTTTGAAAACGTTTCTCGCTACCCCCGCTATTTAATCAGTTTCAGTTTAGGAATATTCTTTGCTTTCTTTGAAAGACTCAGACCTTTATTTAAAAACCCAGTAACAGGAGTAGCTCTGGTGGGAATGCTTCTGGGTAGCTTTTCTTTGATATTTTTCACCCTCCGCGCCATGTTAGGTTTAACTTAATTAGAACGCTCCCTCGCTTGCTTCCATATAAAGGGAAAAAAACCGATAAAATTAAACAAATGGCAAACAAATAGCCCAAATTATTACTAAAAGGGGGCAAAAAAAATGGCTACAGGTCGTCGTGTATCTAGAGTTTCCTCGCTGATCAAAAAAGAAATCAGCCAAATGCTGTTAAATGACATTAAAGATGACAGAGTAGGATCGGGGATGGTTAGCATCACTGATGTTGATGTATCAGGGGATTTACAACACGCTAAAATATTTGTCAGCATCTATGGAACAGAAGAAGCAAAAGCAGAAACCATGGAAGGATTAAAATCTTCAACCGCTTTTGTAAGAAGAGAACTGGGTCAGAGAATACGTCTAAGACGCACCCCAGAAGTGGTGTTTGTGGAAGATACTTCCCTCGAAAGAGGCGATCGCCTTTTAAATCTGATCAATAAAATAAGTGAAACTCACAAAGAAGAATAAAATTAATGGCATATTGGGTGTGTAAATAAAAGATAAGACAAGGGGCTTAAGCCCCTTGCCCCTTAAATATTAATTAAGTGAAACTCACAAAGAAGAATAAAATTAATGGCATATTGGGTGTGTAAATAAAAGATAAGACAAGGGGCTTAAGCCCCTTGCCCCTTAGATATTAATTTTGCACAAGTACTTATTAACACCCCAACAGGTAAAATAAGAACTGACCAATGATTTGAAATACCTGTGGTTGAATTGCCTCGTTGGACTCTTAAAGAACAGATTGGACAAATGGTTGTGGTACGAGCTTCTGGCTATTTGTTTGATCACCAAAGACTTTACCCCACAAGGGAAGCATCAGCAGCTAAATTAAATCATTGGTTGCAAAATTTAAACCTGGGTGGGGTAATCTTATTAGGAGGCAGTGCAGCAGAGTTAGCTGTGCGATCGCAACAACTCCAAAATTGGGCAAAAACTCCTCTATTGCTCGCCGCAGATATTGAAGAAGGTGTGGGACAACGTTTTTCTGGAGCTACTTGGTTCCCTCCACCCATGTCTTTAGCTCACATTGCAGCAGATAACTTAAATTTAGCCACAGACTTAGCTTACCAAATGGGAGCAATTACCGCCTCAGAAGCTCTGGCAATTGGGATAAACTGGGTACTAGCTCCCGTTGTGGATGTCAACAATAATCCTGATAACCCAGTAATTAATGTACGAGCTTTTGGGAACACACCAGAAATAGTAAGTAACTTAGCCACCGCTTTTATTGAAGGTGCAAAACAATATCCAGTTTTAACCACAGCGAAACATTTCCCAGGACATGGAGATACAGCGGTTGATTCTCATTTGCACTTACCTACTATCCCCCATTCTCCAGCAAGACTGGAAACAATGGAATTAATACCCTTTAAAAAGGCGATCGCAGCACAAGTAGACTCTGTCATGAGCGCCCATTTACTAATTCCTGCTTGGGATAATATTCACCCTGCTACTTTATCTCAACCTATTCTGACAGGGAAACTGCGCTCATTACTCGAATTTAAGGGTTTAATTGTCACAGATGCTTTAATTATGGGAGGAGTCAGTAATTTTGCTTCTCCTGGAGAAGTAGCTGTAATGGCGGTAGAAGCTGGGGCAGATATTTTACTTATGCCTGAAAATCCAGAAGTTGCTATTGAAGCAGTTTATCAGGCTGTGCTCTCAGGGCGTTTAACTTCACAAAGAATTACTGAGTCTGTCACAAGAATTTGGCAAGCTAAAGAAAAAGTGAATTTAATAACTCCCCCCATCTCCCCAAACCTCCACCCAAACCAAACTCCAGAGAGTAGGGGAAAACCCACCCCAAACCCCTCTCAAGACGGGAAAGAGCATACTGCGCAATTTGTTTTAAAGGGGGGAAATATTGACTCCAGTTTTGTTGATCAATTAAGTTTGCCCCAGTCAGTAACAATAGTAGAAACCATCCTCAGAAAATCTGTGGTAACTGGTGGTGTTCTCCCTGTAGAGCCTAGTGGGGGGAAACATTTGTTACTGGTGGATGATGTTTTGAGTTGCGATTTTTTGGGAAAACATACCCCAGGGGTTAAATTTTCCCAAAAACTAGACTATCAAGTCCAAATAGTTGACCAGAATACTTTTGCTTTTGACTTAGATGATAGCCAGAAAACCCTCTTATCTATCTTTATTCGTGGTAATCCTTTTCGTGGTAGTGCGGGTTTAAGTGTCAAAACACAAGAGAAACTCAAGCAATTATTAACAACAGGGTTAGTTACTGGGTTGTTGGTGTATGGTAGCCCTTATGTTTTGGACTGGTTGCGCCCTAACTTACCTCCTCATTTACCCTGGGTGTTTAGCTATGGACAAATGCCCCAGTCTCAAGCAGTAACATGGGATATCATGTTCTGTTTGTCAAGATTCCCTGACTTTCAGCCAGAAAATTTTTTGTAAAGTTTTTTTAACTTTTGTGACTCTAAAACGCTCTAAGCCTTATCAAGTCAGGAAACTGTAGCTAAGGATACAGAATAAAATTGAATTTACTCTTCTGAGGATTTAGACTATAGTGTTTATAAGAGCAGTTAGTTGAAAACCAAATTTCTTATGAGTCTTACTATTTTACCAGCCCCAAATTCTTCTCCTTCTTTGTCTACTATTCATTACACCCTGGATATGATTAGAGATGAGGTTCGTCAACTGGTGGAAAAAGGGATTGTTAGTCGTCATCAGCCTATTTACACAATTTGTCAGTACATTCATCCACGTGAATGGGTTTGTGTAGAATGTGAATTAGAGAGATGTGATTATTTACTTAGAGATCAAATAGGGGATTTAATTCCTTCAGAAGAATGGGAAAATGACTAACCCAGAAGCAGTTACTAATCAATTTAGTTATTAGTCATTAGTCATTGGTCATTGGTCACTTGCACTGAGCGCAGTCGAAGTGTTGGTCATTGGTCCTTAGCTAAATATTATGATCTTTTTAAGACCAATAAAGATTTATTATAAAATACATAAATCAAACTAAGGACTAAGGACGTTTTGACCAATGACTAATGACTAATGACGTTTTGACCAATGACTTGTAAATATTAAGATCAGATAAAATTTTTCACATTTCTTCAAAAAAAACAAGAAAATGTTATAGGGAATACGGAAGAAAAATTACTCTTCTGATACCTGAAAGTTAGATAATATAGAAATCAAGGATTCCTCTTATTTTAGGTGAGAAATATGACTACTAGCACATTATCATCCCCAGCACATTATTCTCTGGAAATGATTCAAGATGAGGTACGACACCTGGTGCAAAAAGGCAGTGTAAGTCGCCAGCAGCCTATTTACACTTTATGTCAGTACATACCTGCTAGAGAGTGGGTTTGTGTTGAGTGCGAATTGGAAAGGGCTGACTACTTACTGCGCGATCGCATTGGTGAGTTAATTGGGACTGAAAATTGGGACAATGACTAAATTATTTAGTTGGAGACTGGCGTAAAGCCTCTAATTGAGTTCTTAGAGCGATTACTTGTTCAGTGAGCGCCTTAATGTCAGCTTCAGTATCAGTGGAGGTGCTTTGAGTTGGGGAAGTATTTTCAGTTGTGGTGTCACGTTTTGTTTGAATGGTTTGATTTAATAATTCATCTAAAAACCGCCGAGCTTCTTGTTCGGTGGTTTCTCCTTTTTGGGACCATTCATTAGTGCGTTGTTGGAGATCTTGTTGTAACTGAGACAAGGTAGTATCTCGTTTGCTTGGATCTTGAAGGGTTTCAATTAAAGAAGCGGTTGCACCAACAGTAACACGAAAGCTTTGCTGAATGAAAGAGAAAAAATCGTTGTTAGAGTTCATCTTCATTTTTGTATAGGGAAAAAAGAGCAATTATGTTAAATAAATTTAAGCTACTTTTGATGTAATAGTAACTATTCTACCTGTTCCAAAAAAATATCTATATCCTCAAGTAAACGGGTGAGTTCAGCTTCGGTGGTAAGTCGAATGCTCTCATCACGGAGAGTTAATAAAACTTTAGCAGCAAAGGGACTAGGATAAATATTAGGATTGCAAAAAATCTCTAAAAAAACATCGCCAGTATAACGATATTCCATCGGTTTTTGTGGAGTAGGTTTACTTTTGCTGGCAGTGTTAGCGGCGATCGCTTTAAGACTCTCCATCAATTGAGAGATGTGTTGTTTTAAATTTCTAGCAGATTCAGGGGGAAAACTGAAGCTAACAGAGCCTTGAAATAGGTTAAGAGTAAGTTGAGGCATAAATCTTAAATAATAATACTGGGAGATCCGAAAAACTTTTTTTGCTCTGAAGTGAATTTACCATAAAAAGGAGAGAGAAATTCAACCCGTTGATACAATAGCTGAAGAAATGGACTGGAGAGTGAGCTTGTCTCTAAGATACTTATAATTTCAGTTGACGATGAAGATGAGAGGATTAAGTATTGATCATGGTGAAAGATAATCGAGCTGAGGTGAGTAAAGTGCTGATAATTACTTTACTGCTTAATCTCCTGGTAGTGGGGTTAAAAGCAGTGGTAGGGGTAATTACAGGATCTTTGAGTTTGCAAGCAGATGCTTTGCATAGTGTAACTGATAGTGCGAATAATGTTTTGGGTTTGGCAGCTAATCGGTTTTCTTCACCGCAACCTGATCGAGATCATCCTTATGGACACCAGAAATTTGAAGCAGTGGGAGCTTTAGGTATTGCTGCTTTTTTGGGTGTTACTTGTTTTGAGATTATTCGCGGTGCAATTGAGCGGATATTTTCAGGTGCTACACCAGTTAACATTTCAGCTCCAGAATTATTTTTACTGTTAATTGTCCTGGGAGTAAATATTTTTGTGGCATTCTATGAGCGGCGAGTTGGGCTTCGAGTGGGAAGTGCTATTTTGATTGCTGATGCTCATCATACCATGAGCGATATTTGGGTAACAATTACTGTTTTGATTGGTTTAGTGGGAGTTTGGGTGGGCGGGGCGACGGTACCTTATATCGAATGGATTGATGTTATTTTAGCTTTTCCAGTAGCTTTGTTAGTATTTTGGAGTGGTTGGGAGGTGTTGCGGTCAAATTTACCCTGGTTGGTGGATCAAATGGCGATCGCTCCTGAAGCGATACATCAGATTGTCATGGAAGTACCTGGTGTTATTAATTGTCACGATATTGCTTCAAGGGGTTTATTGGGGAGACAGGTATTTATTGAGATGCACTTAATTGTAGATGCTGTTGATGTAGAAAGCGCCCACAGTATTGCTGAAGAGGTAGAAGCAAGGTTAATAGAACGTTTCAGCCCTGTGCGGGTGTTAATTCAGATGGAACCGCCCGATCATCAATCCGATCACATTACTTTTGATTGATAATTAGACCTGAAGCGAGAAGTACTGTTAACCCCCCCTACCAAGAGCGCGATTTCGGGTGGGAAAATGCCTCTTTTTGGTTAAACTCCCCCCCTTAATAAGGGGGGGTAGGGGGGGGTTTAAAACTTCTCGCTTCAGGTTTATTAGTCATTGGTCATTGGTCATTGGGCAAAATGTAGGGACGGGTGACTGGATAATCTTTTATTCAAACAACGGTACTTCATCTATCATCCATCATCTATTATCTATCATCCATCTATCATCCATCATCTATTATCTATCATCCATCTATCATCCATCTATCATCCATCATCTATTATCTATCATCCATCTATCATCCATCATCTATTATCTATCATCCATCTCAGATCTCAATTATCTCAGATCTCAATCTCACCACCCGCCCCTACATCTTAATTAATGACATAATACCAGTCACCTGTGCTAATAACCAACTTATTAAATAAAAACTAGCCACAACTTGAGTTTCTGACCAACCACTGAGTTCTAAATGATGGTGGAGGGGGGCCATTTTAAATAAACGCTTACCTTTTCCATCGGGCCCTTTAGTAGCTTTAAAATAAGTAACTTGAGCAATTACGGAAAGGGATTCCACAAAGAAAATACCACTGAGAAGAAAAAGTTGCCAAAGAGTATCAGTGAGTAATGCTACTCCAGCTAAAGCACCACCTATGGCTAAAGAACCAGTATCACCCATAAAAACGGTAGCAGGGTTGCGGTTATGGAGCAGGAAACCGAGACAAGCGCCACTGAAACAAAAGCAGAAAAGCATTAAATCTGGTGCAGTGGGAGTGATGATTATTCCGAGTGCGAGAAAGGCGATCGCCCCAGTTCCCGCCGCCAGTCCATCTACTCCATCGGTGAGGTTTGTTGCATTACTTTCTGCTACTAGAACAAATCCAGCTAAGATCCAAAATAACCAGCCCAGGGAAAAAACTAGATTTCCTGGGAGGGAAATTGTGGTAATAGTGTTGGGTTGACTCCAAAACATCCAGAGACAGAAGAGGATAGCAAAAATAATTTGGAGGGTTAATTTTAGACGGGGGGAGATCCCCTTATTTGACTTCTGGCGGAGAATTTGCCAGTCATCGAACCAACCTATACCAGCGTAGGCTAAAGTGAGGAGGGAAAGGGCGATCGCATTTTGGCTAAAACCCGACCAAACCAGGGCGACTATTATTGCTACTGGGACAAAAAACACGCCTCCCATGGTTGGTGTACCTGCTTTTTTGAGATGGGTAACAGGACCATCTTCTTGGATAACTTGACCTGTTTTCAGCCTTTGAAGGAGGGGTATAACTACATAACCCAGTAAACCCGAAATTAAGGCAGATATTCCCAGGGGTAAAATTGCACTTATCTGGGAGAAAATCAGGGATGAGAGTAACAATAAAAATACCAGTAAAACCAGTAAATTTGTCCCTGAAAGGTTGAAATGGGAGAATAATGTTGTTTTTGTTTCCACAGTTCCCTCACACCAATGTTATTTTCTACCTATAGATCATCATCGAGTGATTCATCTTCGTCAACCTCAAAATCATAATCAGTATCATCAACGTCTAAGATAAATTCTTCTTCTTCGTCTTCTGGGAAATTACTCACTAATTGTTTTTCACGGGGGATAAAGCGATTGGTTGCTATTAACCAGTCTATGAGTGTTCCTTCTTGTTTGAGAGGAATCACTTTTGCTGGTTCGTAACGGGGTTCTTGTCGTAATGAAGGGTTATCCATTGGCGGGGTTTTAACTTAATTTCCTTTTTTAGTTTACTAGATTTTAAAATTAATAAAAGAGTTAAAGGTTGATGGAGATATGAGGGACAAAAAAGCAGAGTTACTAGAGGCGATCGCGGGCAAAAATCGGGGTTTGCTAGCTACGGAAATTGACAAAGTGAGAGTTCTCTCTATTTTAGAACAGTTGGAAGACCGAACCCCAACCCCCAAACCTGTGGAAGCTCTAGAACTTCTCGAAGGTGACTGGAGGTTACTCTACACTACTAGCCGAGGTATATTAGGTTTAGAGCGTTTTCCTTTTTTTCAATTAGGTCAAGTTTATCAATGTATTCGCACTCAAAAGGCAAGTGTATATAATATTGCTGAGATTATTGGTATTCCCTTGTTTGAAAGTTTGGTGAGTGTTGCTGCTACTTTTGAACCGCTTTCTGAACGTCGGGTTAATGTTAAGTTTGAGCGTTCTATTCTTGGTTTAAAAGGCTTTTTGGGTTATAATTCTCCTAGTGATTTTATTCGGAAAATTGAAACGGGAAAAAAATTTATGCCCCTAGATTTTAGCATTGAAAACCGCGAACAAAAGGGATGGTTAGATATCACTTATTTGGATGAAAATTTGCGGGTTGGTAGGGGAAATGAAGGCAATGTGTTTATCCTCGCCAAAGAAAAGTAAATTTTGCCTTGTGATTAATTTAATTTTGCGATTTTAAGTAGGTAAGGAAAATTAATTGAAAAAAATAATAAGACAAAGGGCGATCGCACCTTTTCTCTTAAACAAAAATAAGACAAGGGGCTTAAGCCCCTTGTCTCTTAGACATTAATTTTGCACAAGTACTTAATAGCGAGATATTTTGAATAACATTTATGAATTATGGTAAATAGAATAGTAGAAGGAAATAACCAACTTGTACCAGTAGATTATAGTGATTTACTGCAAAAAATCTTACAAATTCTCCAGGGAGAGACTGTTTTTAATTTATCGTCAGATCGCCAAAGAATAACCATAAATTTTGATGAAGTGGCTAAAAAAGTTGCTAATATTTCGCCTCATAGTCCATTGTTGGAACCAGAATTTACTGTGAGGGTAGCAAGTGTTAATTTTACTGAGGAATTTAAAAAGCTTTTCCCTGGTAAAGTGCGTCAAATTCGAGATTTTTTAAAAGATAAGTTAACGGCTAATTTATCGAGTGCAAATCAAACAATTGCTGAGTTATTAACTAATTTAACCACAGATTTAAACTCATACCAAAATTCGCAGGCTAAATTAAATTTTACTTATCCTTTTCCTAATTATTCTGGGTTGGTAAAAGAGCGTTTATCTATTCAAAAAAAAGAACAAGGTGCGGGGAGTAAATCTTTACTCAAGTTTCATAAGGTTACTATTACTGTTAACAATCTCAAGAATTTTGATACTGAGTTAAAAGAGGGATTGGAGAGTTATATTAATGATAAACTAGCTCCAGAGGATGAAAAGAACAGAGAAGAATTAGAGGATATTCTCAACGAAATGACGGAAAAAATTAAGGACTCTGAGTCTGATTTTTACCGCGTTAAACGTTTGGTGGATACAGAATTTGTAGGTCAATTAAAACGGGAAGCTAAGATAATTTATCTGGAGTATATTAAGGGGAATATTGATGAGCAAAAACATCCAGAGGTGATTTATTTAGAAGATTTAATTCGTCGTTTGCGGGAGATTAATAATTATCTGAATGATCCTGATAAAGCTGATGGTTATTATGAAATTAATTATCAAGGAGTACAGGTAAATTTGCGGGAGATTTTATCTCAGTCTGAAGCTTTTGATGCTTTACCAATTATTCCTATTGTTGCTGGAAATATAGGAGAAACTACGGACAAGGAAAAGGGTAAGCGAGAGTTTACTTTTGGGTTGAAACTGAAGTTAAATGGGAAAGTAGAAGCAAGGGGAGGTGAGAAAGCTTTTAGGTATTATCTGAATTTAATTAACCCAGAAAGTGAGGAACATCAAAAGGAATTGAAGGATGAACAGAAGCGGGAGAAATTTATTAAGAAGGTTTTCCGAATTTTCTGTCTCTATTATTTTGTTTTTGCTTCTCTTTGTGAACCAGAAAAACCGAATTATGAGATTAAGTCTGAGTTAGAATATAAACCTGTAGTGAGTTGGGAAACTAAGTTTTTGCCTATTTTTCAAGGAAATGATGAGGAGAAGAAAATTAAACTTCTCAAAACCATTAGTGATTATTTTTTAGGGAAAGAGAATGATGCAGTTAAAATTAAACTTAAGATTGAAAGTAAAATAGATAAACTGGTTAAATTATTAAGAGCTTTTCTTAATCATTCTTCTTGGTATAAATCAGGAGAATATCCGCGACATATTCTGGTTTCTAGGGTGATTTTGGAGAAGGATGTTAATACTATTTTAGATAAAAATACTTTTTTTAAGCCAGAAGTAAGAGAAAATCCTAAGCAGTCACTTCAATATATTTCTGTTAAGGAAGCTGAGGTTAATTCAGATGCACTGCTTGCGCTTCCAGCTCAGATTAAAATTGAGGATATTCGTTATATTGAAACTGGGGAAAAGCAGGTATTTAGTATGGGGTATAATTTGCAAGGAATAAAAGTTTTACCAGTGCTTTTTGTCCCGAAAAATGATAAAGCGAGGGGAGAATATGGGAGGAATTTTCAACAGAGCAACTTGGTGTTATTTCCTTTTGCATTGGAAAATGGTAAACTCTCATCTGAGAAATATTTTGTTTATTGTTTTACTTTCTTTTTCTTGGTTTATATCAGTTTAAAAATGCTGTTGGATGAGGGGAAACCCACCCTCAACCCCAGACAGGAGGGGAAACAGTTATTTATTCCGATTTTGCGAATGCACTTGAAAAAGCGGGATAAGTCGGAGGAAAAACAGGATTTAGATAAACAAATAGCTCATTATTCTAAGGTTTTAGCTCATTTATTGAGTGAGGAATATCTGTCAAATTCCCAGGGGTTTAATATTAGTGACTTGAATACTTATAAAAGTCTCAATGGGATGAGTTCGCTTTATTCTGTGATTCCGAAAAAGTTTAAATTTGCTAATCCTAAAGATACGCCAAAGTTAGAGAAGTTGGCGATAATAATTGTGAGTAGTAGGGAGTGTGATGCGAAAAGGGGAAACCCAAACAGAGATGAAAGGATATCTAATTTGTTGGGGGAAATTGTAACGGTTAATATGGGGGAAAATGGGGTGATTGATTTAAGGAAGTGGAAGAGTTTAACTGATAATTATCCTACCAAAAAGATGTATAAGGAACCTTCGGTTATTTTGGATGCGGTAAGTAATTTATATCGTCGAGAAGAATATCGTCACTTTTTGTATATTGCTCAAGCTCCTTACACTAGCACGTTGAATATAACTCAGAAAATTGATCCTAATCAGGAGAAGGATGAGTTGTTTTTCCATTCTAAGAATATCATTAGTTATTTGTATGAGCAGCATCGGGAGATTAAACTCTATCCCATCTTTTTTGATAAGTATTTTGTGCGGAAATTTAAACAAACTACTCAATCTTTATATATTCAAGATACAAAAGATTTAATGGAGTTGATGCAAGATGAAAGTCAGCAAGCGGTGGTGTTTTTTAATCTATTTAATGGGATTACTGTGGGGAAAGGAGATGAAAGGTCTTATAATGGGGTAATTTCTTATGCAACTCTATTCAATGTGTATCAAGAAATTTTAAATGAAAAAGATCTGCGTCAGTTGATTGATGATACGGGAATTAAAAATGATATTTTGCAGTATTTAACTTTGCTGCATTTTTCCCGTTATGAAAAGTCAACTCAAATTAGTTTGAAGTTGGACCCATATCAACATATTATTGGGGATGAGTCGGTGGGGAAATTGGGTTTATTTAAGCATATGGGAGGTAAAGGAGAGTTTAATTGTTTGGGGTTTTTAACTGAGGTGAAAAAGGCTTTGATCGGCGGTGCGTTACGAGAAAATCGCTAACGCACCCTACGGGTTAGGTTTGGTAACACTGGTTGATTTTTTGAATGATCACGGAAACGATCCGACGAGATAAAACCAGTTTTTGTCCCAGGGAAGAGACGAGACAACAGGGAAGATGTCCTGGAGGAGAGGTTGAACCAAATTTAAGGTCAGACCAGTATAACCAGTCTCCATTGACACGCCAACCTACTCGATCGCCAAAAGAGCGCCAAATTTCGGTATCATATTCGGTGGTGTTTTCTACGGATTGATAGATATTTGCTTGCACACTAAACCCGAAACTTCCCTGTGAGTATTCTATCCAAAGGCGATCGATGGTTAGTAAGTCAATACAGGGTAATTGCTCAATATCTTCTGTTTTGAGTTCTCCTTCTTGTTCTCGGTGACAAATTTTGATGATTATTTCGTAGGTTTCTTCGTCTGCTTCTTTCCATCTACCTACTGCAAGGTGATCGCGGAGTTTTGTATAGTCTATTCCTACCGCACTTTTTAGTTCTATTTGAGGTTTTCGAGGGGAAATTTTTGTGGTTGGGGGGGGTTGGGTTTCTGTTGGTGGATTTTTTAGCGCTTTAAACACTTCAGCGGCGGAATGAAAACGGTGTTTTATGTGCTCTCGCAGTAGTTTCTGTAAAACAGAGCTTAACCCATCACTCACTATAATTTCTTTTTCTTGACACCATTCTTCCCATGTCCAGGACATATGTATCGGATCAAAAATCGGATCTGAAATTTTCCCGTTTTCTTCTTTGGGTAAGCACCCAGTTAAGAGTCTAACAGCAGTAACACCTAAGCTGTATAAATCAGTTGCTGGGTCAAACATTCCTCGCATTTGTTCAGGTGCTGCATAACCAGGATTTATAGGTATTGTCCCCGTTGCAGCACTCATTAAATGTTTGAATACTCCAAAATCAGTTAATACTAGGGAACCATCTTGACCCATAATGATACTTTCTGGTTTGATATCTTGGTGAATTATTCCTTGCTGATGAATGGAATGCAGCACTGGTAATAATTTAGCCAGTATGTGTTTGACTTCCTGTTCGCTGAATTTTCCTTTCTCGTTTAATTGTTTGCGTAAGTCTTTCCCTTGAATGTATTGCAAAATTAGATAAATTTTGCCGTCTTGTACCAACAAATTGAGTACTTTAGGAATTTGGGCTTGTTTTTTTCCTAACTCCAGCAAACGGACTACTTCAAGTTTAAATTGTTTTGTCAGTTGCTGGAGGTTTGCTTGGGTTTGATTGGACGGGATATACTGCTTAATGACGCAGGGAGTGTTTTTAGCTTGTGAGTCTACAGCTAAAAAAGTACGACTTAACCCGCCTTCACCAATATAACTTACTGCACGGTAGCGATCGCTTAATAACAATTTTGCACCGCACATTTTGCATACTTGGTTGTCTGGTGGATTTTTACCGAGACAACTGGGATTGAAGCATTGGCTGATCTTCAACAGTCCGCTCCTGTCATTTATAATTATTTATACTATATTAGTTTTCTATTATCCCTTTTTATGATTGGTTCTGACCAGGGTAGACTTTTTGAAGTCGGTTTTAATCTCGGTTTTCTTGCTTTTCTGGAAAATCATCAAGTCGCTCCTCAATGGATGCAATTTTATCACCGTGATTTGCAAAATCTTAAATTTGTCCCTATTTTAAAACGGCTAATTATTAAAGCTGGTACTGTCAGCTCTTTAGATAAACATATTATCAAAAATTGGGCTCAATTTCTCCTTTTGAAAGGATTTCTTTCTGGTTTCAATTTTCTGGGGGAATATCTCAAGGCTTTTGGTTGGGATGAATCCAGAAAGCTTAAAAATCTTGAATTTCTTTACTTTCAATGTTCTTTTACTGATGATAATAGTTTTAATACTTACCCCAAAGGTGAAGCTGTTGCTTTTACTGAGCTTTTAACACATTTCTCTGAAAATGTCAAGCAATTTAAGCCGATGGATCTGAAAAAATACCTCCAAAAATACCAACAAAAGGGAGAGTTTCTCAAAGCAGATACTCTGATTTTCCTCCGCTATAAAAATGAGTATCGCATTTTAACAGTAGATTTATCTTTATTTTCTTTGAAAACAGAAAACACTCTCACTAACCTAGAATTTGTGGAGTTAATTAAACGTCAATTAATTCAGGAAATTAACTATTTCCGCTCTAAAAGTGTCTTTTCTCGTTTACGTATAGATACTCAAGGGGAAGACTTTTCTTTTTCTCCTGGAATTAAACAATATTTTACTGCTTTTAAGTATGAAGATAAGGAAAGTTGTAAGTTAATTCAAGCTGGAAGTTATGCTGCTAGTTTTCTCTCTTTTCTCCAAAAAATAGATTTTTTACCACAAAATTTGGTGGTGAGTGTGGTGGGTTATACTAATCGGGGAATGAGCAGTATTACTCTTAACCAAAATAATCGCGCTCTCCTCAATACTTGTCAGGAAATTTATCAAAATGATCCTAGTGAAAAGGAGATTAATAATGCAAGGAGAGATGTTTTAAATCAAATTAAACGTCAGGGTTTTCGGAGTTTTGATAATGGGAAAAATTTTGTTGATTCTCTCTTTAAAATTCCAGCAAATAAGATAACGCTTATCTCCCATCAAGAAAAAATTGAGGGTTTTGAAAATACGGTAAATTTGAGAAATGACCATGCAAAATTGATCGATCAAGCTTTAGTTTCTGAAGATGTTTATATCTTTTTAACGGGAAACCCTGGAATAGGAAAAACAACGGCGATCGCTAATTTCCTCCAAACTCATTTTGATGAGGGTTTCCTCTTTTTTTATGTTAGCCCCCGCAAACAAGTTAACCTTGATATTATCGACAAATTTAAAAACCCCAATACAGGAAAACTTGATAACAGTCTCTTTTGTCTCAATAGTAACTCCCATCTTACCAGTACAAATTCTACTTATACTGTTCAGTATCTCTCTGAAAAATATCATCGTACTTTTACTCGTCAAGGAGTAACTTTTCTGGATGTAAGAGAAGAGCATTTTCAAAAACAAGAAAAATCTCATACCCGTTTCCACCGCGAAACAGAAGATATAATTCAACCTGCAGAGAAAACAAATAAAGGAGTTATTGCTAGTATTTGTGAAGCTACCCACACACTAATAGAGGAAAATATCTCTAATCAAATTATCGCTTCTGTGTGTATTCAAGCTTTAAAGAAAACAAGAGTAGGAGATACTTTAGATAATTTTGGTAAAATTTTTAAAGGAGCTTACAATAAAAAACTAGATAAAGTTATCCCTCACAAAATGAAAGAGATATCTCAACGTTATCAACATCTGTTTATTATGGTAGATGAAATAACAGGAGATGAAAGTGGTGCAGAGTTTCTTAAACGAATGAATCAAATTATCGGAAAATATGAGTTAACTCAACATGGGTTTAATACCAAAATAATAGTTGCCGATGCTTCAATAGTAGAGAAAAACGTAATTGAACAACACTTAAAAGAGTCCGATCCCGAACCTGATAAAATCTTCTTTAGAAAGGCAAAATCTACTGTCAAACCCCTTTCTGAAGAAAAATTTATGTTTAATAAATTGGGAGGAATCGTAATTAATGCTAACTCTTATCCAGCTAAAAGTTTAGATATTACTTATAAAGTAATAGTTAATTCCTGTAAATTCAAAGCAGAAGCAAAGTTAAAAGAGAAACAAGATGATTTATTTAACAAACTTCAGGGAGAAATTCTCCAAGATCTGGAAAATATCTGGGAAAAAGAAGGACAAATATTAGTTTATATTCAGGATAAGAAACGCTTACATTTTCTCATTGAAAAGCTAAGGAAAAATCTGGAAAATTTTGATAAATATATCGATTATTTGGAAGTCCATGCTAATATTGGTGAACAGGAAAGACAGGAAATACAAAAGTATAAAAATCAGGTCAAAGTGATTTTTATGACTTCTTCTGGAAGTCGCGGGTTATCTTTCCCTAGAGTAAAACATATTTTAGTGGATATTCCCCGTTTTAATTTGGAAACAAATCTGATGGAAATAATTCAGGTAATTTATCGGGGAAGGGGCGATCGCGATTTAGATAAACAGGAGAAACAGTTAATATTTTATTTGGGGGAAAAAGCAGTATATTATGAGGATAATAATCCAGAAATTGCTTTACAAGAAAGTTTCCTCAATGTCTTAAATATTTTGTTGCTCCTGAAAGCTTCAATAATGACAAGAATAGAAGGAGCGGGGGTTTTAGGAAGGGAAAAAGTTATGATAATTCCTGTGGGAGGAAAGTCAGTTTCAGCTACAGGAGAAAGTTTTTCTCAACGCATGGCAAATTTATTGCGCGAATTAAAACAAGAAAGTAAAGTAAAACCCCAAGATTTGCGTTTAAAAAATACTCATACTCAGTTAAAACAACTGTTAGGAAAAGCCGATTTTATGCTGTTTCAAAATCAATCTAAAATATCCTATCTTGCATTGGAAGAGCACTTACAACAGGGATTTTTAGAAATAATTAAAAAAGGGTTTGATGGGTTATTAAAGTTGGGAAATATTGAATCAGGTTATGTTGCAGGAAGTTTAATTATTGTACCCATAGAAGAGAAAAAATTAACCGAAAATTATGAGATTAGGTTGGATGAGTTGATCAAGCGATCGCCTGTATTAAAAGATTTATCCCAAATAAGTAAAGATGGTAACTATCATGATAATTTACGTTATGCAGTAAAAGAAGCCATTGATTTAATGGAGAAACTCACAGAGCAATTAGAAAGAAGTCAAAACATAGAAGAGCAAAGTAAAAGATGGGATCAATATTATACTTTACCTCTATTTAGTTTCCTCAATGGTAAAGTTTTGCAGGAATATTTTGTTAAAACAGTTGAAGAAGAAGATAATATGTTTCGGGAGATTTTAGAAGCATATCTTCGTTGTTTATACTCAGTAGATAATATTTTACCCCTGGGAGAAAACTATGAAAAATTCCCTTTTATTGTGTTTAATAGTTATAGTTTAGAAGAGATGAGAAATAAAGTATTTACTGATAAATACTTATTAAATTCCCATGAGTTGAATGTGTTAAATTTAATTCTCTCAAAAGCAGAATAAATTTTGTATTTATTTTTATAACTAAAAATATAAACAAGCTCTTAAAGACAAGGGGCTTAAGCCCCTTGTTTGATTTTTATATACAAAAGTATTGCTAAAAAACATTAATTATAATTTTGTTTGTAATAAGAAAACATACTTAAGCCCATTGTTTATTTTTGATTGATAACAAACTATTTGTTATTAACAAGTATTTAAAAAAATATTGAGATTAATTATGATATCAAATAGTAAAGATTTTAAACAGTTATTAATTATGAATATTGAATTGTATTTTTTTTTTTATAAAAAATAAGTACAACTTTTAAGTAATTATAGCAAAAAAAGAGATAGTTAGGACTATAGACAATGGGCTTAAGCCCATTGTCTGTAATAATATTATTCTGTATATTTATATACTTAAACCTCCTAACCTTTCCTTTCTTTGTTATACTGCAGTTAATGGAGCAGAAGCTAAGAATAAAATTATTCAAACTCATCCAGATGTGATTATTTTAGATATTATCATGTCTATAATTAATGGTTATGGGGTTCCGTTGTTTAAGAGAAAATAAAAAACTGCCAATATTCCCATTATAATGTGTTCAATACAAGGCGCAGACTCTGACCGCTATTAGGGCTTAAAACAAGGTGCAAATACTTATCCAGCAAAACCTTTTTAAGCTAGAGAGTTACTTCAAACTGTGAGAATGCTTTTAAGGAAATAGTTACGAGCGGGTAGGTTATATCTGGTTGTTTAAGCTATTATTAAAGAGTCAAAATATTGTGAAATACTAAAAAAATGAATACTATATTACTTGTAGAAGATAGTCATACCCAAAGAGAAAAAATTGCAGACTTGCTCCAGGGATGTAAATTTTCAGTAATTACCGCTAGTGATGGGGCCGAAGCTTTAAGTAAAATTACTGAAAATCCAGGAATCAAACTTGATTTAGTGATTTTAGATGTGGTTATGCCTAATGTAAATGGTTATGAAGTATGCCGTCGTCTTAAAGCTAACCCAAAAACTGAAAATATCCCTGTAATTATGTGTTCTTTCAAAGGTTCAGAAGCTGACCGTTATTGGGGATTAAAACAAGGTGCAGATGCTTATTTAGTCAAACCATTTAAAGCTAGAGAATTGATTACAACCATCAAGCACGTTCTCAGAAATGTTGCTTAAAAATGAATAATGAATAATGAATAATGAATAATGAATAATGAATAATGAATATAACGTTTCTCTTATTCTTGAGCTGCGGGCAAGGGGATGGACGCCCCTTGTCAATCAAGTAAAACTGTACCCTAATTATAATGAATAATTCTCCATTATTCATTCTCCATTATTCATTCTCCATTATTCATTCTTCATTCTTCAATGACCAATGATTATTTTGAACAGCAAAAACTGAGTTATTTGATCATCTTTAAAATTATCATCACTAACTAAAATTAAACTTTGGGATCCATCTGATAAACGCGGTCCTAAAGTCATTCCTTCAAGGTTATCTAAGTAAATACCCAAATCATTGAGGTTTAACACTAACTGTTTTCTCAGAGGCTGTATCTCAGTAAAAGTGCGGAAAGACTCAATGCGAGAAGTATCCGTTGCATTGCTTGGAACCATCTGAAAAATCTTTGCACCTGCACCAAAAAAACCGAAAGTGCGCTCTAAAGTGAGAAAATATCCCTCTTGCTCCAAAGCGACTAACTCACTTAAACCATTATTAATGGTAGTTTCCTCATCGGGATCAAGAAGATATTGATGTTCTGCCACTAATACAGCAGGCCCGATGGGATTGATTACATAGTGCATCAAACGAATAGGTGCTGCTTCCACTGCTTCATCTGGGTTAACATCTTGAAGCAAGGAATATTCTGTAGCGGTAAAGATACGGAAAGGATCATCAGGTAATGTGCTATTAGTTTTGAGGGTTAAAGCTTCAAAAGCGAGGTTTTCTTGAATACCACTTACTTTATTAGGTAAATAACGCTGAGGAATAGGCAAACTACTTTTAACTTGTCCAGTTTCTAGGTCATATTCTTGAATAAAAGGAGCTATCCCTAGATTGGGATCACCTTCACTGGAAATAAATACTGTTTTTCTCGGAGAGAGGGCAATACTTTCTGGATCAATGGTGCCTTTGGAATAGGTTTCTCCTGTTTCATTTCTCAGCAAAGTGACATTTTCTATTTCTATATTTTTGATTTTCCCCTCAGTTGGATCTAAATCTAATTTCAGGGTATAAAACCTTGCAGGAGCTAAGTTACTACGGTCATCAGAAATGGCATAAAAAAGGTTTTTTTGGCGCTCATAAGTTATCCCAGATAAACCCCCCACAGGAGTCTCTTTAAAAGCGATTTTGGGTAACTCATATTCAGCGAGTAATTCTAACGAAATGTCAAAAAACATCCGCTCCTGCGCCATAACTTGTGGAGGTCTACCACAGGCGCTTAAAATAACCATTAGGGTAAAGGTTAACAAAAGAGTAGTTATTATTTTTTTAGTCATTGTTTATTAGTCATTGTTTATTAGTCATTGATCATTGGTCATTAGTCATTGGTCATTAGTTGTTGTTCATTGGTATGTATTCTATAGCAAAGAAAAGGAAGATTAGGAAGTTTAAATATATAAAAATTATGACAGACAATGGACGCCCATCCCATTTTCAATAGTCCTAACTATTTCTTTGCTATAAAAAATTCTTAATTTTTCTAAAAAAAATCATAACATTAGACCTGTTGCGAAAATTTTTAAACCCCCCCTAACCCCCCCTTATTAAGGGGGGAAATGTCTGTTTTTTGGTAATTTTCCCCCCCTTATTAAGGGGGGGGTTAGGGGGGGTTAACACTACTTTCGCAAAAGGTCTATTTAGCTAATAACTAATGACTAATGACTAATGACCAATGACTAATTTGCTTTAGTACCTAAAGCTAGTAAAAATTCCAACCAATTACGCTCATTTTGGGTAATGTTTTGGTTTTGTAATGTTTCCTCGATCCATTTCTTGTTTTGAGGACTAAGTTTCTGTTGGGGTGCACTAACGAGGCTAGATAATTTAGAACTCCAAACACGCACGGTTTTATCCCAACTACCTGTTGCTAATAATTGTCCATCAGCGCTAAAAGCGATCGCCTTTACCGAGTTAGTATGACCTTCAATAGTGGCGATCGCCTCACCCGCTGGAAGACTCCATAAACGCAAAGTTTTATCTTTACTCCCAGTTGCTAAAACCAGGTTATCAGGGCTGATAGCCAGATCCAGTACAGCATCTTCATGTCCTACAATAGTTCCTTTTAATTCCCCATCAGGCAACTGCCAAAGTTTGACGGTTTTATCCCTACCCCAAGTACCTGTTGATAGAAGTTTACCATCAGAGCTAACAGCCAGACATTGAACCAAGTCTGTATGACCTTCAAGAGTTGCCAAAAGGTTACCTTCTGGTAGTTCCCACAAACGCACAGTGTGGTCATAACTACCACTTACGAGGAATTGCTGAACTTTTTTCTCCTCTTTAGCAGTACTTTTCTTTAAAAAGCGACTCGCTCTGCTAATAGATTTAGGAGCTGGTTCTGGTTCTGGTTCTGGTTCTGCATCAGGGATAATAGAACTAATACCTAAACAACTGATAGAATCATTATGACCTTCCAAAGTAGCTATAGCTTCTCCAGAAGGCAACTTCCAGAGTCGCACTGTTTTGTCATTAGTTCCGCCACCACTAGCGAGGAGAGTACCATCAGGGTTAATAGCTAAACTCCAGACAGAAGCAGTATGTCCTTCCAAAGTTTTAATTGGTTCACCATCGGGAAGCTTCCAAAGGTGAACTGTATGATCCTTACTTCCCGTTGCCAGTAAACTTCCCTCTGAGTTCATAGCCATACAGAGGATAGAATTAGTATGGCCATTGAGAATTTTTAACGGTTTACCATCTGGTAATTGCCACAACCTGACAGAACCATCAGTACCCCCAGTAACTAATATTTTTCCATCTGGGGTAATAGCTAAACAATTAATTCCACTTGTATGACCCTTAAGTGTATTTAATTTTTCACCATTAAGTAAATTCCAGATACACACAGTTTTATCACCTACTCCACCCCCACTCACCAGAATTTTTCCATCGGGGCTAATGGCTATACAGTTAACCCAATGTTTATGACCATTGAGCAGCGCATTACAGTGGGGACGTACTCCACCTACAGAGGGAATATCTCGGGAGCATTTTTCTGCCAAACCCAGCAACTTTTCAAACCCAGACTCTTTTGGAGTCCATTCCACATCCTTTAACTGTTGTAAGAGTTGTTTACTCCAGATGGGGGCTGCAAAATGACTTAACTTCCATATTTGCTCCCAGTGTTTCCCTGTTTTTAACACTTCAATGGTTGTTTGCCATTCCCTATCTGTCATTTCTTGAAGTCGTTTACCTTGTTTTCCCACAACCACTTGTACCCACTCCAGTCGCCCTCCAAGTTGAGCTATCTCACTGATGCGTTTTTGCGTTTCCTCATTTGCTTGTAGATATACTTTTTCTAGAAAACTATGTTGTGGATCTGAGTTTTGGTATTTTTCCCATTGTTGTGTCAAGAAGTAAAATACAGCCTTACTCTCAGGGTTACTTGGAGCATATTCAGCAGCTAAAGTTATTTTTTGAGCTATTTCATTTTGCTCCTCAATAACTAAACGACATAACTCTGTTTCTGCTGCTGGATTTTTCAATTTTTGCAGTGCTTCTTGGGCGTTTTTTGCGATTTCTGAATCTTGATCCTCACAAGCTTGCAACAAAGGTTTAATAATTTCCGCTCCTTCTTCTGCTAAAACTTCTATATTTCCTAACTTCAAAGCGGTTAGAATTTTTACTTCTATCGGCTGTGTGGCAATATATTTTCCTTCAATAATTATTGCTTCTAAAAAGCTATCCCGTTTTTCTACCCACTTTTGACACAGGTTATTAATTGCTTCAGTATTAGTTAAGGCGATCGCACAACTTTTTGCTGTTTGAGCTATCTCCTCATCTACATCTTCTAGAGCTTGTAATAAAGGTTCTAATATTTCCCCTTTCCCTTCTGTGATAAACTCTCGTCTGGGTACTTTTAAGGCACTCAGCACTTTAACTTCTACTGGAGCTGTTGCTACCCATCCCCGCAATTTTAGTAACTTGGTTAATTCCTGGTTGCGAGTTTCCGCCCAACTTGCACATACAGCATTTATACACCCTTGATTATCATTTATTGCTTTCACCGCTTCAAGAGCAATGTTTTGCACATTCAAATCATCACTATCAGTTAAAGTAGCAAGCAGTACTTTTATTGCCAAAGGTGAGCCATCTTTTTTCAATTCCAAAGCAGCTTGTTTACGCCTTGATTCCCCAATAAATGGAGTGTCACTGTATAATTGGCTCTTTAATTTCTGTAATTTAGCCGTTTCCATTCTACCTTGTTTTTTTCTTCTAGATACAATTTTATTTTCTTAATTTTACATTAACAATTACTTTTCCTACTTTTTTTCGTAGCTCTACTCATTTAATTTTTTCCTTTTTTTCTGATTTCTTTTTCTTCTTATATTTACTCATCAAATTAATTATTTTCCCTGCTTTATTTTGTCATTAATTTGCTCTCTAACATTAGCAAATAAAAAGTTATAAGCCACTGAAACTTGCATACAACTAACTATAAGGATTTTAGTTAAACTCACAAATTGAACTTAATTAGATTAAAATTAATTAATAAAAATTCCTCAAAAAAGCAGCAATGAATAAATATATTTCGCAGAGCATAGGCAAAGTAATGGCGATCGCTCTAATTCTTATTGCCCCTGGTGTAGGTTTAGCACAAACCGAACAAATATCACCATTAGATCTTAGCACCCCAGAACCACTCTTACCCCAAATAGATCGCCCTCTGAGCCCTTTAGAGCGGGGAAGAATAACCAGGGAAATTGAAAAGCTCAACCCCGAAGCAATGAATGAGTTAGAAACAGGTAATGAAGATCTGGCTTTTGATTTATTGTATCGACAACTAAGGCTACAAAAAATCTTAGGTATGACATCAATAGCTGAAGTAGAAGAATTAGGAAGAATAGGAAAAATTGCCTGGGAGCGTAACCGCCCAGCAGACATGGAAATCATTAGTGAGCGTTTACAAGAAATAGAAACAGAAGCAAACAACCAACCTCAATTACTTACTGCTTTAGCACAAGCTTATGAAAAGGCAGGTTATCCTGACAAAGCTTTAGCAGTTTATCAACAACTGCAAATCATCGCAAGACTTGATGAAAATCCAACCAACTTAGAGGTAATTTTAAATAAAATTGGCGAGTTAAATCTAGCTAGGTTTGATAACAACAATGCAGCCCTAGCTTACGAAGAATTATTAACTATAGCTACAAAACAAGGCAACCAGGTAAACGAAGAAATTTATTTAGATAAATTAGCGGAAATTTATACAGAAACAATGGCATCAGAAAATGCCATCAGAGTCAAAGAGCAACTTAGTCAAACATATCTTAAAAATCAAAAATTAGACAAGCTAGCCACTTTAAAAATATCCATTGGCGATGATTATACAGCCTTAAAAAAACCAGATCCAGCCAGTCAAAACTATCAAGAAGCTTTCGCTTTAGCCTGGGAATTAAAACATTTTGCTAATGCAAGTGAAGCCTTAAATAAACTAGGTACTTTATATCGAAATTATGACCAAAATCAATCAGCAATTAAAATTTATCAAGAGTTAGTTAAAGTTGAGCAAACAGCTTATAACTTATATGGCTTAATGACAACCTATGATAACCTGGGACAAATTTATTTAGAAGAAGAAAACTACCCCCAAGCTTTAGCCGCTTTTGAAGCAGGTTTAGCCCTAGCTAACTCTCTTAAATATCAACAAGAATACTTTGCTACTCAAGTTGAATTAATTCAGCAAAAAATCAATTAATTATAAATATTTTGGTTGGCAAAATTTAGTTTAATAAAATATGTATATAGCAAAGCTAAATGAATCGTGAAAATTTAAAATGGACGAAGGAGAAATCAACGGCTTTGGGAAGGCAGGGCTGTTTCATTTAAAAATTTGATAATTGTTAAAAGCCTTGTATAATAAGCTTTTAAGGGGTTAATTACTGTCAATTAATCAAAAATTTTTAAATCATAACCGTATCGCAACGGGTTTTAACCCGTTGCTACTCCAGACGAAACCCGCCTGCGCGGGTTAATTGGTTTGTGTAATTTTTAAAAGTAATAGTTAATTACAAAACAAATTGTTAATGTCAAAAATGCAATTACATAAGTAAAATGAAACAGCCCTGCTTTGGGAAGGGGGCAGTATTCACAACTAAAAAAACAATTTGGTTGATAACCTATTTGCCATAGCTCTGCTTTTCTTGTAATTAAAATATTACCTTTGAAGTTTACAAAGTCCGCGCAGGCGGACTTTGTTTATGTAGCAAGAGATTTCAATCTCTTGCTATGCTTGCTATGCTTGCTATGCTTGCTATGCCTTGCTATGCCTTGCTATGCTTGCTATGCTTGCTATGCTTGCTATGCTTGCTATGCTTGCTATGCTTGCTATGCTTGCTATGCTTGCTATGCTTGCTATGCTTGCTATGCTTGCTATGCAACGCCAATTTTGAAGGGTTTTTCCCCTACAAATTCAACAAATCTGTAATGTTACTTTTACTTTCTTGCGACTGTTGCCATTGAGCTACCACTTCCAACCCACCATTGAGAAACATCTCTCGACACATACCCCGCTGAATTTTTCCGCTCGAAGTTTTCGGAATACTCCCAGTTTTAACCAGCACAACTGCAACAACATCAGCAATATGTTGCTCTGCAACCGCCATACGAATCGCCCCCACAATTTCCTCAACTGGCAATTTCCGCAGATAACTGCGCTCCACTTCATGCACTATTACCAGGTGCTCAAGCTCTTGTACTTCAATAGCAAAAGCTGCACCACAACTAGGACGCAAAGCTGGATGACTATTCTCTACAGTAAATTCTATATACTGTGGATAATGGTTTCTTCCCCAGAGAATCATCATATCTTTGATTCTCCCAGTAATAAACAATTCCCCATCTTGTAAAAATCCTAAGTCACCAGTGCGCAAAAAAGGCCCTTCCCCACTATCTACTAAATAAACACCAAAAGTCTTTTCTGTCTCTTCTGGTTTTTGCCAATAACCCTTACCTACTCCAGCACCTTTAACCCAAATTTCTCCTACCTCGTTATCCAAACACTGAATTAACTTATCTGGGTTAACAATGGTAATTTTATCTCCACACAGGGCTCTCCCACACCCAACAATTGCTTTTGCTCCCTTTTCCTCTGGGTTAACTTCCACCACCCTATTTTCTTCAAGCGCTTTCTTTTCCACATATCTAACCACTGGGGGCGCTTTTTTCTCTCCCCCAGATGTAAATAAGGTTGTCTCAGCCATCCCATAACAAGGATAAAATGCTTCTCGACGAAAACCACAAGCTCCAAAAATACCAGTAAACCGCTCTAAAGTTTCCGCTAAAACAGGCTCCGCACCAGAAAAAGCTACTTCCCAGCTACTTAAATCCAAACTTTCTAACTGTTCTGAAGTGATTTTATAACACAAAAGTTCATAGGCAAAGTTAGCCCCCCCGCTCGTAGTCGCTTGATATTTGGAAATTCCTTTTAACCAGCGCACTGGTTGCTGAATTAGGTCAACTGGTGACATTAAAAACACAGGAAAATCCCCATAAAGGGGCTGCATTACTCCACCTATTAACCCCATATCATGGAAAAGTGGCAACCACATTAACCCCCGACTCTCTCGACTATGTCCAAAAGCTTGATAAATAATTTCACTATTATGTAAAATATTCCCATGAGTCACCATCACTCCTTTAGGAGTTCCCGTAGACCCAGAAGTGTATTGTAGAAAAGCTAAACTATCCCCAGTTAATTCTGGTTGCTTCCACTCATCAGCTAAGGAGTCAGACAGCTCATCTGTAGCTATCCAGGGTATTTTACTTAAATTAGGTGCAATTTCTGGATTTTGAGCTATATTATTCTTAATTGTGTCCAAAAGGTTTTTGGTGGTTAGAGCTACCGTAGCTTGAGAGTCAATCACCCGCTTTTCAAAGTTAACTAATGCTTTACTATGACGCGGTGGGTTATCAGTAACTGCCACTACCCCAGCATATAAACACCCAAAAAAACCAGCAATAAATTCTAATCCCCCATTATATGGGTAAACCACCAACGCTCTACCTCCAGTAGCATTGATGGCTTGTAACTGAGCGGCGATCGCCCTTGCTTGTCTATCCAACTCTTTATATGTTAAACTCCCTACTATTGTTTCCCCATTTTCCAGGAAACTATAACCCACCTTCAAAGGCTGCTTAACCGCCCTTTCCCTCAGTATCTCAACTATACTCTTATACCTTTCCATTTCCTGTGTTCATTAGTAATCCCTCGCGGGCGATTTTACCACAAAATGGTAATTTACGCAAAAAAAATCCGCCTCTGGGGTGGACTTGATTTTTGTTCTCGCGATTAAAATCGCCCAAATATATTTTAATGGAATGGAGCCGAGCAGAGTCGAACTGCTGTCCAGACTGGGTATTTACCTACCGCTCATTCACAGGTTTAGCCTATCTTATCCTCTAGGCGGGAACCATTCATTATCCCGAATGACAGGATGCTCTAGTTTAGTCTTTACCCTAAAACCTACCAGAGAAGTTTTTAGAGTGCATCCGTTGGGGGTTGCCTATAGTCTTTAACGGAGTCCAACTATAAGCGCTCGAACCTAAAAGAGGTGTTTAAGCTACAGCTGCAGCCTTACGAGCAAATGGAACGATGTTGTTCGCAGTTACGATTTTATTTGAGCCTTTTATTTCCGAGAGGAGACTCACTCTCGACCTGAATCACAATACAGCTTTCGCCAACCTGTCGAAACCTTTACGGCCCCTTGTTGGTTATTTCCATTATAACCACAACTTTTAGAAAATGGCAACTAAAAGGTTAAAAAATATTTAGCTTTATCTGAGTTAAGGTAAATGGGGAGAGCGATCGCTCTAAACTTAGTTATGTATCTAAGTTTTCAAACCAAGCAATATGTTTCCTATTAACCGCCCTCGTCGTTTACGTCAACATCCCCAACTTCGTCGGATGGTACGCGAAACCGTTCTTACTCCGAGTGATTTAATTTACCCGTTATTTGCTGTACCTGGAGAGTCTATTGCTGTAGAAGTTAAATCTATGCCTGGAGTCTATCAACTCTCAGTTGATAAAATCGTAGAAGAAGCCAAAGAAGTTTATGATTTAGGCATTCCTGCTATTATTCTGTTTGGCATTCCCGACTCCAAAGATGCTGAAGCTACAGGTGCATGGCATGATTGCGGTATTGTGCAAAAAGCAGCAACTGCGGTAAAAGAAGCAGTACCAGATTTAATTGTAATTGCAGATACTTGTCTTTGTGAATATACTATTCATGGTCATTGTGGTTATTTAGAAGTAGGAGACTTAACTGGGCGAGTGTTAAATGATCCCACCCTGGAGTTACTGAAAAAAACAGCAGTCTCTCAAGCAAAAGCAGGGGCTGATATTATCGCACCTTCAGGAATGATGGATGGTTTTGTTAAAGCTATTCGAGAAGGTTTAGATGAAGCTGGCTTTAAGTATACCCCGATTTTATCCTACGCCGCTAAATATGCCTCAGCTTATTATGGCCCTTTCCGCGATGCTGCAGAGTCATCCCCCAGCTTTGGCGATCGCCGCACTTATCAAATGGATCCCGCTAATGGGAAAGAAGCTCTCAAAGAAGTAGAATTAGACATTCTTGAAGGCGCTGATATGTTAATGGTAAAACCCGCTTTATCTTATATGGATATTATCTGGCGGGTAAAAGAAATCACTAATTTACCTGTTGCAGCTTATAATGTTTCTGGAGAATATTCTATGATTAAAGCTGCTGCACTCAATGGTTGGATAGATGAGAAAAAAATCACTTTAGAAACTTTAACCAGCTTCAAACGTGCAGGGGCTGATTTAATCTTAACTTATCATGCCAAAGATGCTGTTAGATGGTTAGCAGAATAAGTTAGTATTAATCCCTACCGCAATTAAAACAGAAAGTTAGTATTAATCGTGGTAGGGCTTCACAAGAGTTGATATCCTATTAAATAGCTGAAAAAAACTAAAGTTACTAAAATGATTACTGTTTAATAATATTTAAAACCATAATGTAATATATAAAATATGTGGAGACAAGGGGCTTAAGCCCCTTGTCTATCACTTATGAAGGAAAAATAGTATAACTTTTATGAAATTTAAAAAAGATGGAAATAAATTTTATTGATAAATCTTCCTCTATTTTCAATACATTTCCAATAAAAATATTAATAATTTCTTGTGTTATTTCTACCTCAATAGCTTTAAGAAGTGTCTTGATAAAAATTATTATTAACTATTTGGAAATCCTAGCAAAAAAAACCGCAAATAATTTAGATTTTGAGTTACTTGAAATTATCAAAGAACCATTAGGATGGCTCATTTTTATTGCAGGCATTTGGCTTTCATCTATTATTTTACAACAAAATGTTACTCAAGAATTAAGTACATTAGTTTCCAGTATTCTTAACTTAATCACAATCTTGATTGTGGCTTTAATTGTATATCGTAGTTCGCCTATTTTAGGTAAATTTTTACAAAAATTAGCACTGCGTACAGAAACAGAAATAGATGATTTAATTGCTTTATATTTGCCAAATCTTATTAGAATAGCAATAGTAGTTGTTGTTTTCCTGAAAATAAGTCAGGTGTTTTTAGGAGCATCGCCTACCGCACTTTTTGGTTTAATAGGTGGTGCAGGAATAACATTAGGTTTATTACTTAAAGATATTATTTTAGACTGTTTTGGTACAATTGTTATCTATTCAGATGGTTTATATCGCTCAGGTGATATTTTAACTATGTCAGGAGTAGAAGGTTTTGCTAAAGTAATTTATATTGGTTTAAGAAGCACAACTATTCAAGTTAATAAATGGGATAGTGTAAAAAAAATACCTAATTATCAAATGATTAATGGCAATTTAGAAAATTGGTCACAAAATCCAAGTTCTAGTAATTCCTATGGCATAAATTTAGTTCTAAAAATAGATGGAATTTCTGCAAAAAAAACAGCAATTATTTGTGAGAGTTTACGAAAAATACCTAATTATATTGAGTCTTTAAATAAGCGTTGTTTGGTTTGGTTTGATGGAATTGATGGTAATGCTCGTGTAATTAACATGAGAATGTTTGCTAATGATTTTTGTCTCTACTATGATACTTATTCTAAATTAAATTTAGCAATATTAGAGATATTGGAACAAGAAAATGTTAACACTCTTTATGTTCAACTTAGGGTGGATCCTGACAGTTATCAACAAACTCTTAAACAGATAAATAATTAATCACAACAATTTTCAAACAACAAATTAAACCAATTTCTACAACCATTTACTTTGTGATTTTGAACTCAAACAATAATGTCATAGGTGACAAAAAAACTTGACAAAAAAGCTGGATTTTGAGATAAAATTGGCTATGATTCAACTTGAAGTAAAAAAGCTTTGCCATTAAGTCAAGTAAATTACCATAAGGGAATTATTAACAATGGACTGTCGTCATATTCAGTTTTGCGCTGAGAAATCAAAAATAGATTTAGAGCAACTTCAAGGTTTATTTAATTTAACGGCTTTTTGGGCGCAGGAAAGAAAAATTGAGGATTTGGAAGTGGCGATCGCCAATAGTGATCCAGTTATTAGTGTTTGGGATGAAACCCGTCTTATAGGTTTTGCACGGGCTACTTCTGATGGGGTTTACCGTGCTAGTATTTGGGATGTGGTAATTCATCCAGAATATCGTGGTGCTGGTTTGGGGAGTAAGTTGGTAGAAACCGTTGTTAGTCATCCTCGTCTGAGTCGGGTTGAGCGGGTTTATTTAATGACTACCCATCAACAAAGTTTTTACCAAAAAATTGGTTTTAAGGAAAATCAAACCACTACAATGGTTTTATCTAACTCTAATTCTCCAAGTATTACTGAATTGAAAAATCACGAAATTGGAGTTATCAGTGATCATTTATCAGTGACCAACTGAATGTTTCCTTGACGTAAAATTGTCCAACCATTTTCTGTCCATTTTGCTACTGTAGAAGGCTGTCCATTACCTATTTTTTCTCCTGCTTGCGGAAAATCTAAAGTTATGACATCAGGGAATGTTGTTTCTATGGCGGTCATGGTTTCTAGGGGCGCTTCTCCTGAAAGGTTGGCGCTGGTGGTAGCTAAAGGGCCTGTAGCTGCAAGAATTTCTAGGGCAATTTGACAGTCTGGGACTCGTAAACCAATACTTGTGGGATCGGTTGGATTGATGGCGGCAGGTAGTTTGCGTGAAGTCTGTAGCACTAGAGTTAATTGTCCTGGCCAGTAATTTTTGGCTACTTGCTGCCAAATTTCTAATTCTGCTGTTGTACCAGTTACATATTGCCATAAATCCTCTGAAGATGCTCCCATGAGGATTAAGGGTTTGTTTTGGGGGCGATCTTTGAGGGTAAAAATGAGGTGCGATCGCCCTGGTAACACTGCTAATGCGGGGACAGTATCAGTGGGGAAACTGACGACTTTTCCTTCCCGTACACAAGTTATTAGGTTATTTTGGTCACATTTAACCATAAGTCATTGCTCCTTTGTACTTTTTTGCCATAGCAACCAATAAATCCCGATCAAACTCATATAATTAACAACGATAAGCTAGAGCAAAACGGTCAATTCCTGCTAAATCTGAAAATATCTGAATATTTTGATAATTTCCTTGTTCTTGCAATAACTTTGTCACTGTTTCTGCTTGTCCTGCCATCATTTCAATTAACCAGATACCTCCAGAAACGAGATAAGCTGGGGCTGTTTTAATTAAGTAGCGAATATGTTCTAAACCGTCTTTCCCACCATCAAGTGCTAAGTGGGGTTCATGGTTTGCCACTTCTTTTTGGAGTGTGGGTATAGTTGCTGTTGGGATATAAGGGGGGTTAGATACCATTGCGCTTATTTTCCCTTGCAGATGTTCAATGGGTTGCCACCAGTTACCTTGATCAAATTTAATTTTTGAAGCTAAACCAGTATTAATAGCATTGTCTTGAGCGATCGCCAGAGCTGCTTTACTGGTGTCTATAGCATAAATTGTGGCGTTTGTCAAGAGGTCTGTTAGTCCGAGGGCGATCGCTCCGCTACCTGTTCCTAAATCCACCCAGTTACCTAAGTTTAATTGAGGGTTGGGACTTTGTTGTAATGCTTGAAGGGCTATGTCGATGATGAGTTCAGTTTCGGGGCGAGGGATAAGTACATCTGGAGTTACCTTAAGGGTAAAATGCCGCCAGTGAGTATAACCTAACAAATATTGTATTGGCAGACGTTCTTGTATTCTGCGTTGCCAGAGTTGATCTATTGCTGAGAGTGGTTGTTTTAAGTCTATCAACTTTTGCTGTTGAGGAGACAACAGACTAAGTGAGAGACGATCCTTACCTCCTATTTCCTGGATCAACCAGTCTATTTCTGTTTGTTCCACTGTTGAAGCGATGGCTACAGCCATCGCTTGTTGCCGCCATATATACAATTCTTTCGCTGATATCTGGGGCAAAATTTTACCTCTCTTATTGATTGGGTTTAGTTTCTGTGGGAGATGGTTGAGCTTCTGTTTGAGATGAGCGTACAAAGTCAATGGCTTCTTGTGATGGCCAGAGTATTATTTTAGTTAGCATTTCATCATCGCTTTCTTCTAGGGTAGCAATTATACTTTCTAGTGGTATCACTTCAATTTTAATTGTACTTGCTAACTCTGGTTTGTCTTGTTTGAATTGAGTTAGCATTGACTCTAGTTGTTCTTTCTCAAAGAAGAAAGGGATCACTTCTTGTTCATTTTGTTGAATAGTCAAGTAGCCTTGATCTCCACCGCGGGCGACGAAGAGAGGAACACCACCAAGATATTCTTGACCGTTTTCACTTAGAACTGTCTTTGCGGAGTCCACTTCACTTTTTTCTGGTACAAAAGCAAATTTGAGGCCCTCAGCATTGGTAGCATTTTGCTTCTGTAGTTCATATATTTCTCCTAGAGATACTGGCACTACTTGTACTTTACCACCCAAATCTGGATTTTCTTGTTTTAGTTGTGCAACAAAGTTTTGAGCATCTTGTTGGCTGATGAAAACCCCTGCTGTTTTGAGATTATCTTCTCCTGTTTTTACCAGAGGAGCGCCTTGTTCATCGGCGATGGTAAAAACTGGTATTGGTCCTAATTTTTGGATTATCTGTTCTGGTGGTAAAGCCAAAGCTGTCATGGTTTGACCGATCCATAAAACCGCACTGCTGACTATACCTAGTGTTGCGCTCCAACGGAATAATGATTTCATTTTTGTTTACCTCAGTTTAATCTTGTTTATTTTATTTGGTTTGAGGGGTTGTTACTTTACGTACTTGCTTGACACTTTAATGCTGTTTGGATTATTTTCTCTCTCAGAGAAGCTGGTGAGTTTTTCCATTTATTGTATCTTAATTTGCCTGAGAATTAGGGGAAGGCGATCGCCTTCCCCTAATTCTGTTGCTACAATTGCTCAATAGTTAGATTTGCTTATGCTCTTAAATGTTCCAATGATTTTTTGCTTTATTGTTTTTCAATCGGGATGACAGGATTTGAACCTGCGACATCCTGCTCCCAAAGCAGGCGCGCTACCAAGCTGCGCTACATCCCGTTAGCTTCTTTATCTAGCTTAACATGATTTTTGCAGTTTGGCAACTAAAATTTAGTCTGGATACCAAAACATCCCTTTTATGCCTTCTGGGTCTTGCATAAAACCTAGTTGGCGATAAAATTCTACCACTTGGGGATCAGCGAACAAAGTTATATTACTTATATCGCTACTTCTTAGTTTTTTGATTGTGTATTTCATGAGTGCCTTACCCAGACCTTTTTTTTGGAAGCTGGGATTTACTACTACGTCCCAAATTGTTGCATTAAATGCGTGATCTGATGTGGCACGAGCAAAACCGATTAAACGTCTTCTGTTGCCTTTTACTTCCCACATTGACACTACTAAAAAACTGTGTTCTAATGCTTTTTTTACTTTCCTCAGAGGGCGACGTGCCCAGCCTACAGCATCACATAGGTCTTCTAGTTCGTAAAGATCTATATTGCGATCCGTGCTAAAAAATATACGCGATTTATCCGTGCGTGCGCTGGGAACTTCTAGCATATCACCCTCTAATTCTGCTTGTTTTGAGGTCGTGACACCATTTGTCTTGTCAAACAATTTTTTCCAAAATACCATTTTATTTTATGTTTTTCTTGCACAGATTTTTTTCCCAGGCGGGATCAATTTTTGATTTTTTAAAAAATAAATAAAAATATATAATTATTGAGCATAAATTATATACGTTTATCCATTTTTTTTGCTTGATCTTTAATTTTCCTGAGATTTCTGAGCATCTGTTTTATTTTTGATTAATTTATTAGTCTTTATGGCATCCACCTCAAGACATAATAACATAAGTCTTCAAGAGTTCATTACTCTTAGTTTTTGATAATTATTTGAAATAATATATTTTTTTATGAAAAATGTTATATATAAATCAAGATCAAAAAAATATATATATAAAATATAAAAAAGTCAGGTAACTGATGAATGTATAAAGAAGAGGTTCAAGAGAGGTATAAGTTACAGGAATATTCAGGGAAGTTCAACTAGGCTCAATGTTCTTGAGGTTATTAAGTCTGGTGGAAATAACCACTACAACTTACCATTTCATTGCTAGATCAATCAAGAAAATTTGGGTTTATTTAAGTTAAAATAGGATATAGATTAAAATCAATTGTTAGTTACCAAGCACTAAGGGCTGGTAACTAATCAAGTGTTCTAGTTGTGACAAAAAATAACTGGAAAAATTTAATTTATTAATTTACCAGATCCAATGGGATAGGATCTTGATATGCCGATTATAGAAATTCAGGGAGTACCACACGCTTACGAGTTAACGCCTCCTGTGACTAATTTGTCTTCTCCTGTCCTAATTTTTATTCATGGCTGGTTGTTAAGCCATAAATATTGGCAACCTCTCATTGAACAATTAGCAGCAAAACATCAATGTTTGTGTTACGATTTACGGGGCTTTGGCGATTCTCAAGACCAAGAGTTAGTTACTGAAGCTAAAAATTGCGTTGAGGAAAAATACACTCTGGCAGCCTATGCTCAGGATTTGAGTGTTATGTTGGAAAAACTGGATATTAAAGAGGCTTGGTTAATAGGTCATTCTCTCGGAGGAAGTGTTGCTCTTTGGGGAGCTGATGTTTGTGGCGATCGGGTTAAGGGTGTCATCTGTTTAAATTCTGGTGGGGGAATTTATCTGGAGGAAGAGTTTGCGCGCTTTCGAGTTTTTGGTGAGCAGTTGGTGAAAAGCAGACCGTCTTGGTTACTCCATTTGCCTTTGATTGATTGGTTGTTTGCTCGTTTGATGGTGGCGCGTCCTCTGGATGTTTCTTGGGGACGTCAACGGGTGATTGATTTTCTTAAGGCTGATGGGGTAGCAGCTAGGGGAACTCTACTTGAGTCTACTACTGAGGCTGAAGTTCATGTTCTGCCTCAAATTGTCTCTCGCCTCCAACAGCCAGTTTATTTTTTGGCTGGGATACAAGATAAGATTATGGAACCTAAATATGTCCACCATTTAGCTAGTTTTCATTATTTATTTTCTTATAATGCTAATAATGTTTTTGAAATTCCTGATTGTGGTCATATGTCTATGATAGAACAACCTGAGATTGTGTTTACTCAAATTTCTTTGATCCTGGAAAAGCATGAATCATCAAGCGCAGGTTTAAATTTGATAAAATAATTGTAATTATTGCTAAAATTATGTCAAAATAAATAAGGTATTCTACAAGTAAGTTGAGCCGCAATGGTAAAATTGATTCGTCTTGACATTATCTCGACTCTCTATCTAGCTCCAATTATGGGGGTTGATGTTTTTGATTACGGATTTTTACAACAACAAGAAAAGAAAATTAATTTATTGGCTCTGGTTTAGAAAAAAAACTTTCATTGAGTTGATAAATTATTTGTTTGCCCTGGTAATTAATTACTGAAAATTCAAGAGTGTACAACCAAATAATATACTCTGAGAAAATCGATTAAAACACTAAAAAAAAGAAGATTTACTTGCACAAGGAGAATACCATGCTACACCGCAAGATTTATCAAATGTGTACAGATGGCCGTGAAGTTTCTGTGTTCTTGCGGGATCAGCAACGCTGGATTGAGGATGCTCGCATTGTTGCTCTCGAAGGTGATTTAGTCACTATTCGTTATGAAATTGAAGATGAGGATGAAATTAGTTCTTGGGAAGAAATAGTTCGTTTGGAAAGTATCGGTTCTATAACTCAAAAATTAGCTTCTGTTTCCAGAATTAATTCTGAAATTTTTGTGGCTGATGATTGTCCTGAAGCAGAACAAATTCATCCCCATTATCCTGATTTTAATCAAGAATAATGAAGCAAAATGTTCCTGAAAATTAACACTTAAAACCTATAAGTAGGTAAGCAAAATTCAGGTCTAAGAGACAAGGGGCTTAAGCCCCTTGTCTTATGATTTTTTTAAAAAACAAGATGTCATTAGCCCATTTTTATAAAAAAAGTCCAGACTGGTAAATCTATTTCACAACTTTATAAAAATGGTATTACCTACTTATGGGTTTTCACTGGAAAAATTAGTAAATTTTGGTTTCAATCATCGTCTTCTCTAGGTTCAAATACTGGGCAGTAGCCTTCAGGAGTTACAATAAAATTGTAAAGAGGAGAAGCTGGATTAAAACAACGTTGATTGTGGTAATGTAAGCAAGTATGGCAACAATCTATATCGGTTGGCATTCGCTCGGTATTTTTACTCTGTAATTCCCTTGGGGATACACCGCGGATGACCAGTTCTTCTCCCTGCCAACGAGCCTCTATTAACCCAGTATCTGCAAAGTTGTTCCAGCGGGGATCGTTGCTAATGAGATCGGGAAGGGTGATACTGATAAAAGCTCCGATCTCATTTAATTCTCCTTCATAATAGGTGTTTTGTGGTGGTTCTGGTTGAATGAAGCGATCGCCGATGGGAAGTTTTACTAATTTTCCTCCTGCTGGCGTATGCAACTGATAGCGGTTGTGTAATTCTTCCAGGTTAGTGAGATCGGCGAGGTAGTTGGGGGATCCGTGAAAAAAAATTATGTGTTGTGGTCGTAAGTTATGAATTAGCTGGGTTGTATTGCGTCCATCGCTGTGTTCTGCGAGAAGATAAGTTTCAAGGGTGGCGGGTTTGGGGAGAGAAAATTGATCTGAAACTTGATGAATAAAGTTTTTGGGGGGTTCTGGGACTAAGATTAACCATTTGCGAGGGTCTCCCTGACCATATTGCTCTAAGTTACTTTTATAGTCGGTAAGCACTATACAGGGTGATTGACCTAAATTTGGTGTTTGTTGTGGGGTTAGTCGGCTCATTCTTGGGCATACTCGTTGATCCCAAAATAAAGATTGATGTTTGGCAAAATTCTGGACTGAGGTGGGAAATTGGGAGAGTAACTCTAAATAAGTATCACAGGCTACCGCAACGCTGCCGTCAACCCAGATATCTAGGTCTTGTCCTGTGAATTGGTGGTGCGATCGCAGTAGTTTAAGAATTTCTTGACCGATCCCCATTGTTGGGACGGGAAGAATAACATTTTGTTGATTGGCGATGGCTGTTTTGATGCGAGTAATCAACTGTTTTTCCTGCTGACGACGATGGGGATGTCTAGCGGTTCCATAACTTCCTTCGATGATGAGTACATCTGGGGCTAATCCTCGTAAGCTTTCTAATGACAATCCTTCGACTAGCTGAAAGTTAGATAAACAAAAGTCCCCAGTATAAAGTACCTTATAGGTGCGCAAAGGTGTTTTATAGGACAAGAAGATGAGAGCTGCTCCTGGTAAATGTCCTGCGGGGAACAACTGTACGCTTAAATCTTCTTTTAAGCCTATTTGCTGCTCCCAGGGTAATGGCTGACAAAATTGAGGTATTGTTTGAGGATCCCTTTCTAGCCAATTTAAGGGTAAGAGCTTAATAGTTACTTCAGTGGCATATATAGGAATTTGGGGAAATGCTTCATGTAAAGCTAGTAATCCTTGAGCGTGGTCTGAATGTGCATGACTACAAAATACCAGATCTATTGGTGGGTTACTTGTATCTGTGAGCTCTGTTATGTCTGCCAAACCGCAATCTAGAAGAATACGATATTGCCCTAATTTTAGTAACAAACATACTCCCTCAGTGCTATGACCAACGCTGTAGGGAAAACAAGATAATTGATTTTGACTTGCTTGGCTGGTTATCATGTTTTCATTGTTTATTAATTAAGCGCTCCCTGGTTAGATAGCAATAACAAAGTTAGTACAACGGTTTAAGACAAGGGGATAGGTTCCCCTTGTCTGTGTTTTAAGCAAGATCAAATTTAGTGAGCGGAACCATTACCATGATAGTTATCTGAGTCGTAGAAGCCGTTTCTAGTCGCAAAGAAGAGAGAAGAAACGATAAAAAGACCAGTTAAAATGACCATTACCAATTTGACATCCATAATTGTTGTTAGCCTCCAATAGAGTATCTTTACTATGATATTTGCTTATTTTTGTTAAATTTGTCCATCATCGAGGGATTTTTTTTCGATGCTGGCTTTGACAAAGCCGACAAATAGGGGATGGGGGTTACTTAAGCGAGAGCGAAATTCTGGGTGAAACTGGGTAGCGAGAAAAAAGGGATGATCTGGTAATTCGATGATTTCTACTAAGCGACCATCGGGGGATGTTCCACTGATAACATAGCCTTTTTCTAAAAAAAGGTTGCGGTAGGCGTTGTTAAATTCGTAGCGGTGGCGGTGACGTTCATAAATTACTTCTTGTTGGTAGAGGGAAAAGGCGAGGGTATCTGGTGTAATACGACTGGGACAAGTTCCCAGGCGCATTGTTCCTCCCAAATCCACTACATCCTGTTGTTCTGGTAAGAGGTTGATGACTGGGTTGGGTGTTTCTGGGTCAAATTCTGCGCTGTTGGCGTTTTCTAAATGAGCGACGTTGCGCCCCCATTCAATTACTGAGCACTGCATTCCTAAACATAAACCCAGAAAAGGGATTTTTTGGGTGCGAGCGTATTCTATGGCTTTAATTTTACCATCAACGCCCCTGGGCCCAAATCCTCCTGGTACAATAATCCCGCTGATGTCTTTGAGGTATTTTTCCGCCCCATTGGTTTCGATGTCTTCGGCGCTTACCCAGCGGAGATTTACTTGACTGTAGAGGGCGATCGCCGCGTGTCCCACTGCTTCTACTACTGATAGATAGGCATCGCGAAACTGTACATATTTGCCCACTATAGCGATTTCTAGCTGTTTTGTTGGGTGCTGCATTTGCTCCACTAAAGTTTGCCAGCCTGTTAAGTCTGGCTGTCTTTTTTCGAGTTGGAGTAATTCTAAAGTTTGCTGTGCGAGTCCTTCTGCTTCCATTTTGAGGGGAACTTCGTATATACTGCTAGCATCCGGGGCAGAAATTACTGATTCTACGGCGACATCGCAAAATTCTGCTATTTTTTCTTTGATCCCTGGTTGGATGGGCTGTTCACTTCTACACACCAACACATCTGGCTGTATGCCTATGGAGCGCAATTCTTTTACTGAGTGTTGTGTAGGTTTTGTTTTCATTTCTCCTGCTGCGCGAATCCAGGGTACAAGGGTGACGTGCATATACACTACGTTTTGTCTGCCCACGTCTTTACGAAATTGTCTAATTGCTTCTAGGAAGGGTAGCGACTCAATATCTCCTACTGTACCTCCTATTTCTGTTATCACTACATCTGATCCCGTATTTTTAGCTACTCGATGGATTCTTTCTTTGATTTCATTTGTTATATGGGGAATGACTTGCACTGTTGCACCTTGAAAATCTCCACGACGTTCTTTATTGAGTACAGATTGATAAATTGACCCAGTAGTGACACTATTTAGGCGAGACATGGAGGTGTCTGTAAAGCGCTCGTAGTGTCCTAAGTCTAGGTCTGTTTCTGCTCCGTCATCTGTTACATATACTTCTCCATGTTGAAAGGGGCTCATTGTACCAGGATCAACATTTATATAAGGGTCGAGTTTAAGTATAGATACTGAGTAGTTGCGAGATTTGAGCAGTCTGCCCAAACTGGCGGCTACTATTCCTTTGCCAATACTGGAGACAACTCCTCCTGTAATAAATACAAATTTACTCATAAAATTAAATTTGATAGTTCAATCCTGCTTGATGGGACGCGACAATATAACGGAAGAGATATTCAGCGACTTCTACATAATGTTCTGCTTTTTCTGGTGATTGAGCCCACACTGTAACACCGTGATGGAGTATGAGGAGGGCGGGTATATCTGGGGGAGTGGTTTGAAAGCGAAGTCTGATTGCTGATGCTATTTTTGGTACTTCTAAATAATTTTCAAATACTGGCATGGAGACTTTGGGGTTTTCTTCCCAAACATCTAACCCTTTGAGCATTTCTATGGCTGGAAGGGGTAAGTTATCCCCTTCTCGAAAGCGTGAGACTAAATTTGCTTCTACTGAGTGGACATGATAACAGGCTTTTGCTTCTGGGAAAAGGGAATAAATTACTTGATGGATGCTGGTTTCTGCGCTGGGGCGGTTTTGAGGGTTGTCTGTGGCGATTATTTCTCCTTCCTGGTTTATTCTCACAAAGTCTGCTGGTGTGAGTTTGCCTTTACTTTTGCCGCTTGCTGTTATCCAGATTGTGTTATCTGGCATTCTGGCGGAGATGTTGCCTGCTGTACCTACCATCCACCCTAATTGGTAAAATTGCTGTGCTGCTGTTATTAAATTTGGGCGTGGATCCCTTTCCATTTTTTAATTTTCCCATCTTTGTTTCAAGTTTTCTAGTATATCAAAGAAGTCTTCCCAGGGGATGTAGGGTTTGTTTTCTGCTCTGAGATATTCTTGGAGGCGATCGCGGGCAAATACTACATCTGCTTTGCCTGCCATATTCAAATCAGTTATGGAGTCACCTATGGCTATTTTTTCTGTTGCGGGGTATTTTTCCATTACTAATACTTTGGCGACTAATTCTGTGTCTGCTTCAAACGGTGATTTTACACTTAAATATGCCCCACTGGTGTCTATTTCTACTGCGTAAATTGAGCTGACTTTCTCTTGCAAACCTTCCCGTTTTAATACTCTTTCTACCATGTCTTTTAATCCGCCTGAAACTACCACAAAGGGAATTTGTTTTGTGGCGAGATAGTCGATTAATTCTGGTAAACCTGGGCGGATGGGTTTATTATCGCTATATGCCATTATTTCTGGGTAAATTTTTGCTGGTATTGACTCTAACATTTGCCTTACTCCTACTCTTAAGGTGAGGGTTTTGGCATAGAGTTGGGGCATGATTTCTTTTGCCATTTCTGGGGCAAATTCTTTGAGCATTCCTGCAAAGGTTTCTACTGCGGTTATGGTGCCGTCAAAGTCACAAAAAACTACTTTTGATTGTTGTTTTATGGTTTGCATATTTTTTGCTTATTTATCATTGAAAAAATTCTGGTTTTCTACCAATTCCCAAAAGTCTTTATGTTTAATACCTCCAGTTTCTTTAATCCGTTGATCTGCTGCTGCTAAAATCTCATTTAAACGAACATTTTCTGCCATCATTATTCGTTCTAATTCTTCTGGTTCAACAATTAAATTAATTACTGCGATCGCTTTTCCATTTTCCATGATTAATTTTTCCTCATTTTACCGTCTTTAAATTCATTTGATTTTCAGTATTTTTTTTGAAAAAATAAAGTTACATATAAAAAAAAAATTGAATTTAAAACTTTATCTCTAATTGAGAGATGATCAATGCTAACCCCATTTTTCTAGAGCCTGTTTTAATGCTCCTGCAGGCAATTTTTCTAATTCTAAAGATTCCCCTTGCTCTACCCTTTCTAAGGCTTCAAAAAAGGCTTTTACCCCTGCTCCTGGGCTGTCTGGATGCTCCATTATACCTGTTCCTGCATTTAAAATAACTTCAGTGCCATAGTCTGACAGGACTTTAGGCACAATACCTGGATGAATGCCTGCAGAAGGTACGGGGAAAACATTACGAGATATCAATATTTCTTTGATTTTCTTTTCTTCGGTGGCTGAAAAAGGCAAACTACCATAATGAGCGGGATATAGCACAGCATCTGCTCCACCATGAGCCATGAGTGTGCCTAAAACTACAGAATAACTCAAGCCTGTATCTGGAGCAGCACACATTGCTCCTGCAAAGGCTGGATGGGCAAAAATTGGGACGTTAATAACTGGATCTGCAGCTATTGCTTCTAACACGGAAAAACCATAAGTGAGTACATTGAGTAATAGTGCGTTTGCTCCTTCTTCTACCAGCAACCTCGCTTTGGCTAATAATTTGTCTGCTTTTCCTGTTACATTAACTGCATATAAAACTGTTCGCCCAGTTTTTGCTTTTACTTCTTCTAAAACCTGGCGACACACTCTAAGGCGATCGCGGGTTGGCGCTACATCAATATCTGGTAAAATTTCATCATCTTTGATAATATCTAAGCCAGCCATAGCTACTTCTTGCAGTATTTTTCCATGCTCTGCAGCTGATAATCCTAAAGCTGGTTTAAATATTGCCATGATTAAGGGGCGGTGAAATACTCCTAATTTCTCCCGAATGCCTGTAATCCCAAATTTTGGTTTTGTGCCGTAATTTTCTGGGAGCTGCACCTCTACTATTTTTCCTGCTCCAGCCATTGAATATTTGCCAAATATCATGGTTAAAAGGCTTGCTAGGTCATTTTCAACGTTTATTTCTGGAAAATGGATAGTAGCTAGGTTATACCCATCGGTGTCGGTTTCAATTTTTACTACTTCTCCTAAATGTTGTTTTAGTTTTTCTTCTAAGTGTGCATAACGAGTATCCCATGTTCCTGCAGTTTGTCCAATGGCTATGATATTTGCTTGTTTTTTCGCGTCAATGTTTGGGGGAAAACGATATTTTACTTCTATTTTCATTTGGTTTTTGGGCTTTTTATATTTTTTTTTGTAAGGCAAGGGGCTTAAGCCCCTTGTCTGGGGGTGTGGGCAAGGGGCTTAAGCCCCTTGTCTGGGGGTGTGGGCAAGGGGCTTAAGCCCCTTGTCTGGGGGTGTGGGCAA